>Ga0256796_1000025_pt1 | contig 73990 bp, 63 predicted proteins | sample MC6MC0947MT_FD_190209 | JGI IMG/M metagenome (GOLD analysis project Ga0256796, IMG submission 190209) | Metatranscriptome of enriched soil aggregate microbial communities from Iowa State University, Ames, United States - MC6-MC0947-MT... | ecosystem: Environmental > Terrestrial > Soil >...
CGCAGCTCGTAGCACGTTACGCAGAAGGGCCGCCGAAAGCTGTGCCGGGCTTTCGGGATATGCAGCGCATGACGCGTTTGCTGCTTGCCGAAACCGTGTCCGATACTGCAAGCATTCTGGTGTTGGGTGCGGGCGGTGGTCTTGAACTCAAGCTCTTTGCTGAAAATCACCCGCATTGGACCTTTGAAGGTGTCGACCCTTCCGCAGAAATGCTTCAATTGGCGCGGCAAAACCTTGGCACCAATGCAGCTCGTGTGAACTTCCATGAAGGCTATATCGATAGCGCAGCTCTCGGGCCATTTGATGAAGCAGTCTGTTTGCTGACCATGCATTTTCTGGATGAGAAAACGCGCAAACAAACTCTTTCAGACATCCATCGCCGCCTGAAACCCGGCGCACCGTTTATCATGGCACATTTCAGCTTTGAGCAGGGCAGTGCTGATGAGCGAGCTTTGTGGCTGTCACGCTATTCTGCCTTTTTGAATGATTCCGGTGTCGATATGGCAAGTGCAGTAAAAGCCGGTACAGCGATCAATGAGCGTTTGCATATTCTTACGCCGCAACAGTATGAGGCGCTGATGCGTGGTGCGGGCTTCAAGGATCTGAGCCTTTTTTATGCATCATTCACCTATCGCGGATGGGTTGCCTACGCATAAATAAGGGACGCTGAGGCGGCTAAAAGAATCCTATGGCGGCGCAATTGAATTCGCGTTAGCTTGCCGCGAATTCTCGGAGTGCCTTTCGATGTCTTTTCTGACAAACCTGACCTTCATTCCCGAGTGGACCATCTTCGTCCAGTTCGTGATCGCTACTGCAATTTTATCCATCACCCCCGGCCCGGACATGACGCTTTTTGTCGGTCGTGCGCTTTCTGAGGGCAAGGCCGCTGGTTTTGCCTGTATGGCAGGCGCAAGCACCGGCATTGTCGTGCATACGAGCATGGTAGCACTTGGGCTTTCAGCGCTCATCCTCGCTTCGCCTGCAGCCTTCACCGCATTGAAGGTGGTGGGTGCGGTCTATCTCGTTTGGCTTGCAGTACAGGCCATCCGCAAAGGTTCGGCATTTTCACCGGAAAAGAATGGTGGCAAGAAGCACACTTTGGTTCAGAACTGGGCGACCGGACTTGGCATCAACCTGCTCAATCCGAAGATCATCCTGTTCAACATGACCTTCCTGCCGCAGTTCGTTTCGGCACATGATCCTCATGCGATGGGAAAGCTGTTCTTCCTTGGCCTGTCCTTCATTCCGCTGGCACTGCCTTTCACCATTCCAATGGTGGTTGCAGCCGACAAGTTCGCCGGTCTTCTAAAGAAGAATCCAACTGTTACGCGAATTGTCGATTGGCTTTTTGCGGGCGTCTTCTCGGCTTTTGCGCTGAAAATTATCACCGCACAGGCAAAGTGAAATTACGCAGCCGGTCCGTTAGAGCGCGTTTTGATCTGATTGGATCAGATCAGCGCTCTAACTTATTTTTTTACCGCGCATCTTTGTCCGAAAACCGTTTCACACTTTTCGGGATGCGCTCTAAAAATCGCCCGGCGTTGCGACCGGCAATCAGCCAGTAGACGAAGCCGCCGACGATGCCTGAACATGCAAAGGCGCCGGTCAGAAGAGCGATACTTGCAGCAATCCGTTGATCAGCGACAGCAAGTAGCGATCCAGCGCCCACTCCCAGCAGGCCAATCACAAGTCCGCCAATGCAATAGGGCAGGGATGATTTCCAGCCACGCACTTCGCTGATCACGATCAGCACCACTGCCGGGAAAAAGCTGAAACCACCCGCCATTGTGGCCAGTACAGGGCCACCTATCAGAACCGCCGCATAAAAGCCGGTCATATTCCAGGCGTCGCGAATCTCGTTGAAAACATCCTGAAAGAACGGATCGGAAAGCGCATAACCGAGCACATCGATCTGGCTGTACAGAATGGCCGCCAGAAAGAACCCGGCGGCCAGAACGGCTACGCAATAACCGAAAACAATAACAACAAAACGCGAGATATAATCGAACGTATCAGTCAACCGCGCTTAGTCCTCGTAAATTACTCACCGTGTCCGGCGATCATCATCGCTTCAAGCGCCAGACGTTCTGTCTTGCGCATACGTTCTGATTCCGACTTCAACTGACCACAGGCCGCCAGAATATCGCGGCCGCGTGGCGTGCGGATCGGCGAAGCGTAGCCTGCCGCATTCACATAATCGGCGAAGCGTTCAATGTGTTCCCAGTCGGAGCACTGATAGTTGGTGCCCGGCCATGGGTTGAACGGAATGAGATTGATCTTGGCCGGAATACCGCGCAGCAGCTTCACCAGCAGCTTGGCGTCTTCCATGCTGTCATTGATGTCCTTGAGCATCACATATTCAAAGGTGATGCGCTTGGCATTCGACAAGCCGGGATATTCACGGCAAGCTTTGATCAGCTGTTCCAGCGGATATTTCTTGTTGATCGGCACCAGAAGATCGCGCAGTTCGTCGCGCACGGCATGCAGCGAGATCGCCAGCATCACGCCGATTTCTTCGCCGGTGCGATAGATTTCCGGCACAACACCAGAGGTCGAAAGCGTGATACGACGCTTGGAAAGTGCCAGCCCATCACCATCGGATGCAATCAGGAGAGCCTTCTTCACTTCTTCGAAGTTATAAAGCGGCTCACCCATGCCCATCATGACGATGTTGGTGACCTTACGCCCCTCAGCAGGCACGATAGCGCCGTCCGGTGTGTCAGTGTCCGGGAAATCACCAAGACGATCACGCGCGGTCAACAGCTGCGCCAGAATTTCTTCTGATGTCAGATTGCGAACCAGCTTCTGTGTGCCAGTGTGGCAGAAGGAGCAGGTAAGCGTGCAGCCAACCTGAGAAGAAATGCAAAGCGTGCCGCGGCCTTCTTCAGGAATATAAACGCATTCGATTTCGACAGGGCGCCCGGCACCGCGTGGTGGGAAGCGGAACAGCCATTTGCGCGTTCCATCCTGCGAGATTTGTTCTTCAACCACTTCCGGGCGCGCAATGGTGAAATGCTGTGCCAGAAGAGCGCGCAGATCCTTGGAAATGTTACGCATATCGGCAAAGTCGGAAACGCCGCGCACGTACAGCCAGTGCCAGAGCTGCGCAATGCGCATCTTGACCTGCTTTGGCAGCACGCCAACTTTGATCAGCTCATCAGCCATTTCCTCGCGCGACATGCCTATGAGCGACGGCTTCTGCTCCATGTTTGCGCGCACATGGCGGGCAAGCTGGTCGCGCGTATCATCAATGGTTAAGTCGAACGAAATGGACATCTGTTTTCAACTGTTGAGGACGCCGCATAAAGCGTGCCGGTAAATCTAGAGCATGTCTCCCGAAAGTGGGAACCGGTTCCGGGATGAAGACATGCGTAAAAACAAAAGCTTAAAGCGTGTCGCCCGAATCTGATTGAACGCGACATGCTTTAGCGATTGCATGGATATATGGGCTCGTTCATTTGAAATGCGAGCCCTTTGCGCGCGCTCATAGCACACAATATTCGATCCGTCATCCCGCAGTGTTTCGCGGCAGGCATGCATAAGTGACAATACAACGTCAAAAAGAAAAGCCGGAGCGGAGCCCCGGCTTAATAATTTAACTCGAACCGATTGGCTTATTTGCACTTCTGAATGGCTGCGAGCGCTGCCGAAATGCCCTTGAGCGAATAGGTGTAATTGGTCTTGGTGCCGCGCTTGGACTGTGCCTGCACCTTCATGTCCGAACCGCCGCGCATTGCTGCGATCAGCTGTGGCTCTTCCGCCGCATTTTCCATCCAGCCGGATTTGCCATTGACGAACATCGTGAAATTGCGGTTGCCGATGGTCACGATAACCTTGGCATTCGCATTGGTATTCAGCTCATAACCGGCCATGAACTGTGGTTCAAAGCTGACGTTCTGTCCTGGCTTCTGACTCACGAGGAAGAAGTTATCGCCATGATCAACGTTAGCCGGCGCTTTCTGCGTCGGAACGGACAGGACATAGCAAACCTTGCCATTGCCTGACTGATAGCTATAGGCGCCCCAGGCGTCGAACTGCTTAATCTGGGTCGGTGTCTGGGCGAGTGCCGAACCCGCCATTGCAATCGTAAACACCGAAGCCGCGACGATCGATTTTCCAAGCATGGTTTTTTACCGGTTCTCTTTCGTTTGCTTCAAAGTCGAATATCGGGATGTCGCCGTTCATCACGCCGTCCCGTTTAGTGACCCTTAATGTGCCTTAATCTGGGTTACCAAACGGTGAAGTTTTGAAAGAAAACTTGAACGAGTAGACCTAAGTCCCCGCGATCCCGTTGCCAACTTCATCCAAAAGAAAGCGGCAAGAGTTTGTCATATTGCGTCAATGCACGATGATCGTGATGTCGCCCCATAACAAAGCTGTGAAGGGGAGAGGCCGCTTTAAGCAGCCTCACCGTCGTCGCGAAGAGCCTCACGGGCTGCGATTCTATGGGCGGGCGTTATATGTGTGCGAACAGCAGTCAATGCTGCCATAAGCACTGCAATGTCATCGGTGAAACCAATGCCAACCAGCATATCGGGGATGACATCGAAGGGCAGAACGAAATAGGCAAGTGCTGCCATCAGTGTCATGCGCACACGCGTCGGCGTGTTCTGGTCGAGCGCGCAATAATAGGCGGCCACAACCTCATCCATAAACGGAACCATGCGACCGGCACGACGTGCGGTCTTCCAGAATCCTTTTTTCACCCGTTCGCTGCGATCATTGAAATCGCCTTCATTGCCGGGCTCCAGGATTTCATCAATCTTGACGCTATCCATGTTTGGGCAATCTCCAGTAAGCCGAATGCAAGGCCACAATAGCATTGGAAATGGGAATATTGCATCCAGCTTTCAAGTCGGAACGCATTTCCTGCATGAACCGTCAGCTACAAAAAGCCTCTGAAATCAACAAAATATGGATTCCAGAAAAATCGGGTTTCGGCCTGATTTGCCTGCGTGAACGAGCTTAAAGCATGTCGCGGAAAAGTGGGAACCGGTTTTCCGATAAAGACATGCATAAAAATAAAGGGATAGAGCGAGCGCGGTAACTAGGATTAAGCGCGACATGCTCTGGTTGATTGGAGAACCTTGATGCATTTCACCGGCTATGGCGAAAATTTTGTGCGCAGTGACCGGTCAAGCCAGTTCTATCGCGGCCATCAGCTGGCGGCGGCTCAGGACATTAGCGATCATGTCACCATCGATGTGAAGGATGGCATTTGCTACGACATCACCGCCTATATGCGTTTTTTGCTGGGGGCAGGTATTTCCGAGCACACGTTACGCGGCACGTCGGGCCAAAACTGGATTCCGCTACTGAATTTCAAAGCCGGTGAATTGTGGAACGGCTATTCGGCACTTCCATACGGGCGGGCGATTGGCTTCTACGACGTGAAAGCGGGCCACATTTTTCATTCAGCCGTTGCGGTCGGTGACATCTACATTCGCAGCATCAATGGCGGAACGCTCGGTCAGAACTGGAGTGATCGTATCGATCTAACCAAAGCGCTCCCTTATATGGGACGAAATCGCGAGGGCAATTTCACGCATCAGAAGAAGCCGATAATCGTTTATATTTCAAAAGTTTGATCGTTCTAAACCAGCGCATTCATCTTGCGAGCAAGCTCGATGTCCAACTCGGTGATTCCGTTCTCGCTGTGGGTTGATAGCGTGACATCGACACGATTATAGACATTGAACCATTCGGGGTGATGGTCAAGCTTTTCGGCATAAAGTGCTGCTCGGGCCATGAAGCCGAACGCCGCGTTGAAGTCCTTGAATTTAAAACTTTTGCTGATTGCTTCGCGGTCATCGACCTTCTGCCAGCCAATAAGCTCGCCAAGTGCCTGTTTCAGTTCGTCATCAGTCAGCCTGTTGCGTGCCATTGTCTTTTGCCTATGTTGTTGGCTATTCAGCTCTAACTTATCATAGCCGCGAGAGTTCCGTGACCCAATCAGCCCCGACCAGTATTCTATTTGTCTGTGCAGGCAACATCTGCCGCTCGCCGCTTGCGGAAGGCGTGATGGCTCATGTTCTGGCTGAGCGTCGCATTGATCATGTGTTAATCGATTCGGCGGGCACAAATGGCTACCACACCGGCGAAGAGCCTGATGATCGTTCGATCCGTGTTGCAGCGAAACATGGCCTCGATATTTCCGAGCAACGCTGCCGCCAGCTGACGCCGGGCGACTTTACGCGTTTTGATCTCATCCTTGGGATGGATCGCTATAATATGCGCATGATCGCTCAAAGACAGCCTGCAAATGCAAGCGCTCGTATCGGGCTTTTCACCGAAATTGCAGAAGGAAAAGCCGTTGAAATCCCCGATCCTTACTATGGAGATATCGGGGATTTCGAACAGGTTTACCGGATGGTTCTGGCCTCATCAAAGGCACTTGCCGACCAGTTCTGGCGTGATGCAGGCACCAAAGGCCAGGCTTCCTCGACAACATAGGGTCCGCCGCCGACCGAATCGCGTGAAGACATCAGCACGAAGCGGCCCACCTTGAACGGCATTGTTGAGAAATTACCTCTTGATGAGAGATAATGCACGACATCCGCAATGTGCGGATTTCGCAGCCGTGCCAAAGTCACATGGGGTGTGAATTTACGCGGATCGGCGGGAATGCGAAGCCGCTGGCAAATGCGTTCGATTTCGCCTTGTAATGCGTTGAGTTCAGGCGAGGGGGATACGCCCGCATAGATGCTGTGCGGCTTCTTGGAACCGAAAGCATCGACACCTGACAGGTTGAGCATGAATTCGGGGCGCCGCACGCGATCAAGCGCATTGGCAACCTCGTCGGCTACATGGCCTTCCACATCTCCGATAAAACGCAGGGTTATGTGGTAATTTTCGACATCAATCCAGCGTGCGCCGGGGAGGCCGCCTCGTAATAACGAGAGCGAAAGCGCGGCGTCGCGCGGGATTTCGAGGGCAGTAAAGAGACGCGGCATAAAGCATCCTCCTCGAATCGTTCTGCGCCAGAGCGTCGTGTGGTCTAAGCCACGGGAGGACGCTCTGAGTTAGAGTGCCTATGCACCGATCATCAGAAAAACGAATCTTTTTCCCTTACCGATGCAACTCTCAGCGAATCATTCTTCGCTGTTTTGAGCAAGCTGTTTATGCCTCCTGATTGTGTCAGCCGCCCGATGTCCCCGCCTTTTGTTCAGCTTTCAGGGTTTTCTCGATCACCGGCATGAAATTGGTGACCATTGTTTCAACGCCCTTTTCATTCGGATGCATTCCGTCTTCCAGCAGTAGCCCCTTTTGCGTGGCAACGCCGTCGAGGAAGAACGGATAAAGCGGCACGCCGTACTTCTGCGCAAGCTTCGGGTAAATCGGGTTGAATTTCCCGGCGTAATCCTTGCCCATATTGGGTGGTGCCATCATGCCTGCAAGGATAACGGAAATGCCACGTGTCTTGAGACGCGACAGCATTTCATCGAGATTTTTCTCGGTAATGTCGGGGGAAATACCGCGCAGCGCATCATTGGCACCCAGTTCCAGGATGACCAGATTGGTGCCATCCGGGATCGACCAGTCAATGCGTGCTAGCCCGCCAGTTGTGGTGTCGCCCGATACGCCGGCATTTTCGATGCTGACTTCATAACCCTTGGCGTCCAGCGCTTTTTCAAGCTGCTGCGGGAAGGCGGCGTTAGAAGGCAGAAGATAGCCCGCCATCAGACTGTCGCCAAAGCCAACGATCTTGACCTGTGCAAGCTGTTCGGTCGGCAAAGCATCTTCAAGACCGGTCGGATCTTCCTGCGCACGCGCACCGGTAGCAATAAAAGACGCAGCTATGACAAAAATCGATAGCCATACCGGGATCGAGAGTTTGAAACGCATCGTTAGCAACCCATATCTAGCAAAGGCGGGCAAATCGCCCAGAGGACTTCTCTTCAATTTCTGGCGCAAAACAAGTTCAAATTTGTGGCGCGCTCTGGCCTTGAATATTCATATAGGAAGAAAAACGCGTGACGGAACAGGTGACTTCGCTAAATCATGGCCCGATCATCGAGCTTGAGAATGTTCATCTGACTCTGGGACATGCGGCATCATCCGTACATGTGCTCAAAGGCGTCTCGCTTTCAATTGCCCAAGGGAAGTCTGTTGGTATCGTCGGTCCGTCAGGATCGGGCAAGTCCACACTTTTGATGGTGCTGGCCGGTCTTGAGCATATTGATCAGGGAACGGTCAAGATTGCCGGTGAAACCATCAGCCAAATGACCGAGGATCAGGCTGCCGCTTTTCGTGGCGCCAATATCGGTATCGTTTTCCAGTCCTTCCACCTCATCCCGAATATGACCGCATTGGAAAATGTCGCCGTCCCTCTGGAGCTTGCCGGGCGCAAGGATGCTTTTGAGGTGGCCGAACGTGAATTGCGCGCTGTTGGTCTTGGCGAACGCCTCACGCATTATCCGTCAGAACTGTCGGGTGGTGAACAGCAGCGCGTGGCCATTGCCCGTGCGCTTGCGCCAAGCCCGAAAATCCTGATTGCCGATGAGCCGACAGGCAATCTCGACACGGCTACAGGTCGTCAGATTGCCGATTTGCTGTTTTCCAAGCAGCGTGAAAACGGATTGACGATGGTCCTTGTCACGCATGATCCATCGCTTGCCGCCCGATGCGATCAGGAAATTCCGGTGCGTTCAGGCCGTATTGAGGAGCCCACACGAAAAGAGACTGCGCTTGAAACAGCGGTGGCTGGCGAATGAGCAGGCCGATGAGTAAGTTTGCTTCCTTCTCTCTCGCTCTCCGCTTTGCATTGCGTGAAATGCGTGGCGGGCTCTCCGGATTTTATATCTTTCTGGCCTGTATCGCCTTGGGTGTCGCAGCGATTGGTGGCGTGAATTCAGTTGCACGTTCGGTCAGCACAGGGATTGCAGCCGAAGGCCAGAGTATTCTTGGTGGCGATGTCAGCTTTGCGCTTAATCAGCGCGAGGCAAGTGCCGGCGAGCGCGCTTTCATAGACCAGCAGGGCAAGGTTGCCGAAAGTGCCACGATGCGCTCCATGGCACGTCTGCCGGATGGCTCCGATCAGTCGCTGGTTGAAGTGAAGGCGGTGGATGCCGCCTATCCGCTTTATGGCGCATTGAAAGTAGCACCTGAGCTTTCGCTTGATGACATGACGAAACAGCAGAATGGTGCCTATGGCGCCGCTGTCAGTCAGGATTTTCTCAACCGCATGGGCGTTCAGCTTGGAACGAAAGTTTTGCTTGGTTCTGAAACTTTTGAGCTGCGTGCATTGATCGAAAGCGAACCCGACCTTCTGTCGTCGGGTTTTAATTTTGCGCCGCGTTTTCTGGTTTCGATGGATGGGCTTCGAGCGTCTGGGTTGATCCAGCCCGGAAGCCTTGTCGATCATATCTATAAGGTGGCATTGCCGGATGGTGCGCCCGATTCCGCAATTGCTGAGCTTCGCACCCGTGCAGCCGCAGATTTTCCGGATGCGGGCTGGAATATCCGCTCGCGCAACAATGCAGCCCCGGCGCTGACTGCAAATATCGAGCGCTTCTCGCAGTTTCTCACACTGGTGGGCCTGACGGCGCTAATTGTTGGTGGCGTTGGTGTCGCAAATGCCGTGCGTGCCTATCTTGATGGAAAGCGTGGCGTGATTGCGACGTTTAAATCATTGGGTGCGCCTGCACGTTTTGCAGTGCTGGTCTATCTTGTGCAGATCATGGTGATTGGCCTTATCGGCATCGTTTTAGGTTTGGTGCTTGCCGCGATCATTCCATATGCAGCCGCTTTGGCGCTCGCCAATTATCTGCCCGTTGCAGGTGGCGGCGGCTTCTTCCCGCAAGCGCTTGCTTTGGCGGCAGTCTTCGGTCTCATCACGACGCTTGCTTTTGCGATTATCCCGCTTGGTCGTGCCCGTGAAATTCCGGCAACGGCGCTATTTCGCGAACAGGGCTTTGAACAACGTGGTTTACCGCCATTTCTCTATCTTGCGCTTGCGGTTCTACTGATTGCTGCTTTGGCAGGGCTGGCGCTTTACGTCGCTTATGATCGACGGATTGCTGCGATCTTCATCGTATCATCAATTGCTGCCTTTGGTGTTTTGCGGCTGGTCGCGGACGGTATCCGCTGGCTCGCACGTCGCGCGCCGCGCACGCGTTCGACAGCAGTTCGGCTTGCAGTTGGCAATATTTATCGCCCTGGCGCGCTGACACCATCCGTGGTGCTTTCGCTTGGACTTGGCCTCACGCTGATGGTGGCGATTGCGCTCATTGATGGTAATCTGCGGCGTCAGGTGACGGAGAATATTCCGGCACAGGCTCCGGACTTTTTCTTTGTCGATATTCAGAACAATGACATCGGTGATTTCACCAAGCTTGTGAGCGGCATTGTCCCGGATGGCAAACTCACCTCCGGTCCGATGCTGCGCGGTCGTATCGTCGCTTTTAACGGCACCAATGTTCGTGACATGACCATTCCACCAGAGGCAGCCTGGGTTTTGCGTGGCGATCGTGGCATTACCTTTGCTGACAAAGTTCCAGAAAATTCGACGCTGACAGAAGCCGAATGGTGGCCGGAGAATTACTCCGGCGAGCCACTTGTTTCTTTCGCAGAGCGTGAAGGCAAGGAGCTTGGGCTGAAGCTCGGCGATACGGTTACGGTCAATGTGCTTGGCCGTAACATCAATGCCAAGATTGCAAGCTTCCGGCAGTTGCAATGGGAAACGCTGGCGATGAATTTCGTCATGGTGTTTTCGCCGAACACTTTTGCCGGTGCGCCTGCCACATGGCTTGCAACGCTTACAATTCCTGATGGTCAGAAGAACCTGGCACCCGATGTTCTGCGACAGGTTACAAAAACATGGCCAGCGGTTACCACCGTCAGCGTGACTGACGCGCTTGATGTGGCGAATGATCTGATCAGCCAGCTTGCAACAGCAATTCGCGCTGCTGCATCCATCGCTCTTGCGGCTTCTGTTCTGGTGCTGGGCGGTGCTCTGGCTGCGGGTAATCGCGCCCGTGTTCACGATGCGGTTGTGCTGAAAACGCTGGGTGCCACGCGCGGCACGCTGATTGCAGCCTATATTGTTGAATATATGCTGCTGGGTCTGGCAACTGCGGTGTTTGCGCTGGTCGCAGGTGGCGTGGCTGGCTGGTATGTGGTGGTGGAAGTCATGAAGCTGAAGGCGCAGTTCTTGCCGGATGTCGCGCTGATGACGGTGGCTGTGGCACTCGTTCTAACCGTTGGATTCGGTCTGGCCGGCACATGGCGCGTGCTGGGTCAGAAGCCTGCAACCGTGCTCCGAACCATATGAAGCATTTGTAACCTTGCAGCTTAAATTCGCTTAAGCCCTTGGATCGCATGGATAATGCGATCCAGTTTTCAAGTCGTTTATCACGATTTTTTACAGCTGGTACTTGTGTGAGAACGCTAAAATCCCCATAATAAAACGCAGGCATGCTGGGGTCCCGCCAGCGGCGCCTGGGAGCGGCTCGAAATGAGCCTGACCCCGACACCGGACGGGACAACGCAAAAGGATTTAAGTCATGGCTGACTTTCGCAATATTCAGGCACAGCAGAGGCCGGTAGGTGGCGCTCGCGTTGGTGCTGACATCGATCAGGGCCTTCGCAGCTATATGCTCGGCGTCTACAACATGATGGCAATTGGTCTGGTTGTTACAGGCCTTGCTGCTTTGGCTGTCTCATCGCTGGCAACCACAACCGATCCGTCGGCAGCTGTTGCACAGCTTGCAAACGGCAAAATGCTCACCTCACTTGGTGCAGCACTTTATACATCGCCGCTGCGCTGGGTGGTTATGCTCGCTCCGCTCGCAGCTGTATTCTTCCTGAGCTTCCGCATCGAGCGTCTGTCGGTTTCGACTGCTAACGCCGTGTTCTGGGGCTATGCAGCTCTCGTCGGTCTGTCGCTGTCGTCGGTCTTCCTGGTCTTTACCGGCCAGAGCATCGTTCGCACCTTCTTCGTAACGGCTGCTTCGTTCGGCGCATTGTCGCTCTATGGTTACACGACCAAGCGCGACCTGTCCGCAATGGGCTCGTTCCTGATGATGGGTCTGTTCGGCCTGATCATCGCTTCGGTCGTTAACATCTTCCTCGGCTCCACCGCGCTGCAGTTTGCAATCTCGGTGATCGGCGTTCTGATCTTCGCAGGTTTGACCGCTTATGACACGCAGTCGATCAAGGAAATGTACTTTGAAGGTGATTCTGCGGATTCGCAGGGCCGTAAGGTTGTTATGGGCGCGCTGCGTCTGTACCTCGACTTCATCAACATGTTCATGTTCCTGCTTCAGTTCATGGGCAACCGTGACTAAGAGCATGTCTCCCAAAAGTGGGAACCAGTTTTGGGATAAAGACCTGCTGAGAAGATACTAAACGAAGAATACGTGAGGGCAGCGGCAACGCTGCCCTTTTTGCTTTTCAAGCGGGCAGCCCGGAGTCATGCTGGACGGGCAATTTTAACTGAGTCTTGGCCTCCAACATGCCCCATATCCGCGATTTCAAGCCCACTGATATTGAAGCCATCACGATGATCTACACAGAAGCTGTGCTGAACGGTTCCGGTTCTTACGAGATCGAGCCGCCCACCATTGAGGAAATGGCACGGCGCTTCGACATCTTTGTCGAGCAGGGCTTTCCAATTCTTGTTGCGGAAGAAAATGGACTGGTCTTGGGCTATGCCTATATCAGCTATTTCCGCACCCGCCCGGCCTATCGCTGGCTTGCGGAAGATTCGATCTATATCGCACCCGATGCCAAGGGGAAGGGCGTCGGCAAGCTTCTGCTTGGCGAACTCATCCAGCGTGCGACAGCATTAGGCTTCAGGCAGTTGCTGGCGGTGGTTGGTGATGGTGAGCACAATATCGGCTCTGTGAAGCTGCATGAGAGCTTGGGATTTATCCATTGCGGACGAATCCAGGGCTCAGGCTTCAAGCATGGGCGCTGGCTTGATACGGTCCTCATGCAGCTGTCGCTCAATGGAGGTTGCACTGTTGACCCTGGCGAGATGCCGCTGGCTTAATTATCAACCAGCTTCAGGCTCTTATCGAAAACGCGGAGCACACGTTCAAGCTCGTGTCCGCGTTTCATAATGAGACCGCTTGCAGATATCACAGAATAGGCACCCTGCTTCTGGGCAAGCTTTGGATTTTTCTCGACGCGGAAAAGCGGGACCTCGCTCGCACGGCGGAAAATAGAGAACACCGCTCTGTCTGCGAGATGGTCAATCGCATAATCGCGCCATGCACCTGTCGCGACCATGCGGCCATAAATATTGAGGATTTTGCCAAGCTCGTGTCGGTCGAAGCTGACGGTCGGAGCAGGCGGTTTTATCTGCCCTAGAGGTACAACCTTGGGCGATGCCGAAGGATGGGAAAGCGAATGAGAGGACGCATCCTCGTTCGCAGCGCTTGGTCTATCCATGTCCTTCCTTTCGTCGCCGACATTGATTGTAAAGGAAACGCGGGAACACCGATCAAATCAGCTCATGACAGTAAGGTGATGCTTTTGTAAAATGATTGCAAGACCATGAAGCTTCTATGGCAGCTTCTGCCAAGCTTATCCTATAAAAATAGGTCCCAATTTATTGTATATTAGTTGATCACGAAAAGAGAATGCTTGTTCTCAATGGTGATTGTTAGCCACATTTTGGCCTTGTCAACTTCGCATTCCGGCCTGATTATGACGTCAGCATCTACACGTTGCCTGAGACGGTTCGGTTCGGGTATGTCCGACCCCAAGCCCCCCGCCCAAAGGACTGCCCGAACCGAACCAACCTTTACTGGCCTACAGCGTAATTCCTTAAACTTGAACCAGTTTAAGGTAAAAGATTGCCATAAATATAAAGTGTTAGAGCGACCTTTGTGCGTCCAAAAGGGCGCACTGCGCGTTAGCCACTCAGACAGATGCAACGCTTCCTAAAAATCAAAGATTTTACGTATTCACCAAGCATGGATTGTGTCTGCCTAGGAAGTCTAGAGACCTAGCCGATCTTCCTGTTTGAAAATAGCTGCACCGTGAATCTGGCCAAGAGCATTGTCGCTTTTGCTTTCCTGCAGTACGACCGCACAGCCGGTCACGTCTTTGCGCGTGAGTTCTGAGGCAGGCAGCTCAATCTTCAGAGCTTTGCCATCCCACATGCCGATTGTATTGATGTCAGTCACGGTGTTGCGATAGGTGACTGACTGCCCGGCGTTCTCACCCTTATCAATCGGGATTGTCACTGAATCGCGCAGGTAAAACATTACCACATGAACGGGCTTTGCAGGCTTTTTGCCTGCCGCTATCTCTATAGACAGACGACCGTCATCAAGCTTCTTGATACTAACAGGAACATTGAGCTTGCTGGCCGCAATATGCTGCTTAACAACCTCGGCATCGCCGCCATTCATTTCCGATGCGCCATTTACGATCGCTTGAGGCGTGTAGACCATCTTCGCATTGAACGAATTGCGATAGGCATTCTGGCGATCTGTATTGTCCTGAGAAGCTAGCGTATCGCGCCAGCCCATATAATCCCAGTAATTGACGTGGAATGACAGTGCGAGCACGTTCGCATCATCGGCGTATTTCGCCAAATTCTTGTCAGCCTGTGGGCAGGATTTACAGCCCTGACTGGTATAAAGCTCAAGAACCGAAGTCCGCGTGCTGCTATCTTGGGCCTTTGCCACCCCATGCATGGATAGACACCCGGTGAAGGCCAAACCCAGCGCGGCACAAACACCGCGCAAGCCGGGAACGTATTCACCGGAAAGCCATGTATTTGTCCCTTGGAAGGGCGAATGGAAGGTCACTTTGGGTTCATCCTGCAATAATTGACGCTGACATCTATTATGTAGGAATTACGACGATCAATAGGAATTCACGTTGCAGTGAGATTTGCAGGCAATGTGTTTCTTTTATCTCACTGTCACAATCTATGGAAAAGCCGCCGGATTGCCCCGACGGCTTTTTATTTCGACGATTTCGCAGATTAAGCAGCGAGATCGCGCAGAACGGTTTGCAGAATGCCACCATTCTTCATGTAGTCGAGCTCGTCCAGCGTATCGATACGGCAGATGAGCGGAACCTTCTTCACCGTGCCATCGGCATAGGTGATGGAAGCTTCAACCTTCTGACGCGGGCGTACATCGGCAAGGCCTTCGATGGAGACGATTTCATCGCCCTTCAGACCGAGCGTCTGCCAGCTTGTGTCTTCCTCGAAGACGAAAGGCACAATGCCCATGCCAACGAGGTTGGAGCGGTGAATACGCTCAAACGACTGCGCAATCACTGCCTTGACGCCAAGCAGGTTGGTGCCCTTTGCAGCCCAGTCACGCGACGAGCCATTGCCATATTCGACGCCTGCGAAGACGACGAGTGGAACACCTTCTGCCTTGTACTGCATGGCAGCATCATAGATCGAGGTTTCTTCCTTTGAAGGATAGTGGATGGTGTAGCCGCCTTCACGACCGTTTTCGCCAAGCATGTGGTTGCGAATACGGATATTGGCGAAGGTGCCGCGCATCATCACTTGATGGTTGCCACGACGCGTGCCGTACTGGTTGAAGTCGGCAATACCGACGCCATGGTCGATGAGGTATTTACCAGCCGGCGACTGTGCCTTGATGGAACCTGCAGGCGAAATGTGGTCGGTCGTGATCTTGTCGCCGAAGAGGCCCAAAACGCGGGCGCCCTTGACGTCTGCAATCGTACCAGCCGACTTGCCCATGCCCACGAAGTAAGGCGGGTTCTGAACATAGGTCGAATTGTCGTCCCATGCATAGGTCTGGCCAGCAGGAACCTGCACGGCCTGCCAGTTTTCGTCGCCCTTGAACACATCCGCATATTTCTCCGAGAAGACTTTGCGGGTGACGTTCTTGGCGATGAATTCCTGGATTTCAGCCGATGAAGGCCAGATATCGCGCAGGAACACTGGATTACCGTTCTGATCTTCGCCAAGTGGCTCTTTGGTCAGGTCCTTGGTGACCGTACCAGCAAGCGCATGAGCAACAACCAAAGGCGGCGAAGCCAGATAGTTTGCCTGAACGTCAGGGGAAACACGACCTTCAAAGTTACGGTTGCCGGAAAGAACGGCTGCCGCAATCAGACCCTTTTCGTTGATCGTCTTGGAGATCGGAGCAGGTAAAGGACCGGAATTACCGATACAGGTCGTGCAGCCGAAACCAACGAGGTTGAAGCCGAGTGCATCGAGATCCTTCTGAAGGCCAGCGGATCCAAGATAAGCGGCAACCACCTGGGAACCAGGAGCGAGCGAGGTCTTGACCCAAGGCTTGGTCTTAAGCCCCTTGGCAACGGCGTTGCGTGCCAGAAGACCGGCAGCAATCAGAACGCTTGGGTTCGATGTGTTGGTGCACGATGTGATAGCGGCAATTGCCACATCGCCATGACCAAGATCATAGTCTTCGCCTTCAACGGCATAACGCGTGGTCTGGCCGGTGGTCTTCTTGTATTCGGTTTCAAGCGAAGTTGCGAAACCCGATCCGATGTTCTCCAGTGCAATGCGGCCTTCAGGACGCTTTGGACCAGCCATCGATGGCACAACGTCACCCATGTCGAGTTCAAGAATGTCGGTGAAGACCGGGTCTTCGGAACCGGCTTCACGCCACATGCCCTGCGCACGGGAATAAGCTTCAACGAGCGCGAGACGGTCTTCTGCGCGACCGGTCGTGTTCATATAGTTGAGCGTTTCTTTGTCGATCGGGAAGAAGCCGCAAGTTGCGCCATATTCCGGACCCATGTTCGCAATGGTCGCACGGTCGGCAAGCGTCATGTTGTCGAGGCCTTCGCCGAAGAACTCAACGAACTTGCCGACAACGCCCTTCTTGCGCAGCATCTGCGTAACGGTGAGCACGAGATCGGTTGCGGTGACGCCTTCCTTGACCTTGCCGGTCAGGCGGAAGCCAACAACTTCCGGCAGAAGCATGGAAACCGGCTGGCCAAGCATGGCTGCTTCAGCTTCAATACCGCCAACGCCCCAGCCCAGAACGCCAAGGCCATTGACCATGGTGGTGTGGGAATCTGTACCAACGCAGGTGTCAGGATAAGCAACGGTCACGCCGTCCTCTTCCTTGGTCCATACGGCCTGTGCCAGATATTCGAGGTTCACCTGATGGCAGATGCCTGTGCCCGGAGGAACAACGCGGAAGTTCTTGAACGCCTGCTGGCCCCACTTGAGGAAGCGGTAGCGTTCGCCATTGCGCTGATATTCGAGGTCCACATTGGCCTTGAACGCGTTAGGATTGCCGAATTCATCGACGATGACTGAGTGGTCGATGACGAGATCGACAGGGACCAGTGGGTTGATTTTTTCAGGGTCGCCGCCGAGTGCCTTTAGGCCATCGCGCATGGCTGCAAGGTCAACAACGGCTGGAACGCCGGTGAAATCCTGCATGAGCACGCGTGCCGGGCGGTAAGCAATTTCTGCACCTGCCGATCCGCGATCTGTGAGCCATGCGGCAACAGCTTCGATATCCGACTTCTTGACGGAGCGGTCATCTTCAAAGCGAAGCAGGTTCTCAAGCAGAACCTTCATGGAAAATGGAAGCTTGGAAATGCCTGTAAGACCGTTTTTCTCGGCTTCGGTCAGGCTGTAATAAACATAGTCCTTACCGTTGACGGTAAGCGTTTTGCGGCTTTTGAAACTATCAATGTTTGACACGTTAGTTCGTCCTCATGCTGCTGGCCGGAAAACCAGGACGAACGCCTAGGCTTGCGTTTCAAGGACGCGCCAAGGTGCGGGTGCAGTCATTTCCGCTGTCCGCCCCGACACCTGTGCTCCTACAAACAACAGGCAATTCAGATCGGCCAAAATTTGTTTCCACACCGACCGCTGGCATGGTAGCTCTGATATAGTGAGTTTATTAAAACGATTCCAGACAGATTATCGTGAACCTGATCCCTTGCGGCAAAATGTTGCGATATCCCGTTTGGCTTTTGCCAAATGTGGTAAGGAGAGAATATGCGGCTTGGGGCCGAAAATCTGGCGGGCGAGCGCGGCGGCGAGCCGATCTTTGCAGGTCTTTCATTTGAAGTATCGTCCGGCGAAGCGCTGATTGTCACTGGCCCGAATGGCTCCGGAAAGTCCACTTTGCTGCGCATTATCTGCGGTCTGCTTGCCCCTGAAGCGGGCAAGATCGAGCTGTTGGAAGACAGAGCCGCGTCGCCCGTTCGAGCAGCCTGCCATTATCTCGGCCACCAGAATGCAATGAAGCCCGCTTTAAGCGTACGTGAGAACCTTTTGTTCTGGCAGAAATTCAACGGTTCAGCACGATTTGACATTGATGAAGCGCTGGAAGCCGTTGATCTGCCGGGCGTTGAGCATTTGCCGTTTGGCTATCTCTCGACGGGACAAAAGCGCCGCGTTTCCATTGCCAAGCTGCTGATCAGCCACCGTCCGCTCTGGATCGTAGATGAACCGACCGCTGGTCTCGACAAAGCATCCGAAGCGCGCTTTGCAGAACTCATGCGCGATCATATGCGGGACGGCGGTATGGTGATTGCCGCAACGCATATTCCGCTCGGCCTCGAAGGCGTGCGGACGCTCGACATGGCGCAATATTCGCACGAGGTCGTGTGATGCTGGCACTGTTTCTGCGAGATTTGCGTCTGAGTTTCCGTGCCGGCGGCGGCGCGCTGATCGGTATTCTGTTCTATCTGGCAGTCATTTCAGTGATGCCATTTGGCGTCGGTCCCGATCTCAATCTGCTGGCGCGCATTGGGCCCGCCATGCTGTGGATCGGCGCTTTGCTGGCAACACTTCTCGGCCTCGACCGGATGTTTCAGGCGGATCGCGAAGATGGCTCGCTTGATCTGCTGTTGATCGGCGCAGACCGCCATATGCTGGCTTTTACAGTGTTTGTGAAATGCGTCGCTCATTGGGTCGCGAGTGTTCTGCCGCTGGTCATTGCCTCGCCGATGCTTGGGCTTTTCATGAATATGGATACGACAGCAACCGCTGCAACAGCGCTCACACTTCTGGTCGGAACCCCTGCAATTGCCTTTATCGGCGCTGTGGGTGCGGCACTTGCTGTGGCTTTGCCGCGGGGCGGTCTGCTGGTTTCGGTGATCGTGCTGCCGCTGACCATTCCAGTGCTGATTTTCGGCGTATCTGCTTCTTATGGCGCGACTGATATGGTGGCGCCTTTCTTTGCACCGTTTCTTATTCTCTGCGCATTGACTTTGTTTTTTGCAGTTTTGGGGCCGATCGCTGCGGCGGCTGTTCTTAAAACGTCGGCGGATTGACGCAGTTGATTACGGTCAATTGAACGCCCTATCGGGTCGGGTTAAATAAAGGTCATGACGAAAGACATCGTGAAAACCACAAGCTGGCTCGATCTGGCAAATCCTACGCGCTTCCTCGCTTTCGCGGGCAAGGTATTGCCGTGGCTTGGCGGCCTGTCTGCGCTCATTCTGGCAACTGGCCTTTATATGGTTTTCCTGTCGCCGGATGATTACCAGCAGGGACTGACTGTCCGTATCATGTATATCCATGTGCCTTTCGCATGGCTTTCCATGATGTGTTATTCGATCATGGCAATTTCGGCGCTGGGCACGCTGGTCTGGCGTCATCCGCTGGCCGATGTTTCGATCCGCGCTGCGGCTCCCTTGGGCGCGGTGTTCACAGCACTTGCACTTGCAACCGGTTCGCTCTGGGGCAAGCCGATGTGGGGCACATGGTGGGTGTGGGACGCGCGTCTTACGTCCGTCTTCGTGCTTTTCCTGATGTATCTTGGCATTATCGCGCTGTCGCGTGCGATGGATGACCCGGCCAAAAGCGCCAAGCCTGTGGCGGTGCTTACGCTGGTTGGCTTCATCAATATTCCGATCATCAAATTCTCGGTCGACTGGTGGAACACATTGCATCAGCCAGCATCCGTCTTCCGTATGGATGGCCCGACCATTGATGGCTCCATGCTTCGTCCGCTTTTCGTGATGGCCATCGGCTTCACACTGCTGTTTCTGGCGCTTCACATGATGGCGATGCGCAATGAAATCTGGCGTCGCCGGGTGGCTTCGATGAAAAAGCTCGCAGCCCGCAATGTGGATCGCAATCGCGCCAAACAGGCCGGGGAGCGTGCATAATGGGCAATCATCTAGGCTTTGTTCTGGCATCTTATGGCATTACGGTTGTCGCACTTGCTGTCACCATCGGCTGGATATTGATTGATCAGCGTATCCAGAAAAGTGAGCTGAAACGGCTTGAGGCGCAGGGTGTGCGTCGCCGTTCTGCCAAAGCATCCGGTTCTGCGAAATGACTGAGACAACGCAAAAGCAACCCGCACCCAAGAAACGTTCAACCTGGGTGGCATTGCTGCCGCTGCTGATCTTCGTCGCACTGGCTGCGGTTTTTGCTGTGCAGCTTTTGTCGGGCAAGGATAGCTCGACCATCCCGTCGGCACTTATTGGCAAGGATGCACCGCAAACCAGTCTGCCAGCCGTTGAAGGTTTGACACGCGACGGCGCGCCTGTTCCGGGGCTCAACAGCGAAGATTTCAAGGGCAAGCTTACACTGGTCAATGTGTGGGGATCGTGGTGCGTTCCTTGTCGTCAGGAGCATCCGCTGCTGATGGAAATCGCCAAGGATGAGCGCATCCGGGTCGTGGGCCTTAATTATAAGGACCAGCCCGAAAACGCCCGCCGTTTCTTAGGCGATCTCGGTAATCCGTTTGCTGCCGTCGGCGCCGACCGCGCTGGCCGCTCAGCCATTGAATGGGGCGTCTACGGCGTGCCGGAAACCTTCCTTGTCGATCAGAATGGCAAGATCGTCTACAAGCATGTCGGGCCATTTACGCCGGAATCTGTGAAGAACGATCTGATGCCAGCGGTGGCCAAAGCACTGCAATAATAAAAGTCTATAAAATGGAAAAAGCCCCGCATGTGCGGGGCTTTTGCTTTTTTAGTTCAATCAATCAGGCAATTTCCGGACTGCGCCCTTGGCAGCACTGGTTGCCATCGAAGCATAAGCCTTTAGCGCGGTTGAAACTTTGCGCTTGCGCTCTTCAAGCGGCTTCCAGCCTGTTTCATTCTGCTCAGCGCGGCGTTGTGCCAGCGTTGCATCATCAACAGCGAGGTGGATCGTGCGGTTCGGAATGTCGATATCGATGATATCGCCTTCGCGCACCAGACCGATTGTGCCGCCTTCGGCTGCTTCCGGCGAAACGTGACCAATCGAAAGGCCCGAAGAGCCGCCCGAGAAACGTCCGTCGGTGATCAGCGCGCAGGCCTTACCTAGACCCTTCGACTTGAGGTAGCTGGTTGGATAGAGCATTTCCTGCATTCCCGGACCCCCGCGTGGACCTTCATAGCGGATCAGCACAATGTCGCCAGCCTTGATCTTGCCGTTCAGGATGCCGAGCACGGCTGAATCCTGGCTTTCGAAGATGCGGGCAGGGCCGGAGAACTTCAGAATGGAATCATCTACGCCTGCGGTCTTCACGATACAGCCATCTTCCGCGAGATTGCCGTAAAGTACCGCTAGACCACCATCCTGACTGAATGCATGTTCCTTGGAACGGATGACGCCCTTTTCACGGTCGGCATCGACGCTGTCAAAGCGGCGTTCCTGAGAAAAGGCAACCTGTGTTGGCACGCCGCCCGGCGCCGCTGAATAGAACTTGTGCACCATTTCGCTATTGGTACGGGTGACGTCCCAATGATCAAGCGCCTTGCCCATGGTTTCGCTGTGTACGGTCGGCAGATCGGTATTGATGAGGCCTGCCTTGTCGAGCTGACCCAGAATACCCATGATGCCGCCTGCGCGATGCACATCTTCCATGTGAACCGTGTTGTTGGCGGGTGCGACCTTGCAGAGAACCGGCACGCGACGCGACAGGCGGTCGATATCGGCCATGGTAAAGTCGATTTCTGCTTCCTGTGCGGCTGCAAGCAGATGCAGAACCGTATTGGTCGAGCCGCCCATGGCAATGTCGAGCGTCATGGCGTTTTCAAAGGCCGGGAAGCTCGCTATCGAGCGCGGCAATACGCTTTCATCGTTCTGCTCATAATAACGGCGAGCAAGATCGACAACCAGATGACCGGCTTCAACGAAGAGGCGTTTGCGGTCGGCATGGGTTGCAAGCGTCGAACCATTGCCCGGCAGCGACAGGCCAAGCGCTTCGGTGAGGCAGTTCATCGAGTTTGCGGTGAACATGCCCGAGCACGAACCACAGGTCGGGCATGCAGAGCGTTCAATCGCCTTAACCTGATCGTCGGTGTAGCTGTCGTCGGCGGCTGCGACCATTGCGTCAACGAGGTCGAGCTTCTTGACCTGGTCGTCCCAGATAACCTTGCCGGCTTCCATAGGACCACCGGAAACGAACACTACCGGGATATTGAGGCGCAGAGCAGCCATCAGCATACCGGGAGTGATCTTGTCGCAGTTGGAAATGCAGACCATCGCATCCGCGCAATGGGCATTGACCATGTATTCCACCGAGTCGGAGATCAGTTCACGCGATGGCAGCGAATAGAGCATACCGTCGTGACCCATGGCGATGCCGTCATCGACCGCAATGGTGTTGAATTCCTTGGCAACGCCGCCCGCACTTTCGATTTCGCGCGCGACGAGCTGGCCGAGGTCTTTCAGATGCACATGGCCGGGAACGAACTGCGTGAACGAGTTCACCACAGCAATAATCGGCTTGCCAAAATCCTCATCTTTCATGCCGGTGGCGCGCCATAGGCCGCGCGCGCCAGCCATATTGCGGCCGTGGGTGGTAGTACGCGAACGATAAGGAGGCATTTTCAAACCTTTTAGGACTATTCTAACCTTAGAGCGCCGTGCGTCCTTTTTGGACGCACTAAGGACGCTCTAACTCTTTAAATCGACGCATCGTGCTTTTCTGAAATCGAAATCGATTTCAGGCCGATGCGCTGATGTCGGTATGACAGAACTGCTTCCGCAGAGCAAAGCGCAAATTGCCCCAGCGCCTGCACCGGTTGCGCACCCTTAAAGGATGTTGCGTTCAGCGGAAAGGTTCAGGCGTGCAACAGCAATTGCAGGCACCGACACAGCTAATCTAGCATATTATTGATATAATGCAAAAGATTTAAAGCTTTAAACGTAAGGAAATTTCTTAAAGCTCATTTGTCGCAGAAGCCATGGCGCTATCGAGAAGCGCATTGGCTGTCTTCATACGCTGTTCTGCGGCCAGACGAAACTCTTCCGGCAGACGATCGGGATGATTGCTGGCTGCAAAGCTGCGACGCAGTCGCTGTAGCTCGGCGCGTTTCATCCCCGGTTTAAGATCGAGTTCACTGCGAATTGATGCGGGAGAATGGTTCTTCATCCGCTCGACCAAATCGCGTTTCACATTCTCCGCTTCATCATCGACTTCATTTGTGTCGAAAGAAGGAAAGGTTGTTTGAGTAGCGGGTCCGGAACTTGCAATCGGGCTGAAGCCTGCTGAGAAAACCGCCGAAGCAAGGCTGATATGCGGGCGATGTGTTTGCTCGTCGCTGTCGCCACCCGCTTCAGCTTCTTTCAGCACTGTTGCAAAATCGGGAAAGTTTTGGCGCATCAAACCTGCTGCACAATTTCAGACGATAGTGCCGTTGCTAGAGCTCGTGTCAGCACATAGGGCGGAACCGGCTTTTGAAATACCGGAACTTCCGGGTATCGAGCCGCCAGATGTGCAGGTAGACCGCCGCCAGTATGAATAACAACGAAGATATTCTGACTTTTCAAGCGGTCTAAAATGGGTTCCAGATCACCGTCAGCAAGGTTCACGTCGAGGATCGCAGCATCGACTGGCTGCTTGCTGATGAGGTCTATGGCTTGTCTTACTGTGCCGACGGGGCCGACAACGGTTCCGTTGGCATCTTCTACAGTCGCGGCCACGTCGAGGGCGACGAAAATTTCATCCTCCACGACCAGTACCTTTCTCTGCTCAAGATTATCCATCGTCTTTCCAGTGTCGCTTTCGATTTAAACTTACATGAGGCCCATTTGCGCGGGCTATCACAGAGTCAATGCGCAAGGACACAGGGGGGTTCCCTGAGAGAATAGGATACTAGACTAATGGTGAATCAAATCTTTACTTCGCTGAAGTCTCAAGGCGAAGTTTCAAAGGGTTGATCCTGCCTCGCCTCGTCAATTTTTAGAAAGCGGTGAAGGTGAGGGTGGTCAGAGAACGCACGATGTTTGGAATGTTCAAAACGTTCTCATTGATGAATTTGCCGATATCGTCGCCTTCTTTGACGTAGATTTTGGCCAGAAGATCGAACTCACCGCTCGTCGAATAGAGTTCCGATACGATCTCACGCTGATAGAGCGTATCCGCAACTTCATAGGTCTTGCCAGGGGCACATTGCAGTTGCAGGAAAACGGGCTTCATATTTCTTCCTTTCGCCACCAGTTGCCCGGCGGACAAGTAACTGGATTGCCGGACGCGTTTGCTGGTTTCAAGCACGGCCACTGGAGTGAAATCAAGTGCATTTCACACAAGTCCCTGCCGTTTCACAATCAGCACTAATTTACTGAATTGTGTTTTTAATAGAGGAAGGCGATAAGACTCCCTAAAAGTTGAAATAAGATAATCATTAGATGCTCTATGTATTGCCCGCCGTTCTGCTCCTGTTTTCACTGGCCTTCGTAATCGTTTGGGCCATCGATCAACTGCGCAGTTATCTTTTATGGTGTGCTCTCTGCTTCTTCTGCATCGGCATTGCCATGCTTGCCCAGCTTGTCGATATACCTGCAGATGATGGGCAGAATACAATGCTCACCGCCACAATATATGTGCTGGGGGCTTTTGCTGGTGGACAGGGCATACTCCGCAGATCAGGCCTTCGCTTGCCTGTCTGGTTTGGCCTTGTCAGCCTTGCTCTTATCTTTGGCGGGATCGTTTTCTTCCTTTATCCCTATCCAAGCTTGCTTGGTCGGGTTTACGTCCTGAACTTCGGCTTGGCCTGTATGATCCTGGCCTATGTCTGGTATCTGCGCGGGCTTGTGCGCGGTTCGCAGGCCGACAAACTGATCCTCGGTATGTTGTTTCTGGTGGCGATACATATTTTCGTGCGAACGTCACTCACTGCACATTCCATCGTCGGAAATGACACGGAAGTCGATTTTGCCTACACGCCGTTCTGGCAGTGGACTGTATTTTCTACCGCTGTTGCCTCTGTGATTGCAGGACTTGTGCTGTTTGCTGCAGCCGGTGCCGATCGATTCAGCGAGCTTGTTCATGAGCGGGACAGCGATCCGTTAACTGGTCTGCTGAACCGGCGCGGTCTCGAAACCCGTATGAGCGCTTTAGGGCGTCACGATCTTTCGGGTTGGATCGTCGCTTGCGATATCGACTATTTCAAAACGATCAATGACGTTTATGGCCATGCAACGGGTGACGTTGTTCTGAAAGAGTTCGCAGAAATTCTTCAAGCACATTCCAGAGCGCGCAATCTGACGGCGCGCATAGGCGGGGAGGAGTTCATCATCTTCATCGATGATATGCCGGCCGATGAAGCCTTTGCTCTTGTTGAACATATTCGGGAGGGCGTGAAGACGCGCGAATTTTCGCGGCTGGCCAAAGGTGCGAATATTAGCTGTAGTTTTGGGGTGGTGCGGCTCAACAGCAAGGATGATTTCTGGCAGGCCGTGGAGCGTGCAGACAAGGTACTTTACACCGCCAAGGAAGCGGGACGCGATCGTACCTTGTTTGAAGAGACAGGGGCGTGATCTGTTCAACTCGTTCTTATGGGGACGAAGGTCGATAAAATTGCCGTGATGGTCGACAAGATGGCCCAAAGAGTGTGTTAGTAAGCCTTCCTGTTAAAACTATTGCGAAGCGAGTTATCCAGAATCCAATGAAATTTCAGCTCAATCCTGTCGTCGCCCGCCTTTTGTCACTGGTCACCATGTCGGTTGCTGTTTCATTGAGTGCCCCCTCAATGGCCATGACTGCACTTGAAAAGGCCCAGCTTGAAAAGCTCGATCCTGCAACGCGTCTTGAACAGCGCTGCGATGTCGAGGCGATGGAACAGATCAGCCGGGACGAGCGTAAGCTTTCCGTTGATAAGGTTTTGGCCTACGCTTTTTCTGATCCAGAAGTTTCAAATAATACGATCAAAGCAGGCGGAGCCGCTTTTCGCAGTCGCGAGCACTGGTATAAGCTTGCCTTCGTTTGCAAAACCGATGATGAGCATATCAATGTCGTTTCATTTGACTATGATATTGGTGACGAGGTTCCGCAGGATCAGTGGGACAAGCATTATCTCGTCCCCTGATTAATATCGCCCATTTAGCGGAACATTTATTCCTCACTATCGTCGGCGCGGCAGGCTGAAAGCAGCGTCACTTCTTTGGCGGTATGATCTGCCTCAAGGTGACTAAGTACAGCCTGACCGTCTTTTTCAGCCCAGCGATAGCTGTCCTGCTCGTCCAGAGCGACATATTTCTTGAGACTTTCGTGCCATTGCAGGGCGACCATTTTTCCCTCGGCATCCAGCACCGCAAAAGCCGGAAGATCACCTGTTTTGATATAGGTTACAGGCACGACGACGCCGCGTTCACATATATAATCGATACGTTCCACGGTTTTCTGTTCAACGGTTTCAGCATGGGCAGGGAGGATTTGGGCGAGGGCTGCAACGCTCAGTGATGTCAGCAAAACAGACGTTTTATATTTCATTGTCATCGACCTCTTTCAGTTTTTTGGAACCGTTATGCGGATCAACCGCGGCGAAGATTTGTTGGTTTTAATTCACTAATAAAATCCCACTTAAAAACCGAATATTTTTGAAAAGCGATGCAACGAAATTCAACTTCGCCCGTTCTTACCCTGCTGGTCGTTAGATCGGCCGGGGCCCGGAGTAAATTTGCCCCCGCAATCCCAATCCGGGTCCCACCCTATTGAGGGTGAATATTGATATGAGAACTGGGATCTCTTCAATCACCACATTGATAATTATTACCTCTGCTCCAGCTTATGGAGATGAGCGCTAGAATTTTATTCCTCGTAATTCGTTAGGATTGCTTAGAATTTCCGAACTGCTTTCAAATAAGAGAAACGTTGTGGCATCCTGTGAGCAAAAACCTCTGATACTGTTTCATCAATAGAACGCGGAGAGGTGGCCCTGAACATGTCGAAGAACCTATCGAAATTTTCATTTGCACTTGCGGCGTTTGTAGCGACGGCAACGCTCGCAGGTGGCATCCAGACAAGCCATGCTGATCAGACACTGTTGAACGTGTCCTATGATCCAACGCGTGAGCTTTATAAAGATTATAATGCAGCTTTCGCAAAGCACTGGAAAGAGGAAACGGGCGAGACCGTCACCATCCGCGCTTCGCATGGTGGGTCGGGCAAGCAGGCGCGCTCGGTAATCGATGGCGTGAAGGCTGACGTTGTCACGCTTGCGCTTGAAAGCGATATCGATGCAATCGTCGAGCATACGAGCAAGATCGACAAGGAATGGCGCAAGCGCCTGCCTGATAATTCCTCACCTTACACATCTACAATCGTCTTCCTCGTTCGCAAGGGTAATCCAAAGGCGATCAAGGACTGGGGCGATCTCGTCAAGGATGGCGTCGAGGTCATTACGCCGAACCCCAAGACATCAGGCGGTGCGCGCTGGAATTATCTCGCTGCCTGGGCCTGGGCTCACAAGCAATATGGCGGCGATGAAGCCAAGATAAAGGAATATATCGGCGAACTTTTCCGCCATGTTCCGGTGCTTGATACGGGCGCACGCGGTTCAACAACGACGTTCGTACAGCGTCAGCTTGGTGATGTGCTGCTGGCTTGGGAAAACGAAGCCTATCTTTCGATTGCTGAGTTTGGCGACGATGCTTTTGATATCGTCGTCCCACCACAGTCCATTCTTGCCGAGCCACCAGTCGCTCTCGTTGACAAGAACGCAGACGACAACGGCACCCGCAAAGTTGCTGAAGCCTATCTCGAATATCTCTATTCGCCAGAAGGACAGGCCATCGCAGCCAAGCATTTTTATCGTCCGTCCAAGCCTGATGTCATTCCCGCTGACCAGAAGCGCGAATTCCCTCGGTTGCAGCTTGTGACGATTGATGATCCAATCTTTGGCGGCTGGGCCAAGGCACAGCCTTATCATTTCGGTGACGGAGGCACTTTCGACCAGATCTACAAGCCTGCAAAATAATCCAGTTAGGACGCAGTCATCCGACAAATCAATAAAAGGGAACAAATATTGATGTCTTCGCGCCCTGCACCGGTCAGAGCAGGGTGGCATTTTAGAAAACCGAGTGTCATTCCGGGCTTCGGACTGACACTCGGTTTTAGTGTCGCCTATTTGACCCTTCTCATTCTTATCCCGCTGGCAGCTCTGGTTCTGCGCTCGACAGATGTCGGCTTTGCAGGTTTCTGGCGTATCATCACCGATGAACGCACGATCAGAGCTCTTGAAACGAGCTTCGGCACTGCTTTCATTGCCGCTCTCATCAATGTTGTATTTGGTGTGATCCTGGCATGGGTTCTGGTGCGTTATCGCTTCCCGGGGCGGCGGTTTATCGACGCGATTGTCGATATTCCTTTCGCACTGCCCACAGCTGTCGCCGGCATCGCGCTTGCCTCGATCTACGCGCCAAATGGATGGATCGGCAGTCTGCTTGCACCTTTCAATATTCGGATCGCGTTTTCGCGCGCCGGCATCGTGGTGGCGCTGATTTTTATAGGTCTCCCGTTTGTGGTGCGCACTGTTCAGCCGATCATGGAGGAAATCAGCCGTGAGGTTGAGGAGGCCGCTGCAACATTGGGTGCATCACGCTTTCAGACAATCTGGCGTGTGCTTCTGCCCAGCTTGCAACCTGCCGTTCTGACCGGCTTTGCGCTCGCTTTTGCGCGTGGAGTTGGCGAATACGGTTCGGTGATCTTCATTGCGGGCAACACACCCTATGTGTCTGAAATAGCGCCCTTGCTGATCGTTATCCGGCTTGAAGAATATGATTATGCCGGTGCCACCGCGCTTGCGACTGTGATGTTGGCGCTGTCGTTTGCCATGTTGCTGTTCATCAATCTGATCCAGTCCTGGACAAGAAGGAAGTACGGCCATGTCGAATAATGTGTCAGCTTCCACGCAAAGCGCCGTAACGGAAAGCCTGCCGACACGGATCTTGTTGATCGCGATCGCACTTGTATTTCTGGCGCTGTTTCTCATCTTGCCGGTGATAGCGGTTTTCGTCGAAGCTTTCCGCAAAGGCGCGGGCGAATATTTTGCAGCTTTGGTTGAACCGGATGCTTGGGCAGCTATCAAACTGACGCTGCTGGTCACTGTCATTGCAGTACCGCTTAACCTCGTGTTCGGTGTTGCAGCAGCATGGGCCATCGCCAAGTTTGAGTTTAAAGGCAAGGCACTTCTCACCACGCTTATAGATCTGCCATTCTCAGTATCACCGGTTATTTCCGGTCTGGTTTTTGTGCTGTTGTTTGCAAGTCATAGCGTTCTGGGGCCTTGGCTCTCAAGTCATGGCATCGATATCCTGTTTGCAGTTCCCGGGATTGTTCTGGCAACGTTATTTGTGACGTTCCCATTCGTGGCCCGTGAGCTTATTCCGCTGATGCAGGAGCAGGGAAGCGGTGATGAGGAGGCCGCAATCTCGCTAGGAGCCAATGGATGGCAGACGTTCCGCTATGTTACCTTGCCCAATATCAAATGGGGCCTTCTCTACGGCGTTCTGCTTTGCAATGCCCGCGCGATGGGTGAGTTTGGCGCCGTGTCTGTGGTGTCTGGCCACATTCGTGGGCTCACAAACACAATGCCACTGCATGTCGAAATCCTTTATAACGAGTATAATTTCGTCGCGGCCTTTGCAGTTGCATCTCTTTTGGCATTGCTCGCCCTTGTCACCTTGGCGATCAAAGCTTTCCTTGAACTGCGTTACGGCGATGAACTTGCTGGCGGTAACGGGCACTAATAACCTATAGATGAGAATAAGCCGCCCAAGCTTTAGCTTAGCGTTGGCGGTAGGGGAAAGGATTGGGAATGGAAGTTCGTGTCGCCGGTGTGCGTAAAGAGTTTGCTCGCTTTCCGGCATTGCATAATGTGTCGCTGGACATCCGTTCGAGCGAGTTGATTGCTTTGCTTGGACCATCTGGCTCAGGCAAGACGACCTTGCTGCGCTTGATAGCCGGGCTGGAAAAGCCAACGGAAGGTGCAATTTATTTTGGTGAGGAAGACGCCTCGCACAAAAGTGTCCAGGAGCGCAACGTCGGCTTCGTGTTCCAGCACTATGCATTGTTTCGTCATATGACGGTCGCAGAGAATATTGGCTTTGGTCTGAAGGTTCGCCCAGGCAGCACGCGTCCGGCCAGCGCTGAAATCAGACGCCGCGCGCTCGAACTGCTTGATCTGGTGCAACTGAAGGGGCTTGAAAATCGCTATCCTTCGCAGCTTTCAGGCGGTCAGCGCCAGCGTGTTGCACTTGCACGCGCCATGGCAATCGAGCCAAAGGTTCTTCTTCTCGATGAACCATTCGGCGCTCTTGATGCGCAGGTACGCAAAGAGCTGCGTCGCTGGTTGCGCGAAATTCATGACAAGACCGGTCACACGACCGTTTTTGTGACGCACGATCAGGATGAAGCGCTGGAATTGGCGGATCGTGTCGTGGTCATGAGTCAGGGACGAATCGAGCAGATCGGTACACCGGACGAGGTTTATGACACCCCTAATTCTCCCTTCGTCTATGGCTTTATCGGCGAATCCAGCACTCTTCCTGTCCGTGTCGAGAATGGTGAAGTTTGGCTCGCGGATCGCAATATCGGACTGACGGCGAATGGCGCTGCGGATGGTGAAGCGCAGCTTTTCTTCCGTCCCCATGATGTCGAACTGCTTGAGGGATGTGGTGGCTGTATTGCCGGAACGGTCATTGCAAGCCGCAGATCCGGTGGCAAACGGCGGGTAGAACTTGAGATCGGTGGCTCTCGCGAGCGTGTCGAGATTGAGATTCCCGCTGAACATCCGGCAGCAGAGAAAAGCCGCATCGCTTTCCGCCCTCGCTATTGGCAGGTTTTTGGAAACGAGGATGTTAAAAACGCCGCTGATCAAGCATCGGCTTTGGCAGAGTAAAATCTGTCGTCAGGACCGGTTCAGTCTTGCACTATTTTGAAGACATCCGCATCTTTTCCGAGATGCGGATGTCTTTTTTCATTCAAGGGGCAGAAAAGTCCCGCAAGGCATTTTCACAAACTATTACGCAGAGTAGTATTATTCTTATTTTCAGTATGTTAGGGTTGTAAAAGCCGGATATTTCATAACGCAACATTAATGTTCGGAAAGAATTGTGCGTTGCGATTTAAACGGTTTGAATATCAGCACAGCCCGTCGTCGCATTTTGGCCAAATGATATCGACATTCAGGGAACGAATTACGGATACTGTCGTTTTTCTGAATTGAAACTCTATTTAGTATTCACCCGCCGCATTCAACTCATTCCCTTCGGAAAGGCTGTTAAGGCACATGCCGGAATTGTCTTCTTCGCCGTCTAATTCGTCCATTGCCGATCGCAAGATTTCGGATCAGATTCCGCCCGAACAACCTTCTCCGATACGTGCTCTTTACAAAACAGAGGACGAGCTGCGCGAGCTTGCGGCATCCGTTGCGCGCGGAGATGAGCTGGCTTTGCCAGGCTATTTGCCTTTCGAATATGATGAGCGATTGTCTGAAAACGGTAAGCTAATCCTTCACGCCTACCGCTCTTCTGACGCTGCGTCTCGCGCGGGCGAGACCATCACGCCTGCTGCACAGTGGCTTCTCGACAACCACTATCAGATCGACAAAACCGTTCAGCAGACCCGCCGGGATTTGCCACGCAAGTTTATCCGCCAGCTGCCGACTTACGCAGCCATGAAGGACATGCCGCGTATTTTCGCGCTCGCCTGGCTTTACGTGGCGCATACGGACAGCAACTTTTCTCTTAAGTCTCTGACTGCGCTTGTGCAGGGTTTCCAGACCGTCGAGCCGCTGAAGATTGGTGAATTGTGGGCGCTGCCATCAGCTGTGCGCTATTTTCTGATTGAAAATGCGCGCCGTCTGGCGCTGCGCGTTGATCGCGCACGCAACATGCGCAATCTCGCTAACACTGCTGCCGACCGCATTGTGATTGCTGCAAATGAGGCAGAACTGGAAACGGTTCTTGCGCAGTACAATCAAGCCGCACGCGACAGTACCTTTGCCACGCATCTGCTTTATCGCCTGCGCAGCGCCTCAACCGATACGTCGGCAGCTTCAGGCTGGCTTGAACGTATTCTCGATCAGGAAGGCAGCAATGCAGAAGACGCCATCGTAGAAGAACATGCCCGCCAGTCCACGGGCGGCGTGACGATGGGCAATGTCATCACCAGCCTCAAAAGAATTGACGATATCGACTGGGAAACCTGGTTTGAAACCGTCAACGAGGTCGATGCGATCCTGCGTGATCATAGCGATTTCGAGCTGCTCGATTTCCGCTCGCGCAATGCGTATCGCGTGACGATTGAAAAGCTCGCTCGCTTCTCGAATATGAGTGAAATCGATATCACATGGGCCGCACTCAAGCTTGCAGAAGACAGCAAGGTTGGTGAAGCTCAGGCGGAAGGCAAAGGCTCGATTGCCTATTATCTTTCCGGCGACGGTCGAAAAGAGCTCGAACAGCTTTGCGGATATAAAGCGCCCTTTGGTGTGAAAGCCCTGCGTTGCTATCGTGGTCTTGGCTTGCTCGGTCTTTTCATTCCGACCGCCATCTTCACGATCCTGATCCTGACCATCGTCAATTACTGCATGATGAAGGCGGGTCTTTCTGCCGATCTGCGCACGCTGTTCACGCTGCTTGCGCTTTTCCCGGCAATGGATGCTTCCTATTCACTGTTCAACGCGCTTGTGCCGTGGTTCGTGCAGCCAACACGTCTGATCGGATTTGAATATAAGGAAGGCTTGCCAGCCGAAGCACGGACACTGGTTGCCGTGCCGACCCTGATCACGTCTCGAGATTCTATCGACGAGCAGATCCGCAATCTGGAAGTCCATTATCTGACCAATCCGCGCGGCGAGATCTATTTCTCGCTTGTCAGTGACTGGACGGATGCCAAGCAGGAAATCACACCTGCGGACATGGAAATCTATGAATATGCGCGTGAAGAAATCGCCAAGCTCAACGAGCACTATACCGGCAATGACCAGCCGCGTTTCTTCCTGCTTCACCGCCGCCGCCTTTATAATGAAAAGCAGGGCTGCTGGATGGGCTGGGAGCGCAAGCGCGGTAAGCTGCATGAGCTGAATCTGCTGCTGCGCGGCGATCAGGATACGAGCTATTTCCCTGCTGATGCTCGCCTGCCAAAAGACATCAAATATGTGATGACGCTCGACGCTGATACGCGTCTGACACCTGAATCCGTCACCCATCTGGTGGGTAAGCTCAGCCATCCGCTGAACCGCCCTGTTTTCGATGACAAGACTGGTCGCGTTGTTCGTGGTTATGGCATTCTGCAGCCACGCGTTACGCCATCGCTGACCACGGGCGACGAAGCTTCGTTCCTGCAGCGCGTCTTCTCGGTCAATCGCGGTATCGATCCTTACGTCTTTGCCGTTTCTGACACCTATCAGGACTTGCTGGGCGAAGGCACATTCACCGGCAAGGGCCTTTACGATATCGATGCCTTTGAAGCAGCGCTGAAAGATCGCGTGGCTGAAAACACGCTGCTCAGCCACGACCTTCTCGAAGGCGGCTATGCGCGTGCAGCGCTCGTCAGCGATGTTGAAGTCGTTGAAGATTACCCGACCGGATACAATGTCGACGTATCGCGCCATCATCGTTGGGCGCGTGGTGACTGGCAGTTGCTGCCGTGGCTGTTCTCGGCAAGCCGCGGCGTCAGCACCATTACGCGCTGGAAGATGATCGACAATCTGCGTCGCTCGCTCAATCCGATCATGTGGCTGCTCGCTTCGGTGATCGGCTGGAGCATTCTGCCGCTTGGTGTGGCTGCCGTCTGGCAGGCCTTCCTGATCGTGAGCATGTTCGTGGCGCCGACTTTCGGTATCGTCACAAATCTCATTCCATCGAATATGGACTATTCGCTGAAGGGCCATGCGCAATCGGTTCTGACTGATATCGCACTTGGCACAGCTGATGTCGCGCTGCGCACAACCTTCATCGCCCATTCGGCATTCCTTATGGCCGATGCAATCATACGCACGATCTATCGTCTGTTCGTATCGCATCGCGATCTGCTTGAATGGAAAACGGCAGCGCAGGCAAAATCGTCGCCTGATACGCTCCTCTATTATTTCCAGCTCATGTGGCCTGCTATGGTCATCGCCGGTCTTGCGGTCTTTATCCCGCTCGGTGCCGACAGCCATGCAGCGCTGATTGCAGCACCGTTCGCTGTGATCTGGTTTGCCTCGCCACTGATTGCCTGGCTCGTCAGCCGCTCGGCCAAGCCGCAGGATACGCTGGAAGTGCTGTCTTCTGACAAGTCGGACCTGCGCCGCTATGCGCGCCGCACATGGCGCTACTTTGCGGAATTTGCGAATGATGAGAACAACCATCTGCCACCGGACAACTTCCAGGAAGACCCGGCACCGATTGTGGCGCAGCGCACCTCGCCAACCAATATCGGTGTCTATGTTCTGTCTGTTGTTGCTGCGCGCGATTTCGGCTGGATCGGCTTTGACGAAACGCTGAACCGCATTGAATCCACCGTCACCACGCTTGAAAAGATGGAGAAGTATCAGGGCCATCTCTACAACTGGTATGAAACAAACACGCTGACGCCGATGCGTCCGCTCTATGTTTCTGCGGTCGATAGCGGCAATCTTGCAGGCCATCTCGTAACGTTATCTTCGGCATTGGAAGAATGGGCGGAAGCGCCGAGCGTTTATGTTCAGGGTGATCTCGATGGCATCCTCGATGTCAACGATATCCTTGAAGAAAGCATCGCGCAGATTCCGGATGATCGCCGAATCCTGCGTCCGCTTCGCCGTCGTCTGGAAGAGCGGATAGCGAATTTCCGCCGTGCGGTCCGCACCATCAAGGAAGAGCCGGAAACAGCATCTTTCCGCACAATCAATCTGTCGCTTTTTGCGACCGACATTGTGCGCCTGATGGAAGAACTCGACAGCGAGATCGAAACACCGGCAAGCGCCGAGGCCAAGGAATGGGCCAATATTCTGGTCGATACTTGCAAGGCACATACCGACGATTCCGTTGGCGAGCACAACACGGACGATCTGCGTGAACGTCTGCGCAATCTGGCAGGACGTTCACGTCAGCTGGCGTTCGACATGCAGTTCGGCTTCCTTGAACGCAAAGAGCGTCGCCTTCTCTCCATCGGCTTCCGCGTGCAGGAAAACGAGCTGGATGAAAGCTGCTACGACCTTCTGGCTTCCGAAGCCCGTCTTGCCAGCTTGTTTGCAATTGCCAAGGGCGATGTGCCGGTCGAACATTGGTTCAAGCTCGGTCGCCTTCTGGTGCCTGTGGGCTGGAAGGGCGCTCTGCTCTCCTGGTCCGGCTCGATGTTTGAATATCTGATGCCGCCGCTGGTCATGTCCGAGCCGCTTGGCTCGCTGCTTGACCAGACCAACAAGCTCGTTGTGCAGCGCCAGATCGATTATGCCACCTCGCGCGGTCTGCCATGGGGTATCTCGGAAGCTGCCTTCAATGCGCGCGACGCGCATATGAATTACCAATATTCCAACTTTGGCGTGCCAAATCTGGGCCTTCAGCGCGGCCTGTCGCGTAATGCTGTTATCGCGCCTTATGCAAGCTTGCTTGCAGCGCAGTACCAGCCAGCAGCAGCCGTCGCGAATTTGAAGCGTCTGGCAAAGCTCGGTGCGCTTGGCCGCTATGGCTTCCACGATTCGGTAGACTTCACACCATCGCGTGTTCGCGAAGGCGAAACCTGCGCGGTCGTGAAAAACTACTATGCTCACCACCATGGCATGGCGATCATCGCGGTCAATAACGTGATTTTCGAAGGCCGTATGCGTGAGCGTTTCCATTCCGATCCGGTGATCGAAGCGGCAGAGCTTCTGCTGCAGGAAAAGGCACCACGCGAAATCCCGATGATCTACGCCAAGACGGAAAATCCGATGCGCGTGGATTCGGGCGGCTTCGACGATGCACCAATGCGCATCATCGATGTGCCTTTCAAGGCACCGCGTACAACGCATATGATGTCCAATGGTCAATATGCGCTGATGGTCACGGCCAACGGTTCCGGTTATAGCCGCTGGCATAATTGGGACATCACGCGTTTCCACGCCGATGCGTCTGAAGACCTTCAGGGTAGCTTCCTGTTCCTGCGTGATATGGAAAGCGGCTACTGGTGGTCGGCGACCGGCGAACCGGTGCGCAATCCGGAAGAAGAAACCAAGACTGTCTTCACTGAAGACAAGGCCGAGTTCTACAAGACAGCCGGCGACTTCAAGACAGTCGTGGAAGTGATCGTATCATCGGAATCCGATGGTGAAGGCCGCAGGCTCGATATCATCAACACCTCTGCGCGTGATCGCGTCATTGAAGTGACGTCCTATTCCGAACTGGTGCTGACTGACAGCGACAGCGATGCCGCGCATCCGGCCTTCGCCAAGATGTTCGTCGAAACGGAAATCGCGGATAATGGCTCAACCATCTATGCGAAGCGTCGCAAGCGCGCACCGTCCGATCCGGATATTCATGTCGCACATTTCGTAACCGATCTGTCCGGCTCGATCCGCGAAACGGAAGTCGAAACCGATCGTCGTGCATTCATCGGTCGCGGCCGTTCACTGCGCGATGCGAGCGCCTTTGATGAAGGTGCAACCTTCACCGGCAGCCAGGGCTGTGTGCTTGATCCGATTGCATCGGTGCGCACGCGTGTCCGCGTTCCGGCTCATAAAAAGGTAAGCCTTGTTTTCTGGACCTTCGCAGGCGGTAGCCGCGATGCGGTGGAGCATGCTGTTGCAACTCATCGTCATCCGGAAACCTTCGTCCGCGAATACTCGCTGTCATGGACGAGCTCGCAGGTGCAGCTCTACCATATCGGCATCAAGCCAGCGGAAGCAGCCGACTATCAGAAGGTTGCCGCCTATCTGCTCTATCCGGAGCGGACCATGCGTCAGCCGCCGGAAACTATTGCGGCAGGTCTTGGCAAACAATCCGACCTCTGGCCGATGTCGATCTCGGGTGATTATCCGATCTTTGCCTTGCGCATCGACAATGAAGCCGATCTCGACGTGCTTCGTGGCGTCTTGCGCGCGCAGGAATACTGGCGCAGCAAGGGGCTCACCGTGGATGTGGTGGCGGTAAACGAACGCGCCTTCTCCTATGCGCAGGATACCCAGCGCGCGATTGACTGGATCATCGAGGGCTTCCGTGCCCGCGGTGGCGGTCAGCCGCATATCTTTGCGGTTCGTCGCGATCAGATGAGCGAGGAAAGCTACAACACCCTGCTTGCTTCCGCTCGTATCGTCATGCACGCCCAGAACGGCTCGCTTGCCGAACAGCTTCGTCGCAGTGAAGAACTCACCGTCGATTTGGCTGCACGTAGCGACGCTAAGACACCGGCCACCGCACAGCAGGGGCTGGGTGCTGCCGGTCTCGCGCCTGTAACAATCGAACGAGGTACGGAAGAACGTCGTCTGGTGACGAAGCCAAAACCAGTCGCACGTCCGCTCCCAACCGGCGACGATCTCCAGTTCTGGAATGGTTATGGTGGTTTTGCTCAGGATGGCAGCTATGTGGTGCGGATCAACAACCGCACAACCACGCCGCATCCTTGGATCAACGTCATAGCCAATCCGAATTTCGGCTTCCATGTTTCGGCAGAAGGTTCGGCCTTCACATGGGCTGGCAACAGTCGCGATTATCAGCTCACCCCTTGGGCGAATGATCCGGTCACAAACCGTCCGGGTGAAGCGATCTATATTCTCGACCGCGAGACGGGACGCAGCTTTGCCCCAACGGCAAGCGTACTCCGTGACGAGGCTGTGACCTATGAAGCACGTCACAGCCACGGCTACAGCACTTTTGCGGCTCAACATGGCGAACTGGCACTCGAACTCACCCATATCGTCGATGCTGAAAAGCCTGTTCGGCTTTCACGCCTGACGATCACCAACAAGGGACGTTCGAAGCGCAAGCTGCGTGCCTATGGTTATGTCGAATGGGTGCTGGGCAATGCCCGCTCTAAGAATGTGCCGTTCATCGTGCCATCGCAGGATGAAGAACTGGGCGCGCTCTTTGCAGGCAATCCATATCATCCGGACAAGTCCGGTCAGGTGGCGTTCTTTGCGGCAACGGAAAAGCCGCAATCGGTAACGGCTGACCGTGGCGAGTTTATCGGCTCGACCGGCTCGGTCGATCGTCCTGAAATCGTGCTGGCTGGCAAGGCGCTTTCCAACACGGTTGAAGCCGGGCGTGACCCGTGTGCCGCTCTCGCTATCGATGTCGAAGTGGGACCGGGTGAAAGCCGCGAAGTGGTATTCCTGCTTGGCAATGCTGCCGATCAGCAGCAGGCAAAAGCGCTTGTCGCGGAAAGCCGCAAGGCTTCGTTTGAAGAAAAGCTCAATGCTGCACGCAAACATTGGGAAGGTCTCTTCAACCGCGTACAGGTCAAGACACCTGATCCGGCGTTCGATCTCTTGATCAATGGCTGGTTGCCATATCAGGCGATTGCCTGCCGCATCTGGGCCCGCGCAGCCTTTTATCAGGCCAGCGGTGCCTTCGGCTTCCGCGACCAGTTGCAGGATACGCTGTCGCTTCTGCTGATTGATCCTTCGCTGGCTCGTGCGCAGATCCTCAATGCCGCTTCGCGTCAGTTCCCGGAAGGTGATGTTCAGCATTGGTGGTTGCCAGCAACGGGTGCAGGTGTCCGCACGCTGATCTCCGACGATGTGGTCTGGCTCGGCTATGGCACCTCGCTTTATGTTCAAACGACTGGCGATCATGCAATTCTCGACGAAAAGCTGGCTTTCCTGAAGGGACGCACGCTTGAAGAGGGTGAACATGATGCATTCTTTGAGCCGGAGATTTCCGACCAAACTGTGAGCCTCTACGAGCATTGTGCGCTGGCGCTTGACCTTGCGATTGAGCGTACCGGCAAGCATGGCCTGCCACTGATCCTCGGTGGTGACTGGAACGACGGCATGAATCTTGTCGGCGTGAAGGGTGAGGGCGAAAGCGTATGGCTCGGCTGGTTCCTGGCCTACACATTGCGTCAGTTCATCCCGATTGCTGAATCCCGCAAGGATGCAAAGCGTGCGAAAGCATGGGCCGCGCATCTTGAAAGCCTGACCAAAGCGCTTGATCGCGATGGTTGGGACGGCGAATGGTATCGCCGTGGCTTCTTCGACAATGGCGCGCCGCTTGGCTCAAAAGACAGCGACGAATGCCAGATCGATGCGATTGCGCAGTCGTGGAGCGTGTTGTCTGGCGTTGCCGATCCAAAGCGTTCGGAACAGGCCATGGCTTCGCTCGAGAAATATCTGCTCGATGATCAGGGCGAATTGCTGCGCCTCTTCACACCGCCTTTCGACAAGACGGTTCAGGAGCCGGGTTACATCAAGGGCTACCCGCCGGGCGTTCGTGAGAACGGCGGCCAATACACCCATGGTGCAACATGGGCCATTCTGGCGCTCGCCCGCATGGGTAAGGCCAAGGAAGCATGGCGCTTGTTCTCGCTGATCAGCCCGGTCAGTCATGGCCGCAATCCGGATGTCTATCGCGTTGAACCTTATGTGATCGCAGCCGACATCTACTCCGTCGAGCCGCGTCGCGGACAGGGTGGCTGGACATGGTACACGGGGTCTGCCGGCTGGTTCTATCGTGTTGCAACGGAAGGCATTCTCGGCGTCACCAAACGCGGCGACCGTCTTCATCTTGATCCGGCCCTGCCGCCGGAATGGGATGGCTATGAAGCGGAACTTCGTTTCGGCGAAGCACTCTATCGAGTGAAGGTCGTAGCAGGTGCCAAAGACAAGGTAATCAAGCTCAATGGTCGCAAGGTGGGCAAGCCGGATGAAGGCGTGCCGATCAAGCCCGATGGTGAACACGACATCATAGTAGAGCTTCCCAAATCTGAATGAAGCATTTAAAAAGGCGGGTGAAAACCCGCCTTTCTTTTTGCTGCAGTCGCTTTGGGGTGATTGCAGAACATGCTCATGCAATGGAGGCCGTTATGGCCAAAACCGATATCGCGCGGCGCGTCTTTAACCACGCATGGAAGCTCGATCCGATTGTCCGCAGTTTGCTGGATACGGATTTCTACAAACTTCTGATGTTGCAGATGATCTGGGGGCTCTACCCCAAGGTGGATGCAACCTTCGCGCTCATCAACCGCACGACGTCCGTGCGCCTTGCCGATGAGATTGATGAAGGCGAATTGCGCGCGCAACTCGATCATGCACGCACGCTGCGTTTCACCAAAAAAGAGATGATCTGGCTGGCGGGTAACAGCTTTTACGGTCGCAAGCAGATTTTCCAGCCGGAGTTTCTCAACTGGCTGCATGATTTCCAGCTGCCGGAATATGATTTGCGCCGCAAGGACGGCCAGTATGAACTGCATTTCCATGGTCCGTGGTCGCACACGACCATGTGGGAAATTCCAGCACTCGCCATCATCAATGAGCTTCGCTCGCGCGCTGCGATGAAAAACCTCGGGCCTTTCTCGCTCGATGTTCTTTATGCCCGCGCCAAAGCCAAGATGTGGAGCAAGGTTGAGCGACTGCGCGAACTGCCTGACCTCAAGATTTCAGATTTCGGCACACGTCGCCGCCATTCATTCCTGTGGCAGCGCTGGTGCGTGGAAGCACTGAAGGAAGGTATCGGCGATGCCTTTACCGGAACCAGCAACGTGCTTCTGGCCATGGACAATGACCTCGAAGCGCTTGGCACCAATGCGCATGAATTGCCGATGGTGCTGGCAGCGCTTGCCAACACCGATGATGAACTGCGCACTGCACCCTATCGCGTGTTGCAGGACTGGAACCGCTATTATGGCGGCAATCTTCTCATCGTTCTGCCGGATGCCTTTGGCACGGCTGCTTTTCTGCGCAACGCACCGGATTGGGTTGCCGACTGGACCGGCTTCCGCCCAGACAGCGCCCCGCCCATTGAAGGTGGCGAACGCATCATTGAATGGTGGAAATCGCGCGGCAAAGATCCGCGTGAAAAGCTACTGATTTTCTCGGATGCGCTCGACGTCGATACGATTGAGGAAACCTATCGCCATTTTGAAGGCCGCGTCCGCATGAGCTTTGGCTGGGGCACGAACCTCACCAATGACTTTGCCGGTTGCGCGCCGACAACGATCCATGGCCTCAAGGCAATATCGCTCGTTTGTAAGGTGATCGACGCCAACGGACGCCCGGCGGTTAAACTTTCGGACAATCCGCAAAAGGCAACCGGAGATCCAAAAGAAGTCGAGCGTTATCTGAAATTCTTCGGAAACGAAGAGCGGGTGGAGCAGCTCGTTCGCGTGTAACGAGCTGCGGTTTCACTATTCCATCAGGCGTGCTGTACCCGAAAGGCGGATTGAGCCGCCGCGTTCATTTCCGATATCTGCGCGCAGATGCGATGGCGAACCCATATCCTCGCCCTGAATGACTTCAATAGAGCCACCATGCGGCCAGCCGAGATCGCGTAAATAAGCCGCGAAAGCGGCAGTTGAAGCACCCGTTGCCGGGTCTTCATAAACCCCGCCCGAGGCAAAAGGATTGCGGCTGTGGAAGCGCGTCGGCGTTTCGGAATTGATCAGCAGGATTGTCGTCCAGCCCTGACGGTTCATCAGCACGCGACCGCGCGAAAGATCGTAATGCATCGAAGCGAGTTTTTCGCGTGAGCGCAAAGGCAGCACGATGTGGTCGGCTCCGGCATGGATCAGCGCTGGCGGAATGCCTGGCGCAAGATCATCCTTCTCATAGTTGAAAAGGGCCAGCGCCTGCTCGATTTCGACTTCAGTGGCGGCCCGGTTGCGCGTACCCGGCGATTGCAGGCTGGCGGCAAACAGCTCGCCTTCCTTGCGGCCTTCGACGCTGATTTCGGCGTGGTTAAGCTTTAAGGAAAAGCGTCCGTCACCCTCGCGCATGGCGAGCGCTGCACCCAGTGCAATCGTGGCATGGCCGCAGAAGGGTATTTCTGTTTCAGGCGCAAAATAGCGCACGCGCCAGTTACCGGCTTCGGGCATGGCAAAGGCCGTTTCCGAAAAGCCAACATCCTTGGCAATTTTTTGCATTTCCTCGGCTGAGGGAAGTTTTTCAGAAATCAGGACACCGGCAGGATTGCCGCCCTGATTGCCTTGCGAGAAGGCTGCTATGCGCAAGACGTCCAATGAATTGTCCTTCGCCTATATTCGATTCGCTCCCGCCCCTGTCCAATAGAAGACGCTAAATGCGTCCGGTCAAGGGCAGGGGAGCCTTGAGTTGTTTCCTTGCCCGGCTATTTATTTGCCGAGACGATGAGTAGCATCGGTCTTTCCAGCTCGTCTACTAATGCGGGCCAGGCTGCGATCTGCTCTTCGCTCGGGCGCCATTCTTCAAGGCTGGCGATTGTAAAGCCAGCCTTTATCAAGGCATTGACGGTCGTGCTAAGGCGACGGTGATATTTAATGACGCCATCAGCAAGCCAATCCGTGCGCCGTTCACCTTCAACGGCATAGTGATCGATGGGCCAGTGTTTCTGCCCATTTTCGCCTTCCATCCAACCGGGTTTAGTGGGTGCCATGAAAATCGGATGTTCTATTGTGAAAATGAATTGGCCGTTTGCACGCAAGGCGCGGCTGATCGTGGTCAGGAGACGCGGAAAATCCCGGATATAGTGAAAGGCCAGCGAGCTATAAACAAGATCGAAACGGTCTTCCGGCAGTTCCAAAGCTTCCATATCCGCCTGCACGTAGCGGATAGCCTCGTCTCGCGTTTCCTTGCGCGCACGTTCAAGCATATTCTCTGAAAGATCATATCCGGTGACAGACGCGGCACCCTGTTCACAGGCAAAACGTGAAAACCAGCCAAAGCCACAGCCGAGATCGGCAATGTCCAGGCCATTAAGATCTGGCAGGATTGATCGCACATAGGGCCATTCGGGCGCGCCATCCAGACCATGCACAGAGCGGGGCAGCTCACTATAGGCGGTGAAAAAGTCCGCACGATCATAAATGTTCTGAGCCATGTTGTGCCTTCCTGTTATTGAAAAGCAGAATCGGCCTCAAACACCGGGAAATCAATCCCGCATTTCAGCCGCCCAAGGTGGATTGGCACCTGCGCGAGAAACCGTAACCGCGGCTGCTCGCACACCAAGCGCAACGGCTGCATGAATCTGATCTTCGTCGAGTTTTGCGATTGTTTGCTTGTTCAACAAGCCCTGATCGTTGAGGCTTGCGAGAATACCCGCATTGACCGTGTCGCCAGCGCCAACCGTATCCACCACATCCACTTTAACGCCGGGCACGCGAACAGTCGCGTTTGCCGTGTAGGCATCCGCACCATGGGCACCTTTGGTGATGACGATCAGTTTGGGCCCAAGCTCAAGCCAACGCGACGCAATCTCGTCATGGCTGCCTTTTTCGCCAAACCAGTCGAGATCTTCATCCGACAACTTCACGATATCGGAAAGGGCAATCATTCGTTTCATGCGAGCAAGATGCTTTTCACGGTCCGTGATAAAGCCGGAGCGGATATTCGGATCGAGGAACATCACACGGTTCTTCGCTTCCCGCGTCATCAGCGCTTCATAAACGCTGCCGCACGGTTCTGAAATCAGACTGATACAGCCGAACAGCATTGCGTTGATATTGTCGTCGATCAGCGGGATGTCGCCCTCGGAAAGCATCCGCAGCGCCGTGTTCTCATCATAAAAGGCGTAGCGGGCCTGTCCGTCGACCAGTCGCACGAATGCGAGTGTCGTCGGACGGTCTGAAATGGCGGAATAGGAATAATCAACGTTGGAGCGCGCAAGCGTGTCGCGCAGCACTTCACCGAAAAAATCAGACGAAAGGCCGGAAAAGAAGCCCGTCGGGACATTCAATCGACCGAGCGCGATGGCTGAGTTGAAAACAGAGCCACCCGCGAGTGGTAAAAAGGCTGTCTCTCCCGCCGCAGTTTCGCGTGGCAGCATGTCAATCAGGGCTTCACCGCAGCATAGGATCATGGGTCAACTCAGCTGTTAAATCGATTGAAGAGAAAGTAAGCACAAAAGCGCGGTGTTATTCAACGCCGCGCTTTTGAAAAATCATCAGACGTGCTGGCCGCCATTGATATGGATTTCCGATCCTGTCACATAAGACGAGGCTTCGGAGCAAAGATAGTAGATTGTCTCGGCCACTTCTGACGTCTTGCCAAGACGACGCATTGGCAATTGTTCGACAAGTTTATCCGTACCGGGCGATAGAATGGCGGTATCGATCTCACCCGGAGCAATCGCATTGACGCGAATGCCATGCGGACCGAAATCCGACGCCATTTCACGCGTGAGCGCTGCAAGGGCTGCCTTCGAGGTCGCATAAGCCGTGCCAGCAAAAGGATGAACGCGACTTCCGGCAATCGACGTCACGTTGACGACCGAGCCTTGCGCAGCTTCAAGTTCCTTGAACAGGCCGCGCGCCAGCATGATGGGCGCCATGAAGTTCACCTGAAACACGTCGCGCCACACAGCCATTGGCGTTTCAATCGAGTTCAGGCGCTTTCCACCCTCTGCCTTTGGCGAAATACCTGCATTGTTGACGAGCGCGTGCAGCTTGCTGCCATTGGCCTCAAGGCGGCGGCGGATTTCAGCAATGGCTTTGCCCACGTCTTCCTGGTCCGCAAGGTCAACCTTGATGTGATCTTCCGGTCCCGCTGGCCACGGACAATTCTCAGCGAAATCCTGACGCGAGCAGGTGATGACGCGCCAGCCAGCGCGCGAAAAACGCTTAACCGTTGCATGACCAATGCCACGGCTTGCCCCTGTCAGAACAAGGGTTTTACGTTCCGTATCTGCCTTGGGAGTATCAGACCGGGACGTATCGGTTGGGGAAACTGTAGACATGACAACCTCACTCTCAATCTTTGAATAGACTAAGCCGCTCAGGATTTCGAGCGGATTTAAACAATCAGGCAGTCGGCTGCTTCACTTGATCGCGATAAGGGCCGGTTACAATTATGCCGAACCTAAAGCATAATTCCTTAAACTTGAATCAGTTTAAGGTAAAATTATGCTGTAAATATAAAGTTTTAGAGCCACCTTTGTGCGCCCGGAAGGGCGCACAGCGCTCTAAGAAATACTACTGCGAATTGCCCATGATGATATCGAGAAGCGTGGTTGAATCACGGTTCTGTTGCGGCTGCTGTCCGCCAACATCGCCCGGAGGCAATGGTGCGCCATTGTCATTGACCGGATAATTGGCCGGTGTGCCGGGCTGCTGACCTTGCTGAACCGTGTTTCGGGCAGGGGAGTCGGGTGCTGGTGGCCAATAGCCATCATCGCCATTGCCAGCCATTGGCTGGTCGCCATAGCCACCCTGCGGAATCATACCCGGTTCATATGGGTTGTTCGGATCGATGCCGTCGCTGCCACCCGGTACGATGTTCTGAATGTCGTAATGGCCGGGCAGTTCCGCAACAGGTACGCCCTTATGGGCTTCCTTCATAAAGCTTTTCCATGCGGCGACAGGCAATGTCGAGCCGAAGACGCGCTTCATGCCCTTGCCGTCATCATTGCCGAACCAGACACCTGTGGTGAGATTGGCGGTATAGCCGACAAACCAAGCATCGCGGAAATTCTGGCTTGTCCCGGTTTTGCCCGCAGCTGGCCAGCCAAAAGCGGCGCGTTTTGCGGTGCCGTCTTCCACTGTCTTGCGCAGCATTGCATTCATCATGCCGACATTGCGCTCATCAATCACACGCGGGCCGACGCCATCCTGTCTTTGATAGAGAACCTTACCTTCCGAATCCGTAATCTTGGTGATGAAATAGACCGGCGCACGATAGCCACCATTGGCGAACGGCACATAGGCATCGGCCAGCTCAAGCAGAGAGACTTCCGAAGTGCCAAGTGCGAGCGAAGCATTGGGTTCGAGCTTCGACTGAACGCCGAGGCGATGGGCAGTGTCGATCACGGTCTGCGGGCCGACTTCCATCACGAGCTGTGCTGAAACGGAATTAAGCGAGTGGGACAATGCGGTCGCCAGTGTCACTTCGCCCATATATTTGCCGTTGTCGTTGCTGGGCGTCCATTTGCCAATCCGCACCGGCGCATCATTGCGCACGGAATCCGGCGTGCGGCCCTGCTCCAGCGCAGTCAGATAGACGAAGGGCTTGAATGAAGAGGCGGGCTGACGGCGTGCATCGGTAACGCGGTCGAACTGGCTTGCGGCATAATCATAGCCACCAACCAATGCGCGCACTGCACCCGTACCATCGATGGAAACGAGCGCGCCCTGGCTCACATTCATCTTCTTGCCATTGGTCGAAATCTGATCCTTGATCGCTTCTTCACCTGCGCGTTGAAGATTGAGATCAACGGTGGTTTCAACAGTGATGTCGGTTTTGGTCTCGCCGATGAGGGCCGGAATTTCGGCTACAACGCGGTCGGCAAAATAGTTTTCAGAACCCTGCCAGTAAGAGGCTGCGCGCGCCGGTGGCTCGCTTTCAGCAATCGCCACCTGACGGTCATCGATCATGCCTTCTTCACGCATGGCACCAAGCACCAGCTTGGCACGAGCGCTTGCTGCTTCCGGGTCGCGTGCGGGCGAGAGACGTGAAGGCGCCTTGAGAAGACCGGCAAGGGTTGCCGCTTCCATTAGATTTACGTCCTTGGCGGACTTTCCGAAATAGCGGCGCGATGCAGCATCGACGCCATAGGCACCAGAACCGAGATAAACACGGTTCAGATACATCTCCAAGATCTGCTCTTTGGTATATTTATGCTCAAGCCAGAGAGCGAGCATCACTTCCTGCACTTTACGTTCCAGCGTGCGGTCCGGCGAAAGGAACAGGTTCTTGGCAAGCTGCTGGGTCAGCGTCGAGCCACCCTGAACTGCGCGGCCAGAGGTCACGTTGGTTACAATTGCACGCGCCAGACCGATTGGATCGATACCGAAATGCGACATGAAACGGCGATCTTCGATCGCCATGACGGCTTGCGGAATAAATGGCGACATTTCATGCAGGCCGACAGCTTCACCGCCGGTGGTGCCACGATTGGCAATCAGATTGCCTCCGACATCAACGATACGCACATTCGGCGGACGATCCGGAATAGTCCAGTCGGTTGTCGGTGGCATCTTGGCCGCAAAATAGACAAGCATACCGGCGAATGCGATGCCACCCCATAGGCCGAGCACCAGACACCAGTAGAAAGCGCGGCGAACAAAGCCGAAAAAGCCGCCACGCTTTTTTGGCTTGCGGCTTGACCCGCGTGGTTCGCGATCTTTCGATGGCTTGCTTTTCCGTTGCGGGCGGGCCATGCGCTCCTCCTCGTCGACGCGAAACACGTCCTCTTCCTTTTCCTCCGGCTTGCCGAAGGAAGGTTCGATGCGTCCGTTTCTGCCGTCTCGCGATGCCATATCGTTCTTGATCCGCCCACCTGTTCATCGGGTACTGGTTTGTAACCCGCTTAAATCATCAACCCGTATATATCGAGGACGTTTATCGCCTGAAGGGTAAATGCGGCAGTTTAAAGGGGGGTAAATTTGTCATTAACAAAAAAGCACTGAATTGAGCGCAAAAAGAAAAGGCCCCGCATTGCGGAGCCTTTCCAGAGAAGTCGATCTGAATAAATCAGATTAGAACTTGTACGCGACGCCGAGACGAACTTCGTTGGTCTTGAACTTGTCGCGAACGCCAGCATCAGGAACGCCGAAGTCGAAATCCTTGTGGCCGTAATCGGTATAACGATATTCGAGACGAACGATGACATTGTCAGTCGCTGCATAGTCGATACCTGCGCCAGCGGTCCAGCCGGTGAGGGTCTTGCTCTGCGAAACGCTATCAATGCCATTGTCGAGGCTGTTCTTGACACTACCGAATGCAACACCACCTGCGATATAAGGCAGGAAGCGGTCAACTGCGTAACCAGCGCGAGCACGAACGGCACCCGACCAGCGAAGCTTGCTTTCAAGGCTAACACCAGTATCTACGCCAGCTGCATCAAAGATTGATGCGCTATCCTTGAGGTTGTTGTAGGTCACGTCACCGTCGATACCGAGAACAACACTGTTGCCCAGATCGAAGTTGTAGCCAGCATACAGGCCGCCGAGGAAACCATCTGGCTTGACGTTGCCGAGGTCGAAGCCATCAGTGTCGAAACGAGACTTGCCCCAGCCGTAACCAATCTGGCCACCAATATATGCACCGTTCCAGGTAAAGGTCGGAGCGACGATAACCGGAGCTGGTTCTTCGGCGATGATAGCGTCAGCTGCCTTTGCGCCAGTTGCAGCAAGCAGAGCAACAGTTGATGCGAGAAGAAGAGACTTGAGCTTCATAATAAACCTCCAATGGAGAACGGGGAGTTCTAAAATCTGTTGAATTTAATATAAGCCATTGCTCACAAGAGTCTGTAGCAAGAAGGCCACAGTCGCTTAATTGTCGCAAAAGTTGCGCACATAAACGTGATTGCTATGAAAAGCTGCGTATTAAGGTTATCAAAATCTTACGGCTTCGCAACTGTGTTTAAAGTCGTGATATCTGATTATCGGCTGCAGCATTCCAGGGTGCAGAGAATAGAATGGGTGGGGCTATGGGTGCAGGGCAGCGGATCGATTGGGTCGATATAGCCAAGGGCATATGCATCATCTTCGTTGTCATGATGCATTCAACGCTGGGTGTTGAAAAGGCAGCAGCGGAGCAGGGCTGGATGCATTACGTCGTAGCATTCGCTAAGCCGTTCAGAATGCCCGACTTTTTCATGATATCCGGTTTGTTTCTGAGCCTCGTCATCGACAGACCATGGATGCGCTATCTTGACCGCAAGGTCGTGCATTTCCTTTATTTCTATGTTCTTTGGCTCTCGATCCAGTTTGCATTCAAGGCACCAGCTATTGCGAGTGAGGCGGGGGCTTCCGGCGTCATCGAAGCCTATCTGATGGCTTTCATCGAGCCGTTCGGAACGCTTTGGTTCATTTATATTCTGCCAGTGTTCTTCATCGGAACGCGTCTGTTAAAGCGGGTCCCTATCGGCGTGACATTTGCAATTCTGGCGGTCTTGGAGATTTTACCAATTCACACTGGCTGGGTGATGATTGACGAGTTTTGCTCTCGATTTGTCTATTTTTTTGCGGGCTATGCTTTCGCACCTTGGATTTTTCGCATTGCCGACTGGCTGCGTCAGCGCCCCCTCGTGGGCTTGGTTGGGCTGCTGATCTGGGCGCTCATAGAATATAAGCTGGTCTTCATGCCTGTGCCGGAAAGCCTCGCATCGCTTATCACACCTGCTGGTGATCTTTTGAACGAGCGAGGAGCGGTCAGTGATCTTCCCATTGTTTCGCTCCTGCTTGGTTTGATAGGAGCGCTGGCGATTATTTCGACTTCATCGCTTCTAAGCCTGCTTTCCGGTCAAAACTGGCTGCATCGTGGATTGAGCTGGCTCGGAGCGCATTCAATTGTCGTTTATCTGGCCTTCTTCTTGCCTATGGCGATTGCGCGCACTGTTCTTCTGAAGATCGGCTTTCTTGATGTGGGAACCGTTTCGCTGCTGACAACGGCAAGCGGTGTGATTGGCCCGGTTATTCTTTATGGGCTCATTCAATGGACTGGCTACGGTCAGTTCCTGTTCCGGCGTCCGGCATGGGCTTATATTGATCGCGCCCCGCAGAAGAAAACGGCGGCTCAAGCGCATCCCGAAAAGTGTGAAACGGCTTTCGGGCAGGATGCGCGTTAAAGAAAATGGCATGAGAGAGCTATCTCTCATGCCACTATCTGATGCTTTATGAGTGAGCGAAGATATCCTGCTCTGGCCAGCCCATCAGATCGAGTTCGGCCCGCGTTGGCAGGAATTTGAAACAGGCTTCAGCCTGCTTTGCACGCCCATCGCGTTCCAGACGCTTTTCAAAGACGGCTTTTAATCGATGCAGATAAAGCACGTCAGAGGCTGCATAATCCAGCTGGGCCTGCGAAAGCACTTCCGCTGCCCAGTCGGATGATTGTTGCTGCTTGGAAATCGAAACATCGAGAAGTTCGTTGCAGATTTCTTTCAGACCATGGCGATCCGTATAGGTGCGTGTCAGTTTCGACGCGATCTTTGTGCAGAAAACCGGCTGCGGCATGGTGCCGAACGTATGTGCCAATACCGCCAGATCGAAGCGTCCATAGTGAAAGATCTTGGTGATCGAGCGATCTTTCAGAAGCTTGACCAGATTAGGTGCCTTCTTCTGACCAGCTTCAATCTGGATCACGTCTGCTGTTCCGTCACCGGGTGAAATCTGAACCACGCAAAGTCTGTCGCGATGCGGATTAAGACCGAGCGTTTCAGTATCGATAGCAACAGCATCAACCTGATAATTTTCTAGTTTGGGCAGGTCGTTCTTGTGAAAACGGATGGTCATTTGGTCTTCCTTATTTGGCGGCTTTCGCCGCCATAAGCATCTGTCTTACTTGGCAGCGATAGCCGCCATAATTCTTGCCCAAGAGCGCTGGCCCTTATGGAACGAGTTCAGCTCATATTTTTCGTTCGGCGAATGAATGCGGTCATCTTCGAGGCCAAAACCGACAAGCAGGGATTCCATGCCGAGGAACTTGTCGAAGTCACCGACAATCGGGATCGATCCGCCCATGGCGATCAGTACGGCTGGCTTCGGCCATTCATCGGAAAGCGCATCCTTGGCTTTGGAAACCAGTGGCGAGTCATAAGGCAGCTGAATGGCTGGCGAACCGCCATGCGGGTGGAACTCGACCGAGCAATCGGCTGGCAGACGTTGCTGCACGAAAGCGCGGAACGCTTCACGGATTTTCACCGGATCCTGCTTGTGGACGAGACGGAACGAAACCTTGGCCGACGCTTCCGCCGCGATGACCGTCTTGAAACCTTCGCCGGTATAGCCGCCGGTGATGCCGTTGACTTCCGCAGTTGGGCGCGCCCAGGTCAGTTCGAGAACGCTGCGGCCTTTTTCGCCCGAAGGGACCGAAAGACCAATTGGGCCAAGGAAGTTTTCAGCCGTGCGGCCAAGGCTTTCCCATGACTGCAAAATCTGCGACGGCGTTTCTTCAACACCTTCATAAAAATCAGGCACCGTGACGTGGCCGGTTTCATCATGCAGATCAGCAAGGATTTTTGCGAGAATATGGATCGGGTTGGCAGCAGCGCCGCCGAAGAAACCCGAATGCAGATCGCGGTCAGCGGCCTTGATGACGATTTCCTCGCCAACCAGACCGCGAAGGCCGACGCTGATTGCGGGTGTTTCTTCGTTCCACATGGCGGTGTCGCAGACCAGTGCCACGTCGGCCTTTAACTCTTCTTTATGAGCGTCAAGGAACGGCTTGAGCGAAGGCGAACCGGATTCTTCTTCGCCTTCAAACAGCAGGGTCACTTTGACAGGCAGGTTGCCGTTGACGGCCTTATAGGCGCGGCAGGCTTCAACAAAGGTCATCAACTGGCCCTTGTCGTCGGATGTGCCACGACCGGTCAGGATTTTGCGACCATTACCGACATCTTTGATGGCTGGCTCAAACGGATCGTTTTCCCAAAGATTGAGCGGATCAACCGGCTGCACATCATAATGACCGTAGAACAGCACATGTGGCGCATCAGCCGTAGCACCGTCATGATGAGCAACGACCATCGGGTGGCCCGGCGTGTCGCGTACACTCGCATCAAAACCAATGGACTTGAGGTCCTCGACCAGCCATTCGGCAGCTTTACGGCAATCGGCCTTGTAAGCCGGATCGGTCGAAATCGACTTGATACGCAGAAGATCGAACAGATGATCGATGCTTTTGTCGAGATTTGTGTCGAGATAATTGAGGACTTTATCGAGTGATTGCGCGGACATGGATACTTCCTGACGAGTCGTAAAACTGATCGCACACTACAACCAGCAACCCGAAGAAGAAACCCAATTTGAACGCAAAACTGAGAGCTGAAAATGAATTGGCCGTTGTGGTGAGGGGGTTACCACAACGGCCATATCACTACACTCAAAAGCTACAGCCCGGAGAGGGGAATGAGGCTGTAGCCAACAACCGGTATCCAACGGGGGACGGGTCAGAAAACCGGCGACCGACGTACTGTCGATGAGTGAGATTTGGCCCTTCAACTGTGGCTATTCAAGGGCATTAAAGATTACAAATTCGTAACATAAACGTTACCTTGTCGTGTGTAATCCGTTATCCGTATTAATCGGAAATTGCGTGAGGATGGAGGCACTTATGACCAAGATTACGATGCTCAGCAAGAAGGACTGGGAGAAGACGCCGGGCAAGTGGCACGGCGAGTTTGAAGGCAATGTGTTCGGTGCAGGCGCTTCGGTCATGTTCTATGCGACAGAAGAGGCAGGACGAGGACCAAGACTGCATCGCCATCCCTATGATGAGATTTTTATCGTCCGCAAAGGCCGGGCTCTATTTACGGTTGGCGAAGAGCAATTCGAGGCCGATGAAGGCAGTGTCGTATTTGGCGGAGCCAATATTCCGCACAAATATGTGAATGTCGGTCCCGGTCTGCTGGAGATGATAGACATTCATGTGTCTGGCACCTTCATTCAGGAAGATTTGGAATAGCTTCGCGCAAGAAAACCGGCTTGTCAGCAATCCAACGGTGGACACTTGTTTCTCCTGACATAAGGCCGGTTTTCATTACGCTTGGTTTCCTTTAATTCTAAGCCATGAAAAAAGGCGATCATCTCTTCCTCGTTGACGGCTCGGGCTATATTTTCCGCGCCTATCATGCCCTGCCACCGCTGACCCGCAAGACGGACGGCTTGCCGGTCGGGGCCGTGTCTGGTTTCTGCAACATGCTGTGGAAGCTGTTGAAGGATGCGCGCAGCACCGATGTCGGTGTGGTGCCAACGCATTTTGCGGTCATTTTCGATTATTCGTCGCAGACCTTCCGCAAGGAAATCTACCCCGAATATAAGGCCAACCGCACCGCGCCGCCGGAAGATCTGATCCCGCAATTCGGCCTGATCCGTCAGGCAACGCGTGCCTTCAATCTGCCTTGCATCGAAAAGGAAGGTTTTGAGGCCGACGATCTGATCGCGACCTATGCCCGTATTGCTGAGAAAGCAGGCGGCGATGTCACAATCATTTCGTCCGACAAGGACCTCATGCAGCTCGTCACACCGAGCGTGTCCATGTATGACAGCATGAAGGACAAGCAGATTTCGATCCCGGAAGTGATCGAAAAATGGGGTGTCCCGCCGGAAAAAATGATCGACCTGCAATCGCTGACCGGCGACAGCACCGATAACGTACCGGGCATTCCGGGCATCGGCCCGAAGACCGCTGCGCAATTGCTGGAAGAGTTTGGCGATCTTGATACGTTGCTCGCGCGCGCTTCCGAGATCAAGCAGAACAAACGCCGCGAAAACATCATCGCCTTTGCCGATCAAACCAAGATCGCGCGTGAGCTTGTCACGCTCAAGACTGACGTGCCGCTCGATGTCGATCTCAGTGGTCTCGTGCTTGAACCACAGAATGGTCCCAAGCTTATTGGCTTCCTGAAAGCCATGGAGTTTACAACACTCACCCGTCGCGTGGCTGAAGCAACGGATACGGATGCGTCGGCTGTTGAACCGTGCCATATCGAAACCGAGTGGGGTTCTGAGGCACATGGTCCGGATGTCGATGTACCGGCAAAATCAGAAGCCAAGCTGTCTGAAAACTCTTCCACCACCGCTGCGGTTGAGACGCAAGATGCAAGTGGCTACACGCCGAAAGCGCTGGCTGTAAGCCGAGCAGCGACGGCGCTTGCACAGAAGATCGACACCACGGCCTATACCTGCATTCGCGATCTTCCGACGCTGAATAAGTGGCTCGCAGAGGCTGTCGAGACTGGCCTTGTCGCTTTCGATACCGAAACCAATTCGCTTGATCCGATGCAGGCCGAACTGATCGGTTTCTCGCTGGCGCTTGCGCCCGGTAAAGCCGCCTATATCCCGCTCCAGCACAAATCCGGCGCAGGCGATCTGCTTGGTGGCGGCATGGTTGAAGGTCAGATACCGCTCGATAAGGCGCTGGCAGCTTTGAAGACCGTTCTTGAGGACAAATCCGTTCTCAAAATCGCACAGAACATGAAATATGACTGGCTGGTCATGCGCCGTCACGGCATCAACACCGTGTCTTTTGATGATACGATGCTGATTTCCTATGTGTTGGATGCGGGCACCGGCGGTCATGGCATGGACCCGTTGTCCGAGCGTTGGTTGGGCCATACGCCAATCGCTTATAAGGATGTGGCGGGCAGCGGCAAAAGCGCTGTTACCTTTGATATGGTCGATATTGATCGTGCGACAGCCTATGCTGCAGAAGACGCTGATGTCACGTTGCGTCTATGGCAGGTGCTGAAGCCGCGTCTGGCCGCAGAAGGATTGGCCTCGGTTTATGAGCGTCTTGAACGTCCGTTGGTCGATGTGCTTGCCCGCATGGAAGAGCGCGGCATCTCGGTTGACCGTCAGGTTCTCTCGCGCCTGTCGGGTGATCTCGCACAATCTGCTGCACGCTATGAAGACGAAATTTACGAACTTGCCGGTGAAAAATTCAATATCGGCTCGCCCAAGCAGCTTGGCGATATTCTTTTTGGCAAGATGGGTTTGCCGGGTGCATCCAAGACTAAAACCGGTCAATGGTCGACCTCTGCGCAAGTGCTGGAAGATCTGGCTGCTGAAGGTCTGCCTTTGCCGCGCAAGATTGTTGACTGGCGCCAGCTGACGAAGCTCAAATCCACCTACACGGATGCGCTGCCGGGATATATTCACCCGCAGACAAAGCGCGTGCATACGTCTTATGCAATGGCGTCCACCTCGACCGGACGCTTGTCTTCATCTGAGCCGAACCTGCAGAATATTCCAGTTCGTACAGCTGAAGGCCGCAAGATCAGAACGGCTTTTATTGCAGAACCGGGCAACAAGCTTATCTCTGCCGATTACAGCCAGATCGAATTGCGTGTGCTGGCACACGTCGCTGATATTCCGCAGCTGAAACAAGCTTTTGCCGATGGCATTGATATTCATGCCATGACCGCTTCTGAAATGTTCGGTGTACCCGTTGAAGGTATGCCGTCCGAAGTGCGCCGCCGTGCCAAGGCGATCAATTTCGGTATCATCTACGGCATTTCGGCTTTTGGTCTTGCCAACCAGCTTTCCATTCCGCGTGAAGAAGCAGGGCAATATATCCGTACCTATTTCGAACGCTTCCCCGGCATCAAAGACTATATGGAAGCGACCAAGGCTTTCGCGCGCGAACATGGCTATGTCGAAACGATTTTCGGCCGTCGGGCGCACTATCCTGATATTCGGGCTTCCAATCCGCAGGTGCGCGCCTTCAATGAACGGGCGGCAATCAATGCCCCTATTCAGGGTTCGGCTGCCGATGTCATTCGCCGCGCCATGATCCGTATGGAAAATGCACTGGCAGATGAGAAACTTGCAGCCCGTATGCTTTTGCAAGTCCACGATGAATTGATCTTTGAAGTACCTGAAAGCGAGGTCGAAAAGACAATTCCTGTCGTGCGCCATGTTATGGAAAATGCGGCTATGCCTGCAGTGGCGCTTTCTGTGCCATTACAGGTGGATGCAAGGGCTGCACATAACTGGGATGAGGCGCATTAAAAGCGCATTCCGAAAAGTGTGAAACTGTTTTCGGGTCAAAAGCGCGTCAAAAAAGACTAGAGCGCCGTTCCGGTTTGATCGGATCGAATTGCGCTCTAGAGCGCTCACCCTGTTGACCTGAGAGGCGCAAGCCTATAGGTAAGCGCTAATTATGGTGCTTCGTTAGTCGTCAGGAGAGTTGTGGACAGATAGGTTCACGACCGTTGGGTATGCGGCTTGAGAAGCTTTTTTCGTGAAAGTTATTCATGTCCCTGCCTGATACAATCGCTCCGGCTCTTTCCGGAGCATTAGCCGCTCGTGGTTACACTACACTCACTGCTGTTCAGGAAGCCGTTCTGGCTCCAGAAACGCTGGATGCAGATCTTCTCGTTTCCGCACAGACCGGATCGGGCAAGACGGTAGCGTTTGGCCTTGCTATGGCCAATACGCTTCTCGAAGGTGAACTGCGCTTTAGCCGTCCAGAAGCACCTCTTGCCATGATTATTGCACCTACGCGTGAACTGGCATTGCAGGTTCGTCGCGAACTGGAATGGCTTTATGCAGACACCGGCGCAACCATCGCATCCTGCGTTGGTGGCATGGATATCCGTTCTGAGCGCCGAGTGCTTGAACGCGGATCGCACATCGTTGTCGGCACCCCAGGTCGCCTTCGCGACCATATCACCCGCAATGCGCTTGATATGTCGCAACTGCGCGTCGTCGTGCTCGATGAAGCTGACGAAATGCTCGACATGGGCTTCCGTGAAGACCTTGAATTTATTCTCGGTGAAGCACCGGAAGATCGTCGTACATTGATGTTCTCGGCAACGGTGCCTAAGCCAATTGCGCAGCTTGCCAAGCGCTTCCAAAATGACGCTCTGCGTCTGACTGTTCAGAGCGAAACCAGCCAGCACGCTGACATCGACTATGTCGCTATGCCGGTGCCGCCACATGAGCGCGACCACGCGATCATCAACGCGCTGCTCTACTACGATTCACAGAATTCGATCATTTTCTGCTCGACCCGCGAAGCGGTAAAGCACATGGCAAGCCGCCTTTCCAATCGCGGTTTTGCGGTTGTGGCGCTGTCGGGTGAACTGAGCCAGGCAGAACGCAACAATGCATTGCAGGCAATGCGTGATGGCCGTGCCCGTGTTTGCGTTGCTACCGACGTTGCTGCACGCGGTATCGATCTGCCGAACCTGGATCTGGTTATCCATGCCGATCTTCCGAATAACCCGGAAACCATGCTGCACCGTTCGGGCCGTACCGGTCGTGCAGGCCGTAAGGGCACCTGTGTTCTGGTTGTTCCGTTCTCGCGTCGCCGCACCGCAGAACGTCTTCTGCATATGGCCAAGCTTGATGCGCAGACCATTTCTGCACCAAGCATCGCTGCAGTTCAGGCGAAGACCAATGAACGCATTTTGAATGCAGACGTTTTCAGCCAGCCGGTTGAAGAAGAATATCAGGATCTGCTGAAAGCTCTCACCGAGCGTTACACGCCGGAACAGATCGCAGCTGCGTTTTTGAACCGTGAAGTCGCTTCCTATCCGGCAGCAGAAGAAGTTTCCGATGCACCTGTGCATCCGGTTGGCGGCAAGAAGCCACGCGAACGTTCTGATCGTGGTGATCGCGGCGACCGTTTTGAACGCAGTGATCGCCGTGAACGTGGCGAACCAGGTGAACGCTTTGACCGTAATTCGTCGTTTGATGGCGTGTGGTTCTCCGTTTCCGCCGGTCGCAAGCATCGCGCCGATCCAAAATGGCTTCTGCCGCTCATCTGCAAGGCAGGTGACGTATCGAAGCGTGATGTCGGTTCGATCAAGATTTTCGACAACGAAACCCGTTTCGAAATCACAGCAGCCAAGGCTGATGAGTTCCGCCGCTCGGTCGAAGAACGCGGCACTGGCGAAAAGGGTCTCGTGATCCGTAACGCTGTTGCAGGCGCTGGTGGCGATGCTTCTCCACGCGAAGGCAAGGGCAACTTCAAGCCACGCGGCGACAAGTTCAAGAGCGATTTCCGTGATGGTCCGCGCGATGGCAACCGTGATAATGCCCGTGACGGCGCCAAGGGCAGCTGGTCGAAGCCGAAGGGCGACTTCAAGAAAGATGGTTTCAAGAAGGACGGCAAGAAGTTTGGTGACGGCGGCTTCAGCAAGAAGCGTCGCGGCGAATAAACACGCCAACTAGTCAGAAATTCTTTGGAAGGGCCGGGTTGCAAGCAACTACGGCCCTTTCTCTTATGTGATCGGTGGTATGTGATAAACGACCGAGCGATACTTTGGTTTTTCCCGCCGCTCAGCGATATGTCCACCAAGCGCCTCGGCAATCCGCCGGCTGGGAAGGTTCTCTTCCGCAACCGGATATTCGAAATACTCGACCGGGACGTTTTTGCTTGCCCATGTGGCTACTGCTCCAACAAATTCCCGGCCAAATCCGTTTCCATGAACTTCGCTTCGGAGCCATATTCCAAGCTCCGGCTTGCCTGATTTCATCGCGTGCAGGCCAACGATTCCAAGAAACCTGCCATTAACTCGGTCTCGCGCCACCAGATGAAGCTCTGAGCGTTCTTCAATAGCGGGCAGCCAAGCCCGCCATATTTCTGCAAAGTCGGCTGCAGTTGATGGCGGCTCCCACGACATAAACCGCGTAATCTCGGGAGAGATACAGGAAAACACTTCGCTCGCATCACTTGGCTGAAACGGCACGATGATCGCACGAGCGGACAAGATACGAATGTCTGACACTGGGTGGTCCTGCAGTGATGGTTTGTCAGAGTTGAGCGTCATAACCGGACTGGGTGGATGGCGGTCAGCCACTTTTATATACTTTAAGAAAAAGCCCCGGATTTCCGGGGCTTTTTTATTAGAGCGCATCCCGAAAAGTGCGAAGCGGTTTTCGGAACAAGATGCGCGTAAAAACAAATGGATAGAGCATTTCGATTGACTCAATCAAAACGGGAAATGCTCTAAACGTCCAGATTGGCGACGCTCAGTGCGTTTTCCTGAATGAACTCGCGGCGCGGTTCCACCTCATCACCCATCAGGCGTGAGAATAGCGAATCCGCGTCGGTCGCGTCATTGACCTTAACCTGCAGCAGCGAACGCACATTCGGATCGAGCGTGGTTTCCCAAAGCTGTTCGGCGTTCATTTCGCCCAAGCCTTTGTAACGCTGCAGCGTCAGACCCTTGCGGCCTGTTGCGAAAATCGCATCAAGCAGCGCCATCGGTCCGGAAAGCGTTTCGACCTTGTCCTTGCGGCGCAGAACCGGCGGTTCGGCGAAAACTTCCGTCAGGCGCGAAGCCACACGGTCGATCTGGCGCGCATCGGCAGAGCCGAGCAGGGCCATGTCGAGAATGGCAACGTCCTTCACGCCACGCACCATGCGCTCGAAGCGATAGCCGCCGTCTTCCGTCACATGGGAGGTCCAGCCACGCTCGGTTTCTTCCGAGATCATGTCGAGACGCTTGGCAACGATATCGGCGGAAGCCTGCGACGCAGCGTCGTTGGCGGTCGCATTCGGGTTGAGCAGGCCTGCAATCGCAGCCTGTTCAACAACGCGACGATCATAGCGCGTATGGAGGCCGGAAAGAAGCTGACGCAGCGTGCGTGCATCGTCGACGACCGACCGAAGGTCAGGGCCGGCGCGCACTTCACCGCTGCCCATTTCAAGGGCGGCTTCTTCAAGACCTGTTTCGATAAGGAAGTCTTCGAAAGCAGCTTCGTTCTTGATGTATTGCGAGGACTTGCCGCGCGATACCTTATAGAGCGGCGGCTGCGCGATATAGATATGGCCGCGTTCAATCAGTTCCGGCATCTGACGGAAGAAGAAGGTCAACAGCAGCGTACGAATATGCGCGCCGTCGACGTCAGCATCCGTCATGATGATGATCTTATGGTAGCGCAACTTGTCAGGATTGAAGCCGTGTGACTCATCCTTGCCGATCGACGTGCCAAGAGCAGTGATCAGCGTTCCGACCTGATCAGACGAGATCATGCGGTCAAAGCGGACGCGTTCCACGTTGAGGATCTTACCGCGCAGCGGCAGAATAGCCTGGTTCTGGCGCGAACGACCGCTCTTGGCCGAGCCACCTGCAGAGTCACCCTCGACGATGAAGATTTCTGACTTCGCCGGATCGCGTTCCTGACAGTCAGCCAACTTGCCGGGAAGCGACGTCACGCTCAGATTGCTCTTGCGGGTGATATCGCGTGCCTTGCGGGCTGCTTCGCGGGCTGCGGCTGCCTGAATGACCTTTTCGACAATGGTCTTGCCGCCAGCTGGGTGTTCTTCCAGCCAGGTCGAAAGCGCTTCATTGACGAGGCTTTCAACGACAGGGCGGACTTCCGAGGAAACCAGCTTGTCCTTGGTCTGCGACGAGAACTTTGGATCAGGAACCTTGACCGAGAGAACAGCAGTCAGACCTTCGCGGCAATCATCGCCGGTCAGGCTGACCTTTTCCTTCTTGGTCATGCCGGATGCATCGGCATAGCCCGTCACCTGACGCGTTAGCGCGCCACGGAAACCGGCCAGATGCGTGCCACCATCGCGCTGTGGAATGTTGTTGGTGAAGCAAAGCACTTTTTCGTGGTAGGAATCGTTCCACCACATCGCGACTTCAACGGTCATACCGTCTTTTTCGCTCTTGATATAAATCGGTGTTTCCAGAAGCGACTTCTTGCTCTGGTCGATATATTTTACGAATTCAACGACACCACCATCATAGTGGAGTTCCTGTTCGCGAATATCGGCATGGCGACGGTCTGTAAGCTTGATGCGGACGCCTGAATTCAGGAACGCCAGTTCGCGCAGGCGACGTTCCAGCGTGTCATAATCAAATTCGACCATAGAGAAAGTTTCAGGCGAAGGCAGGAAACTGACTTCTGTGCCTGTATCGCTGCCTGCATCGCCGGTTATAACCAGCGGAGCGTCGGCCACGCCGTGCGTGAAGGCCATTTCATGGATTTTGCCAGCGCGACGGATCTTCAGCTTCAGCCAGATCGACAACGCGTTCACAACCGACACGCCCACGCCGTGCAGACCGCCGGAAACCTTATAGGAGTTCTGGTCGAACTTACCGCCGGCATGGAGCTGTGTCATGATGACCTCAGCCGCCGAGACGCCTTCTTCCTTGTGGATGTCGGTCGGGATGCCACGACCATTATCGGTCACGGTGCAGGAGCCGTCGGCGTTAAGCGTAACGGTGACAAGCGTTGCATGTCCGGCCAGCGCTTCGTCGATGGCATTGTCCACGACTTCGTAGACCATATGATGCAGGCCCGAGCCGTCATCCGTGTCACCGATATACATGCCCGGACGCTTGCGAACTGCGTCGAGGCCTTTCAGAACACGAATGGAATCCGCGCCATATTCGGCGGCGGCTGCGGAATTCATCTCTGGTGTCTCGCTCATGAAAATCTTTCGAAAATGCGCCGCGAAGGCAACCTTAAAGTCTGCCGCAATTGCAGCAATAAAAACCCTGTCGAATCACACGACAAACATGGCTTTAATATAGGCGTTAACGGCGATTTTTCCAAATTTTGGGGCTAAATTTACCGGGGATTCAGCTCTTTTGGCACCAGTTGAAGAATTGGGGTGGCGTGCAATCTCTGGAACCGCCACAATTGAAGCTTATATCTTGTTTGACGGGGGTGTTCTCGATCAAAAGGAGCACTTGATGGAAACCACAATTGCCATGAAAGATGCAGCTCAACCCTTTGTGCCGCCTGCACCGCGTCCGCGCGAAAAGCCGGTTGGACGCTTCGAGATGATGCGGGTGGTTTACAAGAACCCGCTCGAATTGTGGGGCGAGCCTTCCTATAACGAGCGCTGGGTTTCTGTAAGCTGGCTTGGCATTAAAACCATCATTGCCAATGATCCGGGCCTTATCCGTCATGTGTTGGTCGATAATGCCGCCAATTATCCCATGTCCGCCATCCGTCAGCGCGTGCTGCGCCCCATTTTGCGTGATGGATTGCTGACCGCTGAGGGCCAAGTCTGGAAGCGTTCACGCAAGGCGATGGCGCCGGTTTTCACTCCTCGTCATATCGGCGGCTTTGCGAGCGCCATGCGAAACCGGTCGCTGCAGTTTGTCGAACGATACAAGACTAATGGCATCATCACCGATGTCGCCCACGACATGACGCTGCTCACCTATGACATTCTGGCTGAAACGCTGTTCTCTGGCGAAATTGCCGGTGATCCCAATGATTTTGCGCACCAGATCGACAAGCTTTTTGAAACCATGGGCCGCGTCGATCCATTCGATCTTCTTGGCTTGCCCGAATGGCTGCCGCGCTTCACGCGCCTTCGCGGCAACCAGTCTCTCGGCTTCTTCCGCGAACTGGTGTCAAACACGATTGCTCTGCGCAAGGAACGGATGGAGAAGGGCGAAGACGTCCCCAACGATTTCCTGACCCTGCTTTTGCGCGCCGAAGGACCGGATGGTTTGAGCCGTGCCGAGATTGAAGATAACATCATCACCTTCATCGGTGCGGGGCATGAAACAACGGCCCGTGCGCTCGGCTGGACGCTCTATCTGCTTGCCAAGGCACCGCAGGAACGCGAGCGTGTTGAAGCTGAGATCGATGCGTTCTTTGCTGATGGCGGCAATGACCTGCCGCCGCAGGAATGGCTGGCAAAACTGCCCTTCACGCGTGCAGCTTTTGAAGAAGCCATGCGGCTTTATCCGCCAGCACCGTCAATCAATCGCGAGGCCGCGACGGATGACACCTATGGCGATCTGAAAATTGCCAAGGGAACGGCTGTTCTGGTCATGCCGTGGGTGATTCATCGTCACAGGCTTTATTGGGACCAGCCGGATGCCTTCATGCCTGAACGCTTCTGGCCCGAAAATCGCGACAAGCTCGACCGCTTTCAATATCTGCCATTTGGTGCCGGTCCGCGTGTCTGCATCGGTGCGAGCTTCGCGTTACAGGAAGCGGTCATAGCACTTGCAACCTTGCTTGATGGCCGTCGCTTCGACGTGTTGGAAACCACAAAGCCATGGCCTGTGCAGAAACTCACCACCCAGCCGCAGGGCGGTTTGCCGATGAAGGTTGTCAGGCGCTAATTATAGCATTTCCAGCAAAAGTGCGAAGCGGTTTTGCGTTGGATAATGCGTAAAAACAAACAGTTACAGCGGTTCCAACGATTCTTTCTTAACTGGAACCGCTGTAGTTGCCGCACCAATGGCGATCCGGGCAAGATGCGGATATTCGGGGTCGGCCAGATTGCTGATGCTTTCAAGGTCTTCGGGGCTGTACCATGCAAGCTCAGAATGTTCATCACAGACATTGCGCGGCTCGCCACCGCTCCATGAAGTGACCTGAAAAATATGGCAGATGGAATCGCCATAGAGATCAGGCTTTTTCTCATCGATTGCGCCGATCTCACGAAACTTGATCGGGCGAATGCCGAGTTCTTCACCCATTTCCCGCACCAGCGCATCTTCAAGTGTTTCACCACGCTCGACATGCCCACCGGGCGTGTCCCAATGATTGGGCCACGCCTTTTTCCATGGTGAGCGCAGTCCCATCAGAACTTTTTTGTCACCGCTCACCAGCAAAGCGCCGACGGTGACAACTTTCTTTTTCTTGGCCATGGCGTTCCTGTTATAGCGCTATCTGTGAACTCAGATTACTGGCTAAATCACAAACGCACATCACCATTTTTTAGTGGGTAAGGCTTCTACTTAGCAAGACGTTCTGAATGCCATTTGAGATGGTCATCCATGAAGGTCGAGATGAAGAAATAGGAATGGTCATAGCCTTCACGCATATTGAGCGTGAGCGGGATTCCAGCTTTGTGGCAGGCCTCATCCAGCAACCAAGGACATAATCCTTCATCAAGGAAAACATCGGCTTCTCCCTGATCGACCAGAAATTCTGGAAAGCGGTAGCCGTCTTCAATGAGCTGCGTCGCATCATAAGCACGCCATGCGCGTTCTTCTGTGCCCAGATATTTTTCCAGCGCAGGCTTCGACCAGTCGGCTGTTGAAGGCTGCACAATCGGTGCGAAAGCCGATGCCGATTTGAAGCGGTCGGGATTTTTGAGCGCAATCGTAAGTGCGCCATGTCCGCCCATCGAATGGCCGGTGATGCCCTGACGTGACATATCAAGCGGAAACTCAGCCGCCACCAGATCAGTCAGTTCCTTTGTGATGTAGCTATACATCTGGTAGTTCTTGGCAAATGGTTCTTGTGTAGCATCGACATAGAAGCCCGCACCCTTGCCGAATTTCCAGTTATCCGGTTCATCCGGCACGTCATCACCGCGTGGGCTTGTATCCGGGCAAATAACGGCAATCCCTAGTTCTGCGGCCATTTGCCGATATTCGCCTTTATCCATCACATTCTGATGAGTGCAGGTGAGGCCGGAAAGATACCAGAGTACCGGCACAGGACCATCTTTTGCCTGTGGTGGCAGGAAAACGGCAAAGGTCATATCGCACTGGTTCGTCTCGCTCTTATGGCGATAGACGCCCTGCGTTCCACCAAAGCATTTTGCAGTCGAAATCGTTTCCATGAGAGTTCCTGATTTTTATCCGCTTCCGAGTGCGACCACGACATTCACTGTCGCTGCAACAAGGACCGTATTGAAAAAGAATGACACGACGCTGTGCAGAAGCGTCACTTTTCGCATCGCGGTGGTCGTGACATTGGTATCGGAGGTCTGCGCCGTCATGCCGATGATGAAGGCGTAATAGGCGAAATCCCAGCCGGAGGGCTGTGGCGTTTCAGGAAAATTGAAGCCGCCTCTATACCTGCTGGCATGGGCTGAATCGTCGCCTGCGGGTTCGCGTGGCTGCCAATACATGTGTGCGTAATGGATCGCCGTCATCATGTGGATCGTAAACCAGCCGAGAGGCACAGCCGCAAGCGTCATGACGAGCGAAAACAGGTCGGCTTTGGGTTGCTGGTTTATCAGGATGAACAGCGACACCACAGCCACAACAACGGTGGCAAATGTCACCAGAAAGATGATCCAGATCGGCTCATCTGCCGTTGCCGCATGTTTTCTGAGATAGGGCGCGGTGAGTTTGGGTAAAGCCGCAAGCGCCAGAACGAGATACAGCACAAAAAAGCAGTTTGCCCCGATGACCGGGGCAAGCGGGCTCTTAAGAAGCCATACGATAATGAAGGTTGCAGCGCCACCAATGGCTGCAAGATAAAAGGACATATGGCGGCGCAGCAGAAACATCAGGCCGCACTTTCCTGTGGTGCCAGCCGCATGTCGACATGCGGAATACCATCTTCAAGATATTCTTCCGAAATCGCGACGAAGCCGAACGAGCCATAGAATTTCTGCAAATGGCTCTGTCCGCCAAGCTCAATCGCGATGCCCGGAAAACGTGTCTGAGCAAAGGCGACAGCCTCTTTCATGAGACGCTGACCAAGCTTGTAACCACGATAATCGGCTGCCACGACAACGCGGCCGATCTTCACCGGCTTACCATCCTGTTCCGGTGGCAGAACCCGCAGACTTGCTGCAAGTTCTTCACCATCGAGAATGCGTAGGTGAAATGCGTCATAATCCTTGCCGTCGATTTCGGGGTAAGGGCAATTCTGCTCCACCACAAAAACATCCACGCGCAGCTTCAGCATCGCATAAAGCGCGCGCGGGGTCAGGTTGTCGATTTCATCCCAATGGGAGGTAAAAAGCTTCTCACTCATCAGTAGACAATCACCGAGCGGATCGACTTGCCTTCATGCATCAGATCGAAAGCTGTGTTGATTTCATCAAGCGGCATGGTGTGGGTGATGAGGCTGTCGATGTCGATCTTGCCTTCCATGTACCAATCAACGATTTTTGGCACATCGGTACGACCGCGCGCGCCGCCAAATGCGGTGCCTTTCCAGACGCGACCCGTCACCAGCTGGAATGGACGCGTGGCGATTTCCTTGCCAGCTTCGGCAACGCCGATGATGATCGATTCACCCCAGCCGCGATGGCAGCATTCCAGCGCCTGACGCATGACATCGGTGTTGCCGGTGGCATCAAAAGAATAATCCGCACCGCCATCAGTCAGATCCTGAATGGCCTGCACCACCTTGTCATTGCCGATTTCGCGCGGGTTGACGAAGTCGGTCATGCCGAACTTCTTTGCCATTTCCACCTTGGATGGATTGATGTCGACGCCGATGATCTTATCCGCACCAACCATGCGTGCGCCCTGAATGACATTAAGGCCAATGCCGCCAAGACCAAACACAACAACATTGGAGCCCGGACGAACCTTAGCCGTGTAAATAACTGCGCCAATGCCGGTGGTTACGCCGCAGCCGATATAGCAGATCTTGTCGAAAGGTGCGTCTTCGCGCACCTTGGCGACAGCGATTTCTGGCAAGACAGTGAAGTTCGAGAAGGTCGAGCAGCCCATATAATGGAACACTTCGCCGCCATCGCACGAAAAGCGGGTGGTGCGGTCCGGCATCAGGCCCTGACCCTGTGTTGCGCGGATCGAGGTGCAGAGGTTTGAGCGCTGCGACAGGCAGGTTTTGCACTGGCGGCATTCCGGCGTGTAAAGCGGGATCACATGATCGCCCGGCTTCACGGAAGTAACTCCAGCGCCCACTTCGCGCACGATGCCTGCGCCTTCATGGCCGAGAATGGCTGGGAACTTGCCTTCTGAATCAAGGCCGGAAAGCGTGTAGGCATCGGTGTGGCAAACGCCGGTCGCCATGATTTCGACCAGCACTTCGCCAGCGCGTGGACCGCCGATTTCAACGGTTTCGATGGTGAGCGGCTTTTTTGCCTCCCAGGCAACGGCTGCGCGTGACTTCATGACGATATTCCCTTCAATTTCAGTGTTCGTTTATGCGCCTATTTCAGATAGGTACGCAAAATCCGCATGATTTCGTCGATCTCTGCATCGGGATCTGCCACAGCATCGCGCGCTTTCGTCTCACGAGACTTCCCGCGCACTTGGCCGAATGTCTCGCGAAAATGGCTTTCCAGCACTTCCGCCATTAATCCATTGGCAGCCCCGCGCAACGCCGCAATCTGCTGCAAGAGTGCAGCACATTCCGTGCCTGCTTCCACCGCGCGCTCCAAGCCTTCGGCCTGGCCTTTGATACGGCGCAGGCGCGTCAAAGCGCGCTTTTTGTCTTCCGGTGAATGCGGCATGGAATCTCCCGATTTTCACGAAGCCTATATACTATAGGGGAGTATGTCAATTGCTCCGGAAATGCCTTTTGCGAGAATGGTTTTCTCCGCAATTGGCATGGCCCGGATTTTAAGTCTCAAGCTTGAGATGCAACAGCGGATAGGGGCGTCCCTGATCATCGGTTTCCGAGCGACCTGTCTCGACAAAACCGACATGGCGATAAAAGCCCACGCCTTGCGTGTTCTGCTCATTCACATCGACGGTCAGAGTGCCGCGCTTTTTTGCGTGCGCAATCATATGTTTGCCAATACCCTTGCCGCGTTGATCGGGCGAAATGAACAGGCTGTCGATATTGTTATCGGTCATGCCCATGAAGCCGACCGGCTTGCCGTCATCCTCAATGATATCGACTTCCACATTCGGCAGATATTGCTCACCGACCAGCTTTTCGATTTCAGCGAAATCTTCGCGGCTTAGAAAGTCATGCGTTGCCAGCACGCTTGCGCGCCAGATAGCAGTGAGGGCGGGGGCGTCCGCCGGTTTAGATTTTCGGATATGGATCATCATCGTTCCTTGTGTGATAAGCACCAAAGCAACGCCTTTATAATACGGAATTTCATTTGACGAGTCTGCCCGATCTTCCCGTCACCCGCATTCTGCCGCAGCTTGACGTCGCATTTGCCACCCATGCAAGCGCGGTTCTGGTTGCTCCTCCCGGCGCGGGTAAGACGACGCTGGTTCCGCTGCATTTTCTGGATGCCAGCTGGCGCGGCGACGGCATGATTGTGCTGCTCGAACCGCGTCGTCTCGCCGCCCGCGCTGCCGCCCGCCGCATGGCGCAGTTGCTCGGCGAAGAGCCGGGCGAGACGGTCGGCTATCGTATGCGCCTTGAAAGCAAGGTTTCGGCCAAGACCAAAATCCTCGTCGTCACCGAGGGTGTTTTTGCACGCATGATCCTCGACGATCCCGACCTCAAGGGCATTGCCGCCGTTCTGTTCGATGAGTTTCACGAGCGTAGCCTTGATGCCGATTTCGGTCTGGCGCTGGCGCTTGATGTGCAGGCCGCTTTGCGCGACGACCTCAAAATTCTCGTCATGTCGGCAACGCTGGATGGTGCGCGGGTGGCCTCACTTTTGGGCGATGCACCCATCATCGAGAGCGAAGGTCGAGCTTTCCCCGTTGATATTCGCCACCGCGACCGAAAGCCTGACGAACGCATTGAAGATGCGATGGTGAAAGCCATTCGCGAAGCGCTGGCCGACGAAACGGGCAGCATTCTTGCCTTTCTTCCCGGTCAGGGCGAGATCGAACGCACGGCAGGAACTCTGGAAAAGTTTCTGCCTGCCAATATCATTCTGGCCCCGCTTTATGGCGCGATGGAAGGCCCTGATCAGGATGCGGCAATCAAGCCAGCTCCCGCAGGCCATCGCAAGGTCGTGCTGGCGACTTCGATTGCCGAAACTTCCATCACAATCGACGGCGTTCGGGTGGTGATCGATTCAGGCCTTGCCCGCCTGCCAAAATACGAACCCGCCACCGGCCTGACCCGCCTTGAAACCGTGCGTACTTCGCGTGCGAGTGCTGATCAGCGCGCTGGTCGTGCCGGTCGTACCGAGCCGGGCATCGCCATCCGCCTCTGGCATCAGGGGCAAACGGCGTCACTCTCTGCCTTCTCTCCGCCTGAAATTCTGGAAGCCGATCTTTCCGGCCTCGTGCTTGATGCGGCTGCATGGGGCGTGACCGATCCGGCAACTCTATCGCTGCTCGACAAGCCGCCGCTACCTGCGCTCAAAGAAGCCAAGGCATTGCTTAGCCGGCTTGGTGCGCTTGATGATGCTGGACGCTTGACCGCAGATGGTGAGGCTATGCGCTCACTCGCCCTGCCTGCACGCCTTGCACATATGGTGGCCGAGGCTGGTAAGCGCGGTGAAGCTTTGCGCGCTGCGGAACTCGCCATGCTTTTGACCGAGCGCGGCCTTGGCGGCAATGAAACCGACCTCGACACGCGCATGTCGCGGTTCCGCAATGATCGTTCTGATCGCGCCCAGCGCGCCAAAGGACTGGCGAAACGTCTGGCTGCAAATGTGCCCAACAAAGGCGAAGCTGCCGGTTCAAGCGTTGGCCGAATGTTGATTGATGCCTATCCAGACCGCATCGCCAAGGCACGTGGGGCAACGGGGCAATTCCTGCTGGCCAATGGCCGTGGCGGTGAAGTCGATCCCGCTATCAGCCTCAGCCGTGCGCAATGGCTGGTGGTGGCCGATATGTCGGGCAAAGCTGGCCGCGCACGCGTGCTTTCTGCGGCTGAAGTCTCAGAAACCGAAATCCGCACTGCTCTTGGCAACAAGATCGAAAGCGGCCGCCAAGTCGTCTATAACGCAGAAAAGAACGCACTGCGTGCGCGTGAAGCCGTTCGCATTGGCGCCATTGCCTTGTCGGAAAAACCGCTTGCCGCCCCTTCCGGCGTTAGCGCTGATGAAGGCGTGATCGCTGCCGTACGCGAGCACGGACTGCAAATCCTGCCGTGGGGCAAAGAGGCTGAAATCCTGCGTCGTCGTTTGGGCTGGCTCTATCGCGGCCTTGGCGATCCTTGGCCTTCGATGGATGACGACAATCTTATTGAGCGTCTTGATGATTGGCTTTTGCCTTTCCTCACAGGCGAAGCACAGCTCGATCGCATCCCGGCACATGTGTTGAAAAACGGCCTTATGAGCCTTGTGCCGTTCGATCTGCAACGCCTCGTCGATCAACTGGCACCGACGCATTTTGAAGTTCCGACCGGCTCGAATATTCCGATCCGCTATGATACGGAGGAGCCGGTTCTAGCCGTCCGTGTGCAGGAGCTTTTCGGCCTTGGCATTCATCCGGCCATTGCCAATGGCAAAGTACCGCTGTTGCTTGAATTGCTTTCCCCCGCCCACCGCCCGATCCAGATCACGCGTGATCTACCGGGCTTCTGGCAAGGCTCGTGGGCCGATGTACGCTCCGATATGCGTGGCCGCTATCCGCGCCATGTCTGGCCGGAAGACCCAGCCAATGCAGAAGCCACCCGCAGGGCCAAGCCACGCGGCACCTGATGCCGATCAGGAATGCAGAACGACGTGGACCTCATCCTGATCGCGGATGTTGAGATTTTCACGGATGCGCTTGTCCGAGATCAGCTCAATGCAGTCGTGCATATGCGATCCGATACGCCGAAAAATCCATACATTCATGGAACGGGAATGCGCATAAAGCGTCGCCCGCCATGCCTGGCCAATGCCGCGGCGTGGCTTGAAGAATTTGCGACGCAGACTGTTGTTCAGAATTTCGTGCTGCGGGATAGTGATGCTCGGTGGAACGAGGCCGCGATCCAGCGCCTTTAGCTGCTTGCGACGGCTTTGCAGAATGGATGGGTATTCCATGATCTGCACATTCAGCGAGCCGGATGCAAAGTGATCCGGCCAGTCCTTTGGTGAATTATCCAGATGTTGTTTTCCAGGAATGACGAGCTCGGAATGTTTTCCAAGCCCGGACGATATCTTCCCCCTGAAGACAATCACGCGGCGCCCTCCATCGCTTTGCAGACAGTCCTGTTATAATTCCTTCACAAAATTGACACAATTGCTGGTTGGCAGGTTTTACCCATGAGGGAAAACTTGAAAATTCCCCACGTAATAGGGTGTTGCGTGTCATGCACGCCAAAGCCTGCGACTGGATGACACAGTTCTGCTTGCGTGAATATGCGCCTTGCCGCATAAGGGGCGGATAGGGGTGATCATGCACGCAGAATTCGACAATCGGGCTTCAAATCTTTCGCGAAAGCCGCGCCTGACCACGCTGGTGCGTCTGCGCTGGCTGGCAATTGCTGGGCAAACCGCGACGGTCATGTTCGTGGCGCTCTATCTGCAATTCAATTTTGCAGTCGGTATCTGCTTCGCGCTGATTGCATGTTCTGCATGGCTCAATCTCTATCTGGCATTTCGCTTCCCCACCAATCACCGTTTAAGCCCGACGGCGGCAAGTATCGTGCTGGCGTTCGATATTCTGCAACTGGCAGGATTGCTTTATCTGACGGGTGGCGTTCAAAATCCCTTCGTTATCCTGATGATTGCTCCAGTCATCATTTCAGCAACGTCGCTTTCCGTGCGTCATACGTTGGCGCTCGCATTGCTGGTTGTGCTCAGCACCTCTGTGTTGATGCTCTATTACAGGCCTCTGCCTTGGTATCCGGGCGAACATCTCGATTTGCCGATTTTGTTTGTCTCAGGCATCTGGTGCGCGATCATCGCTGCACTGGGCTTTACCGGTGTCTATGCCTATCGCATTGCGGAAGAAACACGCCAGCTGGGCGATGCTCTTGCTGCCACCGAACTCATCCTGCAACGCGAGCAGCACCTGACGGCGCTTGATGGGCTGGCCGCCGCCGCCGCGCACGAACTCGGTACGCCGCTTGCCACCATCACTTTGGTCGTCAAGGAAATGCAGCGTACCTATGCCAAGAAGCCGGACAGCGATCCGGGCCTTGCTGAAGACATTGCCCTGCTGCAATCGCAGGCTGCGCGCTGCCGTGAAATCCTCCAGCGGCTCACCAGCCTCTCGTCCGAGAACGAAGAGCATATGTCGCGACTGCCGTTCTCATCGCTGATTGAGGAAGTGATCGAGCCGCATCGTGATTTCGGCATTTTGCTTGAAGTGGAAAAGCAGGAAGGTCCGAAGCCTGAGCCAGTGGTGCGTCGCAATCCGGGTCTTCTTTATGGTTTAGGCAATCTGGTGGAGAATGCTGTCGACTTTGCGCGCGATAAGGTCAGCGTCACCTGGGGTTGGACTGAAAACACCGTCAGCGTGACCATTCAGGATGACGGTGAAGGATTCAAACCAGAAATTCTGGACCGAATCGGTGAGCCCTATATGACCAGTCGTGACAGCGCACATAACGGTGGCGGTGGTCTCGGGTTGGGACTTTTTATCGCAAAAACACTGCTGGAACGCTCTGGAGCGCAGATTAGCTTTAAAAATCGCAAGAATCCGGGGCAGGGTGCAGAAGTAAAAGTCACATGGCCTAGATCCGCTTTCATTGTAAGCTGATGAATATATTGCACAATTAATCTTGGGTTGAAGTGCTGTCGCTTTGCGCGCAGCACTTCAATTTCATCAAATTTTTGTGCGCGCGATTAGAAATTGCATTTAATCACAATGCTTTACGCTCTGTTGCAATTTAAATTTTGCTGAGATTGCTTCAATAATTCAATGGCTATTTGACTTTTTGCCGCAGGGATATCAATAAGGAAACAAAAATACAGGCAGGAAGAATCCCGATGGACGACTTGAAGCAGGAAGACACCGAAGCCATAGGCAACGATCCGACCCTCCTTCTGGTTGATGACGATAAGCCGTTTTTGCAGCGCCTTGCACGCGCAATGGAAGGAAGGGGCTTTCAAGTGACCACGGCTGAATCAGTCGAGGAAGGCATCGCTGCCGCAAAAGCTTCCGCACCCGCTTATGCCGTTGTCGATATGCGCCTTGGCGATGGAAATGGCCTCGACGTCATTGAAGCCATCCGCACCCGCCGCACCGATACGCGTGCGATTGTGCTCACCGGCTATGGCAACATCGCTACTGCGGTGAATGCTGTGAAGCTTGGCGCGATTGATTATCTTTCCAAGCCAGCTGATGCTGATGAGGTTTTTGCGGCTCTGACCCGTCGTCCGGGCGAAAAGGTTGCACCACCGGAAAATCCGATGTCCGCTGATCGTGTTCGCTGGGAGCATATTCAGCGCGTTTACGAGATGTGCGAGCGCAATGTTTCTGAAACGGCGCGTCGTCTCAACATGCATCGCCGTACTTTGCAACGCATTCTGGCCAAGCGCGCGCCGCGCTAAAACCAAGCCTCACAAGCATTTCAGGCTTTAATCTATATCGGTCTCGGGTACATCGAGACCTGCAAGCTCTGCAATCGTCAGACGAGCAGCACCTGCTCTTGCAAAACGCAGCATCAGTGCTTTGCGTGTAGCGCCTGAGAGCTTGTGTTCTGGCGCATCGCGCAGAATTTCCGCGCCATAACCATCCGATAAAATGAAGCCGCAATCTTCCGGAAAGATTTCGCGCGGCACGCTCGGATGCGTTGCAAAAAACAGCCGATCACAAAACGCGCGATAGTCTGGCCATTTCCGATCAGCCTTCCAGTCTTCGATAGAAGATTTGATCTCCACGATCCAGATCTCGCTCTTGCGGCTGACGGCGATCAGATCGGCGCGCCTGCCAGATGCCAGTGGCAGTTCCGGTAACGTCGCCAGCCCCATTTCCAGGAATAGACGCTGAACACCACGACGCACGAGCATTGCGTTTTCGGATTGTCGTCCGTCAGAAAGTGGGTGTGTTTTGTTGGGAATCACGATCGGCATTTACGCATTTTGCGCCCTCAAATCGCGTTGAGCAATCGAAGAACGCTGATTTCCGGCGGCATTCGAGTGGCGAAAATTTGGAAAAGATGGCAAGAAAATGGCTAAAACAGGATTTTTCAATTTACGGTTAACGGCTGGTTAACAATACTGACGCAACTTTGCACATGAATGAGCGATTCGCTCCTGATGATGGAAAATCTCAATCTGGGGGAAATTCATGAAGTCTCGTGTTTTGAAGCTGACCGCAGCACTTCTTCTTGGTGGTGCACTTGCGGGCTGCTCCACGGTGGGTGGTACTTTTTATACCGCGTCCTATTCGTCGATCAGCGATGCTGGCTATACTATTCCAGCCATCCCGAACGAAAAGATCCCGCAGCAATATCGCCGCCAGATCGTGAAGTATCAGACCGATGAAGCTCCGGGCACGATCATTGTCGAGACGCGCGAGAAGTTCCTTTATCTGGTGCAGCCAGACGGCAAGGCCATGCGTTATGGCATTGGTGTGGGCCGTGAAGGCTTCGGCTGGTCAGGAACGGCGCGTGTTGCCATGAAACGCGAATGGCCAACCTGGACACCTCCATCGGCTATGATCAAGCGCCAGCCTGAACTGGCAAAATACCGCAATGGTATGGAACCGGGCCTTAGAAACCCGCTTGGTGCGCGCGCGCTTTATCTCTTCAACAAGGGCGGCGATACCGGCTACCGCATCCACGGCACGCCAGAATGGTGGTCGATCGGTAAAGCCATGTCTTCAGGCTGCGTTCGCATGATGAATCAGGACATCATCGATCTTTATGAGCGCGCAGAGCAGGGCGCAAAGGTTATCGTGAGGCAGTAATACCAAGGCGCGAAGATGCTGACGCATCAAGCCTCAAAAAGGTTCAATCGCCACTCGGGCTTA
>Ga0256796_1000033_pt1 | contig 69010 bp, 66 predicted proteins | sample MC6MC0947MT_FD_190209 | JGI IMG/M metagenome (GOLD analysis project Ga0256796, IMG submission 190209) | Metatranscriptome of enriched soil aggregate microbial communities from Iowa State University, Ames, United States - MC6-MC0947-MT... | ecosystem: Environmental > Terrestrial > Soil >...
CACCCATTTCACCAAGAATGGTGCGGCTGTCGATCTTCGACGTAACCTGGAAGGAAATGCGGGTCGGGAAGTTGGCCTTGATCGTACCCGTGATAACATCGACAGATGGGCGCTGCGTTGCCATGATGACGTGGATGCCTGCGGCACGCGCCATCTGCGCCAGACGCTGCACTGTGCCTTCAATATCTTTGCCAGCCACCATCATCAAATCGGCCATTTCGTCGATGATCACGACGATATATGGCATTGGTTCGAGATCAAGCTGCTCGGTTTCGTAGATCGCTTCACCGGTATTACGATCGAAGCCGGTCTGAACGGTACGGGCGATCTGCTCACCCTTTTTCTGGGCCTGACCGACGCGCTGGTTGAAGCCGTCAATATTGCGGACGCCAACCTTGGACATCTTGCGATAGCGGTCTTCCATTTCGCGCACGGTCCACTTGAGCGCAACGACAGCCTTTTTCGGGTCGGTCACAACCGGCGTCAGAAGATGCGGAATACCGTCATAGATAGAGAGTTCCAGCATCTTCGGATCGATCATAATCAGACGGCATTCCTGCGGCGTCATACGATAGACCAACGACAGGATCATGGTGTTGATCGCCACCGACTTACCCGAGCCGGTTGTACCAGCCACCAACACATGCGGCATCTTCGCAATATCGGCAATCACCGGTTCACCGTTGATTGTCTTACCCAGCGCCAGCGCAAGCTTTGCCTTTGACTGTTCAAAGTCACGGCTTGCCAGCATCTCGCGCAGATAAACCATTTCACGCTTCTGATTCGGCAATTCGATACCGATGACATTGCGCCCCGGAACAACGGCAACACGGGCTGCTATCGCGCTCATCGAGCGGGCGATATCATCCGCCAGACCAATTACGCGAGATGATTTGATACCCGGAGCCGGTTCAAGTTCGTACAGAGTGACAACCGGACCCGGTTTCACATTGATGATCTCGCCGCGCACACCGAAATCTTCCAGCACGCCTTCAAGCAGACGCGCATTCTGTTCAAGCGCATCCTTGGACAGCGACGCATCGCGCTGTACGAGCTTGGGCTCAGCCAGATAATGCAGCGACGGCATTTCAAATGCGCCGCCTTCCTTGAGGAACGACGCCTGTGCTTCACGCTGGATGCGTGCGCCACTCTTAGGTGAAGGCGCACGTTCGCCAACGCGTGCCTTGGCACGCTGTGGCGGTGCATCATGCCATTCCTGGCCTGCCAGCGGCGCACCATCGCCGTCATTATCGAAACCGTCATCCATTTCAAACGGCGGCTCTTGTGACGGAGCAGAACCAAATCCCGGATCATGGCGAGGACCGTTGCGCGTTTCAGCACTACGACGCACGCTGCGCATATCGCCGAACTCGTCTTCACGCGGCTTACGACGCTTCATGCCTGTAAGGCGCCTGAAAGTGGCGGTTGCACTGAGCATTGTATGCGTCATAGCACCGACGAATTGCGAAATGCCGCCCGATGCCGTTTCGTCGTCATTATCGTCGTCCTCGAAGTCGTCTTCCGCAGCACCGCGAGCAGCAGGCGTGTCGGCCAATACTTCGCGGCGACCAATAATGCCACTTGCAAAAAGGCAGAGCCAAAGGGCTGGGAAGGCGAGCACCAGCGCAATGCCGGATGCTATCGCACCTTGTGGGAATGTACCGATGAAAATGCCTGGGATGCGCAGCATCATGTCACCGAAGACACCGCCAAGGCCAATTGGCATTGGCCAGCTTTCCGGCACCGCAAAGCAGCTTGCAATGGCTGCGAACAGCAGGGCTGCGCCGAGCCAGGCAAAACTGCGCTTGGCAATGCGACTGATACCGCCACGCGTCATCAGCAGCAGTGACCAGATGACCAGCGGGAGCAGAACTGGAACGCTTGCAAGGCCAAAGAACTGCATGGCGATGTCGGAGAATACCGCGCCCGGATAGCCAAGCGCATTGGTAACAGGGTTGTCTGTCGCATGACTGAGGCTTGGGTCTGCAACATTCCATGTCGCCAGAGCCCCCACCGCAGCACCCGTAAGCGCAAGCAATCCCAGACCAAACAGGATATAAAATTGCCTGCGGAAGATATTGGCCAATCTCAGCCTGTCTTCCGAAATCCGCTCGTCACGCAGCGGGTATGAGGGCGAATATCCTTGCCGCATAAAGCCTGTCCCGAACCATGTTTTGGTGCCCTGCGGCTTGTGAAGCCTCGGGCGCAATGAATCGGGGTGATCCTAGCCTTGCGATGGTTAATTCCTCATTAACCATGCGACTTCTTATGTGGAGAAATGAAAAAAGGCGCGGTTTCCCGCGCCTTTCCCCTTGTTGAGACAACCCTGTTCTACTGAACAGACTCGCCGTGCAAAGCGATATCGAGGCCTTCCATTTCGGCCTGCTTGCTTGGACGCAGACCCATGATGGCCTTGATTACGTAGAGAATAATCGCGGTCGCTACTGCTGTGTAGACAATGGTAACGGCTGCACCGAAGAACTGCTTGCCCATGGTTGCACCTTCGCCCGCGGCGTTGATCGCAACATCGGCAAAAAAGCCCGTCAGGATCGCGCCAACAAAGCCGCCAACGCCGTGTACGCCGAACGCATCGAGCGAGTCGTCATAACCAAGCGCGTGCTTGAGCTTAACCGCTGCCACGTAGCAGATAAGGCCTGCGACGATACCGATGATCAGCGCGCCCGTTGGATTAACGAAGCCTGCCGCAGGGGTAACAGCAACCAGACCAGCTACCGCGCCCGAAATGATGCCGAGAACGCTTGGCTTGCCGGCGATTGCCCACTCAGCAAACATCCAGGCAAGAGCCGCACCAGCGGTCGCAACCTGCGTGTTGAGCATGGCGACAGCGGCGAGCGAATTTGCACCGGCAGCAGAACCTGCGTTGAAGCCGAACCAGCCCACCCACAGAAGAGCTGCACCGATCACGGAGAGAACAAGGTTATGCGGCGCCATGTTGGTCTGGCCATAACCGTCACGCTTACCAATGATCAGTGCTGCAACAAGACCTGCGACACCAGCATTGATGTGAACAACCGTACCGCCAGCGAAGTCGAGAACGCCGTCAGAGCCGAGGAAGCCGCCGCCCCATACCCAATGTGCAACCGGCACATAGACGATGAAGAGCCACAGAACCATGAAGACCAGCATGGAGGAGAACTTCATGCGTTCTGCAAACGAACCCGCAATCAGCGCAGGCGTGATAACCGCAAAGGTCATCTGGAACACGATGAAGAGGTATTCAGGGATGGTGCCGGTGAGCGAATCCATCGTTACGCCAGCAAGGAATGCCTTGTCGAAACCACCGATAAAGGCGTTCATTGAACCGCCATCGGTAAAAGCAAGCGAATAGCCGAAGAACATCCACAATACCGACATCAGGCAGGTAATTGCGAAGCTCTGCATGACGGTGGAAAGCACGTTCTTCTTGCGCACCATGCCACCATAGAACAGCGCAAGTCCCGGAATGGTCATCATCAACACAAGTGCGGTTGAAGTCAGCATCCAGGCGGTATCGCCAGTATCAAGGGTCGGGGTTGGTGCAGCTGCATCCTGTGCAAAAGCTGTTCCAGCCAGAGCGAGCAATGCAGGCAGAGTGGCGAGAGCCGTTTGCTTGAATCTTCCAGTTATGAGCATCGAGTATCTCCGTCGAATGGCGGCTTCAAACGCGTCTGCGCTGAAAAGACCGGTTCAAAGCTACAGAAACAAAAATCGTGCCAGTTGCGCGCGATGGAACGGAGAGGATGCAATTTTTCTGATATTTGGCATTCACGCGTAAAGTGAAATCAAAGGATAGAAACGGCATTTCCGCCCAAAATCCGGGCTTTTCAACAAACAGAATGCGCAGTCCAACCCGAGAAAAATCTTGCCGTAAAATAATAAACGGCTTTTCCCGCAAAGGGAAAAACCGCTTTAAGTGATTCATCGGATTCAGCTTTTGCGATTGAAGCCCATTTTACGCAATCGACATATGCATAAAATTTAATCGCATGCTTTTATGATGATTAAAATATCATCACTTGTCTTTTTCATGCACACGGATAAGCCCTTCCTGCGCAACCGAGGCAATCAGAAGCCCTTCACGCGTATAGAGCGCACCGCGGTTAAACCCGCGCGCACTGGACGCGCTTGGCGTATCCTGGGTGTAAAGGAGCCAGTCATCGAGCCTGCACGGGCGATGGAACCACATCGCATGATCAAGACTGGCCACCTGCAGATCTCGGTCAAAAATCGTGCGCCCATGCGGATGCAGAGATGTATCGAGCAAGGTCATATCCGACAGATAGGCGAGAATGGCCGCCTGAAGTGCGCGATCATCCGGCACAATACCGCGCGCCCGCACCCAGACATGCTGACTTGGAGCCAGTTTCTCGCGCGAGAAATAATGTTTGAGAGATACCGGCTTGATCTCGATGGGGCGCTCCTGCTCCCAGTATTTGCGCACACCAGCCGGTGCCAGATGCAAATATTCTTCCTTGAGATCATGATCGCCGACAAGCTGCTCGGGCATCGGCAGGCCTTCCGGCATATCGATTTGATGATCAAGTCCTGTTTCATCGATCTGGAACGACGCTGACAGCGTGAAGATCGCCTTGCCGTGCTGCTTTGCCAAAACGCGGCGCGTGTTGAAGCTAGATCCATCCCGGATACGATCAACTTCATAAATGATCGGAATGGCCGGATCACCCGGACGTACAAAATAGCCATGCAGCGAATGAACATGCCGATCCGCATCAACCGTGCGCTGGGCCGCAATCAGCGCCTGCCCGATCACCTGCCCGCCAAAAACGCGCTGCCAGCCCACCTGCGGACTATTGCCGCGGAAAAGATCCATTTCGAGCGTTTCAAGATCAAGTGTCGTCAGAAGCTGCTGCATGGCAGCGGTCTGCTTACCTTCAAATGCACTGGTCTTTTTATCATCGGACATGGACAGCCTGTCTCCTGCAATCCTATATAGGAACTATATTCTCGGTGAACTGTTTGTGCCTGCACGACAGAAACTGTCAAGTCGAAGCCTCATATGCTTCACCGAAGGGTGATCTGAATATCCGAAAGGAAGAAGCGATGTCTGCCGCAAGCAAGCAGGGAACCACGGGCAAGAACGATCTGGTAATCGCAGGCGGCGGCTATGTCGGCCTCGTTACTGCCGTTGCGGTTAAATCGGCATCTCCGCATCTTTCAGTTACCGTCATCGACGGCGCACCGGCAGGCGCATGGAAGAACGACCCGCGTGCATCCTCCATTGCAGCAGCTGCGTCGCGTATGCTCGACAAGCTCGGCTGCTGGCAGGAAATCGTTACCGACGCTCAGCCCATCACAGAAATGGTCGTGACCGATTCCCGCACCTCCGATCCGGTACGACCTGTCTTCCTAACCTTCTCTGGCGACGTGAACCCGGGCGAGCCTTTTGCCCATATGGTTGAAAACCGTGTGCTCAACACCGCCCTTCACAGACAAGCAGATGCACTCGGCATCACCTTCATCGAAGGCATGAGCGTCGAGAATTTTGAAACCAATCCTGAATCGGTTGCCGTGAAGCTGGCCAATGGTGAAACACTCATCACCCGCCTGCTGATTGCCGCAGACGGCGCAAAATCGCGCCTGCGCGACATTGCTGGCATCAAGACCGTCAACTGGGACTATGACCAATCGGGCATCGTCTGCAACGTCGCCCATGAGCGCCCGCATGGTGGTCGTGCCGATGAGCACTTCCTGCCCGCAGGTCCATTTGCCATCCTGCCACTCAAGGGCAATCGCAGCTCACTCGTCTGGACGGAACGCACAGCCGATGCCGAACGCCTGATCCGCGAAGATGATTTCATCTTTGAGACCGAACTTGAGCAGCGTTTCGGTCATCGCCTTGGCGCGCTGACTGTTGAAGGTCCGCGCCGCGCCTTTCCGCTTGGCCTCACACTGGCCCGCGAATTCGTCAAGCCACGCTTTGCACTTGTGGGTGATGCAGCCCACCGCATCCACCCGATTGCCGGTCAGGGCCTCAATCTCGGTTTCCGTGATGCGGCAGCCATTGCCGAAGTTATCGTCGAAACTGATCGCCTTGGCCTCGACATCGGCTCTTTCGCAGCACTGGAACGCTATCAGGCATGGCGCCGGTTCGACACGGTGCAGATGGGTGTCACAACCGACGTACTGACAAAACTGTTCTCCAACGACAATCCGGCAGTCCGCACCATTCGCGACATTGGACTGGGTCTTGTTGACCGCGTTCCAAGCCTCAAGTCCTTCTTCATCAAGCAGGCAGCGGGTCTTTCGGGGGATACACCACGTCTTTTACAGGGCGAAGCGATTTAAGCTTCACACACGCACTGGAAAAAGCTTCCACGTCTGCTAAAAAAGCAAGACTAAGCATAGGCGTGGGGGCCTCGGGGCATGCATACCAATGAGCGATTGATCGACAGGCTCCTGCAGTTGCAGGCAGGCTTGTGGTCAACGGAATGCGTTCACAAACTATCCAAAATTGCAGGCGCACTAGCCATTATCGCCGCTATGGCAGCTGCCATCATCTATTCAGTCGTAAAGCCCGACCAGAACTGGGATATGATCCCTTATATCGCAACGGCGCTGGAAAACCGCTATCCCGATGCGACCCAACTGCATACGGAAACATGGCGGCAAATCGCAGAAGTAACATCAGAAGGCGAGTTGCAAGCGCTGAAATACGGTGGAGACTATCGAAGCGCCCAGTGGGAAAGCCCCGATAATTTCAAATCGCAGCTCGTCATGTACCGCGTCAAAGCGGGCTATATTCAGCTTCTGCGCTGGCTGGAACCCTATACAGGGCTGGTCCGTGGCGGCCATCTCATCAGCATCTCAGCAGCGTTCGCTACCGGACTGCTGATACTTTGGCTGCTCGGCAGCTATAATGCGCTTCAGGCTGGACTCCTGGTTGGACCTGCGCTTTTGCTGGCCAGTTATGGCCCAATAACATCAGCGGTCTTTCCGGACATCGCCATGGCAGCGCTTTCCTTCGCCGCCATTTTCGCCATTCTGCGCGAGCGTGACTGGCTGGGTGCCTTGCTGCTCGTGCTATCTTTCACAATCCGCCCAGACAACATCATCATGATCTTTGCTCTGCTGATCACAGCAGTTCTGTTCGGCTGGCGTAAACTTCCACTGCTGATCGCCTTTGCGGCCTGCATCGCGGCAGGCCTGATGATGGAAAAAGCCGCCGGACATCCCGGCTGGTGGGCGCATCTTTATTTCACCTGCATCGAGATGCAGAGTTCCATGACTGGATTTAAGCCAGATTTTTCGATCGTTCTGCTCGTCAAAGCCTATATTCGTGGGATCATTCTGGCGCTTTATCTCGAAAGCTGGCCTTCCATGCTGTTGCTGGCACTGGTCGCTTGGGCAGCGGTGGCGAAAGCCGGCATTAAAGCCGATATTCCTCGATTGAATGGTATCGTCTTTGCCATGGTCATCGGAATTCTCGGCAAGTTTGTTTACTTTCCGATGCCCTATGATCGCTTTTTCTTCAACATGATCATCATCATCATTCTGATGCTGTCACTGGCATGGGCAGTCGATACAAACCGTAAGTTTGCCCAAAACTGACACTGGAAGCCATGGGAAGCCGCCCTATCTGGTTGGAAGAAACCAATCGAGAGGAGCTTCCCCATGGACAGAAAAGCAACCGCAGTCTGGAAAGGTACACTCAAAGACGGCAAAGGCACGCTCAATACCCAGAGCGGTGCGCTGAAAGACCTGCCCTATGATTTCAAGGCGCGCTTCGAAGATGAAAGCGGCCGCGCAGGCACCAACCCAGAAGAGCTTCTCGGTGCCGCCCACGCAGGTTGCTTCGCTATGCAGCTGTCAGCCCTGCTTACCGAACACGGCACGCCACCAGAAAAACTCGACGCGACAGCAGCCGTAACAGTCGGCCCCGCTGCAGGTGGTGGCTTTGCAATCTCCCGCAGTGCATTGACGCTCAGTGCAATCATTCCCGGCATATCTGAGGAAGATTTTGCAAACCTTGCCAAGAAAGCAAAAGAATCCTGCCCGCTTTCGAAAGCACTGGGTGCAATCGAAGTAACACTGGACGCTAAGCTGGTTTGATCAACAAAAGCGGGCCTAGCCCGCTTTTTTATTCCGGAAGATGGCAGACGGCTTCGATATTATGGCCGTCAGGATCGGTTACAAAGGCTGCATAATAATCGGGATGATAATGTTCCCGCAAACCGGGCTTGCCGTTGTCACTCCCCCCTGCAGCGAGTGCCGCTTCATAAAAGCGATCTACCTCAGAGCGGGTTCCTGCCGAGAAAGCGACATGAAGAACGCCTTCCAGCTTTGAACCTTTCTGCTTGCCGATCCAGAATTCCGGCTTTCCGTTGCGGCCATAGCCGACCCAATCTCCGAATTCCATCGCTCGCGTGATACCCAGCGGCGCTAAAGCCGCATCATAGAAAGCACGGGATTTTGGCATACTGGAAATGTTGAAACCGATATGATCAAGCATGAAAGACCTTTAAAGCCGAAACACTGCATTGATTAGATCAGATATCGGCGAAACAGCAAAGATCAAGGATCGGTTGCGCTACATATAAAAGAAAAGGGAGGCATGAGCCTCCCTTTCCGTCGATTATAAAAACACGTTTTACACGCGGCGCTCGACCATCATCTTCTTAATTTCGGCAATCGCCTTGGCAGGGTTGAGACCCTTCGGGCAGGTTTGCGCGCAGTTCATGATCGTATGGCAGCGATACAGGCGGAACGGATCTTCGAGATTATCGAGACGTTCGCCCTTGGCTTCGTCGCGGCTGTCGATCAGCCAGCGATAGGCCTGAAGCAGCACAGCTGGTCCAAGGTAGCGGTCGCCATTCCACCAGTAGCTTGGGCACGAGGTTGAGCAGCAGGCGCAGAGAATGCACTCGTAAAGACCATCGAGCTTCTGACGATCTTCGTGGCTCTGCAGCCATTCCTTCTGCGGCTCTGGCGAAACCGTCTTGAGCCAAGGCTCAATCGAACGGTGCTGAGCATAGAAGTTGCTGAGATCAGGCACCAGATCCTTCACCACCGGCATATGCGGCAGAGGATAGACCTTGATGGAACCCTTGATCTCGTCCATGCCCTTGGTGCAGGCGAGCGTGTTGGCGCCATCAATGTTCATTGCGCAGGAGCCGCAAATGCCCTCACGGCACGAACGGCGCAGCGTCAACGTCGGATCGATCTTGTTCTTGATGTAGAGAAGACCGTCGAGCACCATCGGGCCGCAATCATCGCGATCGATATAATAGGTATCGATGCTTGGATTTGCGTCGTCATCCGGTGACCAGCGATAAATACGGAACTCCGTTACATTCTTGGCACCATCTGGACGCGGCCAGGTTTTGCCTTCCTGCATACGGGAGTTCTTGGGAAGTGCGAGTTCAACCATTGCTCATTCCCTCGATCAGTAAACGCGCTTCTTAGGCGCGATCTTGGCCAGGCTGATGCCGCCTTCTTCCTCGGTCGTCAGCGGATCGAGATGAACAGGGCGGTAATCAAGCTTCACGTCGCCATTTGGCGACAGCCAGGAAAGGGTGTGTTTACGCCATTCGGCGTCGTTACGGTCCGGGAAATCCTCATGCGCATGTGCGCCGCGGCTTTCGTGACGGGCTTCAGCCGAAACGACTGTCACCATCGCGTTAGCCATCAGGTTTTCCAGTTCCAGCGTCTCAACCAGATCAGAATTCCAGATCATCGAACGGTCGGAGACCTTGATGTCCGGCAGTTCTTTCCAGATCTCCGCCATACGTGCGACGCCCTGTTTGAGCGACTCGTCCGTACGGAACACGGCAGCGTCTTCCTGCATGGTGCGCTGCATCTTTTCGCGTAGCTCTGCGGTTGGCGTCGAACCGTTGGCATAACGAAGACGATGGAAGCGATCCATGATCGTTTCGACCGCTGCTTCGTTGATGTCTGGAATCTTTGCAGCGCGGTCGATGACTTCGCCAGCGCGGATTGCAGCGGCACGGCCAAACACCACCAGATCGATCAACGAGTTGGAGCCGAGACGGTTTGCACCGTGTACGGAAGCGCAACCTGCTTCACCCACAGCCATCAGGCCCGGCTGAACGCGGTCAGGATCTTCTTGCGTCGGGTTCAGCACTTCGCCCCAATAGTTGGTTGGAATGCCGCCCATATTGTAGTGAACGGTTGGCAGAACCGGGATTGGTTCCTTGGTCACATCGACGCCTGCGAAAATCTTGGCCGACTCGGAAATGCCCGGCAGACGTTCATGCAGAACAGCCGGATCAAGATGGTCGAGATGCAGGTAGATGTGGTCTTTGTTCTTGCCAACGCCGCGACCAGCGCGGATTTCCATGGTCATGCAGCGCGAGACAACGTCACGCGAAGCAAGATCCTTGGCAGAAGGCGCGTAACGCTCCATGAAGCGTTCGCCTTCGGAATTGACCAGATAGCCGCCTTCACCGCGTGCGCCTTCGGTAATCAGGCAGCCTGCGCCGTAAATGCCGGTCGGATGAAACTGAACGAATTCCATGTCCTGAAGCGGAAGGCCAGCGCGTGCTGCCATGCCGCCGCCGTCGCCGGTGCAGGTATGGGCCGAGGTTGCCGAGAAATAGGAACGGCCATAACCGCCCGTCGCCAGAACCACCATCTTGGCGGCAAAGCGATGAATCGTACCGTCATCGAGGTTCCAGGCGACAACGCCCGTGCAGACGCCATCAGTCATGATGAGATCAAGCGCGAAATATTCGATGAAGAACTGCGCGTTGTTTCTCAGCGACTGGCCGTAAAGCGTGTGCAGGATCGCGTGGCCGGTACGGTCAGCAGCAGCACAGGTGCGCTGAACCGGAGGGCCGTCGCCGAAATTCTGCATGTGGCCACCGAACGGGCGCTGATAGATCTTGCCTTCTTCGGTGCGCGAGAAAGGCACACCGTAATGCTCCAGTTCGTAAACCGCAGCAGGCGCTTCACGCGCCAGATATTCCATCGCATCGGTATCGCCCAGCCAGTCCGATCCCTTGACGGTATCGTACATATGCCACTGCCAGCTATCCGGACCCATGTTCTTGAGCGAAGCGGCGATGCCGCCCTGTGCTGCAACCGTATGCGAACGGGTTGGGAAAACCTTGGTGATGCAAGCGGTCTTGAAGCCCTGCTCAGCCATACCGAGCGTTGCACGCAGACCTGCGCCACCGGCACCAACGACGACAACGTCGAACTTGTGATCTACAAACTTGTAGTTCTTTTCGCCCGCAGCACTGGCCGCGTTTTTTTCTGCACTAGCCATCGGGCTATCAACCTCCGAAGCTCAGCTTGAGGATCGCATAGACGCAAGCCACGCCAACAACAACCGTGAAGAAGGTGTTGAGCATGACGAGCAGGACCTTCAGGCCTTCGCCGTGAATGTAATCTTCAATAATAACCTGCATGCCAAGACGCATGTGGTAAACGCCGGTCAGCACGAACAGCGCCATCACCAGAGCGGTGAACGGATGCGCCAGAACGGATTTCACTTCCGCATAGCTTGCGCCATGGAGCGAAATAACCAGACCGATGAAAAACAGAACCAGCGGGACGAGTGCCACAGCACTCATACGCTGAAACCAGAAATGGCCGGTGCCTTCTTTGGCCGAGCCCAGACCGCGAACCTTGCCGAGAGGTGTACGCATATCGTTCATGTCAGAACTCCTTTCAGCGCACTGCGAAAGCAACAACCCAGACAAGGATCGTTGCGGGCAGCGAGAAGGCCAGCGTCAGCCAGGCAATTTTGCTGGCCGTGTGCTTTTCAAGTCCGGCACCCATGTCCCAGATGAAATGGCGTACGCCGCCGGCCAGATGGTGCAGAAGCGCCCAGGTATAGCCGAACAGAACCAGATAGCCGATCCATGAACCATAGACCCAGCTCACCATGTTGAACGCATCTTCGCCGATTGCAGCGGCAATCAGCCATGCGGCGAGAAGAAGGGTTCCGAAATAAAGTGCGCCGCCGGTGATACGATGGATGATGGACATCGTCATCGTGATCTTTGGTCGATAGATCGACAAATGCGGCGACAAAGGACGCTGACGCGTAGCGGTCGGTTGTGTCATGGCTCTCGTGGGCTTCCCTGACGTTTCTACCCATTTCATCTTGCCCAGCTCTTGCTGGCACAATGAAATGAATGGCCGGTTCATTTGGAGCACCGTGCTTCCGAATGGACGCACAAAGGACGCTCCAACTTCTTGAATCTACGCATCGTGCTTTCCAAAAATCAGAAACGATTTTTGGGCCGATGCTGTAAAACCGAGTTCGATGTCGCGCACAACACAGGAAACAGAATTTTCGATCCTGCGCCGGCACGACCCAGAAAATATGGCTGGATCGTGTCGCACGACCCTATGTGGCGCTTTCTACTGCGCTTTTACCACCACGTCAAAGAAGCTTTTTCACGAAAAGACTAACAATTGGTCGCACCTAGACGACACTTTCGCGTGATTTCGGTTTTTAAACGATTGAAGTCCGAAATCTCGAAAAACATGTGTAATTTCATCCACTTTTGCGGATAAGCCTAGTTCCCGAAGCGAATCACGTAACTGGACCAGTCGGCAGCGGCTGCAATCTGTTCGTAGAGCTTGCGACCATCCTCTGGTACGCGGGGCGCATTAAGGACAAGCTTGGACCAGCTGCGCTCTTCTGCCTTATCAGCAAGCAGATCAATCAGCGCCTTTGCGATGCCTTTGCCGCGATGATCGTGGTGTACATAAATATGGTCAACCTGACCGGCGCGCAGACCTGAGACCGGCTCCGGAAGATCGTAGAAGATCACGAAGCCGACCAGATTGCCATCAACACGCGCACCCAGAATCTCGGTAGCGCGATCCTGCAGCAGATGCTCGGCATAGAATTCATCCGGACGACGCGGCGCGCCACGCTTCAATGCCTGCGCGTAGCTTGCGAGCAGTGCCGAGAACTCATGGGCATCTCGCAGGTGAAGAAGCGCAATATCGACGGCATGATCTGTGGTCATGAGCAATCTTTCCCTCAAACATATTTCCAGAAATCGGAAACATCTCAATTGTAGACGAGAGCTGGGTGTAGACAAGAGCCCGCCCAAAGGTAAAGCGCATTGCTTGCGAAATCAGATCAGCTTGCGACCATTGCCGGTTCCCCGGAACTCCACGACATTGTCGTCCAGCATCATCGGCAAAGCCGTGCGAACGCAATTTCGACCATTCTTCTTGGCCTCGTAAAGCGCTCCGTCTGCCCGCTTGTAGACATCGGAAAAGAAGTCGTCGAACTCCATTTCCGTGACCCCGAAGCTGACCGCAAATGCCACATCCCCTGAAGCGCCGGGCAGCGTGATATCGGCACAGGCCAATCGCGCCCGCTCTGCAAAGCGCCATGCCGACTGGATCGTGTGTCCGGGAAGCAGCACGGCAAACTCCTCACCACCCATTCGCGCAGCAATACCGCCCTTGGACGCCGCCGACCTGCGAAGTTCATCAGCAAAAGCTGCAATCACGCGATCACCGAGAGCATGACCGTGCGTGTCGTTGATCAATTTGAAATAATCAATATCGCAGACGATCAGCGAAAGAGCCTGCCGCATCCGCTTGGATTTTTCGATTGCAGCCTCGGCTCTGAATTCAAAACCACGGCGATTGAGGAGACCGGAAAGCTGATCCGTTTCCGAGCGAAGCGTCACATCGGAAATCAGCTCACCCATCAGGCAAAGCAGCAAGAGAAGTCCAGCCGCTACCGAAAGACCGGCACCAATCGACTGAACCAGCAACGCATAATCTGTTCTGACATAGTCGTCAGGATCAACACCCACGCCGCCAACCAGCGAAGCCAGTACGGGCTTGATAAGAAAATGAATGGCACTGATCGTAAACAAACCTGCCATCAGCCCATCAAGCGTACCCCACGACCGACCGAATGGACGGCTTTTAGCGCGAGCACTCAATCGCCCTCGCATGATGACCCAGACAGCCAGCATCAAAGTGAGGAAGTAAGGCGACTGATAAAGAATGCGACCCAGCATTTCGCTGCGAGCAATGTCGTAAATGCCATAGACCAGTGACAGCGAACCGACGAGCAGCAACCCCAATGGAAACCATGGAACGGGTGACGAATACATCCGCGCAAGGCCGATTACCAGACAGGCAAGCGTCATGAAATAGGTGGCAAAACCCAGCATGTAACCAAGCTTGGCATTTGGTATCGAGGGGATTAGCAGTTCTGTCAAAAAGTAGAGCATCGCGAAAACGAAGCCCAATGCGAAAATCGGCGCCGCTGTGTTATCGCGTGCAAAAGCCGCGATACCCAGAAAGGTAAACGCAAACAGACCGGAAACGGTCATATTGATCAGCAGTATAAATTCTGCTCCGTCCATCCGCGCTTTCCGGCCCCTGCCTGCGAAGCCAATGCGGCCCGCATTCCCCAATTCTAAGCCCCGCAAATTCCGCCGTTTTCAGCGAAACAGAAGAATGATTTTCACCTTATAGCCCTTATACATCCAAAGCATGAAAAAGCAGCTAATTTAGTAAACAAACCGGTCTGCGATGAGCCTCTCGCACATATGACAAAAGCCGCCGGATCACTCCGGCGGCTTTTTAAAACTTGCTCACGAAAGAGCTTAGTTCCAGTCGCGAATATCGACGAAGTGACCGGCGATGGCTGCAGCCGCTGCCATGGCAGGCGACACAAGATGCGTGCGGCCCTTGAAGCCCTGACGGCCTTCGAAGTTGCGGTTCGAGGTCGAAGCGCAACGTTCACCCGGCTTCAGGCGGTCGTCGTTCATAGCAAGGCACATCGAGCAGCCCGGCTCGCGCCAGTCAAAACCTGCTTCGATGAAAATCTTGTCGAGGCCTTCAGCTTCCGCCTGCTCCTTCACAAGGCCGGAACCCGGAACGATCATCGCGTTAACGCCATTAGCAACCTTCTTGCCAGCGGCCATACGGGCAGCGTCACGAAGATCTTCGATACGACCATTGGTGCATGAGCCGATGAACACGCGATCAATCTTGATGTCGGTCATCTTGGTGCCTGGCTTCAGGCCCATATAATCGAGCGCACGCCACTTCGATGCACGCTTGGTCTCGTCCTTGATTTCGTCCGGGTTAGGAACGATGTCGGTGACGAAGACGACGTCTTCCGGCGAAGAGCCCCAGGATACAACCGGTGAAATCTTGGCAGCGTCCAGCTCAACGATCTTGTCGAAATGCGCGCCTTCATCAGAATGCAGCGTCTTCCAGTAGCCGATAGCCTGTTCCAGTGCTTCACCCTTCGGTGCGCGCGGCTTACCCTGCACATAAGCGAAGGTTGTTTCGTCCGGTGCGATCAGACCAGCGCGTGCGCCGCCTTCAATCGACATATTACAGACGGTCATGCGACCTTCCATCGACAGCGAGCGAATGGCGCTGCCTGCATATTCGATCACATAGCCGGTACCGCCTGCGGTGCCGATTTCACCGATAATGGCGAGCGTGATGTCCTTGGCGGTGACGCCCGAGGCCAGTTCACCTTCAACACGCACCAGCATGTTCTTGGCTTTCTTCTGGATCAGCGTCTGAGTCGCAAGCACATGCTCGACTTCCGACGTACCGATACCATGTGCCAGCGAGCCGAAAGCACCGTGAGTCGACGTGTGGCTGTCGCCGCAAACAATCGTCATGCCCGGTAGCGTGAAGCCCTGTTCCGGACCAACAATGTGCACAACGCCCTGACGGCGGTCACGCTCGGAGTAATATTCAACGTTGAAGTCAGCAGCGTTTTTGGCCAGAGCCTCAACCTGAATGCGGCTTTCTTCGTTCTTGATGCCGTTCACGCGGTCTTTCGACGTTGGAACGTTGTGATCGACAACAGCCAGCGTCTTTTCAGGATGACGCACCTGACGACCTGCCATACGCAGACCTTCAAAAGCCTGCGGGCTTGTCACTTCGTGCACAAGATGGCGATCAATATAAAGGAGGCAGGTACCATCGTCCTGCTGATCCACTACATGGTCGTCCCAGATCTTGTCATAAAGTGTACGCGGCGCGCTCATTGCGAGGTTCCTTTGAACGGTTCTTAATTAGGCTGTCATATGCACCCGCCGCTGCATTTCGTCAAGAAACACAAACCGCAACAGGGTGTCGCAGTAACAATCTTGCGCAATGTGGGCGAAATTATGCAATATGTTACGCAGCCTTTTGGCTTTTGCAAATAAAAAAGGCGGTCTAAAGACCGCCTTTTTCAGATTCTTGCAGAGAGGTGCTTATTCAGCAGCAGTCTTTGCAGCTTCTGCCTTAGCAGCAGCGGCCTTATCGGCTTCGCGTTCTGCCTTGGTGCGGTTGTCTTTCTTCTCAGCAATACGTGCAGCCTTACCGGTGAGGCCACGAAGGTAGTAAAGCTTCGCGCGACGGACCTTACCGCGGCGAACAACTTCAACGCCTTCTACGATTGGCGAGTAAACTGGGAATACGCGCTCTACGCCTTCGCCGTAAGAAATCTTGCGAACGGTGAAGTTTTCGTTGATGCCAGCGCCGGAGCGGGCGATGCAGACGCCTTCATAGGCCTGCACGCGGGTACGCGTACCTTCGGTAACGCGAACCTGAACGCGAACGGTGTCACCTGGCTGGAAATCTGGAAGCTTGCGCTTTTCTTCGATCTTTGCTGCCTGTTCGGCTTCAATCTGACGAATGATGTCGGTCATCATCTGACTCCTTTACGAATTCTTCTCAAACAGTCAGAGCGCTCTGCACTTGCCACCAAGCACTTAAGGCCTTGTGGTTATGCCCGAAAAATCAGGCAGGAGCGGTACACCATCTATTGGTTTAAAGATGTCGGGTTTTCCCGAACTGGCGCGGCAATACACCATTGCTGCAAATGAATCAATATCAGCGCTGCGAAATCGCTATTTCCCGCCAATCCGCCCAAGATGCGTATCCTGAAAACCGGTTCCATACTTCAAGCCAAAGCCAAGCGCGCGATCAACGCCGATATGAATCGCCCAGATGAGCGCAACCGCAAAGCAAAGCGGCCAGCTCATGGCCCAGCCGAGCACCGCCACAAGCACAACACCAATCCAGCTATGCGCGATGTTATAGACAACAGCGCCGGTACGCGGACCTTTGAGATAGGCAAAGAACGACAGGTCAGGCGCAAGGATGAGAATCGCAAAAAGCCACCAGCTTGCACCGCTCACCCAATATGCACCCAGCGCCAGCAGCGCGAGGGAAAGACTTTCGAGCCGCTGGATCAGGTTCATTTGCGTTTGCCCTCGCGATAGGCTTCCCAAAGATCAGGGCGCCGTTGCTTTGTGATGCGTTCCGCCTCAGCGTGACGCCACTTATCAATCGCACCATGATTGCCGGAGGTGAGAATTTCAGGGATCGAACGGTCTTCCCATACCTGCGGGCGGGTATAATGCGGATGTTCCAGAAGCCCGGTTTCGAAGCTTTCTGTTTCGCCGGATTCCCGATTACCCATCACACCTGGCAGAAGCCGCACAATCGCATCCAGCAGAACGATAGCCGCAGTCTCACCACCCGATAAGATATAATCGCCGATGGAAATCTCTTCGAGCGCACGTCCTTCGATCACCCGTTCATCGACGCCTTCAAAACGGCCACAAAGAATAATTGCACCCGGACCGTCAGCAAGCTCGCGCACGCGCTTTTGGGTGAGCGGCGCGCCGCGTGGGCTCATTAGTAGCATCGGACGATCATCAGCCACCGAATCGAGCGCCCGTGCCACCACATCCGGCTTCATCACCATGCCTGCGCCGCCGCCCGATGGCGTGTCATCCACCATGCGATGCTTGCCTTCGGCAAAGTCACGAATCTGCACGGTATCGAGCGACCATGTGTTTTCTGCGAGTGCCTTGCCCGCAAGCGAGACGCCCAAAGGACCAGGAAACATCTCGGGATAAAGCGTCAGCACCGAGGCATGAAAACCCGGCACAACCTTATCCGTATCAGACTGTTCACTCATGGCTTCTTTGGTCGCTTCTGTTCATTCTTCTTATCGTTCTGTGGCTTGCCGCGCTCATTTAACGGATTGTCGTCATCATCCGCGATAAGTCCGGCCGCATAAGGCTCAACCCGAATTGTGCCGGCCTCGAAATCGATCTCAGGAACTGCAGCTTCGGTGAACGGGATCAGCATCGGACGCTTGCCCTTCAGGCTCAGCTCGATCAGGTCGCCACCGCCGAAATCGAAAACAGCACTTACAACCCCGTAAGATTTGCCGTCAGCATCAAGCGCTTCAAGGCCAATCAGATCGGTTTGAAAGAATTCGTCTTCATCGAGCTCGTCATCAGGCAGCTGCGAACGGTCGATGAAAAGCTCGGTACCGTTCAGCGCTTCGGCAGCATTGCGATCATTGATGCCCTTGAAGCGTACAACGATCACATTCTTCGCAGAGCGGGCTTCCAGCACTTCATAAGCCTTGCCCTGCGCATCATAGAGCTGGCCGTAATCAGCAACAGCTAGCGGATCGTCGGTAAATGTCTTGACCCTGACTTCGCCACGTATGCCATGGGCGGCTCCGATAACGGCAAGCTGGATTGGGTTTTCTGGACGCGGCATGAATAATTCCGTGATTAGATACAATTTCTAATCGCTTACCCAATTTCCTGTAAAAACGCCAAGAAAAACGAAAAGCGGCTTCTTTACTGCCCGGCAACCTATCACTGTCAGACTGTAACAACCGCAACTCAAACAGCGAATCCCGACCATGACGAGCAAAGCCGAATTCCTTATCCCTGCCCGCGCCGATCTTGCGGCAGCGCGCGAGGAATGGCTGAAATCGCTCAAAGACATGCGCCGTCTGTCGGAAAACACTGTTGAAGCCTATGAGCGCGATACCCGCCAGTTTCTGCAATTTTTGACCGGTCATCTCGGCGAACCGCCTTCGATCAAGGACATCGGCAACCTGCGCGTCGCTGATTTGCGTTCGTATCTGGCCAACCGCCGGAATGACGGTGCCGGTGCTCGCACACTCGGACGCGGACTTGCTGGCATTCGCTCACTGCTGCGGCATCTGGAAAAGCTTGGACTGGTCAATGCCGCAGGCGCGAGTGCCATGCGTGCGCCGCGCCAGCCAAAATCGCTGCCAAAGCCGTTAACGGCAGAAGATGCCCGTCGCGTCGTCGCTGCCGATGGCCAGATGGCGGAGGAGCCATGGATCGCAGCGCGCAATGCTGCCGTTCTCACACTGCTTTATGGTTGCGGCCTTCGCATTTCAGAAGCACTCGGCCTTGCAGGCGATGCGTTAAACGACGCATCTGTGCTTTCGATCACAATCACCGGTAAGGGCGGCAAATCCCGCATGGTCCCGCTGCTGCCAGCCGTGCATCGCGCTGTCGCCCAGTATCGCGCGTTGTGCCCATTTGATCTCTCTGCCGACAAACCTTTGTTCAGAGGCGCCAAGGGCGGAGAACTTCACGCTGCCATCATCCAGCGCGAAATGCAGAAATTACGCGCCGGTCTCGGCCTTCCCGATACTGCCACCCCGCACGCACTTCGCCATTCCTTTGCCACGCATCTGCTTGGCCGCGGCGGTGATCTGCGCACCATTCAGGAACTGCTTGGCCACGCGAGCCTCTCAACAACGCAGGTCTATACCGGCGTCGATACGGCTCGGCTTCTTGATGTTTACGACAAAGCGCATCCTCGCGCTTAATCAGGGGTGTCATCCAACCCTAACCATCCTATATTCACTTCATGAAAAAGCTGTTCTTCCTTTTTGCCTGTGCCCTCATCGTCAGTTCAGCCAATGCGCGTGCGCAAAGCACTGACGCCGCCTGCTCCCCGCATGGGGTCAATCTGATTGATGGTCTGGACAAAAAGGACCCCAAGCTCTGGTCCGAGCTTCAGGCAGAAGCGGCAGAAATGCCTAATCATAAGGGTATCTTCTGGAAAATCGAGAAAGACGGCCTCGAACCGTCCTATCTGTTCGGAACCATCCACCTGAGTGATCCGCGCGTAATGGCCCTGCCCGGCGCTGTGACCAAAGCCTATGACGACGCCGACAAGATCGTGGTCGAAGCAACCGACATTGTCGATCAGAAAGCATTTCTGCGGGTTAAAGTTGAACAGCCTGAGCTGATCCAGTTCACCGATGGCTCAACGTTGCAATCGCATCTGCCACAGGATCGGCTGGACGAGATCGACAAAAAGCTGGAAGCGCGCGGCATCATTCTGGGTGCCGTCGGCAAGATGAAGCCGTGGATCATCACCAGCCTGTTGGCCCTACCCAAATGCGAACGGCAAAGAAAGCTGGAAGGGGCAGACTTCCTCGACGGCTATCTGATTACGGAAGCGCAGGATCAAGGCCGGACTGTCATTGGTCTTGAAAGTGCAGTTGAGCAGCTTGAGGCGATGAACCGGCTTCCGCTTGATTTCCATATTCGCAACCTGATTTCCGCCGCCCAATATGGCGACAGCATCGAAGACGCCATGGAAACCACGATTGCGCTCTATCTTCAGGGTGAAATCGGCATGATCATGCCCGCATTGCGGAAAATCGTGCCCGACAGTCTGTCCAAGGAAGACTACGACCTTTTCCAGAAAGTCTTGCTCACAGACCGCAACCACATCATGGCGCAACGCGTGGCCCCCGTCCTTGCCACTGGTGACGCCTTTATCGCCGTCGGCGCCCTGCATCTGCCCGGCAAGGAAGGACTGGTAGAACTACTGCGCGCGCAGGGCTATAGGCTCACAGCAATGTAAGCGCATGCCCAGAAGTGGAACCATCCCGGCCTGCTCGCGTTAGACTTTCCAATGGTTGCAACCAACTGGAGGAGAGCAAATGGTTGACCCACTCGATCCACGCAACGATCCACTAAACAATCCGCGTCACGCTGATCCAATGGCCGACCCGGTTGCCAGACCGCCACAACCCAGAGGCAGCAGCGGTATTTTGCTTGCGGTCATCCTGATCGCTGCAATTCTGATCCTCGGCTATTTCTTCTATAGAGGCGGCGGCTCCACAGATACGGCTGCACCGCCACCACCGCCAGCAGCACAGGGCGAAACAACAACGCCACCGGCAGCACCGCCCGCAACCCCACCGGCACAGAACTAACCCTATGAAAAAGGCCCGCTTTCGCGGGCCTTTCTGCATCCGGATAAACCCGGAAATTACGTGTGACCGACGATTACATGTGAATTGGCTTGGCAAAGGTTGCCAAGGCAGATTCGCGAACCGCTTCCGACATGGTTGGATGCGCGTGGCAGGTGCGTGCAAGATCTTCGGAAGAACCACCGAATTCCATCAGTACGGCCAGTTCATGGATCATTTCACCGGCATTGTAGCCGAGGATATGAGCGCCCAGAACGCGATCCGTTGCCTTGTCGGCGAGGATCTTCACAAAGCCATCCGTGTGCAGCATGGCGCGTGCGCGACCGTTTGCAGTGAACGGGAACTTGCCGATCTTGTATTCCACGCCAGCGGCTTTCAGCTCTTCTTCGGTCTTGCCGACGGAGGCTACTTCCGGCTGCGTGTAAACAACGCTTGGAATGACGTCGAAGTTTACGTGTCCTGCCTGACCAGCAATGATTTCAGCAACGGCAATGCCTTCATCTTCGGCCTTGTGTGCGAGCATCGGGCCCTGAACCACGTCACCGATGGCATAGATGCCTTCGACATTGGTGCGCCAGTGACCATCGATTGCAACGCGACCGCGATCATCGACATTCACGCCAGCTTCCTGCAGACCAAGACCATCCGTGTAAGGACGACGACCCGTCGAAATCAAAACCGCATCGGCATCAATGGTTTCAGCATCGCCACCCTTGACCGGCTCAAAAGTCACTTTCGCGCCCTTTCCAGCCTTTTCAACACCGGTAACCTTTGCGCTCAGCTTGAAGGCAATGCCCTGCTTTTCGAGAAGACGCTGGAACTGCTTGGATACTTCGCCGTCCATCGCACCCAGAACCTTGTCGAGATATTCAACAACGGTCACTTTCGCGCCAAGACGCGCCCAGACGGATCCAAGCTCCAGACCGATCACACCACCGCCAACGACAACCAGATGACCCGGCACTTTGTCGAAAGCAATCGCACCGGTTGACGACACGATGACCTTCTCGTCGATGTCGACCTTGACGCCCGGAATGCCGGCAACATCAGAACCAGTTGCGATGATGATGTTCTTACCTTCGATTTCCTGAACGCTACCGTCTTCGGCAGTCACGGAAACCTTGCCCTTGGCGACGATCTTGCCGGTGCCGATGTAAGGCGTGATCTTGTTCTTCTTGAACAGGAACTCAACGCCCGACGTGTTCGACTTAACGGTCGCGTCCTTGTGAGCCAGCATCTTTTCGAGATTGAGCTTTGGCTTGCTGATTTCAACGCCCAGCGTATCGAACGAATGACCGGCTTCGGCAAACACTTCAGACGCATGAAGCAGCGCCTTGGAAGGAATGCAGCCAACATTGAGACAGGTGCCGCCAAAGGTCTTGCGCTTTTCTACTACGGCCACTGAAAGGCCAAGCTGTGCGGCCTTGATTGCGGCTACATAACCGCCGGGGCCGGTACCAATGACAACCACATCATAAGACATTGAACTATCCTTCTTCAGTCTGATCCAGAATGACCAGCAATGGCCATTAAACTTTCATAAGATCGGCGATCCGATCATTCTTCTTCAGGCGAGCACGACTTGAAACGGAAGCTTTCAAATTGAAGCGCCTTTTCTGGTTTCGCTGCGCCAAAATCATATCCGTCAAGCGCTGTCGCCAGATCGGGAAACAGGATTGCCTGCGCGGCCGGCTCATCGGCCTTTGGCAGCACATCCGCTTCCGCGCCTTCCTTCAGCGCATAGACAACGCTCTGCCAGAGGCTGCAATCATCGAGGTCTTCCGGTTCGGTGCCACCATTCTTGCAGTTATAGGTAATGAGCGCATAGGGGCGTGCAACCCCTTCTTCCGGCCAAATGACGAGACCTGAGAGTTTGAACTCCGGCTTGTCATCAGCGGTAATCGTGAATTCATTGGTCGGTGCCGGGGTCATCTTAAGCGCATTGGACTGCACGGCATGGAAAGTCAGCGTGTATGCATCGCCCTGATCGCGATAGACTGCACGGTTCTGCGTGCAGGCGGCCTGAACGGCGCTTGAGAAAACCGTCACGGCAAGGGCTGATGCCGCCACCACTTTGAAGAGCTTCTTAACGTCATGCATCTGTCGGTTTTCCTCGTATTCCCGGCAGTGATTACTGCGCTTTCGCCCTGTTACTGTGCTTTTGCAATGGCAAGTTTCAGACCAAGTGCAATGAAAACCACACCGCTTGTTCTGTCGATCCATTTGGAGGCGCGCGAGAAAACCGCGCGCATCTTTGGCGTCGTCATAAAAAGGCTGACACCGATAAACCATGAAATCAATGCCGTGGCCATCACCACGCCATAGCCAAGCTTCACTTCAGTCGGAGTATGAAGGCTCACAACCGTCGAGAAAATCGAAAGGAAGAAGAATACGGCCTTGGGGTTAAGCGCATTGGCGGCAAAGCCCAGACTGAAAGCCTTGAGCGCGCTCTGCTTGCGCTGCTGGTCCTGTGCGCTCATATCGATATCGATCTTTGTCGTGCCAGCACGCAGTGCCTTGATGCCGATATAGACCAGATAGGCCACACCGCACCATTTCACGATATTGAAGAGATAGATCGACTGGGAAATGATCAGCCCAAGACCAAGCACCGTATAGGTGACATGCATCATGAAGGCTGCGCCAATACCGAAGCTGGTAATGATTGCCTCGCGACGCCCCTGCATCAACGACTGGCGGATAACCATGGCGAGATCAGCGCCCGGCGAAACGATGGCAAAGACGAAGATCGCCATCAGGGATGCAAGTTCAAACAGATAGGGATGCATCACTTTTCCTCGCCCCGCATCTCAGGGATGCAGGCAACCGTCAAAAAACCAGATTGAAAAACATGAGTGCAAGCCCAGCCAGCGAACCGATCCAGACGAGCGAGCGGATATATGGAATACCCGCCAGATAAAGCGGCACATAAATGATGCGGCAGGCAAACCAGACCCAAGCACCATAAAGTCCTAAACCTGCTGTATCGCCCTTAACCACAAGTGCAAGCGCAATTGCTATAAATGCAGGGTAGGTCTCGCGGAAATTGGCGGAAGCACGTTCCGCGCGACCAGCCAGATGGCCGGAGGGCTTACGCCCTTCATCACGCGGACCCGCATTCCATTGGGAGCCGAGTTCCTTCGTCGCCGTCCAGCCCTGCAGGAGGATATGAACCACCAGTAGAACCACACTCCAGCCGATCAGCGGGAGAAAAGGCGACGCGGAAAAGATACCCGGCTCCATAGCTCTATTCCTTACAGGTCAAGAACCAGACGCTCTGGATCTTCCAAGCTTTCCTTGACGCGAACGAGGAAGGTCACTGCTTCCTTGCCGTCAACAATGCGGTGATCGTAGCTGAGAGCCAGATACATCATCGGACGGATGACGATCTGACCGCCAACGACAACCGGACGATCCTGGATCTTGTGCATGCCGAGAATACCCGACTGCGGCGAGTTGAGGATCGGCGAAGACATCAGCGAGCCGTACACACCACCATTGGTGATGGTGAAGGTGCCGCCCTGCATGTCAGCCATCGAGAGCGAACCATCGCGTGCAGCTTTTGCAAGACGACCCAGTTCCTTTTCAACGCCAGCGATCGAAAGCTGATCGGCATCGCGGATGACAGGAACAACAAGGCCCTTGTCTGTGCCGACAGCCATGCCGACATGCGCAAAGTTCTTGTAGATGATGTCAGTGCCGTCGATCTCGGCGTTAACAGCCGGGATTTCCTTCAGCGCATGGGTCACGGCCTTCGTGAAGAAGCCCATGAAGCCGAGCTTGACGCCATGCTTCTTCTCGAAGATGTCTTTGTAACGCGAACGCAGTTCCATCACCGCAGACATGTCGACTTCGTTGTAAGTCGTCAGCATCGCAGCGGTGTTCTGGGCGTCCTTGAGGCGCTTGGCAATGGTCTGGCGCAGACGGGTCATCTTCACGCGTTCTTCGCGTGGTGCATCGTCAGCCGACGAAGCAGGACGTGCAGCAACAGGAGCAGCTGCTGCAGGTGTTGCCGAAACGCCTTTTGCGATAGCGTCAAGAACGTCACCCTTGAGAACCTGACCGCGCTTGCCCGAACCTTCAACCTGATCAGCCGAAAGGCCGTTTTCAGAAAGAAGCTTGGAGGCAGCAGGCGCTGGCTGCATTGCCGGACCCGATGATGTCGACGCAACAGGAGCTGCCGCAGCCGGAGCAGCAGCTGCTGCTGGCTTGGCTTCTTCCTTCTTGGGAGCAGGTGCAGCACCTGCGCCAGAAATCTGGCCAAGCAGTGCGTTCACTTCAACCGTGTCGCCTTCCTGTGCCACGATTTCGGCCAGTACGCCCGCAGCCGCAGCTGGAACTTCCACTGTTACCTTGTCGGTTTCCAGTTCCACCAGAGGTTCATCGACAGCGATAGCATCGCCGACCTTCTTGAACCACTTTCCGATGGTTGCCTCAGTAACGGACTCCCCAAGCGTGGGAACGCGAATTTCGGTAGCCATGGTTTCTTCTTCCGTTGATCTTCGATCTTTAGATTTGATTTCAATTCAAGCCGGAAGCAGCTTTTCCAAACCGCTCCCCGCCGAAAATTAAATTAGTTTCCCAGCGCATCCTCGAGGAAAGCCTCGAGCTGTGCAAGGTGCTTCGACATCAGGCCGGTTGCAGGCGATGCCGCAGCCGGACGACCGGTGTAGCGAACGCGCTGATGCTTGGCGTCGATATGAGCGAGAACCCATTCGAGATACGGATCGATGAACGACCACGCACCCATGTTCTTCGGCTCTTCCTGACACCAGACGATTTCAGCATGACGGAAGCGCGAGAGCTCGTTGATGAGCGCCTTGGCAGGAAACGGATAAAGCTGTTCCACGCGCAGCAGGTAGACATCGTCGATGCCACGCTTTTCGCGCTCTTCGTAAAGATCGTAATAGACCTTACCCGAGCACAGAACGACGCGGCGGATCTTGGCATCCTTCTGAAGCTTGATACCATCGCCCTTGTTGTACTGTGCGTCATCCCAAAGCAGACGGTGGAACGATGAATCGCCCGACAGTTCGTTGAGGCTCGAAACAGCACGCTTGTGGCGCAGCAGCGACTTCGGCGTCATCATGATGAGCGGCTTACGGAAGTCACGCTTCATCTGACGGCGCAGAATGTGGAAGTAGTTAGCCGGCGTCGTGACATTTGCGACCTGCATGTTGTCTTCCGCACACATCTGCAACCAGCGTTCCAGACGAGCCGAGGAATGTTCAGGACCCTGACCTTCAAAGCCATGCGGCAGAAGGCAGACAAGACCCGACATACGCAGCCACTTGCGTTCACCAGATGAGATGAACTGATCGAAGACGACCTGAGCACCGTTGGCGAAGTCACCGAACTGGGCTTCCCAGAGAACCAGAGCGCGCGGATCGGACAGCGAATAACCGTATTCGTAGCCAAGTACCGCTTCTTCCGAAAGCATCGAGTTGATGGCTTCGTAGATCGCCTGACCCTTCTGAATGTTGTTCAGCGGGATATAGCGGTTCTGGGTTTCCTGATCATAGAGAACCGTGTGACGCTGCGAGAAGGTGCCGCGCTCCACGTCCTGACCGGACAGACGGATCGGGCTGCCTTCGGAAACCAGCGAACCGAATGCCAGCGATTCAGCCGTTGCCCAATCGAGGCCTTCACCGGTTTCAATCATCTTGGCGCGGTTGTCGAGGAAGCGCTGAATGGTGCGATGAACATTGAAGTCCTTTGGCACTTCAACGAGCTTCTTGCCGATTTCTTTCAGCGTCTTGATTGGAACACCGGTCTTGCCACGGCGCTGTTCGTCGGCATTGTCTGCCGTGCGCAGGCCAGCCCAGGCACCGTCCAGCCAGTCAGCCTTGTTCGGCTTGTAGCTCTGACCGGCTTCAAATTCCTGTTCAAGCTTTTCGCGCCATTCAGCCTTCATCTTGTCGATGTCAGCCTGAGCGAGAAGACCTTCAGCAATCAGCTTGTCGCTGTAAAGCTGAACAGTTGTCTTGTGCGCGCGGATTTCCTTATACATCAACGGCTGGGTGAATGAAGGCTCATCACCTTCATTGTGGCCGAAGCGGCGGTAGCAGAACATGTCGATGACCACCGGCTTATGGAAGGTCATGCGGAATTCCATCGCAACCTTGGCTGCGAAGACAACAGCTTCCGGATCGTCACCATTGACGTGGAAAACAGGCGCTTCAACCATCTTTGCCACATCCGATGGATAAGGCGAAGAACGCGAGAAGGCCGGATTGGTGGTGAAACCGATCTGGTTGTTGATGATGAAGTGCAGAGTACCGCCAACGCGGTGGCCTTTCAGGCCCGAAAGACCGAGACACTCGGCAACAACACCCTGACCTGCGAAAGCGGCATCGCCGTGCAGAAGCAGCGGCAGAACCTTGGCGCGTTCCGTCAGCGGAACCATGTCATCGCGGGTACGGCCAACAAGCAGATCCTGCTTGGCGCGTGCCTTGCCCATGACAACCGGGTTGACGATTTCAAGGTGTGACGGGTTTGCAGTCAGCGAAAGGTGAACCTTGTTGCCGTCGAACTCGCGGTCCGACGATGCACCAAGATGATACTTCACGTCGCCCGAACCTTCCACATCGTCAGGCGCATAGGAGCCGCCCTTGAACTCGTGGAAGATTGCGCGATGCGGCTTGCCCATAACCTGGGAAAGCACGTTCAGACGACCACGGTGCGCCATGCCAAGCACGACTTCCTTGAGGCCCATCTGACCGCCACGCTTGACGATCTGCTCCAGCGCCGGGATCAGCGATTCACCGCCATCAAGACCGAAACGCTTGGTGCCCTTATACTTCACGTCGATGAACTGTTCGAAACCTTCAGCTTCGATCAGCTTCGACAGAATGGCCTTCTTGCCTTCAGCAGTGAAAGCATAGCCTTTGTCCGGACCTTCGATGCGTTCCTGAATCCAGGCCTTTTCGACCGGATCAGAGATGTGCATGAATTCTACGCCGATATTGCCGCAATAGGTGCGCTTGAGGATTTCAAGCATCTGCGGAACAGTCGCGTATTCAAGACCGAGAACGTTATCGATGAAGATCTTGCGATCGTAATCGGCAGGCGTGAAGCCATAGGTTGCCGGATCAAGTTCGCTAAAATCGTTTGGCTTTTCAGCAAGGCCAAGCGGATCGAGATTGGCATGAAGATGGCCACGCATACGGAATGCGCGGATCATCATGATGGCGCGAACGCTGTCGCGTGCAGCCTGTGCAATCTCTTCCGAAGTCAGTGCGGCAGCAGAAGCGGACTTGGCATCACCTTTTGCAGACTTGCCCTTGAGCTTGTCGGTCACATGCTTTTCGACTTCGGCCCAATTGCCGTCGAGTGCCGAGATCAACTCGCCATTTGCCTGAATTGGCCAGTTCTTGCGAGTCCAGCTTGCGCCCTGTGCGTTCTTACGCACATCGTCGGCATTGTCTTTCAGCTGTGCGAAGAAATCGCGCCATTCCTGATCAACCGAAGTGGGATCATCCTCGTACTTGGCATACAGCTCCTCGATATAGTCGGCATTGCCGCCATAGAGGAAAGAGGTAAGGGCGAAAACGTCGTTGGCTTGTTCTTGCCTTGCCATAACCTAATCCGGAGCCTCCGCTCCGTCTCCTTGTAGTAGCTCATCATGCGCGGGCCGGAAGCTTTTGACCTTCATCCCTCACGCCGCCGGGGAGGAACCACAACAGACCCCGGCATAACTCGATCGCAAATTCAATTCTTGCGGAAGAATGATGGCCAAAGCCTGACATTCTCTTAAACCGGCCGCCCCGGTATTTTTGCGCGCATCTTGTCCGAAAACCGCTTCACACTTTTCGGGATGCGCTTGCCCCGGCAGCAGCTTTCGCCACTGCCGGTTCATTTCAATCAGCTACGTAGTCTCAGCCCTTGAGGACTTCAACCAGCGTCTTGCCGAGCTGTGCTGGCGAAGGAGACACGCGAATGCCAGCCGATTCCATGGCTGCAATCTTGTCTTCTGCGCCGCCCTTGCCACCGGAGATCACGGCGCCGGCGTGGCCCATGGTGCGTCCGGCAGGAGCCGTACGGCCAGCGATGAAGCCAACCATTGGCTTCTTGCGACCGCGCTTGGCTTCGTCCTTAAGGAACTGCGCTGCTTCTTCTTCAGCCGAACCGCCGATTTCACCGATCATGACGATCGACTTGGTTTCATCGTCGGCCAGGAACATTTCCAGCACGTCGATGAACTCGGTGCCCTTGACCGGATCGCCGCCGATACCGACAGCAGTGGTCTGGCCGAGGCCTTCGTTCGAAGTCTGGAACACTGCTTCATAGGTAAGTGTGCCAGAGCGGGAAACAACACCCACCGAACCCTTCTTGAAGATATTGCCCGGCATGATGCCGATCTTGCATTCTTCAGGGGTCAGGATGCCTGGGCAGTTTGGTCCGAGCAGGCGCGACTTCGAGCGTTCCAGACGCTCCTTGACGCGAACCATGTCCATGACTGGAATGCCTTCGGTGATGCAGACGATGAAGCCGACTTCAGCTTCGATCGCTTCGATGATTGCATCTGCTGCACCTGCTGGCGGAACGTAGATCACCGATGCGTCTGCACCTGTGCGTTCCTTGGCTTCTGCAACAGTTGCGAAGATCGGAAGCTTTTCGCCCCTCGAGCCTTCCCAGGTTTCGCCACCCTTTTTCGGGTGAATACCGCCGACCATCTGCGTGCCGTAATAAGCAAGCGCCTGTTCGGTGTGGAAAGTACCGGTCTTGCCGGTCAGGCCCTGTACGAGAACCTTGGTGTCCTTGTTAACGAGAATGGACATGCCTTAGTTTCCCTTCACTGCAGCGACGATTTTCTGTGCCGCATCGTCGAGATCGTCAGCCGAAATAACATTCAGGCCGCTCTCGTTGATGATCTTCTTGCCAAGCTCGACATTGGTGCCTTCAAGACGGACAACCAGAGGAACCTTGAGGCCGACTTCCTTGACCGCAGCGATAACACCTTCAGCGATAACGTCGCACTTCATGATGCCGCCAAAGATGTTGACCAGAATGCCCTGGACAGCCGGATCAGCGGTGATGATCTTGAACGCAGACGTGACTTTCTCCTTGGTAGCGCCGCCACCAACGTCGAGGAAGTTAGCTGGCTCAGCACCGTAGAGCTTGATGATGTCCATGGTTGCCATGGCAAGGCCTGCGCCGTTGACCATGCAGCCGATGTTGCCATCAAGAGCGACGTAAGCGAGATCGTGCTTGGAAGCTTCGATTTCCTTTTCGTCTTCTTCCGACAGATCGCGCAGTTCCTGAATGTCAGGATGACGGAACAGTGCATTGCCGTCGAACGATACCTTGGCATCGAGAACGCGCACGCGGCCATCGGTCATGACGATCAGCGGGTTGATTTCCAGAAGGCTCATGTCCTTTTCGGAGAAGGCTTTGTAGAGAATGGGGAACAGCTTGAGGCCGTCTTCACGCGCTGCATCCTTAAGCTCTAACGCATCGGCGAGCTTGTTGGCGTCTTCATCGGTCACGCCCTTGGCAGGATCGATTGCAACGGTGATGATCTTCTCAGGGGTTTCTTCAGCAACAGCTTCAATGTCCATGCCGCCTTCGGTCGAAACGACGAAAGCAGGACGGCCAACGGTGCGGTCGATGAGGATCGAGAGATAAAGCTCGCGCTCGATGTCTGCACCATCTTCGATGTAAAGACGGTTGACCTGCTTGCCAGCTTCACCGGTCTGCTTGGTCACGAGCGTGTTGCCGAGCATTTCCTTTGCATGGGAAACAACTTCTTCGATCGACTTTGCAAGGCGAACGCCGCCCTTTGCATCAGGACCGAGTTCCTTGAACTTGCCCTTGCCGCGTCCACCAGCATGGATCTGGCTCTTGACGACATAAAGCGGGCCTGGAAGCGTCTTTGCCCATTCTTCCGCCTGTTCGACGGAATAAACAGCCACACCATTGGCGATTGGGGCGCCGAAAGTGTGAAGCAGGCGCTTGGCCTGATATTCGTGAATATTCATCTGGTTGTCCTCTGCGGATTAACAGCCGGAAAAGGCCGGGCTGCTCTCAAGAGCGATCCGGCCTTGTCTGGAACTTATTTCAGTGACGGAGCGATACCGACGCAAGCTTCGCAAAGACCGGCAACAGATGCGACCGACTTTTCGAACTCGGCCTTTTCGTCCTTATCGAGATCGATCTCGATAATACGTTCAACGCCGTTGGCACCGATCACAGTTGGAACGCCGACATACATGTCCTTGACGCCATACTGACCGGAAAGCTGTGCTGCGACTGGCAGAACGCGCTTCTTGTCCTTGAGGTAGGATTCAGCCATCTGGATTGCAGAAGCAGCCGGTGCATAGAAAGCAGAACCGGTCTTGAGCAGGCCGACGATTTCTGCGCCGCCATCACGGGTGCGCTGAATGATCTTGTCGAGCTTTTCCTGGCTGGTCCAGCCCATCTTGACGAGGTCTGGAAGCGGGATACCGGCAACGGTCGAGTAACGAGCAAGCGGAACCATGCTGTCGCCGTGGCCACCAAGCACGAATGCAGTGACATCTTCGACCGACACGTTGAATTCTTCCGACAGGAAGTAGCGGAAACGGGCGCTGTCCAGAACGCCAGCCATGCCGACAACCTTGTGTGCTGGCAGACCGGAGAACTTCTGCAAAGCCCAGACCATCGCATCAAGCGGGTTGGTGATGCAGATGACGAAAGCTTCAGGCGCATATTTCTTGATGCCTGCGCCGACCTGTTCCATGACCTTCAGGTTGATACCCAGAAGATCGTCGCGGCTCATGCCTGGCTTACGCGGCACGCCTGCGGTTACGATGACAACGTCTGCGCCTTCGATTGCGGCATAGTCGTTTGCACCGGTGAACTTCGCATCAAAACCGTCAACCGGTGAAGATTCTGCAATATCCAGTCCCTTACCCTGCGGAGTGCCTTCCGCAATGTCGAAAAGGACGACGTCGCCGAGTTCCTTCAGACCAGCAAGATGAGCGAGCGTGCCGCCGATCATGCCGGAGCCGATGAGGGCAATCTTGTTGCGTGCCATGATTGTTTCTTTCCTCAAGTTTGATCCAGAAACGCATGAAGCTATCCGGTTTCCTCCCGGAAAACGCGTCTGCGCTGCGAGGGTTCGATAGGACTCTTTGCAAAAAAACTCAACTCATTATTTTGCGACCAATGTTTTCAATCGGTTAGATTTATATGTTCTTACGTAAACGTAAGATATTTTGGCAAAATGGAGGCAACTGAGTCTTATCGTCCGGCTGTTACGCATTGCTCAGAACACGCCAGCCGGGCCGTCATTCATTTTTAAAGGCCATTCACGTCTACAGGAGGAAACACGATCAGCAAACAACCGCATTCAACCCAAGCTCTTGCCAAAGCAACATAGCCCTCGAATGCTATAAGTCGAGTCTGTGGCAGTTCGATGATGGAGCGCATCCCAAAAGCAGAGGAATGCGAACCGTCTCAGCCTGCTGATTTTTCTGCAAATGCTTCCAGATATTCCGCGCTCTGCATTTCAAACAGGCGGGAAGCCGTGCGGTCAAACTCAAAAGCTTCTACGCCTTTGCTTGCTTGATAAAGCTTTTCAGGCTGTGCTTCGGCAGAGATGAAAAGCCGCGCGTGATGATCGTAAAGCACGTCGATCAGCAGAATGAAGCGCTTGGCCTCATTGCGTCGCGAATAATCGAGCACCGGCACATCCTCAACAAACAGCGTCTGATAGCGTGTGACGATGGCGATATAATCGTTGGCTGCAAGCGGCTGGGCGCAAAGTTCATCGAAGGTGAAGCGTGCGGCCCCCGGCACTGCATGACGCACGGGAATATCGCGCCCCTTGATATGCACCACGTCTGGCTGTTCTTGCCGTCCATCCTTATGCGCGGTCCAGGCGGCATCCATGCGCTTGGCCGTCTCGGAACCAAGCGGCGTCAGATAAACCGGCTGACGGTCGAGCTTTTCCAGTCGGTAATCGGTGCGTGAATCGAGATTGATCACATCAACATGCTGCTTAAGGATATCGACAAAGGGTAGAAACAGCTGACGGTTCAGCCCGTCGCGATAAAGATTGTCAGGCGCCACGTTGGATGTCGCGATCAGTACCACGCCGCGCGCAAACAATGCGTTGAACAGGCGCGACAGGATCATCGCGTCGGCAATGTCGGTCACAGTAAATTCGTCGAAGCAAAGCACCCACGCCTGTTCGGCCAAAGCTTCAGCTACCGGCGGGATCGGATCTTCCTGCTTGGTTTCGCCTCGCTTCAATGCCTGACGATGCGCATTGATGCGCTCATGCGCATCAGCCATAAAATCATTGAAATGCGCACGGCGTTTGCGTTCGACCGGCAAAAGCTGGAAGAACATATCCATCAGCATGGTCTTGCCGCGACCAACTTCGCCATGAACATAAAGTCCTTTGACGGTGGCAACTTCCTTGCGCTTGCCAAATAACCAGCCCAGCGCACTCGATTTGCGCGAAAGACGTTTGGTGCAAACTTCCTCGATCAGCCGGTCATAGCGTGCAGTCAGTTCAAGCTGTGCGGGATCGGATTCGACCTCCCCTGCCTTGACCAGCGCGTCATAATGCTCGCGAACCGAGGGGAACGCCTTCAAATTACCATCGAAAGACATGATTGCCTGTCCCACCGCTCAATTACGAAAAAGGCGGAGCGTCTCACGACTGCCCCGCCTGTCTTTAACTCAATAGGCTTATCAACGCGACAGCGAAACTGCCTGACCGCTCGTGGTCTGACCGTCGAATCGGCCCTGACCGGAAGAATAAAGCGTAGCGACCGTGCCGCCATTCGCATCATAGAGCGAAAGCTGTTTGCCGCTGACCGACCAGGAAGCAAGGCTTCCGAGTTCACCCGGGCAGCGCAGCGGACCAGCGCGATAGCCCTGACCATACTTTGTCTGTGGCGTTGCGATCTTACAATTCTGACCGGCAAGCGATGCATTCCATACGCCTGCGACAGTGCCCGGCGTCAGATCAGGTGCCGATTCGGGCGGCAGGCTTGCAACCTGCGTTCCGGCCGCTGGCTGCGACATGTCGGTCGTCGGCGCCGTCGGAAACGAGTTAGGAGCGTTCAGATTACCAGACTGTACGGAACTGACGGGAGCAGAACGCAGCGGTGCTGGTGGCGGTGGCGATGCATTGTTGTCAAAACCTCCGACTCGGGAGCTTTGGCAACCGGCCAAAATGACGCCCGCCGCAGCAATGCTGAGCAAACTTGCTTTTGAAATTCCCATCTGGTTCTCCAATTTCGCCAAAAGTCCTGGCATGTTCGTGGGGCTGACTATTCGGGGGAGTGCCCCTCGCACCGTCGAGTTTGAAAGCTCGACCTAAAAACAATATTGCACCGATAAAATGGCGATATGGTTAAAAAATCAACAGCAAGCTACCGTGAATTTATGCAAAAGCATCCATAGAAGGCTTGAAATAGCTTAGAAATTTTCAAAATGGCGCAGGAAGGACACAGTTTTTAGGTAAACATCGATCCACAAATTCAGCAATCAGACCGGGCTTGAGCCAATAACGCGCCGGTACTGGCAATTTGTGGGCTTTTCCGCCATATAGAGCGCATCCCGAAAAGTGTGAAACGGTTTTCGGACAAGATGCGCGTTAAAACAAATGCTCGGAACGCCGATCTGATCCAGTCAGAACGAAACACGATCCAGAGCCTTTCCGATATAGACAGGACCCGGAACCAGCAATGAGTAAGGCCATCTTCGCCAAGATGAACGGACTGGGCAACAAAATCATTGTTGCCGATATGCGCGGACGCAGCGATCGTATCGCTCCGACTGCTGCCATCCGTCTGGCCGGAGAAGAGGCAACTTCCTTTGACCAGATCATGGCGATCCATGATCCAAAAACGCCCGGCACCGATCATTATATTGAGATCATCAATTGTGACGGCACACAGGCTCAGGCTTGCGGCAACGGCACACGCTGCGTTGTGCAGTGGCTTTCTAATGAAAGCGGAAAACAGGATTACACTTTCCAGACACTGGCTGGCATCCTGACCGCCAATGAGCACGAAGACGGGCTGATTACGGTCGATATGGGCAAGCCGCATTTCGGCTGGAAGGAAATCCCCCTCACCCATGAAGTGGACGACACCCGCGCCATTGATCTGTCTGCTGGCCCTGCCGATGCGCCTGTTCTGCAAGCGCCGTCGATTGCATCCATGGGCAATCCGCACGCGATCTTCTGGGTCGAAAACGATGTCTGGTCCTATGGGCTCGATCAATATGGGCCGGGACTGGAACATGATCCGATTTTCCCGGAACGCGCCAATATTTCCATCGCTCAGGTCACATCGCGCAACAGCATGAACCTGCGCACATGGGAACGTGGTGCGGGCCTTACCCTCGCATGTGGTTCTGCCGCCTGCGCTGCCGCCGTCTCAGGCGCACGTACTGGCCGTACCGAACGCAACGTCACGGTCAATGTCCCCGGCGGCCCGCTCAAGATTGAATGGCGCGAAGACGATCACGTCATGATGACCGGTCCCGCTGAATGGGAATTTGATGGCACATTCGATCCCGCAACCGGCGAATGGGAGTACGCCCCTAATCAGAGCAGAGGTGCTGCCTGATGGCCGTTGAAGTCGTAACTTTCGGATGCCGCCTCAACACCTATGAATCCGAGGTGATGAAGCGCGAGGCGGATAGCGCCGGCCTTGGCGAACTCAAAGATGGCGCGATCATCTTCAACACCTGCGCCGTTACGGCAGAAGCCGTACGTCAGGCACGTCAGGCCATCCGCAAGGCACGCCGCGACAACCCGGAAGCGCGCATTATCGTCACCGGTTGTGCTGCGCAGACGGAATCGGCCAAATTCGAGGCCATGGATGAAGTCGACCTCATTCTGGGTAATGAGGAAAAGCTCAAGGCCAACTCCTATCGCATGTTGCCCGACTTCGGCGTGAACCAGTTCGAAAAGGTGCGCGTCAACGACATTATGGAAGTACGCGAAACCGCGAGCCATATGGTCGATGCGATTGAAGGCCGCGCGCGCGCATTTGTGCAGGTGCAAAATGGCTGCGATCATCGCTGCACCTTCTGCATTATCCCTTATGGTCGCGGCAATTCACGCTCGGTGCCGATGGGCGGCGTGGTCGATCAGGTCAAGCGCCTTGTCGATAACGGCTATCGCGAAGTGGTTCTGACCGGCGTGGACATGACCTCTTACGGTCCCGATCTGCCGGGAAGCCTGCGTCTCGGCAAGCTGGTGAAGACTGTTCTCAATCAGGTGCCGGATTTGCAGCGCCTGCGCCTGTCATCCATTGATTCCATCGAGGCCGACGAAGACCTGATGGAAGCAATCGCCAACGAAAAGCGCCTGATGCCCCATCTGCATCTGTCGCTTCAGGCAGGCGACGACATGATTTTGAAGCGCATGAAGCGTCGTCATCTGCGTGATGATTCCATCCGATTCTGCGCAGATGTACGCGCACTTCGCCCTGACATCGTGTTCGGTGCCGACATTATTGCAGGTTTCCCGACCGAGACTGAAGAGATGTTTGCAAACTCGATGAAGATCGTCGAGGAATGCGGGCTGACGCATCTGCACGTCTTCCCATACAGCGCACGCGAAGGCACACCGGCTGCGCGTATGCCGCAGGTCAGGCGCGAAATCGTCAAGGAACGCGCAGCGCGGTTACGTGGCGTTGGCGACCGAGCTTATGAAAAGCACCTCGCTTCTCTCAATGGCACTGTGCAGCGCCTGTTGATCGAGAAGGAAGGCATTGCCCGCACGGAAGGCTTTACGCTGGCCGCTGTTGATCAGGGTAACGCTGGCGAAATTATCGAACGAATTGTGACGGGGCATGACGGTGAAAAACTCCTCACCCGTCAGACAGAGCCGCAAGCGGCTTAAAGCTTAAGGGCATCAGATTTCATGGCAATGGGTTTCATCAAGAAAATGTTCTCCTTCGGCAAGAAGGAGGTTGAAGAAAAGCCGGTCGAACAGCCCGCTCCTGATGCCGTGGAAGCGGCTTTAGAAACACAGCTTACTGAAACCGTCGAAGCGCCTAGCGAAACCGAAAACACCGTCGTTGAAGTGGTTATTTCCGAACCGGAAGCACCAGTGATCGCCAGTGAGCCTGAGCCAGAGCCAGAGCCTGAGCAGATTGAAGAGCCTGCCGCTGAACCGGTTGAGGAAGAAAAGGCAGAACCGGAGCATCCGGTTGCCGAGATCGAAATCCCGATTGAACAGCCACCGGTGATGGAACCGATCGTGGTTGAAGCACCTGTGCCAGAGCCCGTTGTCGAGCCAGAGCCTGTTGCTGAACCCGAACAGGTTGAAATCGCGAAAGCTCCTGAAGTTTCAGAGGCACCCGTTGTTGAGGAAATAGTCGAGCCCGCAACTCAGCCAGAGGCAGCGAAGCCCAAAAAGGTCAAGGTCGCAAAGGCCGTTGAAGAACATCAGGAAGAAGCGCCGGTCGAGGCAGCGCCGGAGCCAAAGCTTTCCTGGTTCGAGCGCCTGCGTCGCGGCCTGCTGCGTTCGTCGAATTCATTGAGTGATTCCATCAGCGGTATCTTCACCAAGCGCAAGCTCGATGAAGACACTTTGCAAGATCTTGAAGACGTGCTCATTCAGGCCGATCTCGGCCTTGAAACGGCTATGCGTGTGACCGATGCGCTGTCATCCGGCCGCTATGGCAAGGACGTGACTGGCGAAGAAGTGCGCAACATCATGGGCGCGGAAATCGAAAAGGTGCTTGGGCCCGTCGCAAAGCCTTTGGAGCTTGATCTCTCGCACAAGCCGCATGTCATTCTGGTTGTCGGCGTCAATGGCACCGGCAAGACAACGACCATCGGCAAGCTTGCCGCAAAGCTCACCGCTGGCGGCCTCAAGGTCATGCTTGCGGCTGGTGATACTTTCCGCGCCGCCGCCATCGAACAGCTCCATATCTGGGGCGAGCGCACCGGTTCCCCGGTTGTTTCGAGCAAGCTCGGGGCCGATGCAGCGGGCCTTGCCTATGATGCATGGAAGCAGGCCAAAGATGCAGGCAGCGATGTTCTTATCATCGACACTGCAGGCCGTTTGCAGAACAAGGCCGAACTGATGGACGAACTCGCCAAGATCGTTCGTGTTCTTGGCAAACACGATCCGGAAGCCCCACACACGGTTCTCCAGACCTTGGATGCCACCACCGGCCAGAATGCGCTCAATCAGGTCGAGATTTTCAAGAATATCGCTGGCGTCAATGGCCTCGTCATGACCAAGCTTGACGGCACGGCACGCGGCGGCATTCTGGTGGCCATTTCGGCCAAGCATAAGCTTCCGATCTATTTCATCGGCGTCGGCGAAGGCGTCGACGATCTTGAACCATTTGCGGCCAAGGATTTTGCCCGCGCCATCGCAGGAGTTGCCTGATGGAGCATCCCGTTTTCGAACGCGATCCGTCGCAAAAGACCGAAGCAGAACGCAAGGAAGTCCCGCCGCTGCTCAAGCTTGCGCTGGAACTTGGACCGCTGCTGGTGTTCTTTTTTGCCAATGCGCGTGGTGAAAGCCTGATCGAGCGCTTTCCGGTGCTTGGCCAGATTGGCGAACCGATCTTTCTGGCAACCGCGCTCTTCATGGTTGCAACCGTCATTGCGCTTGCCATTTCATGGTCGATGACACGCACCCTGCCGATGATGCCGCTCATTTCCGGCATCGTGGTTCTGGTGTTTGGTGCGCTGACGCTCTGGCTGCACAACGACACCTTCATCAAGATGAAGCCGACCATCGTAAACACGCTGTTTGGCGCGATCCTGCTCGGCGGGCTTTTATTCGGCAAATCCTTGCTTGGCTATGTGTTTGATTCGGCTTTCAAGCTGGATGCAGAGGGTTGGCGCAAGCTGACTTTCCGCTGGGGCCTGTTCTTCATCTTCCTGGCAATTGCCAATGAAGTGGTGTGGCGCAATTTTTCGACCGATGCCTGGGTTTCCTTCAAGGTCTGGGGCATCATGCCGATAACCATTGTCTTCACGCTTTCACAAATGCCGCTTATTCAGAAGCACACTTTGCCAGAAGCTAAAAAAGACTAAGACATTTTGAGGAGGATGCCATGTTACGCTTGGACATTGAACAATTCATCTGCCGCAGCGATAATTATGGCGTTCTCATCCATGATCCTGAAAGTGAGCTGACCGCGGCAATCGACGCGCCGGATGCGCACGCAATCGAAGCGGCGCTCAAGCGCCGTGGCTGGACGCTCGACTTCATTTTCACGACGCATCATCACCTTGATCACGTCGAAGGCAACGAGGCGCTGAAAGCCAAATTCGGCGTCAGCATCATCGGACCAAAGGCTGAGCAAAGCAAAATCCCGACACTTGACCGTACAGTTCAGGACGGCGACGAGTTCACCTTCGGACTTTTCAAGATCAAAGTGATTTCCACGCCCGGTCACACGGCTGGCGAGATTTCCTTTTATCTGCCGGAAGCAAAAGTCGTGTTTACAGGCGACACGCTTTTTGCACTGGGCTGCGGTCGACTGTTTGAAGGAACACCGGATATCATGTTCCAGTCGCTGCAAAAGCTTGTGGCGCTACCGGGCGACACTGCCGTTTATTGCGGCCACGAATATACGCAGAGCAATGCACGCTTTGCCCTCACCATCGATCCCGACAATTCGGCATTGAAGGAACGTGCAGCCGAGATTGCGCGGCTTCGCGCAGCTGATAAGATGACCCTGCCCACAAGCATAGCGCTTGAAATGGCAACCAATCCATTTCTTCGCTGGCACGATGGCCGCATTCGCACGCGGCTTGGAATGCAGGGCGCAACTGATGAAGCGGTTTTCGCGGAAATCCGTAAGCGCAAGGATTTATTCTAGGACATTACCATGATGACGATTTCTCGCTTCAAACAGTTTCATGCAGCAGCTCTGCTCGGCCTTTCTCTTGCGATCCTTCCGCAGTCAGCGAACATGGCCTTTGCCGAAGACATTCTGGCAATTGCAACGCCACCGCAGACACCAGCTGACATCAACAATTTCAAGCTGACCGAAGACCTCCTGACGCGTATGGAAAAAATCCATACGCAGCTTGAGGATATGCAGCTTTCACCGACTGCCGAAGAAGGTCAGGATGCGCAGCCGTCGATGGATTCCATGGTCAAGAGCATCGAATCGCGCCCGCAAGTGGTTGAGGTGATGAAGGCGGAAAACATCGAGCCACGCGATTATCTTCTCGCCTATTTCGCCATGATGAGCGCGCTTGCAGCAGCCGATGCCGAAGAAGAAGATCAGCTTGTCGATGAAGTGAAGCAGATCAATCCCGAGCACCTCGCCTTTGGCAAACAATATGGCGACCGCATTCGCGAACTGATCGGGGAATAGAGTATCAAAAAAAACCGGCGAAGTTTCCTTCGCCGGTTTTTTCTTTCAAGATGATTGCCTTAGCAGCCGTAGTGCGTTGATTGTCACCAGAACGGTCGCGCCGGTATCGGCCAGAATTGCTGGCCAGAGGCCAGTGATCCCCAGCACCGTGGTCACAAGGAATACTGCTTTAAGACCAAGTGCGATTGTAATGTTCTGATGAATATTACGCATGGTCCGCTTCGACAGATCGACCATCGCAGCCACATCACCGACGCGACCATGCAGCACCGCTGCATCCGCAGTTTCCAGCGCCACATCCGTACCGCCACCCATCGCGATACCAACATCAGCCGCCGCAAGTGCAGGCGCATCATTGATACCGTCGCCAACCTTGGCAACAACCTGACCCGCATTGCGAAACTCGCCAACGATCCGCTGCTTGTCTTCCGGCAGGAGTTCGGCACGCACTTCGATGCCCAGATCCTTGCCGATAGCTTCTGCCGTGCGACGATTATCGCCGGTCAGCATAACGGTCCGAATACCGGCATCCTTCAGCGTCTTAAGCCCAGCAATCGCATCCGCGCGCGGCTCATCACGCATGGCTATGGCACCTGCAATTTTTCCGTCTGCAACCAGAACAGAAACCGTCTTACCTTCATCATTGCAGGCAGCGATCCGCGCCGCCAGATCGTCCGGAATGGCAGAGATTTCATTGGCAGCCTTGCGCGAACCCAAGAACAGCTCAATGCCATCAGCTTTACCTGACACACCCTTGCCGCCATGTGCCTTACCTGCCGAAACGGCTGAGAGTTTCAGGCCACGCGTATCTGATGCACCGACAATCGCTAAAGCCAGCGGATGGCTTGAACCTGCATCAAGTGATGCAGCCAGTCGCAAGACTTCTTCTTCCGAAAGTGCGCCAGACAGAACATCCGTTACCTGCGGCTTGCCTTCTGTCAGCGTACCGGTTTTGTCGAAACAGGCGGTCGTAATCTTGCCTATCGTTTCAAGAACTGCGCCCCCCTTCAGCAACAGCCCACGCCTCGCACCGGCCGAAAGCGAGGCGGCAATGGCTGCAGGCGTCGAAATAACCAGCGCACAGGGGCAACCGATCAGCAGAATGGCCAGACCTTTATAAATCCACTCACCCCATTCAGCACCCGCGACCAGCGGCGGCAGAATGGCAACCAGAGCCGCCACGACAACCACGCCCGGGGTATAGTAAGTCGAGAAGCGATTGATGAAACGCTCTGTGGGCGCTTTGGCTTCCTGTGCTTCCTCAACCAGCCGCACAACACGCGCAATCGTGTTGTCCTGTGCTGCGGCTGTCACTTTGACCCGCAACAGCCCGTCGCCATTGATGGTGCCTGCAAAGACGCTGTCGCCGACTGCCTTGCCGACAGGCGTGCTTTCACCCGTGACTGGTGCTTCATCGATTGCACTTTCACCCGAAATGATTTCGCCATCAGCAGGCATACGATCACCGGGACGCACCGCAATCACATCGCCCACGCTCAGCTCTTCCGCTGGTACTTCTTTTGTGGAGCCATTGCTTTCCAAAAAGGCGGTCTTCGGCACCAATGCCGTCAGCGACTGAATGCTTGCGCGCGCCTTGCCTGCGGCCACACCTTCCAGCAATTCACCAACCAGAAACAGGAAGACGACAGCGGCAGCTTCTTCGGTCGCACCGATGATGACAGCGCCAATGGCCGCAATAGTCATCAGCATTTCAATCGAAAACGGCGTGCCATTGATGGCTGCGGAATAAGCACGCTTTGCAATCGGTATGAGGCCGATCAGCATTGCAGCCGTAAAGGCCCATAATTCAATCGGCGGATAAAGATGGCCAACAATATAGGCAACCACCAGACCACCGCCACAGGCGAGCATCATCTGGCCCTTGCCGCTCTGCCACCAGCGCTTCCGTTTTGCAGGCACCTTTGGCTGGATTTTGAGTGCCCCTGTCGATTGCGCGCTGGCTTTGTAGCCAAGTGCCGTAACCTTCGCGGCAATCTCGTCAACACTGGCCGAGCCGTCATGATTGACGGTCATGGTGCCATTTGTCACGGAAACAGACACATCCTGCACCCCGCCGACACGACGAACAGCCGTGTCAATCTTGGCGGCACAGGAGGCACAATCCATACCTTCAACGCTGAAGCGTAAACTGTCGGCGCCCGCTGCGATCTGCTTTGCTTCGGGTTCGTCATGAGCGTGGTCGTGCTTGTGGTCATGATCATGGCCGCTACAGCCTGCATGGTCATGGTTATGGTCATGGTCGTGATCGTGATGCTCATGCTTGGCAGGCGCTTTTTCGTCAGCCAATGGTTCGATGCCATAGCCAAGACTACGGACCTTTTTGGCAACACTTTCCAGATCGCTGCTGCCATCATGGCGCACCGTCATCATGCCCGTCGTCACGGACACGGAAACATCTTCCACGCCCGAAACGCGGCGCACAGCCGTATCGATTTTTGTCGCGCAGGAAGCGCAATCCATGCCTTCAACGCGAAAACGGTTTTGTTTCAAAATCTCGTTCATGACCTGCCCCTATCGAGACCACTCTTGAATTGTCTGAAACAAGGTCTACATCCTCTAGTGACTAGAGGAGCAAGAGAAAAAATGATTACCAATGTTCCGATTGGCGAAGCATCGAAAGCCAGCGGTGTGAAAGTGCCAACTATCCGTTATTACGAGCAAATCGGGCTTCTCCCGGTGCCTCCGCGCACGGAAGGAAATCGCCGCCTTTATGACAATGCCGATATTCAGCGGCTGTTATTCATCCGCCATGCGCGCGATCTGGGCTTTGAAGTGGATGCGATCCGCACGCTTTTAGACCTTCAGGACAATCCCGGCCAGTCATGTGCTGCAGCTGATTCTATTGCACGCGCGCGCCTGATCGATGTCGAGCATCGCATCACCAAACTATTGTCTTTGAAAACTGAACTTTTGCGGATGCTGGATTGCACGGCACATGGCCGTATCGACCAGTGCCGCGTTATCGAAATCCTGGGCAATCACGATGAATGCGTACATCCGAAGCACTAAACTTCAGACGCAACCATCAATAAGCGGCCATCGCCTTACTGAATCTTCTCGAATCGAGTCGCCTCGATTTTCAGCGTCCCGAGCTGCGTGCCTATGCGGGCAACAACCGGCGCATAGATGCCGGAATTGCCTAATGAAGCGAAAGAGATCGTCATCTTGCTGCGCGTGCTCAGATAGTCGATGGCCTTCTTGCCCTTCTGGTAGCCTGAGATCGGCACGAACTTGGCCGAGCAGATCACCGATTCGCCCGTAAAACCTTCCGTCGTGAAAGATTCTGTGCCGTTGAACGCCAATCGAATATCGGCACGGGTCTGACCATCGAAAACTTGAAGCGTGCGATTGCACACGGCTTTTGGATCTTTGGTGGGAATCATCAGCGCACTGAGCGGGTCACTCACATTGACCAGATCATTGGGGGCTGTTTCCACCCAAGGATCGCGCTTTTTAACCGGCGGCAGATTTTCCGATTCGGTCACATTGCCACTCGAAAAACGTATCTTGGTACTCTTGTTCTTTCGCCCATGCTTGTAAGCAAGATCGAAAGCGGATGGAATAACTTTACCCTGAACCGAGTTGCCGCCAACATAGACGGTGCCGTCCGTATCATCGAAAACGCGCGCGATGCCTGATGTCTTGAAGCGCCCATTCACACCGTAACTCGAACCTTTGACGGTGGTTTCAATCGCAGAACGCGCGATCGAAAGGCCGAACATCGAGATTTCATACTCTGTTCGGTAGAGAGCGTCTGCCTGAGCGCTGCTTATTGCAGCCACACTCGCAATCGCCAATCCGGTTAGCAATGCAACACCCCGCCGCGCTGCCCCATTCTGCATCCACTCGCTTTTCACCGGCTTGAAGAAATGCGATTGCTCGATCATGCCAGATTTTCCTTTCACGATATTCGCCCCGTGAAGCACCGTGCACCCGCACGAACAGTGCCCCAGCAATCCAAATCCACGCATCGCGTCAGCAAAACCGATTCTGTTTTTCCGACCCATGCTGTAGTTTGTCTTTGCGCTTTTGACTATAAATGGCTCCAAATCTGCGTAGAATTCTCTTTCAGCATTAACTGTCGAACAGCAAAAATCGGCGAAGTTATGATCGGGAGGGTCTTCCGATACCGCAAAAGGCCGTAAATGCGCGCCTTTGGGCCATCATGGCGGAATCTATCTTGACTGTAATCGCTACTCTCACTATAGAAACGCGACTTTCCCAATAGGCCGCCTGTCCGAGATCGCGCGCCAGCAGCAGAAATACTGCTATGATTGCGTTGAATTCGGACATTCGAGTCGGGGCCTGAGAAACAAAAATTTGAAGGTGAGACCAAAATGTCCCGCGCTTGTGAATTGACCGGCACCTCGGTCCAGTACGGCAACAATGTAAGCCACGCGAACAACCGTACGCGTCGTCGCTTTCTGCCGAACCTCTGCAACGTTACGCTGATGTCCGAAGTTCTCGGCCAGAGCTATCGTCTGCGCATCTCCGCTTCTGCTCTGCGTTCGGTTGAGCATCGCGGTGGTCTTGATGCATTCCTCGTCAAGTCTGACGACAAGGAGCTTTCGCAGCGCGCTCGCCTGCTGAAGCGTCAGATCGCTAAGAAGCAGGCTGAAGCTGCTGCATAAGCAATCAGCTTTTTAAAGTTTGACAAAAAAGGCTGACTCGCGTCAGCCTTTTTTGCTGGTTCCATCACCCAGGATAAAAAAATGCCTATTACAGGTCCTTCTTTTGCCCGGCTATTGCCGGCGGTGATAGCGATGTGTGCAGCTGTGGCTGCATCGAACATCCTTGTCCAATATCCTTTCCAGCATTTTGGCCTTGGTGAACTGCTCACCTATGGTGCTTTCACCTATCCGGTGGCATTCCTCGTCAATGATCTGACGAATCGCCGCTTCGGTCCTTCAGCCGCGCGCAAGGTCGTCTATGCCGGTTTTGTGCTGGGCGTCCTCATGTCGATCTGGCTTGCAACCCCGCGTATTGCCATTGCATCCGGCTCGGCATTCCTGATCGCACAGCTCATGGATATTACAGTCTTCAACAGCCTGCGTCAGAAGACCTGGTGGAAGGCGCCCTTCGCAGCTGCAATGTTCGGCTCGGTCGTTGATACGATCCTGTTCTTTTCCATCGCCTTTGCTGCAAGCTTTGCGTGGATCGACACGATGACTGGCATGTCCGATTCGTCGCTGGCAGAACCCGCCTCGTTCCTTGGCCTTGGCGTACCCCTCTGGGCTTCGCTGGCTTTCGGTGACTTCTTCGTAAAGGTCGTGATGGGAACGCTGATGCTGGTGCCTTATGGTGCCATTCTGGCGATTTTCGCACCGGCACTCTATGCGCCAGACCGAGCCAACGCCGCGAAAAACACTCATCATTAGAAGTCACGATCCGCTTATCTGAATAGAAATTGGTTTTTCTCAGCGAGTAAAGCCTATAAGAACCGCGCTTCGATAAAAAGGGCGGATGACCTTCCGTCTTTCTTTATCGGAGCCATTTTCTATATTGTTCACAAGAAGCATGATCCGCGAAGATTTATTTCCTTAGTGTTCTTAATGCTTCTTCGTTGAGATATTTATATTTAGATAAGGATGAATTAGATGTCCTTTAATAAGGAAAAACTTCCGCTCGTCATTATTACCGGCGCAAGTTCTGGCATTGGCCTGGCTACTGCGAAGATGTTTGCTGATCGTGGCCATCCGCTGCTGCTTCTTGCGCGTCGACTGGACGTCATGGAAAAGCTCAACCTGCCCAACACGCTCTGCAAGTCGGTCGATGTAACCGACCGAAAGGCTCTTGTAGCTGCAGTTCAGAAAGCCGAAGCCAAGTTCGGCCCTGCGGATGTCATCGTCAACAATGCCGGTGTCATGTTGCTGGGCGATGCAACGAAGCAGAACCCGGATGAATGGGACCGGATGCTTGAGGTCAATGTCAAAGGCCTTCTTAATGGCATCCATGCCGTCTCGGCAGGCATGGTGGCACGCAAACATGGCACCATCATTAACATCAGCTCCGTGGCAGGTCGCAAGACATTCGCTAATCATGTGGCCTATACGGCCACGAAATTCGCCGTACACGGGCTTTCTGAGAATCTGCGTGAGGAACTCTCGCCGCATGACGTTCGCGTTGTGACGATAGCTCCAGGTGCCGTCGAGACCGAACTTCTCAGCCACACCAACGACGCAGGCATCAAGGCAGGCTATGAAGCGTGGAAGAAGGATATGGGTGCGCCTGTGCTTTCAGCGGACGACGTTGCCCGCGCCATTGTCTATGCTTATGACCAGCCACAGGGCGTCTGCATTCGCGAAATCGTGCTCGCGGCAACCCGCCAGCAGGCTTAAAAGAGGCCCGAAAGCGCTTTCCCAAAAGTGGAATCCGGTTTTAAGATAAAATGCGCGCTCAAAATGCCCCTCTATCTTATGCCAAAACTCCATGAGTATGGTTCATGGAGTTTTGGTTAAGCCCGAGCGGCCATTGGACTTTTTCAAGGCGTGATGCGCCAGTGTCTCGGCGCCTTGGTATTATCGTCCGCCTGCGCGACGGCGTCCGCGGCCTTTGCCTTCTGCGCCCCGTTCTTCGAACAGGGATGCAAGCTGCTCGGTCATTGCACCGGCCAGCTCTTCCGCGTCCACGATGGTCACGGCACGCTGATAATAGCGGGTGACGTCATGACCGATACCAATAGCGATCAGCTCAACCGGCGAACGGGTTTCGATCTCTTCGATGACCGCGCGTAAGTGGCGCTCAAGATAATTGCCCGGATTGACCGAAAGCGTTGAATCATCCACCGGCGCACCGTCGGAAATCATCATCAGGATCTTGCGCTGTTCAGGACGAGCCAACAGGCGCTGATGCGCCCAGATCAGCGCTTCACCGTCGATATTTTCCTTGAGCAGACCTTCGCGCATCATGAGGCCGAGATTGCGTCGTGCGCGGCGCCATGGCGCGTCTGCCCTCTTATAGATGATATGGCGCAAATCGTTGAGGCGGCCCGGATTGGACGGCTTGCCACGACCCAGCCATGCTTCGCGCGACTGACCGCCCTTCCAAGCCTTGGTGGTGAAGCCGAGGATTTCGACCTTCACGCCGCAACGCTCCAGCGTGCGGGCAAGAATATCGGCGCAGGTCGCTGCAACCGTGATCGGACGACCACGCATCGAACCGGAATTATCGATAACCAGCGTTACGACCGTATCACGGAAATCCGTATCGCGTTCCATCTTGTAGGAAAGCGGCTGTGTTGGGTCGATAACGATACGCACGAGACGTGCACTATCGAGATAGCCCTCTTCCAGATCAAAATCCCAGGAACGGCTCTGCTGCGCCATCAGACGGCGCTGCAGACGGTTTGCGAGACGTCCAACAACGCCCTGCAGATTGGCCAGCTGCTTGTCGAGGAAGCCGCGCAGACGATCAAGCTCAGCCTCATCGCACAGATCGGTGGCTTCTACTTCCTCATCGAATTCGCGCGTGAAAACATTGTAATCGACATGCTCTGCGAAATTGGCAAAAGGCTGGTTCTGACGGCGCGTGTCGCCCGGCGTTTCCGCATCGACATCTTCGCTGTCGTCCATATCGTCGGAAGCCGCATCGGCGGCATCCATTTCGCCCTGTTCGCCTTCTTCGCTGGAACTGTCCGATTCTTCGCTTTCAGCCGAATCAGAGCCTTCCTGGCTTTCTTCACCGCCTTCCTCGTTTTCGTCTGAGTCCGGCGTCTGTTCGTTATCTTCGTCCTGCTCATCGCTTTGCTCTTCCTGAGAAAGCTCCTCGGCCATATCCATCGAAGCGAGCATATCGCGCACGGTGCGCGCAAAAGCCTGCTGATCTTCCAGATTTTCGCCAAGACGGGCAAGCTCTGCACCAGCCTTCTGTTCGATCCACTCGCGCCAGAGATCAAGCACAGGGCCAGCTTCGGCAGGAGCTTTGCGACCGGTCAGTTTTTCGCGCAACAGAAGCGAGATCGCTTCTTCAAGCGGCGCATCTTCCTTGTCGGTCACATCGGAGAAATTGGCGCGGGCATATTTATCTGCGAGCATAGTCGCAAGATTATCGGCAACACCGGCCATTGCGCGGGCACCAATGGATTCCACACGCGCTTGCTCGACCGCATCATAGATTGCGCGCGCCTGCTTGCCTTCCGGCGCAAGACTTGCGTGAATACGGGCATTATGGCGCGCCTGGCGCAGCGCCATGGAATCACCCAGACCGCGCGTAACGGCAACATCATGCGCCGTCGGACGTTTTGGCAGATCAGGCAGGCGGGCACGATTGGCGGTCAGCGCCGGACGATCATTGCTGAAAGCCACTTCCAGCTCATTCTCGCCGGAAATAGCGCGCATGGTCGCGGTCATTGCCCGCTTGAACGGTTCGGAATCAACCGGCCCGTTTTTACGCTCGCGCGAATTATCGCCTATTGCTGACTTCTGGCCCGACATCTGCCTATCCTGACTTTATACAAAGCACCGCCGCCCGTTATGGGCGGCAGGTTTCATCCAGCCTTATGCCAATACGATATTGGCAGCAGATTCTGGAAGTTCCTCACCGAAAGCACGCTGATAGAACTCAGCCACCGTCTGGCGCTCAAGCTCATCGCACTTGTTGAGGAAGGTCAGGCGGAATGCAAAGCCGACATCATTGAAGATCGCGGCATTTTCAGACCATGTAATGACGGTACGCGGGCTCATCACGGTCGAAAGATCGCCGTTGATGAAAGCCTGACGGGTCATGTCGGCAACGCGAACCATCTTGTTCACGATCTCACGGCCTTCCGCATTCTGGTAATGCTTGGCCTTGGCGAGAACGATGTTCACTTCGTTGTCGTGTGGCAGATAGTTGAGCGTGGTGACGATCGACCAGCGGTCCATCTGGGCCTGGTTGATCTGCTGCGTGCCGTGATAAAGGCCGGTCGTGTCACCCAAACCAACGGTGTTGGCGGTCGCAAACAGACGGAAAGCCGGGTGCGGGTGGATAACGCGGCTCTGGTCGAGCAAAGTCAGACGGCCTGAAGTTTCCAGAACGCGCTGGATTACAAACATGACGTCCGGGCGACCCGCATCATACTCGTCGAAAACCAGCGCAACATTGTGCTGATAGGCCCAAGGCAGAATGCCGTCCTTGAATTCAGTAACCTGCATACCGTCTTTTACGACGATTGCATCCTTACCGACGAGATCGATACGGCTGACATGGCTGTCGAGGTTGACGCGAACGCAAGGCCAGTTGAGGCGTGCAGCGACCTGTTCGATATGGGTCGACTTACCGGTGCCGTGATAGCCTGAAACCATCACGCGGCGGTTAAATGCAAAACCTGCGAGGATCGCGAGCGTCGTCTGACGGTCGAAAAGATAATCCGGATCGCGTTCCGGCACATAGGAATCGCCTGCCGCATAGGCTGGCACCCGCATGTCGGAATCAATTCCGAACACTTCGCGCACCGAAACCGTTGTATCCGGCAAATTGGCTATATCCCGCTCAACCTTGTTCATCATGCCTCCAGAGCGGCAGGACTGTCCGGCCGCGACATTCAAATTCGATCAGGGAGCCTTTCGGTGAACCGGATGACGCCCTTCTGTTCAGTTGCGGGCATCCGTAATCGCATCTGCGCGCAAGCGCAGTAGATGAATGTCCGTCAGGGCATTGAACATGCCCTGATACTCGGCCTCATAAAGCCCACAGAGGCTTTAGCAAAAACCTGCTGTCTTGAGCAATTGATAAGCCTGAATGACCTCGCGAAATCTTTCTTCAGACCCGCGGTCACCACCATTTGCATCGGGATGGTGTTGCTTCACAAGTTCTTTATAGCGCGACTTGATCATATCGCTAGTCGAATTTGCATCAAGACCGAGCGTCGCAAGTGCCTTTACTTCCAAAGTGCGCGGTTTGCGCTGCACAGCTTTGGCAGTGCCGGGATTGCTTTTCGCATCTTTGACGAAATTGAACGGATCGCGCAGACGATTGTGATAGGCAGCCGAACCCGAACGACGGGTCGCCATATCCGGCGACGTGCGTGCGGAAGCGGTGGAGTTGGATGCCGTCGACCAAGTTGGGCGATTGCCAGTGATCGCATCCTTCTGGAATTTCGAGATTTCGCCGTCGGACAAACCGGAGAAATAATTGAAATTCTTATTATATTCCCGGACATGATCCACGCAGAAATGAAGGTATTCACCCTCGCGCATGCGCCCGACCGGCGCACGATGCGTGCCCGGCTTATCGCAACCGTCCCACTGGCAGCAGGGACCGCTGGACTTCTTTTCCGCTTCCTTCTTGGGACGGATGCGGATGCTGTCGAAAAGTTTTGAGTGCGTTGTCATCGAATCGGATTATGCGAATTAAGAGTGACTAAACAAGAATTGACATTTCATCCTGAATGGTTTTGGCCATGAATTCAGGGCGAAATTTTGATGCAGATTGCAATTCCTGTGCGGATTTGCCCCACGGGTTGCCGCCGAGGCGACGTCTATATGAGGCACAACGTCTATATGGGGAGAACTGGCCAAAATGTCCATTCACAATAGCAAACAATCTTCAATGGAAGCCAAGCTTAATGCAGCTTTCTCTCCGGAACGGCTTGAAATCATAAATGAAAGCCACCTCCATGCAGGCCATCATCACGAAGATCGTGGCCATCATGAGGTCTATGATGGAACCGGCGAAACACATTTTCGCGTGCGCATCGTATCTGCCAAGTTTGAGGGTATGAGTCGCATCGCGCGCCATCGCGCCATCAACGATCTTTTAAAAGAAGAGCTGGAAACCGGCGTTCACGCACTCGCACTGGAACCTACCGCGCCCGGTGAAGCGACACGCCGCTGATGTTTTATGCTGACGCCTTAAGCCATTTGCGCAGACGACCACGCGCATTGGCATAGGGCGAGGACGTGTTGAACTGGATCATGCGGCCCAGCGTATATTTTTCATACCAGAGGACGCCGTAAAGCTCAGTGTCCGTGCGCGCCTTGATTAAGGTCAGCAGCGCATTCTTTGCCGTTTCAAATCGCGATAAAAGCGCTTCAAAGGATAGCGTTTCGTAATCCCGGTAAAACTTGGCCGCTAAAGCACCAAGTTCATTCCATTTGAAACCTGTTTCCGGAAAATCGACTGCAAGCCCCTGATCGCGCCGTTCGCACCATTTGAGCACCAGCTCGTTCCATCCGGTCAGATAGGCGACGAGATCATGCACGCTCATCAGCGTGCCCTTTGCATGACCTTCCATGGTTCTGGATTTGGTCTGCTCCGGCTCAACGCGTGAAAGATCAAGCAACAGCCGCGCATAATTTGTTTCAATTGCCTCAAGCAGTTCCTGTTTGCTGGATGGCACAGCCATCAGGATGAAACCTTCGCAACAACGACACCAGAAAGCGGTTTGCCATCGGCATCCAGCGGCACGATGCGCAGACGTGTGAGCCGGTTCTTTTCCTTTTTCAGCACCGAGAAGCGCTTTCCGTGGAAGGTAAATGCCTGCTTCACTTCCGGTATGGTCTGCGTTTCATGAATCACCAGACCGGCAACGGTGGTCGCTTCCTCATCCGGAAGCTTCCAACCGAGCGCGCGATTGAGATCACGGATCGGCAAAGAACCATCGACCAGAATGGAACCATCCGGCTGCAACCGCAGACCCTGCATGTCGATATCGTGTTCATCGGAAATGTCGCCGACGATCTCTTCGAGAATGTCTTCCAGCGTTACCAATCCCTGCACATCACCATATTCGTCAACAACGACGGCAATATGCGCCTTGCGGCGAAGAAACGCGTCAAGCTGGTCCTGAAGTGTGGTTGTGTCAGGCACAAACCACGGTTTGCGCGCCACTTTCATGATGTCGATGCGGGAAAAATCATTATCGACATCGTAAAGCGCGCGCAGCAGGTCCTTGGTATGGATGATGCCAACGATATTATCGATCTCATCCCGCCAGACCGGCATACGCGTGTGTGGGCTTGCAAGAATATCACCGACGATCTGATCGGCAGGCGCATCGGCATTGATCGTGCCCATGGATGTGCGATGCACCATCACATCGCTGACTTCCAGTTCTTTAAGATCCAGCAGACCGCCAAGCTGATCGCGATCTTCCTTAATCAGCGATTTATCGCGATGCAGCACTTCGACCGCACCGCGCAATTCTTCCTGTGCGGAAAGCATCGAACGGCCGGATGCGAGATTAACACCGAACAATCGGAGAATTTTGCGCACGATCCAGTTCACCAGCCCCGAAACCGGGCCGAGAAAAGTTACAACTGCTGAAACAGGGCGTGCAACATTCAACGAGAATCGGTCAGGGCTGGAAATGGCCCAGGATTTGGGCAGCACTTCAGCAAAAATGACCAGAATGATTGTCATCGCCAGCGTCGAATAAGCCACCCCCGCATCACCAAACAGGTGCAGGAAGATATTGGCAGCAATCGACGAGGCAAGAATATTGGCGAGGTTGTTGCCAATCAGAAGCACACCGATCAGCCGGTCGCGCCTTCCAATGAGATATTGAACCACTGTTGCGCGTTCATCGCCATTATGCGCGTAAGTGAGCATTCGGGCGCGGGATGCGGCGGTCAGCGCCGTCTCCGCGCCGGAAAAAAAGCCCGACAGAATGATGCAGAGCAGGATGATGCCACACATGATCCATAGCTCGAAAATCATTCTCGTATTCCTTTCGGGGTCAGACGGAGAGGCGTTCCTTCAGAAATTCCAATACTGCTGCAGGCGGTACGTCCTTGGCAATGAAGGATTGACCGATGCCGTGCGTCAGAATGAATGTCAGCGCACCACGCGCCACTTTCTTGTCCTGTGCAATGTAATCCATCAGCTTTTCAGCATCCGGCAGGCCACCCGGCACTTCATGCAACGATGTCGGCAGCCCGACAGCTTTCAGATGCGCTTCAACACGTTCGGCAGCCTCGACGCCACAAAGGTTCATCTTGACCGAAAAGCGATGCGCTAAGGCCATGCCGATGGCAACGCCTTCGCCATGCACCAGACGGCTTGAATCATAGCCGGTCGCGGTTTCAAGCGCATGACCGAATGTGTGTCCGAGATTGAGCAAAGCACGGTCGCCATTCTCACGCTCGTCGCGCGCCACAACCGCGGCCTTCGAACGGCAGGATTCGGCAATTGCTTGCGTACGTGCAGCGCCACCTGCAAAGACTTCACCCCAGTTCTTTTCAAGCCAGGCGAAAAAATCCGGACGGTCAATCAGGCCATATTTGGCCACTTCTGCATAGCCTGCACGGAATTCACGCTCGCTCAGCGTATCAAGCACTTCCGTATCGGCCAGCACAAGCTGCGGCTGATAAAACACGCCGACAAGGTTCTTGCCAAACTGCGTGTTGATGCCGGTCTTGCCGCCAACGGACGAATCCACCTGTGCAAGCAATGAGGTTGGCATCTGAACGAAGCTCATGCCGCGACGTACGATACCGGCAACAAAGCCGGACAGATCACCCACAACACCGCCGCCAAAAGCCACAACCGCATCACCACGTTCAAGACGAGCGGCCAGCACAGCATTGGTCACAGTTTCCAGTGTCGAGAAGGACTTTGACTTCTCACCGGGCGCCACAATAACCGGCGTGGATTCGATACCTGCACGGGCAAAACTTGCGCTCAGAGCTTCGAGATGAGCCTTGGCAACATTTTCGTCGGTGACGATTGCCACACGAATCCCCGGCAGACGCTTTGCGACTTCTTCGCCAGCGCGCGCGATCAGGCCTTTTCCGATCAGAATTTCATAGGATCGGTCCCCCAGCGAAACCGGAACTGTCACACTGTCGGCGCTCAAAGGGGTATTCATGCAGATAGTCTCCTAATGCATGTTGCGGAAAATTTAGAAGCGGCTTTCCGATAACGACATGCGTAAAAACAACAAAATAGAGCGAGCGTGGCGTTTAAGATTAAGCGCGACACGCTCTATTATCAGGCTTCGCCCTTGGTGAGATGCGCGGTGAGAACGTCGATCAGTTCACCGGCAATCACTTCCTTCTTGTCGTCCCGCGTCATCACATGCAGATCAGCGAGCGCATAAACCGGATAGCGCACGTCCATCAGCCGCTGCATCACGCCACGCGGATCGTCATTTTTGAGAAGTGGCCGGTTCTGACGGCGCGAAACACGATCCATCAGCACATCAAGCTCAGCATTCAGCCAGATGGACACGCCATTGGCAGCAATCGCCTCACGAGTTTCGGCATTCATATAGGCACCGCCACCGGTGGCAAGCACCATCGGACCATCTTCAAGCAGCCGCAGGATAACCCGGCGCTCCAGATCCCGAAACTCGGCTTCGCCATAGGCATCGAAAAGTTCAGGCACGGTCATACGGGCTGCAGATTCAATCTCATTATCCGCATCTTTAAACGGCAGTCCGAGCATGGTTGCGACCTTGCGGCCGACGGTCGATTTTCCTGCGCCCATCAGCCCAACAAGAACAACGACTTTCGCACCAAGAAGCTGACGGACGGCATCCGCTTGCTCGTTAAGATTTGTCTGTTTTGTTGTGCTGCTCATTGACCTCATCCATTTCCTCCGGTTCCACATGAAAAACCGTGCGGCGTCAATCGCTTTCATCGGCTAAAGTGAACCGGGCATGGGTTTTTATACGCCAGAACTGCCCGTCCTTGCTTTCGTCTCAATAGCACAGCATAAACGCTTCATGCCCACGCTGACGCGCATCATTGCCTTGCTCGCTGTTATTGCCGCCATAGTCTATGGCGCAATGTTCTCACTTGCCAACTTTGTGAAACCGACGACCCACGAAATTACGGTCGAGATTCCCTCATCAAAATTGAAGCAGACCGTCGTGGCACCGCCACCGCCTGCCGTATCGGACAATGAACCGGTAACAAGCGAAACGGGACAGGAGTAATATGCGCGCTTCACTGGCCATCGAAAACTTTCTTGAAATGATGAGCGCTGAACGTGGAGCTGCTGGCAACACGCTTGAATCCTATCGCCGCGATCTTGAAGCTGCGGCCGATGTGATGCAGACGCGTGGCGTCAATCTGGCAGAAGCGAAGACCGAAGATGTCCGCCATGTTCTCGATGGCATGTCGAACGAAGGCTTTGCCGCCACCTCGCAGGCACGGCGTCTTTCGGCACTCAGGCAATTCTTCCGTTTTCTCTGTTCCGAAGGCTTCCGGCAGGACGATCCGACCGGCGTTATCGATGCCCCTAAAAAGCAGAAGCCGCTGCCAAAGATCATGAGCGTCGAAAATGTCGGCCGTCTTCTTGATCGCGCCGATCTTGAAGCAAGGGAAGCGCCGGAACCGGCTGAGCGTATCAAGTCGTTGCGTCTGCACGCACTACTTGAAACGCTTTATGCAACGGGCCTGCGTGTCTCGGAGCTGGTCACGCTGCCAGTCAGTGTGGCACGCACCGATCATCGTTTTCTGATCGTTCGCGGCAAGGGCTCGAAAGAACGCATGGTTCCACTGTCGCAAAAAGCGCGTGAAGCACTGCAGAATTTTCTCTCTCTGCGCGATTCATTGCCCGGCTATGACGACAATCCCTGGCTGTTTCCGGCTTTTTCCGAAAGCGGTCATCTGGCGCGACAGGTCTTTGCGCGCGAATTAAAAGGGCTTGCCGCACGAACCGGCCTCTCCAGCGCCTCGATCTCTCCGCATGTGCTGCGCCACGCTTTTGCCAGTCATCTTTTGCAAAACGGGGCTGATCTGAGAACCGTGCAGCAATTGCTCGGCCATTCGGATATTTCTACCACCCAAATCTATACACATGTTCTGGAAGAAAGACTGCATAAGCTGGTAAGTGAACATCACCCGCTTGCCGATTAAGCGCTCTGCGGGTAAGAGAATTTCAGAAAAATTTGCAAGATGCGCATGAAGTAAATATGTAAGGCGTCGTAAAACAGCCGTTTTCTAGCGTGTTTTATGGCCAACATCTCTGGAAACGCACAATAGTCAGGCCCGATGTATAACTATCTCGATTTTGAAAAACCCGTCGCCGACCTCGAAGGCCAGATCCTTGAGCTGAAGAAACTCGCTCAGGAACAGGGCAGTGTCGAGATGAGCGACGAGATCAGCCGTCTCGAGAAACGCTCGGCCGATGCGCTTAAAGATATCTACCGCAAGCTGACCCCATGGCAGAAGGCGCAGATCGCCCGCCATCCGGATCGTCCGCATTGCCTCGAATATATCGACAAGCTGTTCACGGAATTCACGCCACTGGCAGGCGACCGTCAGTTTGCCAATGACGAAGCCATTCAGGGCGGCTTTGCCCGCTTCAATGGTCAAGCCGTTGCCATTCTGGGCCAGGAAAAAGGCTCGGATACCAAGACGCGCCTCAAGCACAATTTCGGCTCGGCCCGTCCGGAAGGCTACCGCAAGGCTGTGCGCATCATGGAAATGGCTGACCGTTTCCAGCTGCCGCTGATCACCTTCGTCGACACTGCCGGTGCCTATCCAGGCGTGAGCGCTGAAGAACGCGGTCAGGCGGAAGCCATTGCGCGCTCCACCGCCGAATGCCTCAAGCTGCGCGTGCCTGTCATCTCGATCATCATCGGTGAAGGCGGTTCGGGCGGCGCGATCGCGATTGCTGTCGCAAACCGCGTCTATATGCTCGAACATTCGATCTATTCGGTGATTTCACCTGAAGGTGCAGCTTCGATCCTCTGGCACGATTCCACGCGTGCAAAGGATGCAGCTTCCAACATGCGCATCACTGCGCAGGATCTGTTCGATCTCAAGGTCATCGACGGCATCATCCCGGAACCGCTTGGCGGCGCACATCGCGGCAAGGATGCCGTTATTGCGGCTGCGGGCGACATCATCACCGCCTCGCTGCGCTCGATGAAGGATGTCGATGGCGAAACGCTCAAGCAGGAGCGTCGCCAGAAGTTCCTCGACATCGGTCGTAACCTTTAATTTACCAACAATTTCAAAAATCGGCTCCGGCGCGCCCTTGGTGCGCCGGATTTGCATCGTGCCATTATTTCCGCCATATTGCGGACATTCTGTTTTTTAGGTATTTGAGCAACGGTTTATCAACGATACCGAAAGGTTTAGTTGTTAATATCCGGGCACCGAAAAGTCAGATTTGCTTAAATGCGTCAGTGACGCAGCTTCGATCAGATTCTGATGAAAGTTGAATACTGGTTGTTCTACCTATTTGTTTTTACGCATTATCCTATGCAAAACCGCTTCGCACTTTGCTGGAAATGCTCTAACAGGCTCGATGCGATATGAAGATCAGAACCGCACTTCTTGGAACACTCTTGGCATCGGCTCTGCTTGCCGGTTGTCAGGGCTCGTCCGTTTCCGATCTCAGCTTACGCGCTGAAAAACCTCTTTCCGAGAAAATCGTCGCCAAGATGAAATCGAAGGGCATGACGCGCACTTCGCCGGTGATGGTTCGTATTTTCAAGGAAGAAGGCGTCCTCGAAGTCTGGAAGCAGAAGAACAACGGCAAATACGACCAGATTGCCTCTTATGAGATCTGCAAATGGTCAGGCAAGCTTGGTCCGAAATTCGTAGAGGGTGATCGTCAGGCGCCAGAGGGCTTCTATAATGTTCGCCCGGCACAGATGAACCCGAATTCGCAATATCACCTTGCCTTCAACATTGGCTTCCCGAACGCCTATGACCGCGCGCACAACCGTACCGGACAGAATCTGATGGTGCATGGCGCTTGCTCGTCATCGGGTTGCTATTCGATGACCGACGAAAGCGTCAGCGAGATTTATGCCTTTGGCCGCGATGCCTTCAAGGGCGGTCAGCGCGACTTCCAGATTCAGGCTTTCCCGTTCCGCATGACCGCAGCCAACATGGCACGTTACAAGAGCGACCAGAACTACGCATTCTGGAAGATGCTCAAGCAGGGCTATGACGCTTTTGAAACAACCAAGGTTCCGCCAAAGGTTGATGTCTGCGAAAAGCGTTATGTCTTCAACGTGCCAACGCCAGATGGTCAGCCGCTTTCAGCGACCGATGCCTGCCCACCTTCGGTCGGCTCGGAATCCATGGCTTACACGTCTTCTTATGAAAAGACGTTCCAGTCCGCATTCAGCGCGGCACAGAAGAAGCCTTCGCCGTCCATTCAGGGCATCGCAGAAGCCAAGCTGGTCTCCGCATGGAGTGCTGCGCGTGCACGCGGCGAAAAAGTAACGCGCGAACCGCCATCGCTTTCGCCAGCATCGGCTGAAACGCCAAATGCACCGGATATCCAGCCTGCGGCAACGCCGATCTCGGCGCAGCCTGCGACAGCCATTGCGGCAACGCCAGCAGTTGCTACTCCGGCTCAGACTGCGGCAGTCCCCGTTCCGCAGGAAAATCCGGCAGCGGTTTCACCGATGACCACAGCAAGCACAGTCCCAGATGCTGTTGCAGCACCTGCACCGGAAAAGAAGAAGGCCTGGTGGAAGCTGGGTGGTAACTAATACCAGATGGATAAAGACGTTCCCGTCTATGATCTGAGAGGGCTTAAGTGCCCTCTTCCCGTTTTAAAGACGCGCAATCGCCTGCAGGATTTGCCGAGCGGCGCGCTTCTCTGGGTTGAAGCAACCGATCCTTTATCCGGTATCGACCTTCCGCATTTCTGCACGCAGGAAGGCCACGCCCTGCTCAAGCAGGAGCGCGACGAAAACCTTCACCGTTTTCTTATTCAGAAGAAATAAGGTCTGGAGCATAAGTCCCATCGAAGTGAAACGAGGGTCGATAAGATTATGCTTCAAATGAAAGGCTTAGGGCGCCGATCTGATACAATCAGATCGAAACGCGCTCTAAAGCATATCGCGGAAAAGTGTGAAGCGGTTTTCGGAACAAGATGCGCATAAAAAACAAAGAGATAGAGCGAGCGCAGCGGATACACTAACCGCGACGCTCTCTAACGTGTTGAATAGCCCGGAATAGCCAGCGGATTGTCCATCATCGCAGCACGGTCTGGACGATCAATGCCTGCCTTGCCGAGAAACGCGTCGAAAAGCTCGCGCACATAGGTTTCCGGCAAATCCTTCACAATCATCACCAGCAGCGTTTCATGCTCATCCTTGGGCCATTTCGGCAGTCGTGCTGGCGGATGAAAGATTTTCTGCACACCATGAATGACCAGCGGACGATCCGGATCTTCGGCGATCTGAACAATGCCCTTCACGCGCAAAAGCTTTTCGCCATGGGTCGAGCGCAGCAGATCGAGAAACATCTCGAATGTCGAGAACGGGATCGGTTCCTTGTGACGCAGAGAGAAGGAACGAATGGCATCATCATGATGATGGTGGTGGTGGTGGTGATGGCCGTGGTCATGATCGTGATCACAATCCGGTCCGCAGACATGGCCATGCCCAGAATGCGTATCGTGATGATGGTGCGAATGATCGTGGTCATCATGATGATGGTGATGATCATCCTCATAGGCTTCCGCACGAAGCCAGCGCTGAACATCCGCCGTCTTTGTTTCCGGATTATAAAGCCCACATTCAAACAACGCCGCATAGCCGGTGCGGCCATCGGATGCTTCAAGAATATCGGCACCCGGATTAAGCTGTTCGAGCCGTGCCTTGAGCTCTGCAAGTCCGGCCTGCGCCTCCGGCAGATCAGCTTTGGTAATGATGATGCGATCAGCCATCGCTGCCTGACGAACAGCTTCCTCATGATTGTTGAGGGTTGCCATGCCGTTGACGGCGTCAACCGTTGTCAGCACGCCATCAAGGCGCAGAACCTGCATGAGAACCGGATGACCCATGATTGAGTGCAGCACAGGTGCCGGATCGGCAAGACCTGTCGTCTCGATGATAATCCGCTTCAATGCCTTGATGCGCCCGGTCTGGAGGCGGTCGATCAGGTCAGCCAGCGTATCGACCAGTTCACCACGCACGGTGCAGCACAGGCAGCCGTCGGCAAGCTCGATCACACCTTCACTGGCCTTTTCCACCAGCAGGTGATCGATGCTCACTTCACCAAATTCATTGATGATGACTGCCGTATCGGTCAACTCTGGATCTTTCAGCAGCCGGTTAAGCAGTGTCGTCTTGCCCGAGCCGAGAAAGCCGGTCAGTACAGAAACAGGAATTGGTTGTGGCATGATCTCAGACTTAGTTGATTGTGGCTGCATTCACACCGGCAGCTGCGCGCTGCGGGCGTGGCATCGGGACAGGAACCTGCGAAATATCAAGCTGGCCGACTTTCGTCACCTTTGCAGGTGGAGCAGAAACAAGGCCGACCTCAACGGGAACCGGCTCGCGGGTCATCGCATGAATATAGGGCGAGTTGAGCTGCAAACGGCCCTCGACATCGCGACCGTCCCAGCGGTCGGCCATGGCCTGCTGGCTGCAGATGGCCTTGCGCATATCAACAGCCTGATAGGCGGCGCTGTTTGCTGGCGGCACCATGCTGCCAAGCGTTGGCACTCCGGCACCATTGTTGCGGAAAGCATCGGTCATCAGCTGTGCTGCCTGAACCGCACGCGTTTCCTGACGATCAGCACCAAGAACCACAGCCAGAATGGTGCGGCCCTGACGGGTCGCGGAGCTGGCCAGATTGAAGCCCGAAGCACAAACGAAGCCGGTCTTCATACCGTCGGCACCATCGAAGCGGCCAAGCAGAATATTGTAGTTGGCCTGTGGCTTCTTGCCGTCGCCCGTATCGATGGCTTCGGTTCCAAAGTAATGGGCATATTGCGGGAACTCACGACGCAGCTGCACGCCCAGAACGGCCAAATCATGCGCGGTCGAATAATTGTTCGGATCATGCAGGCCATTCGGGTTGGCAAAATGCGAACCGCTCATACCGATGCGCTGCGCTTCTGCATTCATGCGCTGCACGAAAGCCGATTCCGAACCACCAACGGATTCTGCAACAGCAACCGCCACGTCATTGGCGGATTTTACCAGCATGATCTTGAGCGCAGTGTCGAGCGTCATCACGGAGCCCGGGCGATAGCCCATCTTGCTCGGCGGCTCTTTCGAGGCATTGACGGTCATTTTCACTGGCGATTCAAGCGTCATCTGACCCGACTGAAGCGCGCGGAACGTGACATAAGCGGTCATCATCTTGGTCAGCGAAGCCGGATACCAGCGCTGGAAAGGATCCTGCGCGGAATAAACCTTACCGGTGGCAACATCGACAGCAATCGATGGATTAGCCAGAGCAGCAGACAAGGTCAGGGCCGAAAGAGCCGCTGCTGTGCAAAGGATTTTCAACGACTTCGAGATCATTCGTAGTTCCAATCAGCAAGAGCCGCAATGTCTGCGGGCGATCGATTCCGCTTCCTGTTGTATCAACCTGCTAAAGTGACAACGGCGTGCGAATACGTCATTCAAAAAGGAAGATTTACACTGCTTCTATCTAAGCCATATGGCAATCAAAAGGCAAATAGGGATTGCCCGCTTTCACTGAAACGTCATATCCTCACTACTTCTGCTTATTGAGAATCTCAGGATATTTCCGAAATGCCAGTGCTTAATCGTGTCGTCGAAACTGCAAGCGAGATCGCCGCATGGCGCCGCCATCTGCATCAGAACCCTGAACTGCTTTATGACGTTCACGAAACGGCACGCTTTGTCGAAGAAAAGCTGAAATCTTTCGGCTGCGATTTGGTCGAAACCGGTGTCGGACGCAGCGGCGTCGTTGCGGTCATCAAGGGTCGTCACGGTGATGGTCCGGCCATTGGCCTGCGCGCCGATATGGATGCGCTGCCAATCACTGAAACCAGCGGCGTTGAATGGGCATCGAAAAATCCGGGCAAGGCACATTCCTGCGGACATGACGGTCACACGGCAATGCTGCTGGGTGCCGCTCAATATCTCGCTGAGACCCGCAATTTTCGCGGCTCTGCCGTTTTGCTGTTTCAGCCGGCTGAAGAAGGCGGCGCTGGCGCGCTGGCCATGGTTCAGGACGGTGTCATGGATCGCTTCGGCATTTCGGAAATCTATGGCGTTCACAATCTGCCAAGCCTTCCCGTCGGCCAGTTTGCTATGTGCAAAGGCCCGATCATGGCTGCAACCGATGAATTCGACCTTTCGATCAAGGGACGCGGTGGCCATGCAGCTCAGCCGCACCGCACGATTGATCCGATCCTTGCTGGTTCACAGCTGCATCTCGCCATTCAGGGCATTGTGGCGCGCAATATCGATCCGCTCGATTCCCTCGTGATCTCGATCACAAAGTTTCACGCAGGCGAGGCTTATAACGTCATTCCTGAAACGGCCAAGCTTTCAGGCACAGTGCGCACGCTCAGCAAGGAAACCCGCGCCTATGCCGAAAAGCGTATTCGTGAAGCAGCAGCAGGCATTGCATCTGTGAGCGGTGCAGAAATTACCGTTCGCTACAAGAACAACTATCCTGTGACCTACAACCACGATGACCAGACCGATTTTGCAGCCCGCGTTGCAAAAAATGTGGCAGGCGAAGGCAAGGTGAAAACCGATGTGGCTCCGATGATGGCTGCAGAAGATTTCTCCTACATGCTGGAATCGCGCCCGGGCGCCTATATCTTCCTGGGCAATGGCGACACGCCCGGCCTGCATCATCCGGCCTATGACTTCAACGATGAAGCAATTCCATATGGCGTGAGCTATTTCGTGTCGGTGATCGAAACAGCACTCGCTGCCTGATCCAGAGTTCAAAAGAAATGCGCCTGCCCCGCTTTTTGCGGGGTTGGCGAAAGCCATGAAAAACAGTATGTGTCGAAAAATGCTCGAACCATTGGAATCAATGGCAAATACGAGCGTTTTTGATGACTGGTCCCGTAGCTCAGTAGGATAGAGCGCAAGATTCCTAATCTTGAGGCCACTGGTTCGAATCCAGTCGGGATCACCATTCATCGTCCGGGCAGGCAAATCCCTTCGCGCTCAAATTATCTTGAAGTCCTGTGATTTTCCGTAACCTGTGCTATACCCGCTCACGGTCTTGCGGTGGGCTTCTTAGTCCCTCTAACTGGTTGGCATGTTTTTTTGCCGTGCGCTCGTCTTGCGACAACGCGCAGAACTGTTCCTGGAACCAAAAGCCTGACCGTGAACACATCCCCCAGGATCGTCCGAGACGATCAACCGTAATGCTGGCTGCTTTGACGGGCAGACCCGCGCCTTCGCAAAGCTGAAACTACCATGAGTGTTATGCCGGAAGCCCAGACTTCGACCAGTGAACCAACCGCGTCACTGGAAGCGAAAAGCAATTTCCGGATTATTGCCCTGATCGTTGCAAGCGCGATGCTGATGGAACAGCTCGACGCTACCATCCTTGCGACTGCCCTGCCGACAATGGCCCGGGATTTCGATGTCGCCGCCCCTTCGATGAGCGTGGCGCTCACCTCCTATCTGCTTAGCCTTGCGATTTTCATTCCCGCAAGCGGCAAAATCGCCGATCGCTTTGGCACCCGAACTGTGTTCCGCTTTGCCATCGGCATTTTCATACTCGGCTCGATCCTTTGCGCGCAGGCGCCAAATCTGCCCTTTCTGGTCTTTGCCCGTCTGTTGCAAGGTGCCGGCGGAGCCATGATGCTGCCAGTCGGGCGTCTGGTTCTGATCCGCTCGGTCGAACGCAAGGATCTCATCTCGGCAATGTCGTGGATGCTGGTTCCAGCCCTGATGGGCCCAATCCTCGGCCCTCCCATCGGCGGTCTGTTCGTGACCTGGCTCGATTGGCGCTGGATTTTCTACATCAATGTCCCGATTGGCATTCTGGGCATGATTTTCGTCTCGCTCTATATTGGTGAATATAAAAGCGACACCAGAGAGCCGTTTGATTTCGTCGGCTTGATCCTGTCCGGCATAGCACTTGGCGCGCTGCTTTTCGGCCTTGAAAGTGCAAGCACGACGAGCGGTCTGGCAGCCAAGTTCTTTGTGGTCGGCATCGTGTTTGCAATTGCCACCGTCATCCACTCACGCCGCCATCCCGCCCCGCTTCTCGATTTTTCGCTGATGCGGATTGAAAGCTTCGGCACCTCGATGATTGCCGGATCGATCACCCGCATCACGCAAGGGGCGCATCCCTTCCTGTTGCCCTTGATGCTGCAGGTCGCCTTTGGCATTTCAGCGGTTTCTGCTGGCAATATGGTACTGGCCACAGCGCTCGGTTCCATGGCTATGAAAGCCTTTGCGCCCAAGATCATCCGCCGCTTCGGTTTCCGCTCGTCACTGGTGGTGAACGGCATATTCTCATCATGCAGCTATGCGATTTGTGGCTTCTTCGGCCCTGAATGGCCACACTGGCTGATTTTTGCCGTGCTGTTCATGTCCGGCTTTTCAATGTCGTTCCAGTTCACCGCCTATAATACGGTGGCCTATGACAAGGTTGATGAAAAGCGGATGAGCTCGGCCAACAGCTTTTACTCAACCTTCCAGCAGCTCATGCTGTCCTTTGGTGTGTGTATCGGCGCGCTGGCCCTTCATTCATCCATGGCCTGGCACGACCGCGACGTGCCACTGACCTCGGATTTCTCGATCGCCTTCTTTATCGTCACCGGAATATCGCTGACAGCAACTTTCTGGAACCTGCGCTTTGCAAAACACGCAGGCGAACAGATGCGCGGAAGATGAAAAATGGGGGGCTTACCCCCCATAAGGCCAGTTGGCCTGCGAGAATACACCGCCATCGACCCAGAGCGTCTGCCCTGTCACAAAACGCGCAGCGTCGGACGCCAGAAACAGCACCGGCCCTGATATATCCTCGGCAGAACCAACGCGACGCAGCGGCGTGATCCGGCTCCAGGTGTCTGCATAGTCTGGCTGTTCCTGCATCGTGCGTTCGTTGAGAATGGCGCCCGGCGCAACACAATTGACCCTGATGCCATTCGGCCCAAGCTCAACGGCAGAGACTTTGGTAAACTGCTCGATACCGCCTTTTGATGCCGTATAAGAAACGAGGCTGGGAAAAGCGAGCTTGTTGCAGCCCGAGCCTATATTGATGATCGCACCGCCTTTGCCGACCTCGACCATGCGCCGGGCTGCTGCCTGTGTGTTGAGAAAACAGCCCTTCATATTGGTGCGAATGACATCGTCCCAATCGTCTTCCGAAAGCTCCAGCAACGCCCCCCAGGTCTGAATACCGGCATTGTTGACGAGCACGTCAGGGGCATCGCCATACCAGCTGCAGACTTCATCGAAAAATGCGTCAACGTCACTTCCAACGCCGACATCACAAGCGACACCCAGCGCCTGACCGCCTGAAAGCTCTATCTCTTCCATGAGTGTCTCTGCAGCGTCTTCATCGCCAAGATAGCTGAAAGCCACAGTGTAACCTGCTTCGGCAAATGCTGAGACCAGATGCCTGCCAATGCCCGTGCTGCCACCGGTGACGACCGCAAATCCACTCATAAAATTCCCTCCCGAAATCTTGTGAGTGAGACTTTAGTTGAGTTTTTCCAATGGTAAAGCCGGAAAGACTGAAATAAAATTCTGGCGAAAGAGGAGATCCGAATGAACCCCAATACTGAAGTTGCCAATGGTGCCTGCCACTGCGGAACCGTTCGCTTTCGCGTCAAACTATCAGATGGCCTTAACACTGCGCGCCGCTGCACCTGTTCCTATTGCCGAATGCGTGGCGCTGTCGCTGTTTCCGCAGATCTGAATGGCGTTGAAGTTCTGGAAGGCGAAGATGCGCTGACGCTCTACACATTCAATACGGGCGCGGCCAAGCATTATTTCTGCTCGAAATGCGGGATCTACACCTTCCACCAGCGCCGATCCAACCCTCAACAATTCGGTGTCAATGCCGCCTGTCTCGAAGGCGTCTCACCTTTCGACTTCAAGGTCATTCCGGTCAATGACGGCGTGAACCACCCGTCCGACAATCCGAACTACAAAGGCTCCGGCATCGCGGGTTATCTGCGTTTTGAGGTGAACGAAGACTAACCCCGCGCGCGCCGTTTGTGTTCGTTTTTCTCCCATGAAAACACAACAGGCGGCAGCGGGTCGAGACCGCGAATAATATCCGCACCCTTTTCGCCGACCATGATGGTCGGCGCATTGGTGTTGCACGAGGGAACGCGCGGCATGATCGAGCTGTCGCAAACCCGCAGACCTTCAAGACCACGCACTTTAAGTTCCAGATCGACAACGGCCATCGCATCCGTCCCCATCCTGCAGGTTCCGACCGGATGATGATCGGTCTTGGCATTGGCGCAGGCATAATCGAACAGATCATCGTCACTGACGACCTTTGGCCCCGGCAGACGTTCGGCCATGACATAGGGCTTTAGTGCGTCTTGCTGCAAAATTTCGCGCGCGATCTTCAGACCTTCAAGCGACATCTTGCGATCATGCGGATCACTCCAGTAATTCGGATCGATCAGGGGTGCTGCAGCCGGATCATTGGAAGCCAGCCGCACGGTTCCACGCGAGCGCGGATGCAGATAGGCAGAATTAAGCGTCACGCCTGCATTCTTGAGCTTCTCAACGCCAGCTTCAATGCCCGAACCAAGCCCCAGATGAAACTGAATATCCGGTGAGCGGGCATCCGGATCAGCATACCAGAAGCCGCCGGTTTCAAAGAGACTGGACGCCACCGGGCCAGAGCGCAGAAAGATATATTGCAGGCCCGCGCCCAGCGTCCGATGCAACTTTTCCACGCCATCATAGGTGTGATCGCCCGTACATTCGGCAATGACAAACAGATCGAGGTGATCCTGCATGTTCTCACCCACACCCGGCAGATCGTGCTTCACATTAACGCCAGCCTTTTTAAGATGGTCAGCAGGGCCGATACCCGATTGCAGCAGAAGCTTCGGTGAGCCGATAGCGCCGGACGAGACAATCACCTCACGGTTTGCGTGCAAAACCTCGCCGTTCATCAGTGTTACGCCGGTGACTAGGGTCTTTTCGAGATCGATACTGCGCACCGGCGCATTCATCCGCACGGTAAGGTTCTTGCGGTCCCTGATCGTCGCGAGATAGGCAAGGGATGCAGAGGAGCGGCGGCGATTGCGCTGGGTGAGCTGATAAAAGCCGACGCCTGCCTGCTCACGACCATTGAAATCCGGATTATACGGAATGCCGAGTTCTTGACCCGCGCGGATATAGGCGTCGCAAATCGGCAATGGTGCGGAAGGCATCGAAACGCCAAGCGGCCCGCCATAGGAGTGAAAATCATCGTTGAAACGCTGATTGTCTTCGGCGCGTTTGAAATAGGGCAACACATGACGATAGTCCCAGCCGGTACAGCCGTCTTCGCCAGCCCATAGATCATAATCGGCTGCATTGCCGCGTGTATAAATCTGCGCATTGATGCTGGAGCCGCCGCCAATGACTTTTGCCTGCGTATAGCGCAACACACGGTTTTTGAGGTGCTTCTGCGGAACGGTTTCCCACCCCCAGCTCGCCACACCCTTGGTCATTTTTGCAAAACCAGCAGGCATGTGAAACAGCGGATTCCAGTCGCTTCCGCCTGCTTCCAGCAGCAGCACTTTGATCGCTGCATCTTCGCTCAGACGATTGGCGAGAACGCAACCGGCAGGACCGCCGCCAACAATGATATAGTCATACTTCATGCGTTTCTCCTCCCGAGAAACTAAAGCTTCGCAATCGACAGGCCACCATCGGCATTGATCGCCGAGCCCGTCGCAAAAATGAAATCGCCGCCTGCAAGCCCGGCCACAATAGCGCCGACATCGCCTGCCTCGCCCCAGCGTTTCATCGGCACCAGACCACCTTCGATCAGTCCGTCATAACGCTCGGCAACACGCGCTGTCATATCCGTGCGGATGATACCGGGGCGCACTTCGAACACGCCGATCCGTGCTTCGGCCAGCCGAAGCGCAAGCCCCTGCACGAAGGCCGTCAGACCCGCTTTACTGATGCAGTAATCAAGCCTTTCGGGCGAAGTCATTACCGACGAAACCGAACTGATCGTCACGATACTGCGTGGAAAACGCACATCCGTCACCGCCAGCATGGATTTCACCACCGCTTGCGTAAAAAACACCGTGCCGCGCAGGTTCACATCAATAATCGTGTCGAAATTCTCAGGTTTCAGCCCGAGAAAATCGCCGCGCTCGACCGAACCCATGCCTGCATTGTTGACCAGACAATCGATGCCGCCAAGCTCATTCACAACGGCTGCAACCGTCGCTTCATGCGTTTCGATAGACGCCAGATCGCTTTCAAAGAAAGCCACCCTTCCCCCAAGCCCGCGCAATTCATGGATAACCGCCTCATCACGTTCACGGTCGGTAATCGCCAGATCAAACCCTTTGGCGGCCAAAGCACGCGCTATGCCAAGCCCGATACCACGCCGCCCGCCAGTCACCAGTGCCACAGGTCTTTGACGGCTCATACCAGTACCTCCGCTTGAATGTGATCAGCAACGCGCAGAGCCTGCGCGGCAATGGTCAGCGCGGGATTAACCGCCGCCGATGTCGGCAGAAACGACGCATCGACCACATAGAGATTGGGATGGTCATAAGCACGGCAATAAGGATCAAGCGGCGCTGTTGCTGGATTATTGCCGATACGTACCGTGCCGCATTGATGCGATGGTGTTCGCCTGTCGAACGCCCGCGACAGCACGATTGGAAATCCTGCTGCACGCAGCGCCGATTTGAGCTTATCAACCAGCATCAGATGCGCCTTCCAGTTGGAACGCACCCAATGCAGAATGATGCGATTACCATCCACGCTCACGCGACTTTCCGGCGATGGCAGATCTTCGCTCATCGCGTAGAAATCAATCGCATGCCCGGCAATGCGATTTAATAACCATTCCGGCACCTGGCGCATATTGGATTTCAGGATCGC
>Ga0256796_1000061_pt1 | contig 55887 bp, 57 predicted proteins | sample MC6MC0947MT_FD_190209 | JGI IMG/M metagenome (GOLD analysis project Ga0256796, IMG submission 190209) | Metatranscriptome of enriched soil aggregate microbial communities from Iowa State University, Ames, United States - MC6-MC0947-MT... | ecosystem: Environmental > Terrestrial > Soil >...
CTCCCGCGGCATTGCGAGACTTTCACACACGGAGTTCGTCAGGTTGGGCGGGGGAGGTGCTTCATGGCTCGTGTTGATGACTTGAAGCAGGCTCGGGATCTGATGTGGGAGTCGATTACGGAGGCGGATGCGGATAAGCGTGCGCCTTTGATGAACCAGTGGCGTGCTCTTGAAGCGACGATCGCGGCTCTCGAATCCAAGACGGGGAAGGTGGCTGATCCTCTTGACGAAATCTCAGCCCGTCGCGCTGCTCGGGGAGGCGCCACCGCGCGTCCTGGTCGAGCCAACCGGGTCGAGGGCTAATTCCTGGGAGGACGTTGCGGATCTGTCTGCGCGTGCCGGGGTTGTCCTGGACGGTTGGCAGGAACTGATTCTGAAGACAGCGATGGGGGAGCGGCGGGATAACACCTGGGCGGCTAAGCGTGTCGGCGTGACGGTCCCGCGTCAAAATGGCAAGAGCCAGCTTCTGGTGTCGCGTGCTTTGGCCGGCGCGTTGTTGTTCGGCGAGAAGAAGATCGTCATCTCGGCTCATCAGCAGGACACGGCCCGGGAGGCTTTCAACAAGCTGGTGGAGATCCTCGAGGGGGATGCGAACGGCTGGCTGATGGATCGCGTGAAGCCGAAGGGCATCATGAACGCGCTGAATCGTGAGGCTGTGAAGTTCAGGAATGGCGCGACGATCCAGTTCAAGGCTCGGTCTGGTGCGGGCGGTAAGGGGTTTTCGTCTGACTGTCTGATGTTGGATGAGGCGCAGATTCTGTCTCAGCGGGCGTGGGTGTCGATTAACTCGACGATGTCGGCGATGCAGAACCCGCAGGTGTGGCTTCTGGGCACGTCTCCGCAGGTTGAGGATGACTCTGAGGTGTTTGAGTCGATCCGTTCGGCTGCGATTGAGGGCCGTTCGTCGGCTGCGGCTTGGTGCGAGTGGGGCGCGGACGTGTCCGATCCGGACTATGACCCGGCGAGTGAGTACACGCGGTGGTCGGCTAATCCGGCGTGGAACACGCGTATCAACCATGAGGTTGTGGACGGCGAGTATGAGACGTACGAGCCGATGAAGTTCGCGCAGGACCGTTTGGGCGTGTGGCTGTCGGATCTTGGTGCTTCTGGCACTCGTGCGGTGACGGCTAAACAGTGGGAAGACACTGCTGTAGATGTCGCGCCAGATGGTGTACCGGCGTATGCAGTGACGTTCAACCTGAACGGGGACCGCCTGGCATTGGCTGGCGCCCGGAAGCATGACGTCGGTGTTCATGTGGAGATCATCGACGCGCTTGAAGATGAGCGGGGTGTGGAGTCGGGTCTGAGTGCTCTTGCGGACTGGTTCTGTGAGCGCGATGAGGCCGGAACGCCTCGGTGGCGAAGGTCGTCGGGGATCGCTATTTCCGGTCGGTCTGGGGCTCCTGCTCTGGCGCAGTTGCTGCGTGACAGGAGGGTTCCGGATCGGTGGTTGTTTATGCCGTCGACTCCGCAGTATGTGGGGGCGTGTTCGATGTGGCTTGAGGCTGTACGGGGTGAGTCGGTGACTCATAAGAGGGGCGGGCAAGACGCCTTGGATGCCTCAGTTGCTGTGACAGATGTTGATAAGCGTGGTGGCCTGTCGGCTACGACCGTTGATGGCGACGACACGCCCGTTGAGGCTGTGGCGTTGGCGCACTGGGTTGCGCGGACTTCTCGTCTTGGGCGGGTTCGTCCGAGCGGTGGGAAGGGTGTGATCCTGTGAGCGAGGCGTGGTCGATGTCGTCGGATGTGAGTCTCCCGAATGTGTATCTCGGGGCAGATCAGGTGCTGTATCAGGAGTTGTGGAAGACGTGGCGTGCACGTGCTCCACGGAATGCCGTCCGGTCGGTGTATTACGACGGTGAGGCGGCTCTGAAGGACTTTGGTATCAGCTTGCCGCCGCAGATGCAAAGTATTGGGTCTGCGCTGGGTTGGACGGCCAAGGGCGTGAACGCGGTCACGAACCGGTCGAACTTTGAAGGGTTCGTTGACGCGTCGGGGTCTGATGATCCGTTTGGGTTGTCGTCTGTGTTGGATGAGAACCAGTTTGAGCAGGAGTTCCAGGCAGCTCGCGTCTCGTCTGCGGTGCACGGTTGTTCTTTCCTGACGGTAACGCGTGGCGACACTGCATCCGGCGAGCCTGAGATTCTTGTGCTTGCGGCTGGTGCGGATCAGTCTGCGGCGTTGTGGGACCGTCGCACGCGCACGTTGAAGGCGTTCATGACGGTTGGGTCGCAAGATGAGGCCGGCCGCCCAGAGTGGGTCACCGTGTATACGCGGTCATTTGTGCATAACATCACGCGATCTGGCGACCAGTGGGTCAAGGACTCTCGGCCAAACCCGACGCGGGTAGTGACGGTTGCACCTCTCGTGTATGGCTATGAGTTGCGGCGTCCATTGGGTCATTCGAGGATCACGAGGGCTTCGATGGGGTTCGTTGACTCCGCGTTGCGAACTATTGTTCGTGCCGAGGTGTCGGCAGAGTTCTATTCGGCCCCGGAGTACTACTTGTTCGGCGCGGGAGTTGAGAACTTCGTTGGCGGCGACAAGTGGTCTGCGATCATGGGGCGTCTCAAGGCGCTTGACGTTGACCATGTCGCAGGCGACAAGGTGGATCTTCACAGGTTTGAGGGCGCATCTCCTCAGCCGCATACAGATCAGCTCAGGATGTGGGCGAACCTGTTCGCGGATGACCAGGATCTTGAGGTGAAGTTCGCGGATTCGTCGAACCCGTCCTCTGCGGATGCGATCTTCGCGGCGAAAGAGACGCTGATCACGACGACGCGTGACGCGAACCGTCCGTGGGGTCGTGGCGCTGTTCGAGCGATGCGCTATGTCGACCTGTTGCGTGGCGGGTCTGCTGACATGTCTGGTTTGCGCGCACAGTTCACCGATCCTGCGATTGTTTCTCCGTCTGCGCGGGCAGATTCGTTCTCGAAGTTGTCTGCCGCGATCACCGGGTTCGGGGACTCCGAGGTTGGTATGGAGTATGCGGGGCTGACTCGGGAGCAGATCGACAGGTTTGTTGCCGAACGCCGCCGCTCGGAGGCTTCGTCGCGCATTGCCCAGCTTGTGAATGTTGCGAAGGGGCTGAGGAATGGCGACAGCAGCTCAGGTAGCGGAGTTCCGGGAAGCGAACCGGGCATTGGTGCTGCTGGCGCAGCGTGATCTGACTGACTTCTGGTCTTCCCTGGATCTATCTTCGGACCCTCGGAGGATCAGGGATGAACTGTTGTTCTTGTTCCCGGACGTTCTGCAGGCGTACGGCGATACGGCAGCAGTGTTGGGCGCTGATTGGTATGACCTACTTCGCGATGTCCCTGCATCTGCGGATTCGTTTCGCGCAGTCGTATCAGCTCCAGTCGGGGCTGGTCAGGCCAGATCATCTGCACAGTGGGCCATAGGTCCCCTGTTTGAGGAAAACGCTGACCTTGCCCTATCGCAGCTGTTGGGGTCAGCCCAGCGGCTAGTCCTGAAGCCGGGACGTGATTCCTTTGCGACGTCAGCCGGCCGAGACCCGGTGAGGACTGCGTGGGCGCGCGTTCCCTCTGGTCCCACTACGTGCCGTTGGTGTGTGATGTTGGCCGCTCGAGGGGCCGACTATTCGGATGCGGTTTCGGCTGGTGACATGAACGAGTTTCACGACAACTGTGACTGCGTTCAGGTGCCGATTCGGTCCCGGTCAGACTGGCCGGAGGGGCACAGCGTCGACTTCTATGCGCGTCTGTATGCCGATCATTCGGGGGTCGGCCGGGATATTCCGGACGAGTGAATTGCACGGTTTCTTCCGTGCCCGTACGCGACGGCTTCGCGGTCATGGGCGTACGGCCCCTAAACGGAATGAGGTCTCAGCATGGCTGAGGAAACGGCCCCTACCACGGGCACGGAAGAAACCAACGGGCAGACGAACGAGGTCAAGGAGTTCCAGGCGATTCTGTCGCAGGAGGAATTCGACAAGGCCATTCAGTCTCGTATTGCTCGGGAGCGCGCGAAGATTCCCGCTGACTATGACGAGCTGAAGGCTAAGGCCGCGAAGTTCGCCGAGTGGGAGGACGCGCAGAAGACCGAAGCGCAGAAGGCGCAGGAACGACTCGAAGCGGCTGAGAAGCGGGCTGTCGAGCTGGAACTGAAGGCCACCCGCGCGGAGGTTGCCGCAAGCAAGGGCGTCCCTGTGGAGCTGCTGTCCGGCAGCACACAAGAGGAGCTTGAGTCGGCTGCTGATGCGCTCATCAAATTCAAGGCGGACGCGAACCAGGCCGGCTACGTAGCCCCAAACGAGGGGCGCAGCGGCGGCGCTAAGGGTCCGAGTACCGCTGATTCGTTTGCTCGCTTCGTTGAGAAGCAACTGAACTAGGAGGCCCATAAATGGCTGGTATCGATCTGAACCGCACTAGTGCGGGCGTGGCAGCGCTTCTGCCGAAGGATGTTTCGTCTGAGATTTGGGCGAAGGCTGTCAGCGACAGCGTAATCATGCAGGCCGCGCGGCGCATCAGCCTGCCTGGTGCTGGCATTACGATCCCGCTCATCACGGGTGACGCTGCTGCCGACTGGGTGGCTGAGACTGCGGAGAAGCCGGTTTCGGACGCCACCGTTTCGAGCAAGAGCATGACTCCCTACAAGCTGGCGGTCATCGAGACGTTCTCGAACGAGTTCCGTCGTGACCTGCCCGGTCTGTATGCCGAGCTCGCTCGCCGCCTTCCGTACTCCCTCGCAGCCAAGTTTGACGCGACCGTCCTTAACGGCACCGCACCCGGCTCGAACTTCGATGTGCTGTCCGGGTCGGCGGCGGTCAGCATCAACACGAACCCCATTGATGGTCTCGTGTCTGCCCTGACCACCGTTGGCGCTGCTGGCGGCGACGTTTCTCACTGGCTCATCTCGCCCCAGGGTGAGGGCAAGCTGATGTCCGCCAAGGACGGTCAGAGCCAGTACGCGTTCCTTCGCGATGCTCGTAGCGACTCTGGCGCGATCGGCTCGATCTTTGGGCGCGACGTGATCAAGTCTCGGGCGGTCTACTCGAACCCGACTGACCCGGCTCCTGACGTGGTTGGTTTCGCGGGTGACTTCGCGAACTCTGCCGTATGGGGTTCGGTTGAGGGTATCCAGGTGAGCATCACCGACCAGGCCACCATCAACAAGGGTGGTACTCAGCTCAACCTGTGGCAGCGGAACATGTTTGCACTCCGCGCTGAGATCGAGGTTGGCTTCATCGTTCGCGATGGCGCCCACTTCGTGAAGCTCACGGGTGCTACGACCGCACCGTAATGGAACTGGTGAACCCGTACACCGGGACCGTGGTGGAGGCGGACGGAGAGGTTGCGGAACGACTTATCACAGTCGGATTCGCCGCGTCTTCTCCCGAGCCGGAACCAGTGCGCAGGCCGGGGCGCCCTAAGAAGAAGTGACGTTATGGGGGCCAGGTAGAAATGCCTGGCCCCCAGTCATGAGCGGAGGCATCATGTCTTGGACTGAACCGACTGATGTGACGGGTGCGTGGATCGGCGAGGACGCACCTACTGACGTGGCGAAGATCCAGAAGTGGATCGACAAGGCCGAGCGTGAGATCAGGTTCCGGGTGCCAGACATCCAGGGCCGCATCGATGCGGAAGCCGCCGAGACTCCACCGCGCACAGACCTGCTCGAGATGGCTAAGGATGTCACTGTTGCGATGGTGATGCGGGTGTTCCGTAACCCGTCTGGTATCCGGCAGGCGAACACAACCACGGGGCCCTTCACGGACTCTGTGACCTACGGAGGGGACATCCCTGGTGGCCTTGGACTCACCGACGACGAGCTCGGAAAGCTGCAGGGTGCCCGTGACGGAGCGTTCAGTATCGACCTGATCCCGTCGACGTCCCCGTTCTATGTGGGTCCAGCATGAGGCAGATCAGCGAGGACGTGCTGTGGATGCCGTTCGTGGCCGGTGCGGTGGATGCTCATGGGAACCCGATTGAGTCATGGGGTGACCCGACCACCAAGGGCATCTATGCGTTCGATCCGGGGTCAACGTCTGAACCGCGTGAGGGGCAGGACCGGGTCGTTGTCGAACCGGCCGTGTACATGCCGACCGATGTCGTCTTTGGTTCCCGGGATCTGCTGATCGCGCGCGGTAAGGCGTACACGGTTGAGGGTGTCACTCGTGAGTGGCGGCATCCACGTCTCGGACGTATCGGGAACGTCGCGACTCTTCGGAGAGTGGAGGGCTGAACGATGCCAGATGTCACGGTCAAACTGAACTTGCGCGGCATCAATGAGGTGATGACTTCACCCGAGGCGACGTCTGCGGTTGTTCGGCGGGCGCAGATGATCAAGTCGGCTGCTGGTGAGAACTTTGAGGTGAATGTGGTCCCTCACCGCTATACGGCTCGTGCGTTCATTCGCCCTGCGAACAGTGAGGGTGCGAAGCAGGAAGCCCGGGATAAGCGATTGACGAGGGCGCTTGATGCCGGCCGTGGTTGAGTTCGTCGATGCGGAGGGGATGGTCATCGCGTTCCTGAATGCGCGCACCGAGTCGCACGCGGCGACGAAGGTGCCGAATCCGCGCCCAGCCAGGTACACGCGGGCGTGGCGGACTGGCGGCTACACGGTGAACCGGGTGCTTGAGGTGGTGCAGATCACCGTTTCGTGCACGGCGGGTGACAGTGTCACTGCGGAGTCTGATGCCAGGGTTGCGCGGTCTGCATTCCTGAACGACTTGACAGCTATGCCCCTCGTCCGCGGCTCCGAGGGTTTGACTGGGCCCTACTTTGACCCGGACCCCGACACGAACGAGGACCGCTACTCGTTCACGGTGATGTTGCGTATCCGCGCGGCACGCTGATCCATTCGACCCACGGCCTGTCTGACTGTGGGTTTCTTCATGCCGGTCATGTCCGGCTCTCTGGAAGGAAACGATATGACCGTCAATGCGAATAACGCTCGGATCTTCGGATCAGACGTCGACGCGATCTACCTTGCCCCGCTGGGAACCCCACTGCCGACGTCGATCGATGAGCCGCTGAACGCGGCGTTTGAGGACATCGGCTGGCTCCACTCTGACGGAATCAAGGAGACCCTGACCGGGTCGAAGTCCGTGATCCGCGGCTACCAGGGCGGCGGCGTTGTTCGCACCCTGATGCAGGAGACCGGTACGACGATCGGGTTCCACGCGCTCGAGTCGAAGCCGCAGACGAAGGCGCTGCGTTACGACGAGAAGGATGTGCAGATCACGAATGGTGTCCGTAAGGTCACCCGCGGTCCTGGACAGAAGGTGTCTGTGCGGGTTGCGGTGATTGACCTGTTCGACACGGATGACACCACTGTGAAGGAACGTCACGTCATCGAGCGTTTCGAGGTTGTGCCTGATGGTGAGCGCACTTTCGTTGGTTCCGACATTGCCGGTTTCCCCATGGTTGGGGAGATCATCGGCGACTACGTCACGTACGAGTCGGCCGGGTCTGGTGCGACGTCGAACGCCTGGACGGTGACCGTGTCTGGAGCCCCCACGGGTGGTACCTACACCCTTGCCGTGAATGGCTACTCGACGGCGCCGATCGCATACGGTGCTTCCGCGGCGGCTGTTGCCACTGCGATCAACGCCCTGTCCGGTGTGACTGGCGTGTCTGGGGTTACTGGTAGCGGGACGATCAACCTGACGTTCCCGTCGCCTGTGGTGCTGACCGCGGATGGTTCCGCCCTGACTGGTGGAACCGACCCCGACGTGACTGTCGTCGCGTCCTGATGACTGGCGGGTGGGGTGCTTCGACTCCACCCCACTCGCCGCACTTTTCTGAGTCGAACGAGTCGATAGGAGTCGATGAGCATGGTTGCAACACCCCAGGATCACAAGGTCAAGGTCGAGAAGATCGAAGTCGATCTCCCGGACGGGGTCGATGATGACGGGAAGCCGAAGACCCGGAAGGCACCAGCGCTGCGAACGGTCGTGCGTGGCATCACGGTCACCGTCCCGGAAGAGGCGCTCGATGACTTCGAGCTCGCGGATGAGATGGCGCGCATCGACGACGGGCAGGGACACCGATTTGCTCCGGTCGCACGCCGGCTCTTCGGGGACGACTACAAGCGCATCATGGACGAGTTGCGAGGCGAGAACGGGCGCGTCGGGCTAGAGGCCGCGATCACGTTCATCAATGAGACACTGGTGGCGCTCAACCCAAACTGATGATGCTCGTGACCGCCCTCCATCACCATGAGGGCGCGTTGCGAGCATCACTGCTGGCGGCGTACGGGCTCCGACTCGTCGATGCTCGTACATGGCCGATGCGTGAGGTCGCTGACCTGGTCGCGTGGCTACCTGCCGGGTGCGCACTGTGGGTTGACTTTGGTGGTCCTGCAGCGCTTTCCGAGGTCGTTCACGCTATTCGGGCGCTTGACTTCTCAGTCCGCGTGCTCGACTATCACGAGCGCGAGGGCAAGGGGCCGAAGCCGAAGGAGCCGCAGAACCCGCCATACGCGACCGAGCGGCGTGCTGAGAACACGAAGATGTCACGCAAGGCCGATGCCTGGCGGAGACGTGAAGCGCGGCGCGGTGCATGAGAGGTACGATCCGGGGATGGGATTCAAGGACGCGTGGAATCGACAGGTGGAACGCTCGCGAATCGTCGGCGCTTACGGCGTGCACTCGGTGACCCGTGATGGCAACTACCGCTGGATGCCCGAAGGCTCACTCAAGCAACAGGTGCGACCCCTGTCCGGTGCGTCAGCAGAGTATGAGCCCGGCTCTGCAACCGCGGGACGGACGACGCTCACTAGGGTCGCCGCTGGCGCCGTGATCGCCGGTCCTGTCGGAGCGATCGTCGGCGGGATGTTCAAGAAGGACACCGCACGTGGGTATGTGTCGGTCACATTCCCGGACGGATCAGTCGTAGTTGTCGACGGGCCACTGCAAGACGAGTCGAAGATGCGTCGCTTCGTGCAGGTCGTCAACAGCGAAGCGTCAAAGAACACCGAATAGTCGCGCGGTCCTCCGCGCCTGAAGCCCCGGTCACCTGGTAGGTACCGGGGCTTCGTCGTGGAAGGGGCCACAGTGACCACCGAAATCGCTAACGCCTACATTGCGCTCTATACGAAGATGCCGGGCGTCAAGAACGACATCGCGAAGGCGCTGGGCGGGTCAGATGCTCAGTCGGCAGTGAAGTCTTCTGGTGCCTCGTGGGGTGGTCTTCTGATGGGGGCGGTGGGCGGCGCGGTCGCGCTCGGCGCTGGCAAGCTCATCTCTGCGGTGACTGGTGCCGTCGATGGTGCGATCAAGCGCGTCGACACGATGAACAACTTCCCGAAGATCATGCGCAACTTCGGATACTCGGCAGACGACGCATCAGCATCCATCAAGTCGATGTCTGATCGCCTTCAGGGGCTCCCGACGTCGCTCGACACGATGGCTGGTGCGGTGCAGCAGCTCGCACCACTGACGAGTTCGCTCGGCGAGGCGACGGAGCTTTCTCTCGCTTTCAATAACGCTCTTCTGGCCGGAGGGAAAAGTACGGCGCTTCAGGCGAACGCTCTGGATCAGTACGTACAGATGCTGTCGGTCGGAAAGGTCGACATGGCCGCATGGCGATCCATCGTTTCGGCGATGCCAGGGCAGATGAATCAACTTGCCCAGTCGCTGTTGGGAGCATCAGCCGGCCAGATGGATTTGTACAACGCCATGCAGGACGGGACGGTCTCCTTCGACCAGTTCAACGCTGCGGTGATGGATCTGAACAAGAACGGAACTAACGGGTTTGCGTCATTCGAGAAGCAGGCCCGGGACTCGACGGACGGTATCGCAACCGCGCAGGCGAATCTCAGTACTGCGATCACCCGCAACTTGGCGACGGTAATCGAGAAGCTGCGCCCGCAGATCATGGCAGCCGCTTCCGCCATGACGGGCTTAGTGAATGCGATGGGGCCGCTGGTAGTCCAGGTTGTGGAAGCAGGTTCCGCCTTCCTCGGGTGGGCATCAGTGAACATGGATTGGCTCATACCCCTGGGCATCGCTCTGGGAGTTGTCGCGGCAGGGCTTCTAGCTGTGAATGTCGCCGCCACGGTCGCCGCAGCCGGAGGGCTGGCGAAGTGGGTGCTGGCGACTAAGGCGGGAGCAGCTGCACAGGCAGCGTTCAACGTAGTGATGAATGCAAATCCGATCATGCTGGTGATAACTGCAATTGCCGCCCTCGTGGCGGGTCTGGTCTACTTCTTCACTCAGACAGAGCTAGGCCGCGAGGTCTGGGCAAATGTCACTGCTGCGATCGGTGCGGCGTTCACTTGGCTGTGGGAGTCGGTTATCAGCCCGGTGGTGGACTTCATCGTCACGGCCTGGGGCGAGCTGATGTCGTTCTTCAACGACGCGTGGACGAACGTGCTGCAGCCGATCTTTGCGGCGATCGGTGCGGTCTTCACGTGGGTGTACGAGAACGTGATCCTCCCGGTTGTGACGGCGATCATGCTGTACATCGGCCTCTGGGCTGCGTTGGTTCAGTTCGTCTGGGAGAACGTCATTCAGCCCGCGATGACCGCGATCGGTGCGCTGTTCACGTGGCTGTGGGTGAATGCTGTTCAGCCTGCGGTCAACTTCATCAACCTGGCTCTGCAGGGGTTCGGTATCGCTGTTCAGTGGCTCAATAGCAACATCATCCAGCCGGTGTTCGCGGCGATCGGTGCGATCTTCGGGTGGATCTACAACAGCATCGTCGTGCCGATCGTCAACGGCGTGATCGCGTACTTTCAGATGCTTGGTGCGATCTTCACCTGGTTGTACTCGAATGTCGTCCAGCCTGTGTTCAACGCGGTCGGTGCGGCCTTCAACTGGATCTGGGGTTCGATCATCCGCCCGGTGATCAACTTCATCAACTCCGCGATCAACAATGTTGGTTCCACGATCCGCGCCGTGTTCGGCGGTATCGCGTCGTTCGTTGGGTCCGCTTTCCAGGCCGTGTTGGGCGTTGTTCGTGGTCCGATCAACGCGCTGATCAACCTCATTAACGGGATCATCGGGGGTCTGAACTCGATCAAGGTGAACATTCCGTCGTGGGTGCCGATCGTGGGTGGGCAGACGTTTGGTCTGAACATTCCCAAGATCCCTCGTCTCGCAGAGGGCGGCCTGATTCCCAGGTCGCCGGGTGGGACGCTGGCCGTGGTCGGTGAGGGGCGTTATGACGAGGTCGTGATGCCCCTGTCGCCGGAGGTTCTGCGAGAACTGCGTGGTGACCAGCAGGGCGGTATCCGTCCTGGTGATCGTGTGGTGTTCGAGGTGGAGGGGCAGCCGCTTACCGCGGTGGCGAAGCGTGTGGTGCGTTCCGCGTTCCCCACCGCCCAGTCGGTCACAAGCGAGTTCGCCCGTTAGCCCGCTGATGAAGGAGGTCTGTGATGACGTTCGAGTTGATTCCGTCGGCGGTTGATGCTGTTGCGATGTGGGCGGCTGGTGAAGAGTCGTCGGGCACGTTCGAGATCACGGATGTGGATCTGATGGTGTTGTCGGCTGATTCGCGGCGGGTGATTCAGAACGAGCTTGTGGAGAGGTCGGCTGCGGCTGGGTATGTCCTCGAGTGGCGTCGAGATCATCCCCGGTCGAAGGTTGTGTTCACGTGGCAGCGGATCGCTGATGTTGCTCGGGTGTCGGTGTAGGTAGTTGCTGGTGAGGGGTGGGGTCTTCGGGCCTCACCCCTCACGCATGCCCGGAGGGGGTTGCGCGTGGTCACGATTCAGGTGTCGAAGTCCAGCCCGTATGTGACGTTCACTGTCCCGGCTGATCGTTCGTCGTCGAATGTTGCTGGCAATACGTCGGTGATGTGGGCGCGCGTGCAGATGTCGAAGGGCTCGGGGAGCTTCTTCAACGGTGATGGTGCGCAGATTGCGTCGGCTGACGGCGTGGGGGAGTTCCGTCGTCATTCGGCGTCACCCTTCCTCCCGTCCGGGCTCACCGGGTGGAATGAGGGTCCGTCGTATCTGACGGTGTCCCATAACGCCGATGGCACCCGCTCGGTGACGATCCGGATGACGCTCGATTACGGCACGATCAACGAGTCGCACACTGCTGTTCTTGTGTTGCCGACGATTCCGAAGACTCCGACGGGGTTGGCGGTCACGCGCGTGTCGGACACGCAGCAGACCCTCTCCTGGGCGTCGGCGTCGGTGAATACGTCGGCGGTGGTGCAGCGTTCCACGGATGGTGGGGCGTGGCAGCAGGTTGGTGCCCCGTCGGGGAATGCGCACTCGTTCACGGATACGACGACGACCGCGAACCACAAGTACGACTACCGTGTGGCGGTGGTTGCTGGTGCCGGCCAGTCAGGTTGGTCGGGCACGGCGACGATCTACACGACTCCGTCTGTTCCTGCCGCACCGTCAGCGGTACGTGACGGGATGGACATTGTCGTTTCGGGGTCGTTCTCGTCGGTTGCTACGGGTGTGGATGTGCAGGATGGTGCGACGGTTGTCGCGTCGAATGTGACTCTCCCGTGGCGTCATGTCGCCCCCGACCCCGGCACCCCGCACACGTACAAGATTCGGGCGGTGCGTGGTTCCCTGGCGTCGGCGTGGTCGCCAGCGTCGAACACGGTGCAGCTGATTGCGCCGCCGAATCCTCCGGTGAACTTGTCCCCGAATGGTGGGGTTGCGGCGTCGGATGGTCCGGTTGTGTTGTCGTGGACGCATAACCCGGTGGATAGTTCGTCACAGTCGGCGTTTGAGGTGCAGTGGCGCCCCACGGGTGGTGCGTGGACGACGATCAGCGGTACGACCGCGTCTTCTGTGAGTGTGACTCTCCCGACTGGCGGGTTTGAGTGGCAGGTGCGGACGAAGGGCAGCGACCCGTCGTTCTCGGGCTGGTCTGCTGTCGCGACGGTGACGGTCATTGATCGTCCGGGCGTTGCGGTGATTCAGCCTGTGGACACATGGGCGGCGTCGACTCTTGAGGTGGAGTGGTCGTGGTTCCAGGCGCAGGGTCGTCCTCAGTCTGCGTGGCGGGTGGAGTTGCTGGATTCGACCGGTCAGGTTGTGGAATCTCGCGACGGGTCCGGCGATACGGGCAGCTACCTGCTGACCCGACGGTTGACGGAGGGCACCTGGACGGTGCGGGTGAAGGGTGCGACCGGGGATGTCTGGTCGATCTTCGGCTCGGAGACGTTCACGGTGGCGTTCATCCCACCGGAGCCCCCGGAGTTGTCGGGTGTGTGGGACGAGAGTCAGGGCGGTGTCGCGTTGACGCTCGCTGGTGATGTGTTCGGTGTGGCCGCGTTGGACGGCGACGCCTGGTATGTAGAAGCGGGAGCTTGAGCGATGGTTCGGAAATACGCGATCACTGAGGACGAGTTCCAGTCGATTCATATCGACCCTGTGGATGGTCACCTGAAGGGTTTCCGCGACAACGGCGACCCTGTCGACTTCGGGAACGCGATGGGACCGGCTGCGACAGATGCCACCGTGGCCGGATTCCTTGGAGGCTCCGGCCCGTCGGCGGTGCAGCTCAACACGTCGATGGTCATCAATTCGGCGTCGGTGGCATTGCGTGAAGCCCCGTTCCGTGGGCGGTTGGCTCCCTTTCATGAAGCGGTAGCGAATCGGGCTACGACCCCCGTCAGCATCATGGCGGTCGGGGATTCGCAGACCGAAGGATACGGGGCATCGTCACCGGCCGGTCCTTGGGTTCGGCTGCTGGCGGATGCACTGCTCGCGAAGTACCCGATTGCGGGGCTTCCGACGCAGCCGTTCTACCACCAGCCGATGAACACCGGCCAGCCGTCGTACACGCCGCGCGTTGTGGTCACACCTGCTGGCGTCAGCGCGACGGACTACGCGATCGACACCACGTGGGGCTATGGCCGCTTCTCTGGCCGGTTCCGCACGACCGTGCCGACCGGCGTCTTCACGTTCACTGGCACGGGAGCGGACATCTACTTCGTGCAGTTCGCTGGTATCTCGAAGATGCTCGTGTCGGTCGACGGCGGCGCGGCCGTCACGGTCGACACCACGAGCACGACGTACGGCATCCGGGAGAAGGCCGCGTACAAGATCCGTGGCCTGACTTCCGGCGCGCACACGGTTACGTTCAAGAGCGACGGCACGACGACAAGCCTCTTTCCGACGGGTGTCGCGTCCTACGATGGTGATGAGTCGAAGGGATTCCACGTCTTCAACGGCGGTCACTCCGGTTGGAAGGCCGGGGACTTCGCAAGCCCCGGTGGAGACAGTCTCGGCATGGCCAACAGGTGGCCCGGAGGTAGGGTGCCGAATCTGATCACACTCGGACTCGGCCACAACGAGACGATCGCGACCACGCCGGCCACGTTCAAGACGAACATGAACACGCTGATCGACCAGCTCATGACGGGCCTGGACCCGGCAACGCCGATCGTGCTCGTCGGGTGGTTCGAGAAGCTGACCACCGCAACGGCCACATGGCCGCAGTACATCACCGTCCTGTACGAGATCGCGGCGGCACGGTCGAATGTGCTCGTCTGCGACTTCTCCGCACGGTGGCCGAAGATCGGCACGACTGCGTTCGCGACGGCGTACTACGACAGCACGCACATGTCCCCCACGGGGCACCGGCTCGCCGCGCAGGTTCTCGCCGACTTCCTGGCCTCCTACTGATCTACATGATCGCGTTCGATCCATTCAAGCCCCGCGCCCTGCCGCATTCCACAGGGAGGAGACACCGTGGCGACGAACATCGGATTTGACGACGGCCACCCGTACTTCGAGTTGGGCGCTGATGACGGGAACGTGTCGATCGTTGACGGGCGTATCGCGTTCTTCGACACCGCGGCGACACCGTCAACGGTGACCGTCGAGAGGTCGGATGATGGCGGACTGACGTGGACACCCGTCCTGGGGGAGACGCCTGCTGAGGCTGGTGCGTCGTTCATGGACTGGCAGTCAGCGTCCTACGCAGACATCCTGTACCGTGCAACCGCCGTGAACACGGAAGGTGCCGCGGCGGTCACGGAGATCACGGTGCAGGCCCGGTCTGGTGCACTATGGCTGTCTGGCGGGTCCGGGTTCGGTGTCACCTGCCGGCTGCCTTTCGACCCACAGGTGAAGGTAACCGCTGGTCGCGAACGCGCGCTGAAGCAGTGGGCGGGCCGGACGAAACCTGTGACCCTCGTCGGTGAGGCGGTCTCCCGCGTTATCGAGGTGTCGGGATCTACCGCCGATCGCGCGATCGATTCCGAAGAGACTGCCAGCGTTGAAGCCCTCACCAGGCTCGCGCAGAACCCAGAAGCACAGTTCCTCTACCGTGACCCCGATGGCCGTCGCATCTTCGGAGTCGTACCCGAAATCGGGATGAGTCGAAACGGGTCTACCGGGTCCACGTCCGGATGGAACGGCCTCTGGGGTTACAGCCTCACTCTCACCGAATCCGACTAAAGGAGGCGTCATGCTCCGATGGTCATTCGAACGCCTGGACAGCCTTGACCGTCCGCTCGGCTCTCTCGACGGTGTGACGGGTGGTCAAGCTGAGATCGTCGCCCAGTCGACGCTCGGGGGCTCCGGGACGCTCGAGCTGGATGAGCGCGGACAGGGCATCGACTGGATGTCCAACCGTGTACGTGCCACGTTCCACGATGGCGACTTGTCGTGGAACGTGGGCACCTACTTGCTGGCATCTCCGACAGAGAAGCACTCTGCGTTCGGTGTTTCGTACTCTGTGGGGCTGCTGTCAAAGATGGTCATTCCGTCCGAGGACACCGTGGATGACCGCTACTCCGTGGCTTCTGGTGCAGCGATCATCCCCACGGTTGTCGATCTGATCCACTCAACGGGAGAAACGCGCATCAGCGTTACCAGCTCTGACATCGTCCTGGGGTCGTCGCTGACGTGGGAAGCGGGAACGTCGAAGCTGCGAATCATCAACGACCTGCTGCAGGCGGCAGGATACTGGTCGCTGTGGTGCGACGGTGGGGGACAGTTCCGCGTAGAACCCTACGTTGACCCAACCAAACGCCCTATCGTGTACCGGTTTGAGCATGGCGAAACATCCGTGCACATGGCCGATTGGGAGCACCAGCAGGACTTGTCAAGTGTTCCCAATCGGTTCGTAGCCGTAGGTCAGGGGGATGAAGACAGCCCGCCACTTGTCGGGATCGCCCTCAACGAAGATCCTTCGTCGCCGTTCAGCATCCCCTCCCGCGGGCGTTCGGTTACTGCCACCGAGGAAGGCGTGGAGGCGGAAACGCAGGAGATCATCGACGCTTACGCGGCCCGAAGGTTGCGGGATGCAATGTCACCGGTTTCGAAAGTCAGCGTCACACACAAGATGCTCCCACTTGAACCCAACCAGCTGGTCGAGTTCATCCCAGAAGACGGCCGACGTCGTCTGGCAACCGTGCAGCGGATGTCAATGGACTTCACGCCTTTCACAGACGTGCAGGCGGAGTGGAGGGAAGCGTGAACGACCTCCTCGAACCGATCAAAGACCAACTGCGGAAACTGTGGGAACGTGTCGCGCTGATGCCGGTCATCCGGTGGGGCACAGTGACCGCGACAGACCCGGTCGCCGTCATCCTGGACGGCGATGAAGAACCACTCCCATTCGCACCACAGATCGCCGTATCGGGCCTCACCGTCGGCGCACGCGTCGTCTGTGTCGAGCAACACCGACGCGTGATCGTCATCGCCGCCGCCTAACCCGCACACCTTCAAGCCCCGCCATCGTGCGGGCTTTCGCATACCCGGAAGGAACCATCATGGGCGCATACACAGAGGTGTGGCGCGACGGGTCCAGGTTGACGCCATGGATGTTCTACGTCATCACCCTGCTCGACACCGACCTGTTCCGGGCGTTCGGCGTGCATGTGCTGGTATCCAGCGGTATCCGCACCTACGACGAACAGAAAGCGATCTTCCTGTCCCGGTACGTCACCGCAGGGAACGTGAACGGCCGGAAGGTCTACGACACCCGTTGGTGGAACGGGGTCCGCTGGTATCGGGTCTCATCTGCTGGCACCGTCGCCGTTCCCGGAACCTCAAACCACGAGATCCAGGGAACGAAAGCAGCCGTCGACCTGCGCGATACAGGTAAGGACGCCGGCATCACTGTCGCCACCTCCGCCCGCGGGAAGTGGATTCGCCAGTGGTGCCGCGCGAAGGGCCTCCTGATCGCGTCAGGCGACGGGTTCGGGGAGGGCTGGCACTTTGACGTGCCCGGAATCTTCCGCACGCCTCCCACGATCCCGACAGGCGAGAGCAAGCCCGCTCCCGCGCCGACACCCGAACCTCAGCCCGCCCCGCTGCGGGAGGAAGAAGACATCATGCCTGTGATCATCCGCAACGCCGTCACCAAGGAGGTCAGCCTCCTCGACCCCGATGTGGGTCGCGACCTGCCCCGACTCGGATTCGGTGGCGGGAAAGCCGAACACCGGAGCGAGAAGACCACGAAGGGCGTCGTCAACACCTACCGCGGCTTCATTGTCACCACCGACCCGGAGGTCGCCGCCGCGTGGGGCCGGTCATACTGCCGCCTGTACGACAACGCCCCACAGGACCGCCAGTCCGCGGACTATCAGTCCGCACAGCGGGAGGCATCCCGGATCGCATTCGAGAAGCACGGTTCCTGATGCCCCCGGAAGGCAGCAACACGGAAGTTCTGGTAGCGATCGCGAAGCTCGACGGGAAACTCGACCTCGCGCTAGCTGAGACCGCCGCACTCAAGAACACCGACGCGGACCACGAACTGCGCATCCGCACGGTTGAGGCGCGACCCGTACCTGACGAGGAAACCGACAAGCGGATCAAGGTGCTCGAGGAGCGCCGCACCGTCAGCCCCGCCCAACTGTGGACGGGGCTGGTTGGTGTCCTGGGGCTTGTCGTCCTCGTCATGACCATCGCAGAGAAGTGGCCGTCCGTTTTCGGCGGCTGACGAAAGGATCACACATGAGTACCCCCACGCCCGATCAGCTCGGATCGATCATCAGCAGCGCCAGTGTCCGCAAGGGCATCTACGCCGCATACGTGTTCGGCATCATCATCATCGGTGCGCTGCAGGTCGGTTTCGCGGCCGTGTCCGCGGGCCAGCCTGACTGGCTGACTGTTGCTCTCGCGGTAGCCGCCTACCTTGGTGTCCCGGTCGGTGGGCTCGCGGTCGCGAACGCTGCAGCTGCACCCTCCCGTGACCAGATCCTTGTCGACTTCGCGAACCTGGACCCGGACGAGCAGAACGCCGACCTTCAGGCCGCAATCGCACGCACCCACTAACCCGGACCGCCCCATCCTCCCTTCAACAGGGAGGGTGGGGCGGTTTCGTCGTTGGGTCAGTCAGCCATGACACTGAGCAGCTGATGTCCGCCTGGCACCTTTGCTCGGACGGCGTCAATGTCCGCCGCCTCAACCGTGACCGTCGCACCGTAGCGGGTCAGGCGCCGCGTCGTGATGGAGTCAACCTCCCACCCATCCACGGCGGCAGAGTGCAGTGCAGCCACGACCTCATCGTGCGTCCCAGCGACTTCAAGGATGCGGGTTTCGACGGGACGGATACGACCAGTGAGCATGATCCCGAGCCTACCGATCAGTTCCGAGAGCCCGGGACGGCATACCCCTGCGTACCGTGCGTCCCGGCGTTCCGTCGCCGCTGACCTAGTTCGATGTGCGGCTGCAAATCCAGGTCAGAGAACTCCACACGCAGCGCCTCCACGAGGGTGTGCGTCCACTGGTCGTCGTAGAAGCCGATGAAGCGGCCGACCTCGGCGGCGAGGATGTCGAGACGGTCGCCAGCCGTCTCACGAAGCTCGGTCATCACAGCGGCCGGGTTCTGCGTGAACTGGTTCCGGGTCATGACACAGCCGACCCGGATGCTGAGCATCGTGTCGGCAGAGAGCGTGCGTGTGGTCATGCGCTGGACGATACGCCGGGTCACCGACGCTGATCGAGATCCGGCCCGTCGAATTCAGGCGGGACCACAACCTCGTCAAACGGCAACCGGTAACCACACTGACAGGCGAACCCGGAACCGTCCTCACGCAGCACCGTCCCATCATTCGGACACGTCGGTGCACCAAGCTCATCCACACCGACAGCGTATGTCGGTGGCCGGTCGGATCATAGGGACATGACCCCCGCCCGACTCCTCGAATTCGAACGCACCCACCCACGACACAACGGCGACAAGGAAGAAACCATCCGCGCCGCACTCGGGGTGACACCAGCCCGCTACTACGCGCTGCTCGGACGGGCGGCACGATCCGTTGAAGGGATGAGCGCCGACCCCATCACGGCACGTCGAGTGCGGGAGCGGCGGACAAGGAGAGCTGCAGTATGAAGCGGAAAGACGGACGTGAGCTTGTCACCGAGTACCCGGTGACCGCGATGGACATGATCGACTACGACCCGAACCCGCCAAAGCTTGGCGATCATGGTGTGCTCGCATGCCAGTTTCGGGAGGATAGTTACGAAGCGTGGATGGATGACATCTGACCTGGATGGTGGCACTTCTGAGGATCGGCGGCACCATCGGATGCACCGCGTATATCCTGGCCAGAAAGAGAAAAGCCCCCTCCCCAGTAGAAGCCTAGGGAGAGGGCCAGTGGCTCCGACCGGCATCGATCCGGTGACCTTTCGATTTTCAGTCGAACGCTCTACCAACTGAGCTACAGAGCCGAGCGGCACATCTTGTCTGCCGCTTCTTAGACGAAGAGCCTCCTCGAAAGAAGGCTCAACGCTAGGAGCGACCCTGACGGGACTTGAACCCGCGACCTCCGCCGTGACAGGGCGGCACGCTAACCAACTGCGCTACAGGGCCATAACTTTTCAATTGTATCGGAAGAGTGACCCCAACGGGATTCGAACCCGTGCTACCGCCGTGAAAGGGCGGCGTCCTAGGCCGCTAAACGATGGGGCCGCAGGTGAACCCTGGGGGTTTCCCTTGCCGACGCTCAAGCATAAGCGAAGCTTCGGTCAAAAACGAAATCGAGGGCGCGTCTTCTTCCATCCCGGGCGTTTCGGGAGGACGATGGGAGTGTCTCCTGTGCCCGCAGGAGTCCGGATCGCAGGTCCCGAAGCCGCCTCCGTCGCACCCTCTTCTGTTGCGGATGTGACGAATGTTGTTAGTGTGGCACTTGTGAAACCGGCGGAAGGGGCCGCGTGAACGAGCAGGTCAAGGCGGATGCTGCCGCATCCGAGGAATGCGGGTGTGCTCCCACGCCCGCCGAGCGGCGCGCCTTCTGGCCCTCCGCGCAGGTGACCCGTCGTGGCGCCATCACCGTCGGCGCACTCAGCGCCATCGCGCTCACCGCATTCGGTGTCACCGCCGGGACGAACGCCGCACACGCGGAGCCCGGCTATCCCAGCTGGGATGACGTGCAGCGCGCCAAGGCGAATGAGGCCGCCAAGGGCGCCGAAGTCACCCGTATCGAGGGCCTGATCCAGACCCTCACCCAGCAGGCCGCCGCCGCAGAGCAGGCCGCTCGGGTCGCCGGTGACGAGTACTACGCGGCCCAGCAGGCCTACTTCGAAGCGGCCGACCGTGCCGACTCGCTGCAGTCGCAGGCCGACGAGCAGGCGAAGATCGCCGACGAGAGTTCGCGCAAGGCCGCTCAGGTGGCGACGCAGCTCTACCGCACCGGTGGCGACCAGGCCGCCCTCGAGCTGTTCCTCTCCAAGTCCTCCAATGGTGCCGACGACCTGCTCTCGCGGCTGGGCAGCATGGACAAGCTGCTGGAGTACAACCGCACCGTCGCCGACACGGCCGCGGCCGCGCGCGACTCCGCTCAGCACCTGAGCGACCAGGCCAAGAGCGCACGCGACGAGCGCGACCGACTGCAGAAGGTCGCCCAGGACAAGATGGTCAAGGCGCAGGCGGCATCCGACGCCGCTCAGGCCGCCCTGGACGAGAAGCAGAACAACCTGCAGACCCTGCAGGCCCAGCTCGCCGCGCTCAAGGACACCACCACTGCGACGGTCGCCGGCTATCAGCAGGGCGAGGCCGTTCGCAAGGCCCGGGAGGCCGCCGAGGCCGAGGCTCGGCGCAAGGCCGCCGAGGAGGCCGCCAAGAACCACAACAACGGCGGAGGCGGAGGTGGTGGCGGTGGAACCGGCGGCTCTGGCTCCGGCGCCTGGCGTCGCCCGTCCGGCGGCCGCATCACCTCCTACTACGGCCGCCGCAACGTCCAGTGCACCAGCGGCTACTGCTCCTCCCGCGAGCACGGCGGCATCGACATCGCCAACGGCTGCGGTGCCCCGATCTACGCCGCGCACTCCGGCACCGTCGACTTCGCCGGCTACAACGGCGGCTACGGCAACTACACCCGCATCAACCACGGCGGCGGCGTCGGCACCGGCTACGGGCACCAGTCGCAGTTCGCCGTCCGTCGCGGCCAGTACGTCAACGCCGGCCAGGTCATCGGCTACGCGGGCAACACGGGCAACTCGTTCGGATGCCACCTGCACTTCGAGGTGTACGTCAACGGATCGCGGGTCGATCCGTATCCGTTCATGACCGCACGCGGCGCTCTCTGAGCATCCGCTCGCCGCACGCCGGCATCCGCTCGACCCGCACACACGACGAGACCCCCGGAACGAACCGGGGGTCTCGTCGTATCAGGCCTGAGGTCAGTGGCCCTCGGCGCCGAAGCGCGCGATCGCCTCGTCGAGGATGCGCTGCGCCTCGGCAGCGTCGCCCCACTCGTCGACCTTGACCCACTTGTTGGGCTCGAGGTCCTTGTAGTGCTCGAAGAAGTGCGCGATCTCCTTCTTGGTGTACTCCGCCAGGTCGTCGACGTCCTGGATGTGCGCCCAGCGCGGGTCCTTCGACAGTACGGCCACGAGCTTGTCGTCCCCGCCGGCCTCGTCGCTCATCTTCAGCACCGCGACGGGGCGCACGTTCACGACGACGCCCGGGTAGATGGCGTGGTCGAGCAGCACGAGCACGTCCAGCGGGTCGCCGTCCTCGCCGAGGGTGTTGTCGAAGTAGCCGTAGTCGGCCGGGTATCCGAACGTCGTGTACAGCACGCGGTCGAGGTGCACGCGACCCGTCTCGTGGTCGACCTCGTACTTCACGCGGCTGCCGCGCGGGATCTCGATGACGGCGTCGTGTGCGCCCATGTGCTTCTCCTTGGTTCGGATGCCGGGATCGAGCGGATGCCGGCGGCGGAAGTTCGCGGGGAGCCCAGCGGCCGCCCCGCACAAGGATACTCGCGAGCCGTGCAGAACTTTCCGGGGTCAGGCCTTCGGCACCCAGACGCAGACGACGGAGTCGTCGGTCTGCTGGTCGGGGAGGAAGCCCGTCAGATGCCACCCGTCCGGCTCGAGGAACGGGTAGTGCTGGATGGGCGTGTAGAGCTTCTCACCCGTCGCGGAGGTCTGCGGCGCGTCATCCGAGGGGCCCACCCTGCCCTGCGCCTGCGCGAAGTCGCCCTCGGTGTACACCTTCACCGGGCAGTAGCCGCCGAAGCCCTGCCCGTCGAGGGTGACCGGCCAGGAGCCGGCACCGGTGCCGTCGCCCGCGGCACCGACGTCGCGTGTGCGCTCCATGGTGCCGGCCTGCGCGCACGGTCCCGTGGCCTCGAACGAGTTGCGCATCACCTCGTGCACCCGGAACCCGCCCGCGATCGCCTCGACCCCGGTGACCCGGTCTGCGCAACGCGCGCCGGACGCGATCGGGAACGGGATCTGCTGCGGCTGGTCCGGAGCATCCGCCTGCGCCAGCCAGATGAACCAGTTGTTCATGATCCCGTTGCCGGACTCGAACTGCAGCGGGACAGCGGCGTCGATCAGGCCGTCCCCGTTCGCATCGGCGAACGTCGGCTCGCCGAGTTGGAACAGCGCGGTCTGCTTGTAGTACGGATCCTCCACCTCGGCCCTGCCGCCGCTGAGCTTCACCGGGTACTGCACGCCCAGCGTGTCCCAGGTGAAGGTCATCGATCCGAAGTCCACAGCGCGGATGGCATCGGCGGCGGGCGTGGGGGAGGAGCTCGCGTGCGGGCTCGGCTTCGGCGACGCCGGTGGCGGCGTGGGCGTGCACCCCGTGAACAGCGCGGCGACGAGCAGCGCGATGACGAAGACTGAATCCCCCCGGCTCATGCTGGCAGGCTAGCGAAGGTCGCGGATCGCGTGCGGGCGGCGCCGCCGGATCGTGCCGGATCTGTGACCCGGCCGACCGGCCCCGTACGGTGGAGGAATGCCATCGCTCGATCCCGCCGTCGCCGCAGTCCGCCGTGCCGTGCGCGCGACCCTCGCCGCTCTGGAGGCGGGTCCCGTGGTCGTCGCGCTCTCCGGCGGCGCCGACTCGCTTGCCCTCACAACGGCCACCGTCTTCGAGGCGCGGGCGCTCGGCCTCCCGGTCACGGCCGCGATCGTCGATCACGGTCTGCAACCCGGATCGGATGCTGTCGCCCAGCGTGCGGCCGACCAGGCGCGGGAGCTCGGAGCGCATGCCCGGGTGCTGACCGTGCACGTGGATCGGCAGCATCCGGACGGCCTCGAGGCCGCCGCACGTGCCGCCCGCTACGACGGGCTGCGGCAGTGCGCTGCCGAACTCGGCGCATCGGCCGTGATGCTCGGCCACACCCTCGACGATCAGGCCGAGACCGTGCTGCTGGGACTCGCCCGCGGCTCCGGGGCGGCCAGTCTGCAGGGCATGGCACCGCTGCGGGAGGACGCCGACGGGACGCGGTGGGCGCGGCCACTCCTCGGGGTGCGCCGTGCGACGACACGGGCGTTCTGCGCGGCATCCGCCCTCGAGCCGTGGGACGACCCGCAGAACACCGAGCCGCGCTTCGCCCGCGTCCGAGTGCGCGAACGCGTGCTGCCCGTGCTGGAGGCTGAGCTCGGCCCCGGGATCGCCGAGGCGCTGGCCCGCACCGCCGAGCAGCTGCGTGAGGACGCCGAGGCCTTCGACGAGATGATCCACGAGACCATCGAGGACATCGTCGAGCACGCCGAGGCGGGCATCTCGGTGAGCGTCGCGGCCCTCGCCGCGAACCCCGCGGCGCTGCGCAACCGCATCATCCGGCTCGTCGTCGACAGCGAGTTCGGCGTCGGGCTGACCCGGGTTCAGACCCTCGAGGTCGCCCGGCTCGTGACCGACTGGTCGGGCCAGGGACCGATCGACCTGCCCGGATGCACAGCGAAGCGCGCCGGAGGACGGATCGTCTTCGCGGCGCGCTGAGGCACTCGGCATCCGAGACCGACCCTTCGACGAGCTCAGGGACCCAGTGAACGTGGGCCGCTGAGCTCGTCGAAGCGCAGCCTACTTCTTGCCGAACAGGCCGCCGAGGATGTCGCCGATCACGTTGCCGCCGCCCTGTGCGCCGCTGGAGGAGCCGCCGCCGAGCAGGCCGCCGAGGCCGCCGAGGATGTCGCCCAGTCCGCCACCGCCGGATGCCTGACCCTGCTGGCCGCCCCCGAGCAGCCCGCCCAGGATGTTCCCGAGCCCGCCGCCGCCATTGCCGCTGCCGGATCCGCCCTTGGCGTTCGCGATCAGGCCCATGATGATCGGAGCGAGGATCGGCAGGAGCTTGCCGAAGTCGATGCCGCCCGCGGTCTTCTCCGACTTCGTCAGGCTCTCGGTGACCTCCTGCTGCTTGTCGCCGAAGACGTGACCGAGGATCTTGCCGCCGTCGGCCTGATCCACGTCGTCGACCTTCGAGGCACCCGAGAAGCCGCCGTGGCGGTTCAGCGCGTCCTCGATGGCGGAGGAGCCCGCCGGCGTCGCGGCGTTCTTGGCCAGTCCGCCGACGATGGCGGCGCTGCCCTCCTGAACGGCTTGACGGGCGACATCCGGGCTCACCCCGAACTTCTCCGCGATGTCGTCGATCGGCACCTGCTTGAGGATCTCGTCGAGGTCCATGTCTTCCTTCCCCGCGGGCGCATGCCCGCTCCACCGCTCACAGTAGTGCGGATGCCTGGTCCACAGGACGCACGACCTAAAATCGATCCATGCGCGCAGCGGACATCTCTGAAGACCTCGCCCAGATCCTCGTCACCGAGGAGCAGATCCACGCGAAGCTCGACGAGCTCGCCACCCGTGTGGCCGTCGACTACGAGGGCAAGGACATCCTGCTCGTGGGCGTGCTCAAGGGCGCCGTGATGGTGATGGCCGACTTCGTCCGCGCGCTGCCCTTCCACGCCCCGATGGACTGGATGGCCGTGTCGAGCTACGGCGCGAGCACCAAGTCCAGCGGCGTCGTGCAGATCCGCAAGGACCTGGACACCGACCTGCACGGCAAGCACGTGCTGATAGTCGAGGACATCATCGACTCCGGCCTGACCCTGAGCTGGCTGCTCGAGAACTTCGCGTCCCGTGGGGCGGAGTCCATCGAGGTGCTCGCACTGCTGCGCAAGCCGGAGGCGGCCAAGGTGGAGATCGACTGCAAGTACGTCGGCTTCGACATCCCCACCGAGTTCGTCGTGGGCTACGGACTCGACTACGCGGAGCGCTACCGCAACCTGCGCGACGTGGCCGTGCTGGCGCCGCACGTCTACAGCTGACGCGCCGGCGGACTCCGCATCCCGGCGCCTCCAGACGTCGCATGGCCGATTCACGGTACGCCGATGGTGAACGCACAGCAGTGCGCTAAGCCCCGGGCGGTACGCTGAACGGATCATGGATGTCAAGAAGGTCTCCCGCAACCCGCTGATCTACATCGTGCTGATCGGCGCGCTGCTCTTCGCCGGTTTCCTGCTGATCTCGAACCTGTCGGCCCCCACGCAGATCACGGTCACGCAGGGCCTCGATCTGCTCAGCGGCAAGACGGTCACGAAGGCGGTCAACACCGACGGCGACCAGCGGGTGGACCTCACGCTGTCCAAGCCCTTCCAGGGCTCCGAGAACGTGCAGTTCTACTACGTGGAGGCCCGCGCCGACCAGGTGGTCGAGGCCATCGACGGCGCTGACATCAAGGCCGCCGACGTGGTCGACGTCGTCCCGCGCGCCACCTGGTTCGACGGCTTCCTCTCGCTTCTGCTTCCCCTCGTGCTGCTGGGCCTGTTGTTCTGGTGGCTGCTGTCCTCCATGCAGGGCGGTGGCAGCAAGGTCATGCAGTTCGGCAAGTCCAAGGCCAAGCTCGTCAGCAAGGAGACGCCGACGGTCACCTTCGCCGACGTCGCCGGTGCCGACGAGGCCATCGAGGAGCTCCACGAGATCAAGGAGTTCCTGCAGGACCCCGCCAAGTTCCAGGCGATCGGCGCCCGCATCCCGAAGGGTGTGCTGCTGTACGGCCCTCCCGGAACCGGAAAGACCCTGCTCGCCCGCGCCGTCGCCGGTGAGGCGGGCGCACCGTTCTACTCGATCTCGGGTTCCGACTTCGTCGAGATGTTCGTCGGTGTGGGTGCATCCCGCGTGCGCGACCTGTTCAACCAGGCCAAGGAGAACGCCCCGGCGATCATCTTCATCGATGAGATCGACGCCGTCGGCCGTCACCGCGGTGCCGGCCTCGGCGGCGGCAACGACGAGCGCGAGCAGACGCTGAACCAGATGCTCGTCGAGATGGACGGCTTCGACCCGAACGCGAACGTGATCGTCATCGCGGCCACCAACCGTCCCGACATCCTCGACCCCGCACTTCTGCGCCCGGGTCGCTTCGACCGCCAGATCGGCGTGGACGCACCCGACCTGAAGGGGCGCCAGAAGATCCTCGAGGTGCACGCCAAGGGCAAGCCGCTGTCGAAGTCGGTGGAGCTCGAGGTCGTCGCGCGCAAGACGCCCGGTTTCACCGGCGCCGATCTCGCGAACGTCCTCAACGAGGCCGCGCTGCTGACCGCGCGCTCGAACGCGCAGCTGATCGATAACCGCGCCCTCGACGAGGCCATCGATCGCGTGATCGCCGGCCCGCAGCGCCGCACCCGGGTGATGAAGGACCGCGAGAAGCTCATCACCGCGTACCACGAGGGCGGGCACGCCCTGGCGGCCGCCGCCATGAACCACACGGATCCGGTCACCAAGATCACGATCCTGCCCCGCGGCAAGGCCCTCGGCTACACGATGGTGCTCCCGCTCGACGACAAGTACTCCGTCACCCGCAACGAGCTGCAGGACCAGCTCACCTACGCGATGGGCGGTCGCGTCGCCGAGGAGATCGTGTTCCACGACCCGACCACCGGCGCCAGCAACGACATCGAGAAGGCCACCGGCATCGCCCGCAAGATGGTCACCGAGTACGGAATGACCACCGAGGTCGGCCCGGTCAAGCTCGGCTCCGAGGGCGGCGAGATGTTCGTGGCGCGCGACATGAACCGCGGCCACGACTACTCCGACAAGATCGCCGAGACCGTCGACGAGCAGGTGCGCGCCCTCATCGAGCAGGCGCACAACGAGGCCTACCAGGTGCTCAGCGACAACCGCGACATCCTGGACCGCCTCGCCCTGGCGCTGCTCGAGGAGGAGACCCTCGACCACCACCGGATCGCCGAGATCTTCACCGACGTGCGCAAGCTCCCCGAGCGCCCGCAGTGGCTCTCCAGCACCGAGCGCCCGGTGTCGACGCTTCCTCCGATCGCCGTGCCCGTGCGCGAGCAGATCGCGGCCGACGCTCCGGCGCCGACGACCACGACGCGCACGGCGGGTCCGAAGCCCGCCGGCGGACAGGCGCGACCGGCGACGGCCTGACGTGGCTGTCGACAGGGAGCGGGTCGAACGGCTCACCCGTGAGCTGCTCGAGGCGATCGGCGAGGACCCGGATCGCCCGGGGCTGAAGCAGACCCCGAGCAGGATGGCCGAGCTGTACGCGGAGCTGTTCGCAGGCGTGGACGAGGATCCCGCCGCGCACCTCGCGCGAACCATCAGCGTGACGCGCGGTCCCGCGCCGGACACGCTGCCCTCCGGCGCGGTGCTGCTGCGCGACATCCGCTTCCGTTCGGTCTGCGAGCACCATCTGCTGCCGTTCGCGGGTGTCGCGCATCTCGCGTATCTTCCCGGCGAGCAGGTCGTCGGCCTGGGCGCGCTGGTCAAGGTCGTCGAGACCCTCGCCTCCCGCCCGCAGGTGCAGGAGCGGCTGGGGGAGCAGATCGCGGATGCCATCGCCGAGCACCTCGACACCCGTGGTGTGCTCGTGGTGCTCGACGCCACGCACGGCTGCGTCACGATGCGCGGGGGACGCCAGCCGTTCGCCTCGACGGTCACGATCGCCGCCCGCGGCGAGTTCACCGATCCCGTCGCCCGTACGGAGCTGATCACGCTCATCGGCGCCTCCGGTGCGGCGTCCCACGAGGCGCGCGCATGACCGGCATCTGGGGCATCCTCAACACCACGCCCGATTCGTTCAGTGACGGCGGGCGCTACGTCGACCCCACCGCGGCGATCGAGCGCGCACGGCTCATGCGCGCCCAGGGCGCGATGATCATCGACGTCGGCGGGGAATCGACCCGTCCCGGCGCGGTGCGCGTCGACCCCGAGGTCGAGCGCGCGCGGGTGCTGCCCGTCATCGAGGCGCTCACGGATGCCGGCATCCCGACCTCCATCGACACACTCAACGCCGACACCGCTGTCGCGGCCGTGCGCGCAGGAACCCGCATCGTGAACGACGTCTCCGGCGGTCTCGCCGACGAGCGGATGCTGGCCGCCGTGGCCGACCTGGGCGCCGACATCGCCATCGGCCACTGGCGCGGTCCGAGCGACGACATGTACGCGCACGCCCAGTACGTGCGCGTCGCCCGCGAGGTCGCGGGCGAGCTGCGCGAGCGCACCGAGGCTGCGATGGCCGCGGGTATCGCCCCGGCGCGCATCATCGTCGACCCGGGCATCGGGTTCGCGAAGACCGCGGAGCAGAACTGGGAGGTGCTGCGCGGCCTCGACGAGATCACGGCGCTCGGCCACCGGGTGCTGGTCGGAACCTCGCGCAAGCGGCTGCTGGCCGACGCGCTGCACCGGGTGTCGGGCCCCGATCCGCTCAGCGAACGACGGCGCGACCTGGCGACCGCCGTCACCAGCGCACTCGCCGCGCGGGCCGGCGCCTGGGCGGTGCGGGTGCACGACGTCGCCGCCACGAGGGACGCGCTGGCCATCGCCAGCGCCTGGGATGGAGCATGAGATGGACTTCCTCGACGAGATCGTGCTGACCGGGCTGACGGTCTTCGGCTACCACGGCGTGTTCGACTTCGAACGCCGCGACGGCCAGGAGTTCACCATCGACCTGAAGCTCGGCCTGCCGCTGAAGGATGCCGCGACATCCGACGACGTCGCCGACACCGTGCACTACGGCGAGCTGGCCGACAAGGTCGCCGCGATCATCGCCGGCCAGCCGGTGAACCTGATCGAGACCCTCGCGCAGCGGATCGCGGACGCGGTGCTCGAGGACGAGCGCGTCAAGACCGTCACCGTCACCGTGCACAAGCCGCACGCGCCCATCGAGCAGACGTTCGCCGACGTTGCCGTTTCGATCCACCGGATGCAGAAAGCGTGACCCGCATGGACGTCCGCCTGACCCACCTTCCCGAGCCGCCCGACCCCCGCCCGGGTCGCGAGCCGCAGGTCGCCGTCATCGCCCTCGGGTCCAACGAGGGCGACCGGGGTGAGACGCTGCGCGCCGCGGCCGAGCGGCTGCGTCGCCTTCCGCTGGTCGACGATGTCGTGATGTCCGATCCGATCGAGAGCGTCGCCGTCAAGCTCGACGGGCCCGACCCGGACGCCCCGCGCTATCTCAACGCTGTGGCCCTTGTGACCACGCGCCTGGCGCCGCAGGTGCTGCTGGGCATGATGCATGCGGTCGAGGAGGAGCAGGGGCGGGTGCGCCGGGAGCGCTGGGGCGACCGCACCCTCGACCTGGACCTGATCGCCTACGGCGACTTCCGCAGCTCCGAGGAGCATCTGCAGGTGCCGCACCCGCGCGCGGCGGAGAGGCTGTTCGTGCTCGAGCCCTGGCTGAGCCTCGACTCGGATGCCGTGCTGCCCGGCGCCGGACGCGTGGACGAGCTGGTGCGCCGGCTGAAGGACGAGCCGTGAGACGCACATCCCCCGGCGTGCTGATCGTGCTCGGACTGCTCTCGGCCGCCGCCGGCTACGGCTTCGATCACCTGCTGACGATCACAGGAAACGCGACCTTCACCCCGACGATCTTCCTGCCGGTCCTGCTCGTGCTGCTCGGCGCGACCTGCCTGCTGCTGGCCTGGCCGGTCCGGCGCAGCGTGCGCAGCGGCATCCGCATCGACCCCTTCCGCGCGGTGCGGGCCTCGATGCTCGCGCAGGCGTCGAGTCTGCTGGGAGCGATCCTCGCCGGCTTCGGCGCCGGCCTCCTCGCCTTCCTCTCCACACGGCCGGTGCCCGCGCCGGTAGGGTCGACTGTGGCGATGGTCGCCCTGGTCGTCGGCGCGCTGCTGCTGATCGGGGCGGCGCTCCTCGCCGAACAGTTCTGCACTCTGCCGAAGGATTCTGATGACCGAGAGCCCGACGACCCCGCCCCGTGATCCCCATGGATTCGAGCAGCCGACGCGGGCACCCGAGTCGCCGCTGATCCCCTCGGCGCCGGTGCCGCCCGCCGCTCCGGTCGCGCCGGTCTCGGCCCCCGAGCCCGTCGGGGAGGCCCCGGTCGCGCCGCCGGTGCTGGACCAGGGCACCTATCAGCAGCTGCGCACGCCGCGCAGCCCTGCCGCGCTCGCGCTCGACGGCACCTGGCACCAGATCTCGCCGCGCTACGTGATCTCGGAGTACGTGCAGAACGCGATCTTCGTCGTGCTGATCGTGGTCGCAGCGCTCGTGGTGCACCTGGCGTTCGAACAGGTGTGGGTGTGGATCCCCGCCGGCCTCATGCTGGCCGTCACGCTGATCACGCTGATCATCCTTCCGCGCCAGGCCCGGGCGATGGGGTACATGCTGCGCGAGGACGACGTGGTGTTCCGCCGCGGCATCCTGTGGCAGCGGATGGTCGCGGTGCCCTACGGACGCATGCAGCTCGTCGACATCACGCAGGGGCCGCTGGACCGGGCGTTCGGCATCTCGCAGCTGAAGATGGTCACCGCCGCCGCGACCACGGGCGTGCAGATCCCCGGCCTCACGCAGGACGGCGCCGAGGCGCTGCGCGACACGCTGATCCAGGTGGCCGAGACCCGCAGGACCGGCCTGTGAGCACGCCTGCGCCCTGGGGACCGGACCCCGCCCGCCCGCCGGCGGCAGCGCCGTCGACGACCGTGCTGCCCGAGGGCGGATCCTCGTCCCTCGCCGACGGCGAGTGGCACCGCATGCATCCGCTCACCCCGCTCTTCAAGGGCGGGCTGGTGCTGATCATCGTGGCCGGCGTCGTGATCTCGAACATGCGCGAGCGCCTGATCAGCTGGTTCGTGAGCCTCTTCGCACCCGATGAGGCGAAGTACATGGACTACGGCGGCGATCCCGTCGACTGGGTGCTGGACAACAACCTCATCCTCGTCGTGCTGCTGGGCGTCCTCGCACTGGCGGTCGTGCTGGTCGTGGTCTTCTGGATGGTGTGGCGGTTCCACCAGTTCCGCATCACGGGCGACCACGTCGAGGTGCGCAAGGGCATCGTGTTCCGCTCGCACCGTCGCGCCCCGCTCGACCGGGTGCAGGGAGTGAACCTCACCCGTCCGTTCCCCGCGCGTGTGATCGGGCTCGCCAAGCTCGAGGTCGTCGGAGCCGGAAACGACGCGAACGTCGAGCTCGAGTACCTCGCCACCCCTCGCGCGGAGTCGATCCGCGCGGACATCCTGCGGCTGGCGTCCGGCGCCCGTGCCGCTCGCGAGCACGACCGCGCCGGCGCCGCCGCGCCCGCCGGCGTGACCGCGCAGCTGGTCGGCTCGATGAACGCAGGCGTGAACGGACTGATCCAGGGCGTCGATCTCGCCGACGTCGCGCCCGAGAGCGTGGTCAAGATCCCCACCGGCCGGCTGGTCGGAGCGCACCTGGTGCACTCGCTGCTGTGGCTGGTGTTCTTCGGCGCGATCATCGCGGCGTCGATGACCGGCATCCTGATCGGCGCGGTCCGCGACGGCGAACCCGAGGTCGGGCTCATCGGCCTGGGCGCCGGCTTCGCGATCGGCATCCCCATGGTGCTCGCGTTCGTCGCGGTCACCTGGTCGCAGATCTCCAAGTCGCTGCGCTATTCGATCGCGCCCACCCCTGACGGCGTGCGCATCACCTATGGTCTGCTGACGACGGTCACCGAGACGCTCCCGCCCGGTCGCATCTTCGCGGTCGAGGTCACGCAGTCGCTGCTGTGGCGCCCGTTCGGCTGGTGGGCGATCAAGATCAACCGCATGAGCGGCAAGAGCGCCGCACAGCAGCAGAGCGGTAACGCGCAGCAGTTCAACATCGTGCTGCCGGTCGGCAAGCGCGCCGACGTCGAGCGCGTGCTGGCGCTGATCCTCCCGGATGCCCCGCAGTCGGACATCCCGCTGGTGTGGGAGCACGGCATCCTGGGCCCGGTCGAGGGTGATCCGTACAAGACGATCCCGGCCCGCGCGTGGTGGCACCGGCCGCTGTCGTGGAAGCGGCACGGCTACGCGGTCACGGAGTTCGGCGTGCTCCTTCGCCGCGGTGTGTTCTGGCGCAAGCTGGCGGTCTTCCCGCTGGCACGTCTGCAGGGCGTGTCGGTGTCGCAGGGGCCGCTCGACCGGCTGCAGGGCGTCTCGGGCGGGCAGGTGCACTCCGTCACCGGCCCCATCTCGGGCACTTTGTCCGGCCTCGAGCGCGACGACGCGATCGCGCTGCTCGACGGCGTGAGCCGGGCGGCCGCGGCCGCCGCCGCCCGCGATCACTCGCACCGCTGGGGTTCGCACCTGGATCCGTCGACGGGATCGGGAACCGAGGATGTCGCGAGCGCCGCGCACTCGGGACCCACGGTCGCAGGACTGTACGACGCTCCGGCCGGCGGCTATGCGCCGATGCCGCCGAGCGCGCCGCCCGCGCCCTGAGCGAGCGGAGGCGTCAGAACGCCGCGTCGTGCCTGGCGCTCCGTCTCGCTCCTTCGCTGCTCTCTCAACGATCGGTCGGGAGCAGCACCCGGTGGTGGTCCGTGACCAGGGGCGTCTCCCCGCGGGGCTTGCGTCCCGTCTCATCGGCCGGCTGCACGTCGATCGCCTGCACGAGCGGCTCGCCCAACCCCATCATCCGGACGTCGCACACCAGTGCGCCGGCGCGGCACGGCACGGTCCAGCGCAGCGCGGAAGAGTCGCTCGCCGACACCACCCGCCCCTCGAACGGCAGGGCATCCGGGGCCGGCAGGCCCACCTCAGCGAGCACTGCCTCGTGGCGTCGGGTACGGACCTCGGCGGGCACGTCGCGGAGCACGTTGCGCGCGAGCGGACCCATCAACTCCCAGGCGTCCGACCGTCCTGCGCGGAGCAGGTCGTCGATGCGGCGGGCCGCGGCGACGGTCTGGGGCCACGGTCGCACGATGGCGGCCGGGGCGTCGACTCTGCCCAGCACGTCGTGCAGCACGGCGCCGGCGATGCGACCCGCGCCGAACTGATCGGAGTTTCCGAACACCACCACGCCGATCCCGCTCGCCGGATGCCAGCGCATGTGCGACGAGAACCCGGGGAGCCCGCCGGCATGTTGCACGACGCGACCGAAGCGGCGGTCGTGTTCCACGACGAGCCCATAGCCGTACCCCGCACCGTCGAGCTCGCGCTCGCCGAACTGCCCTACCGCGGGGGCGATCAGCGTGTGCGCGACCTGCATCTCCCGGCGCGAGGAGGCGGCGAGCACCGTGTCTGCGGCGTTCGCCTCGAACGCGGAGCCGAGGAACCCCATCCACGCCGCGATGTCCGAGATCGTGCTGAACAGGCTGCCGATGCAGCCCAGCGCCCCGGTGCCGACATAAGGCTCCGGCACGAAGGACTCACCGTCGTCGAATGTGCGGAAGCCGTGTGCGAGGTCGGTTCCGGCGGGATAGAGATCGGCGGATGCCCGCGTGCCGGCAAGTCCCAGCGGGTGCAGCATCCGCTCCCTGATGACGTCCTCGACGGGGCGTCCGGTGACCGCCTCGATCGCACGACCGGCCAGCGACTGGCCGAGATTGGAGTACTGGTACGTGGACGCGGGAGTCGCCGACAGCGTGAGTCCGTCGCGGACCAGGGTGCCGATGAACTCCCGGGACGCGCCGAGAAACTCGTCGCCCCATGGATTGTCCTCGGCCAGACCTGACCGATTGCTCAGCAGCATGTCGAGCGTGAGATGCGCCGGGCGGCCGTCGTACCGCGTCGCGGCCGCCTCGGGCACGTAGCGCTCGATCGGGACGTGCAGGTCGAGCAGCCCTTCATCTCGCAGCGACAGCACGGTCGCTGCGAGGAAGCTCTTCGACATCGACGCGATCCGGAACACGGTGCCGGGAGCGGTCGCCGCGCCGTCGCGGCGCGGCTCGCCATGTGTGTGGACCGACACGACCGCGCCATGGTGAGTGACGGCCGCGACGGATGCCGGGGCACGACGCAGCGTCGCGGCATCCAGCCGTCCGGCCAGCGCCTCGCGTGCCTGCACGGCCAGCTCCTCCGTCGCGAGCGGACGCGGTGTCATCCTGCGATCCGGGTCGCTGCGGCAGCGCGTACCTCTGCCGCGAACGCCGCAACCATCGCCCGGCTGGCACGGGTGTTGAGCTGGTCGACGTCCCGCGCCTCGGCGAGGAGTTGCGCGAGTGGACGGTCTCCCTCTGCCCTGGTGGTCGGCTCCTCCCACCGGGTGAGATCCTCGGCGCCCACCTCGGGATGGAACTGCAGTCCGCGCACGTGTGCGCCGAGACGGAAGGCCTGGTTCTCGACGGCCTCGCTCGACGCGAGCAGCACCGCGTCCGGTGGCAGCGCCGTGATCATGTCCTGATGGTTCTCGATCATGTGAACGGCGTCGCCAAGCGCTGACAGCAGGGCATCCGACGACCCCTGCGAGGACGGCGTGATCAGGGTGGCGCCGCGCTCCTTCGGCCCGAAGGCGGCGCGTACCTCGCCACCGGCGACGTGCGCGAGCAGCTGACCGCCCAGACAGATGCCGAGCGTCGGCAGATCGGCGTCGATCGCCTCGCGGGCCAGGACCCGCTCCTGCGCCAGCCAGGGGGCGCGATCGTCGTCGTCGGGCATCAGTCCGCCGCCGAGCATGACCAGCCCGTCGTAGCCGCTGAGGTCGTCGGGCAGGCCGTCCGATCCGAGCACGGTGTCCACGACGATGCCGTCCTCCTCGAGCCAGCGTCCGAGTCGACGTGGTCCCGAGGACTCGGCGTTGACGACGACGAGCACGCGCGGGGCCCGCGCAGCAGTGCGCTGCGCGATGTCGACCGACGGGGTGCTCGCCACCGGCTCGCCGGCGGTTCCTGCCAAGAAGGCGGCGTGGTCGGTGTCGGATGCCTCGAGCACGCGGAGCACGTTGCCGTGCGCGACGGCCTCGAGATCCTGCGGCGACCATCCGCGGGTGCGCAGCTCCTCGAGCAGGCTCTGATAGCGCGACACATCTTCCAAGCCGGATGGCATCGACCCGGTGCCGTCGTAATCCGCGCCGAGACCGACCGCGTGCACGCCGGCGACGTCACGGACATGCTCGACGTGGTCGGCGACATCCGCGATCCCGACCACAGGGGGCTCGCCCTGCTCGCCCGCCAGCACCCAGTCGCGCCGGGCCTGCGAGACGAAGGACGGCACGAATGCCACCATCACCACGCCACCCTGCGCGCCGATCATCGCGAGCACGTCATCGGGCACGTTGCGGGGGTGGTCGCACAGTGCCAGGGCGCATGAATGCGTCACCACCACTGGTCGCGTGCTCACGGCGAGCGCGTCGCGCATCGTCGTCGGCGCCACATGAGCCAGGTCGACCAGCATGCCGATCCGGTTCATCTCGCGCACGACGTCGCGCCCGAAGTCGGTCAGGCCGCCGTGCTGCGGCTCGTCGGTCGCCGAATCCGCCCAGGCGATCGTGCGCGACCAGGTGAGCGTCATGTACCGGGCACCGAGTCGCGCGTACTGACGGAGCACGGCGAGCGATCCGTCGATCTGCGCACCGCCCTCGACACCGATCAGCGAGGCGATCCGGCCCTCCGCCATCGCGGTCCGCACATCGGCGGCCGTGCGCGCGGCCGCGAGGCGGTCGGGGTAGGCGGTGATAAGACGCTGCACGAAGTCGATCTGCTCCAGCGTCGCGGTGACCTGCTCGGCTCCGACCAGTTCGGGGTCCACCCACACTGACCAGAACTGCCCGCCGACGCCGCCGGCGACGAGCCGCGGCAGATCGGTGTGCAGCGTCGGCACCGAAGCGTCCAGACCCGTCGTCGTCGAGCCGAAGCGCTCGCGGCGCTCCCAGGCGAGATCGTTGTGGCCGTCGATGACGGGGATCATCCGTCACTCCTGTCCGTGTCGAAGCTGCGGGAGGTGTTCTGGCGCACCCATTCCAGGTCGATGTCGTGACCGATCCCGGGTGAGGTGGGCACAGTCACGCGCCCCTCGTGCGCCACCACGGGGGGCGTCACGACGTCGCGTGTGAAGTACTTGTCCGACCCTGACACATCCGAGGGCAGCGTGAAGTTGGGAAGCGACGAGATCGCGACGTTGGCGGCCCGTCCCACCCCGTATTCGTGCATGCCGCCGCACCAGACCGGCACACCGGCCTCTGCGGCGAGATCATGCGCGGCGCGCGCGACCGAGAGCCCGCCCATCCGCGACACCTTGATGTTCAGGATGCGGCCGGCGTCCAGCGCGAGCATGGTGCGCAGATCACCGAGATCGACAACCGATTCGTCGAGGCAGATCGGGGTCTCGATGCTCTGCTGCAATCGGGCGTGCGCGACGAAGTCGCGCGGCGCGAAAGGCTGCTCGATCATGGTCAGCTCCGCCTCGTCGAGGACACGGAAGACCTCAGCGGATGCGTCGTCATCGGGGTACGCGCCGTTCGCGTCGACATGCAGGTCGAGTTGCGGATGCGCCGCGCGCACGGCGCGCACGGGCTCCACGTCCCAGCCGGGAGCGATCTTGAGCTTGACCCGGCTGTACCCGGCATCCCGCTGACGCTCCACCTGTGCGAGGAGGTCGTCGATGGTCGGCTCGATGCCGAGTGACACCCCGGCGAGGACCTCGGTGCGGCTGCCGCCGAGCGCGGTCGCGAGCGAGAGGCCCTGGGCGCGGGCGTACAGATCCCAGCCGGCGGACGAGAACCCGGCCTTCGCGAACTCGTGGCCGCGGACGCGGTGCCAGCTCGCCTCGAGCTGCTCAGGAGTGTCCCACTCGACGCCGAGAACGGCCGGCACCAGATGCCGCAACGCGATCGTCCACGCCGTCTCCGTGGTCTCCGAGCCATAGAACGGGTCGGCGGGGGAGGCGATCTCGCCCCAGCCCGTCACGCCCTCGGCGTCCGTCGCCTCGACCAGGATGTGGTCGAGGGCGGTCTTGCGATGTGAACTGGTCTGGAATCCATGCACGAGCGGGAGCGCGACCTCGAAGAGACGCAGTCGATCGATCCTCATCCCCGTGGCTCCGCTCCCGCGGCCGGGCCGGCGTGGTACAGGCCCAGATCTCTGCCGAACCGGTCCCGCACGGTCAGCCGGCGGCGCGCCCCCTTGGCACTGGCAGTGGTGAGAGTCGAGAGCAGGTGACATACTGCGGCGACCGAGGTGGGGGAGTCGGCGTACGAGGCCGAACCGGTATGCACGCGGATGAGAGCCGAGGCGACGGCGGCCAGCGGCGCATCCGCGCTGTCGGTGATCACCACCAGTTGGCCGCCCGATTCGCGGAACAGCTCGCCGAAGCGCACCGTGTCCTCCCGGTAGCGACGCATCGAGAACACCACGAGCACGTCGCTGGCGCGCACGTCGGTCAGCACGGTGAGCGGGGTCAGTGCGCGGCCGTCGACCAGGAACACGTTCGAGAGGGTCGCCGAGAGATCGGCGCCGAGCAGTTCCGCGTACGCCGCGGCCTTGCCCTGTCCGCCGATGTAGCGGCGACGGGCGCCGAGGATCAGGGCGGCGGCGCGAGGCGCGTCGCCCGTGCGGGAGAGCTCGTCGAAGGTCTGCGCCAGGGACCGGGTCTCCGCCTCGATGACGCGCGCCTGCAGCGCTTCGGCCGACACATTCGTGCGGATGCGCTCGCCGTAGCGCTCGCCGGGTGAGACCAGCGTCCGGTCGTGGGCGTCCTCCTCGTTCGTGGCCGCCGAAAGGGACTTGTTCGCTTTCACTCTTCCTCCTCATCGAGGCGGCGCACCGCGAGGTGCGCGGCAGTTCTGTCGTCGACTCTCGTGCACGCGACGAGCACGCGGCCCTCGGCGACGAGTCCGCGGAGCCCCGAGCGCACCGCGCGGCAGACGACCGGATCGTCGCTGGGCTGCGCGGGGACCGGCAGCCAGATCGCGTCGTCTTCGGCCGGAACCGGCCGGCCCCAGTCCTCGGGACGGAACTCCGGGGGCCGCAACGACCGTGCGGCGGCGTAGGGATCGTCTCGGCGGTCCAGCGCCCACTCCACCACGATGCGGTCGGTGCCGGGGCGGCCGTAGTAGTCGTCCGCGTAGTCGACGCCCTCGGCGCCGAGCGCGCTGAAATTGAAATGCGCGTTGCGCGCCAGCGAGGGATCGAAGGTCCAGCGCATACGGCGCTGTCCCCAGCCCAGGGCGACGTCGCGCTGGGCGGCCTTGAGCAGCCGCCCGACCCCGGACCCCTGGTGGGCGGGGTCGACCACCGCGGCCTGCGAGTAGTGGAACTCGTGACCTGCGCGGTCGCGGCCGGCGAACCCGTACGCGAAGCCGACCAACTCGCCGTCCTCGGCACGAGCGCCTACGGCTGATCCGCCGTTGCGCACGAGGGCGCTGAGCAGGTTGGTGTTCAGATGCAGATCAGGGGTCTCGTAGTCGAACACCCGCGCGTACAGATCGGCGGCCGCGCGCAGCTCCGCATGGTTGCGCAGTGTCGCGCACTGGTACCTTCGCTCCGATGCGTGGTGCATGATACGTATCCTATATTCCACTGATTTCCATCCGAAGGTTGAAGATATCGGAGGATGAGGGGCGAAGCAATGATCAGATATGGTTCATAACATCGCACGAAGGGGGCGAGCATGACGGATCCCGCGGTGACGGGTGCGGAGCGCCTGCTGAGCAGGCTGCGTCGATTGACGGAGATCGAATCCCCCTCGCTCGATGTCGGCGGCGCCAGGGAGATGGCTGCCCTGCTCGCGCAGTGGTGGACGGATGCTGGCGCGCGGGTGCGCCTGGTGGAGAGCGATGCCGGCCCGCACCTCGTCGCCGAAGTCGACGGCGCAGGCGATCCGCTGCTGCTGGTCGGTCACACCGACACGGTCTGGCCCCAGGGCACCCTCAATGGAGAGGTCCCGTGGGGAGTGGACGGCGATGTCGTGCGCGGCCCCGGCGTCTACGACATGAAGAGCGGCCTGGTCGCGATGATCGCGGCTGTCGAGCGGCTGCGCGGCCGGCCCCAGCGCGCGGTGCGCGCCGTGCTGGTGTGCGACGAGGAGATCGGCTCGCCCTGGTCGCAGGACCTGATGCGGGAGTGCGCGGTCGGCGTCGCCGGCGCGATCGGATTCGAATCGCCGCATCCGGACGGCGCGATGAAGGTGGGACGGCGCGGCAGCACCCGGCTGCGTCTGCAGGTGCGCGGACGGGCGGCCCACGCGGCTCTCGACCCGGACGCCGGGATCTCGGCGATCGATGAACTGGTCGACCAGCTCATGGTGATCCGGAGCATCATCGCGGATCCCGCCCTGGACTCGGAGGTGCTCTGCAACGTCGGAACGATCGACGGCGGCGGACGCGCGAACGTGGTGCCCGCCGAGGCCGCAGCCGAGATCGGGCTGCGCTTCTTGGACGGCGCGACCGAGGAGCGGGTGCTCGGTGCGTTGCGCGCCCTCCGACCTGTGCGCGCCGGAGCGGTCGTCGAGACGACCCTGCTCAGTCATAGGCCCGCCTGGAGTCCCTCTGCCGCCGACCAGCGGCTGCTCGCGAGGGTCGCGGATGCCGGCGCGCGAATCGGTCAGGTCGTCGCCGGGCGACCAGCCGACGGCGCGGGTGATGCGAACCTGCTCGGCAGCCTCGGCATTCCGACGATCGACGGCTTCGGGCCGCGCGGCGGCGGAGCGCACGCGGTCGGCGAGCACGCCCTGCTGTCCTCCCTGACCGCGCGCATCGAACTGCTCGAGGCCGTGCTCGCCGACGTCTGAACTGCTACCAGGCCCCATCGCCCGCAGGCTCCGGCAGCACGTGCCCGCGCGGTGTGACCAGGTAGACCGTGCGACGGCTGCGTGCCCACGCGATGTCGAACGCGACGCGCGGATACGTGCGCAGGCCCTCGGGGCCGCCTGCACTGGCCGGATCGGCGACCAGCACATCGCCGTCGGGCGTGAACCCGCGCAGCACGACCAGGTGCCCGGTGGGGGCCTCGTAGTCGGCGCCGGGCAGTTCAGTGCGATCCGCGAACCGGATCGACGAGATCACCGGAATCCCGGCGTCGGTCAGTGTCCGAGCATCGCGCAGCGACGGCAGCCGGGTGATGACCGCGTCGAACCCGAGAGTGCCGGCGAGCGCCGTGTTGAACGACCAGTTGCCGGTGCCGGAGTAGACGGCGTCGTACACCCCGCGGGCCACCCAGGGCACGTGCGGATCTGCGCTGCCCGGGGCATCCGCCGGCGATTCGGGGAGATCCGCACCCCAGGCTGCGAGCACCATGGTGAGCGAGGTCGGCGAGCACCACACCGGCCCCCCGCCGCCGAGGTCGTCGCGCGCCGGGTAGGCGCGCTGCGAGAGCGGCCGGAGGGCTGCAGCGGCACCGATCGCGCCGAGCGCGGATCCGTCATCGTCGAACGCGCCGGGGGTCGCTGCCGCGGTGAAGCTCACGGCGGCGAGATGCAGGCGCGCATCGCCGCCGGATCGGCCGTCGACAGTGATGCGCAGCTGCGCAGCGTCGAACGGATGCCGCGGTGCGGCCATCAGCACGTCCGTGTCCACGAACGGCGCGGCCTCCGCCCTGTTGCCCGAGGTGGGCTCGGGGCTGCGACGCGCACCGGGCTCGCCCCAGTCGGCGAGGGGAAGCCACGGCGACCAGCTCCCGTCGACACCACGGGCGCGGATCTCGATGTGCGCCGTGACCCCGGCGTCCACGTTCCACGACGCGACTGCCTGATCGGCGGCGAAGCCGGGCTCCAGTACGGCGGACGTCCAGGCACGGTTCTCCCATCCTGCCTCCGGATCGGCGCGCAGCAGTCGGGTGCGCCACCTCGGTGTCACGGTCTTCGGCACGGTGGCTCCTCGTTTGTTAGGACCGATGATCTGTTACGGATCATCAGTCGCATCCAGGGGTGCTGTCAAGGCTGGCGCCAGTCATCCCGGTCATGCGAAGGCGGGTCTTCCCAGGGTAATTCCCAGAGCATGACACGTGTCGTAGGCTGTACGCGCGTCGGTGTCGCCGCCGAGACCCTGTTCGCCAGATGTCGGGGAAGACATCGCGTGAGACCCTTCGATGGCAACGATCTGGTACGAATCTGTTGACCAGAGTGCCTGACATGCGGTTCTATAACTGAATCCCACGGGACCGTCTCCGCACGGCTCCCGCACCGAGAGAAGGATGCTGATGCGAACTCGTCACCGTAAACATCTGGTCCGCGCCCTGTGCGTGGCCGCGGCCGCCGCGATGGTCGTCGCTCCTGCAGCAGCCGCGAATGCCGCCGCCCCTACTGGCATCCACGCAGCCCAGTCGTCGGCACAGCCCACTGACAAGTCCGACGCGAAGACGCTTCGGGTGGCGACCTCGGGCTTCGTGGACTCGTTCAACCCGTTCACCTCGATCTACCTGCTGCCGACCAACATCCTGCGCTACACGTACGAGTTCCTCGTGCAGAACTCTCAGGAGGACGGCTCGCCCACCGAGGGCCTGGCGGAGAAGTGGGAGCCCTCCGACGGCGGAAAGGTCTGGACCTTCACACTGCAGGATGGGCTGAAATGGTCCGACGGCAAGCCGATCACCTCGGCCGACGTCGCCTACACCTACCAGGCGATGATGGACGACCCGGCGATGGGCGTGGCCAACGGCGGTCTGCTCAGCAACCTCGATTCGATCGAGACGCCGGACGAGAAGACCGTCGTGCTGAACATGAAGGAGCCGCAGGCGCCGAACCCCGGTGTCGAGATCCCGGTGGTCCCCAAGCACGTGTGGGAGAAGATCGACAAGCCCGCCGAGTACGCGAACGACAAGGATGTCGTGGGATCAGGGCCGTTCCTGCTGGAGAGCTACAAGGCGAACCAGTCCATCGTCCTGAAGGCGAACAAGGACTTCTGGAGGGGTGCTCCGAAGATCGATCGGATCCAGTACATCTATTACACGAACTCCGACGCCCAGGTGCAGGCGCTGCGCTCCGGCGACGTCGACATGGTCACCGGTCTCACCGCCACACAGTTCGAGGCGCTGGACGGCGTGAAGGGCATCGCCACGCACTCCGGTCAGGGCCGGCGCTATTCGGCGATCAGCTTCAACGTCGGGCTGAAGACCCGCGACGGGCAGGCGTACGGCAACGGCAGCCCCGCACTGCAGGACGAGGCCGTGCGACAGGCGATCCGCCTCGGCACCGACACCGACACGCTGCTCGAGAAGGTGCTCGGCGGCTACGGCGAGCCGGCCACCAGCTTCATCCCGGCCTCCTATCCGAAGTGGACGCTGCCGGCCGGTGACAAGGTCATCATGAAGTTCGATCCCGAGGCGGCGAAGCAGAAGCTGGAGGAGGCAGGCTGGAAGGCCGGTGCCGACGGCATCCGCGAGAAGGACGGCAAGAAGCTCGAGCTGCGCCTGTACGTGGACTCCACCAGCGCCACCGAACAGGCCGAGGCCGAGTTCTTCGTGCCGTGGATGAAGGACATCGGCGTCGCGATCAAGGTGGAGTCGACCGACACCGACACGATCACGGCCGAGACCACCAAGGGCAACTACGACATGTACTTCAGTGGCTGGAGCCAGGGGGCGGACCCCGACTACCAGCTCGGCATCAACACGTGCGCGAACATGCCCACGGCGACCGACGGTTCCGGCGGCACCTCGCAGGACGGCTGGTGCGACCCGGAGTTCGACAAGCTGTACCAGGAGCAGCACACCGAGCTCGACCAGAGCAAGCGTGAGGCGATCGTGCGCAAGATGCTCGAGATGAACTACACGGCGACTCCGCAGATCGCGACCTGGTACGCCAACAGTCTCGAGGCCTACCGCTCCGACCGGTTCACCGACTTCTCGCTCATGCCGAAGAAGGACGGCATCATCGCCAACCAGTCCGGCTACTGGGGCTACCTGACGGTGCGGCCGGCCGGTGACGACACCGCGGCGACGGATGGCGGGCCGAACGTGGGGCTGATCGTCACGGGAGTCGTGATCGCCGTCCTCGTGATCGGCGGCATCGTCTTCGTCGCGATGCGACGCCGCAACAGCGCCGACATCGAATGACCCGATGATCGTCGTGGCGGGAGTCCGCAGGGCTCCCGCCACGACGTCTGTTCCTGACGGAGAAGGACAAGGAGACGCAGATGTCGAATGCGGTGCCGGCCACAGAGGCCGTCATCCTGGAGGAGCAGGGTGAGGTCCGGCCTCGTGGAGTCCCTGCACTGAAGTACGCGTCGAGCAAGATCGGCGGAGCGCTGATCAGCCTCGTGATGGTGATACTGCTCGGCTTCTTCGCGTTCAAGATCCTCCCCGGCGACCCGGCCCGCGCGGCGGCCCGAGACCGCCAGATGACACCGGAGCAGCTCGAGCAGCTGCGCCACCAGATGGGACTCGACAAGCCGCTCTGGCAGCAGTTCACCGACTACCTCGGCAACGTGTTCACGCTGAACTTCGGTCAGAGTTACGTGTACAAGCAGTCGGTGTCCTCTCTCATCGGCGAGTACTTCTGGAACACGATCCTGCTCACCGGCACCGCCGCGGTCATCGCCATCGCGCTCGGTCTCTGGCTCGGGCAGAAGGCTGGATGGCTGCACGGATCGACCTTCGACAAGCTGACCACCGGCACGTCACTGGTGCTGTGGTCGGTGCCGACGTTCTGGCTCGGGCTTCTGCTGCTGATGATCTTCGGCGGCACGCTGCACTGGTTCCCCACCGGCGGGATGACCTCGCCGAATCCCCCCGCCGATGCACCTGGGCTGGTCCTCGACGTCATCTCGCACATGGTGCTGCCGGTGATCACCATGGTCGCGGTCGTGTACGCCCAGTACGTTCTGGTGATGCGGGCATCCGTCATGGAGGAGAGGACGGCCGACTACCTGGTCACGGCGCGGGCGAAGGGCCTGCGCGACGATCTCGTGCGCAGTCGGCACGCCGTGCCGAACGCCCTGCTGCCCGCGGTCACGCTGGTGTTCATGCACCTCGGCGGGCTCATCGCGGGCGCGGTGACCGTCGAGACGGTGTTCTCCTGGCCCGGCCTCGGCAAGCTCACCTTCCAGGCGATCCAGGGCCCTGATCTGCCGCTGCTGCAGGGCACCTTCGTCGTCTTCTCGGCGATCATCATCGTGATGAACCTCGCCGCCGACTTCGTCTACCGCTGGCTCGACCCGAGAGTGAGGCGCGCATGAGTGCTCAGATCGCCACCATCGCGCGCTCGCCGCGCAGACTGGCATGGATGCGGCGTCGCAAGGCGCTCGGTTCCTTCTGCAGGCAGTTCTCGCACAACCGCACGGGCATGGCCGGGTTGATTCTCCTGATGCTCGTGATCGTCATCGCGATGGTCGCGCCGGTCATCGCCCCGGCATGGATGCTGGATGCCACGAAGCTGATCGATGCGCCTCGCTTCGCCCCTCCGTCCTGGGAGCACCCGCTGGGCACCGACCACCTGGGCCGTGAGATCTGGGTGCGCATGGTGTGGGGCGCGCAGGTGTCGCTGGTCGTCGGCTTCGCCGCCACCGCCGTGTCGATGCTCATCGGCACGATCGTGGGGATCGCCGCCGGTCACTTCACCGGCTGGACCGGTGGCCTGCTGATGCGCATCATCGACTTCTTCCTCGTGCTGCCCTCGCTGATCCTCGCGATCGTGCTGTCGTCGGTGCTGCAGCGCGGCGTGTGGACGATCGTCATCGCGATCGGTCTCACCTCATGGGCGGGCACGGCCCGGGTGGTGCGCTCGCAGACCCTGTCGGTGGAGGCGCGCGATTACATCGAGCGCTCCCGGGTGCTCGGGGCCGGGCACTGGCACATCATCGTCAAGCACCTGCTGCCGGGGGTGCTGCCGCTCGTGCTCGCGAACACCACGCTCACTGTCGGGTCGGCCATCATCGCCGAGTCGACGTTGTCGTTTCTCGGACTCGGCGACACCACCATGCAGTCCTGGGGCGCGGTGCTGAAGAACTCGATGGACTACTCCGCAGCGACCGCCGGCTACTGGTGGTACGTGCTCGTGCCCGGCATCGCGATCGTGCTCGTGGTGCTCGCCTTCACTCTGGTGGGCCGCGCCGTGGAGAACATCGTCAACCCCACATTGAGGAGCCGTTGAGAGATGCCGGACCTGACTTTCGACGACGTCTCGATCACGTACCGCGCCTCGAGCAGCGGTGACGGTCGCGGTGAGGTGCATGCCGTCAAGAACATCTCACTCACCCTGCCCGCCGGCGGCACGCTCGGCGTGGCAGGTGAATCCGGCTCGGGCAAGTCGACGCTCGCGATGAGCGTGCTGCGTCTGCTGCCGGCCAACGCGAAGCTGACCGGCCGAGTGCTCGTCGGCGACACCGACATCACCCAGCTCAACTTCGGCGCGCTGCGTGCGCTGCGATGGGCCGATGCGTCGATCATCTTCCAGGGCGCGATGCACTCGCTCAACCCGGTTCGCACGGTGGGGCAGCAGATCATCGAGGCCCTGGAGCTCCACGTGACGGACTCCTGGCGAACCGACAAGGAGCGGAGGGCCCGCGTGGCCGAGCTGCTCCGTGTCGTCGATCTCGCGCCGCAGAAGATCGACGCCTACCCGCACGAGATGTCGGGCGGCCAGAAGCAGCGCGTGATGATCGCCATGGCGCTGGCCTGCGAGCCGGACATCATCATCGCGGACGAGCCGACCACGGCACTCGACGTGATCGTGCAGAAGCAGATCCTGGAGATGATCAGCGAGCTGGTCACCGATCGTGGCATCTCCATGCTGATGATCAGTCATGACCTGTCGGTGCTCGCCACCGCCTGTGATCGGATCGCCGTGATGCGCGACGGCGAGCTTCTCGAGGTCGGTGAATCGCTGCAGGTGTGCCTCGAACCGGAGCATCCGTACACCCGGCAGCTGGCAGACGCCTTCCCGACGATCGGCGACCCGGCGTCCCGGCTGAATCCGGTGACCCGCCGCGAACGTCCCGCGCACGAGCACGAACAGGGGATGACCGACGAGGTGCTGCTCGAGGCGAAGGGGCTGAACGTCACCTACCACGGCCGCGGGTCCGCTCTGCGGGCCGTGAAGAACGTGGACCTCGAAGTGCATCGTGGTGAGATCCTCGCGCTGGTGGGCCAGTCGGGCTCGGGAAAGAGCACGCTGGCGCGCACGCTCGTGGGCCTGCAGCGCCCGGATGACGGAGCGACGGTGCGCTTTCGCGGCCGGGACCTGCCGAGGAAGGGGCGCGCGCTGCGTGCTTTCCGCAGCGAGGTGCAGATGGTGCTGCAGGACCCGACGGCAGCGCTGAACCCGAAACTGAGCATCTACGAGTCCGTCGCCGAGGGACTGCGCGTGCAGCACTATCCAGGCGACGAGGCTGAGCGGGTCGTGCAGAGCCTGATCGACGCCGAGCTGACTCCGCCGGAGCGGTTCATGGCTGCGATCCCGCAGGAGCTGTCCGGCGGCCAGCGGCAGCGGGCGGTGATCGCGGGAGCCCTGGCGCTCGGCCCGCAGATGCTGGTGGCCGACGAGCCCGTCGCCTCGCTGGATGCGTCGGTGCGCGGCGAGATCCTCGCCCTGCTGCTCTCGCTGCGCGATCGCCTCGGACTCAGCGCCCTGGTGATCACGCACGACCTGGGGTTGGCGTGGAACATCGCCGACACCGTCGCAGTGATGCTGGAGGGCGAGATCGTGGAGTACGGCACGACCGAGCAGGTGCTGCTGGACCCGCAGCACGAGTACACCAGGAAGCTGCTCGCCGCGGCACCGACGATCGAGCGGAGCGGAGCATGAGCGGGACCGCCGTCGCCGCGGACCGGCACGCCTACCTGACCGAGGCGCCGCTGCAGCCGGGGGACCGGGTGCATTTCATCACCCCGTCCGGACTCGGCACCGCCGAGAGCCTGGAGCGCGCAGTCGGCTACTACCGCGACTGGGGCCTCGAGGTCACCATCGGCGAGCACGTGCTCGAGCCGCATCCGCGGGCGAAGTATCTCGCCGGTCCGGATGCCGGGCGCCGCGACGACCTGGTGGATGCCTGGCTCGACCCCGACACCGCCGCTGTCGTATGCGTGCGCGGCGGCTACGGGGCCATGCGCCTGCTGGACGGGATCGACTGGGAACTTCTGCGAGGCGCGGCCCTGCGGCGCGACGGACGGCCGAAGCTGCTCACCGGGTCATCCGACATCACCGCACTGCACGAGGCGTTCCGCGTGCACCTCGACGTGCCGACGCTGTTCTGCCCCATGCCGGGCAACGACGTGTTCCGGGACTCGGAGGCGATCCGCGACGACGTGCACCGCTGGCTCTTCGAGCCGTGGGGCGGGCGCGGGATCGTCGGGCCGGCTGCGGAGGTGCTCGTGCCTGGTCGGGCAGCGGGACGGTTCACGGGCGGCAACCTGGCGCTGCTCGCCGGTGGGCTCGGAGCCTCCGAGTCCGCCGTGGCGCCGGAGGGCATCCTGTTCCTCGAGGACATCGACGAGGAGCTCTACCGCCTGGACGGATTCCTGCTCGCCCTGCTGCGCGCGGGGCGCATCGCCGCGGCATCCGGGATCGTGCTCGGCTCGTGGCACAACTGCGCCGTGGCGGACGGGGTGGCGCAGCTCGACGGAGTGAAGGCTCTGATGACCGAGTACCTCGCCGACCTCGGCAAGCCCGTGCTCTGGGAGCAGGGCTTCGGGCATGACCCGAACGCCCTGAGCGTGCCGCTGAACGTGGACGGCGTGCTGGAGGCAGGGGATGCCGGCATCCGCCTGGCTGTGGTGGAGGGAGCCTGATGAGCGTGGAGCTGCCGTCGCTCGATGAGCGCGTCTCCTGGTCGATCCGCATCGTGGATGCCGGCACCGGCGAGCTGCTCGCCGAGCACGCGCCCCACACCCAGTGCGAGACCGCGAGCATCGGCAAGATCTTCCTGCTGATCGAGGTGGCCCGCCGCATCGCGGAGGGATCGCTGTCGGCGGATCAGGTCGTCCCGATCCCCGCGGAACACGTGGTCGAGGACTCCGGACTCCTGTACCGGATGCTGAAGCAGTCCCTGTGCGTGCATGACGCGGCCCTGCTGGTCGGAGCGTTCAGCGACAACCTGGCGACCAACGCCCTGATCGCGTTGTGCGGGCTGGAGGAGGTGCGCGCGGTCGCGCCATCGCTCGGCTATGCGGACACGTCGCTGCACGACTACATCCGTTCGGAGCGCACGCCCGACCTTCCGTGGACACCGTCGTACGGCACGGGCGCCGAGCTCGCCGACGTGATGCGGAGGCTGGGTGCCGGCGATGTGATCTCGCCGACCGTCAGCGGGCAGGTGATGACCTGGCTCGCGGCCAACGCAGACACGTCGATGGTGGCCGAATCGCTGCTGCTGGATCCGCTGGCGCATGTCGACGCGGAGTACCAGGACATGGTGCTGCGCCACAAGACCGGGAGCACCTCCTTCGCGCGTGTCGATGTCGGGCACCTGACCGGCCCCGCGGGAGCCCTCGCCTATGCGGTGGCTGCGAACTGGAAGGGGTCCGCGGAGGACCTGCGCGCCCCGGTGACCGACGCGATGCGCGCGATCGGTGAGCAGCTGCGCCGGCACGTCACCGGTCGGGACCGGGCAGACGCGACGATGGATTGACCAGGGGGGCGCCGGTGCGGCGCTCCTCGATAGCATCGACGGATGACTCGAAACGGACGGCTCGGCATCGGCATCATCGGCGCCGGCAAGGTCGGCCCGGTGGTCGGGGCGGCCCTCGCCGGGGCTGGGCACGCGATCACCGGCATCACCTCCGGCTCGGACGACGACCGCGCGGCGGCCGTGCTGCCGGGAGTCCCCGTACTGGACGCTCTCGAGGTGGTGCGTCGCAGTGAGCTGGTCGTGATCGCGGTGCCGCACGATGAGCTTCCCGGGCTGGTCGCCGGCATCGCCGAGCTCGGCGGATGGCAGATGGGGCAGCTCGTGCTGCACACGGATCCGTCCTACGGCATCGAGGTGCTGCGCCCCGCCGCCGAGCGCGGCGCCATCCCCCTTGCGGTGCACCCGGCGATCGCGTTCACAGGCACGACGATGGACCTGCGGCAGCTGCAGGCGGCGTTCGCCGCAGTGACCGCGCCCGCCCCGGTGCTGCCGATCGCGCAGGCACTCGCCGTCGAGATGGGCTGCGAGCCGGTCGTCATCGCCGAGCAGGATCGCGTCGCCTACGGGGAGGCCATCGCCACGGCATCCGAGTTCTCCCGCTCCATCGTCGGGCAGGCTACCTCGCTGCTGCGCGGAGTCGGCGTGGAGAACCCGGGCGGCTACCTGTCGGCGCTGGTGTCGTCCACGCTCGAGCAGGCGCTGCGCGAGGCATCCGGCCCGCTGGAACCGCCGCTGCTCTGACCTCGGCGCTGACCTCAGCGCCCGCCGGAGAAGCCTCCGCCCCCGCCGCCGCCGGAGAAGCCCCCGCCGGTCGATCCGCCGGACGAGCTCGACGCGGTGTAGGTCGCGGCGGTGTTCATCGACGTCGAGTAGTGCGCCAGGTGCGAGTGCAGCGAGACGCCCGCGGCCACGTCCACCCAGCCGGGGCGGCTCCCTGATGCGGAGTAGCTGGTCTCCAGCACCTTCGTCCAGCTCTTCTCCTCGCCGAGCAGCATGGCGTAGGGGAGCAGCTTCTCGTACAGGTGCACCACGTCCACCGTGCCGTCGGACCGGCGTTCGGCGCCCTGATAGGACTGCAGCATCCGGAGCCGGTCGGCCTCGGCGACGCGGATGAACTCCTTCACGCCCATCAGATGCTCGTGGCGCAGCGCGCCCTCGTAGGTCATCACCGTGTGCTTGCTGAAGGCGACGATGGAACTGATCGCCACGACGACGCCCGCGCCGATGAGCGCGACGATGGACAGGCCGAGCAGCTCGCGGTCCTTCATCGCCGACCAGGTCAGGAACATGGCGGTCGCTGCCAGTAGGGCGATGGAAGCCCAGCCGAACGCCATCGCGGCGCGGCTGCGCTCCTCGGTGAGCCACCCGTTCTGCGTCGCCGCAGCACGGCCCTTCTGCACCAGCTTCTCCATGCGCTTCGCGAACTTCGTGCTGGACTTCGGGATCCTCCGCACGGTCTCCTCGCCCGGGAACAGGGAGTCGACCGCCGCCCGGTCGAGCGGCTGCGACAGGCGTGAACGATCGATCAGTCTCAGCGACGGACGTCGCTTGGCATCCTGTTCCTCCTCCAGGCGCAGCACCCCCTGCACGGCGAGATGCACCATCTGCGCCGGGATCGGGTTCGGCGCCCCGGGGATCAGCGGTGCGGCGGCCAACGGGGGCAGCTCCGCGGGCACATCGAACTGCGCGACGATGATGCCTGTCGCGGTCTGGCGCCTCCGCTTCAGCGCAGCGAACGAGAACCACGCCCCGCTCGCCGTCGCCATCGCACCGAGCCCGACGACGGCGGGCCCGAAGTCCGCGACCGGATCGGGCATCCGCGCCTCGGGCTGGGTGACGGTGCCCCCATCGAAGCCGATCGCGATCGTCATCCCGTCGCCGGCGGCGCGCTCGCCGGATGCCACCGAGAAGCTCGCACCCGTGGAGGACGATGCGGGCCCGTCGAGTGTGCAGGCCCTCTTCTGGCCTGTCGCGCCGCTGTAGCAGGCGGTGTCGCCGGTGAGCGCGTCGGCCAGCGGCGGTGCGAAGGTGACGGTGGCCCGGAACCGGCCGATGGCCTGCGTGCTGTTCAGAGGCAGCAGGTTCCAGTAGAACTCGTCGTTGCGGGACTTCGAGCCGTGGATCATGAAGTCGCGCATCGTCGATTCGATGACGTACGTGTTCGAGCCGTGCACGTAGTCGTCGTTCCCTGTGAGCACGAGGAGCATGCCGTCCTCGCTCTCGGTCTCGAACGGCACATCCCGTCCCTCGGCGTCCTTGACCGACAGGATGCGCAGGCTGAGCCCAGCGCCCTCGTACCGCTCCGGATAGCCGCGGATGATGCCCTTGTTCTGATCCGTCTGGGGGAACTCGGCCACCACGGTCTCGGTCACGTGTGCCACCGCATGACCGTCGGCGTCGAGGGACACCCGGTAGTCGGAGACCCAGGAGGAGTAGGAGAAGTCGTCGACGTCGGCCGAGGCGGCGGTTGCCGGGAGCAGTGCGGCGGCGATGGTGCCGACGGCCAGCGCGAGCATCACGAGGATGCGCCGGGGAGCGTGCGGCCGTGGACGGAGCGGGTGGGGTCGCATGCTCACGAGGCTATCCCGGCCCCCGCCGGAGTCTCAGGGAGGGCATCGGCTCGCCGGTAGACTTGGGGGGACTTTCTGCAAGGAGCCCCCACCCATGACTGACGCGTCTGCGCCGATCCCCTCGCCCGAGTTCGAAGAGGACGTCTTCGAGCAGAAGGCCGTGCGTCTCGCCAAGCGCGACAAGCTGATCGCGAACCGGGCGGATGCCGGTGGCGGAGCGTTCCCGGTCGGGGTGCCGGTCACGCACGGCATCCCCGCACTGCGGGCGCAGTACGGCGACCTCGAGCCCGGTGCCGAGACCGGCGAGATCGTCGGCGTTGCGGGCCGCGTGGTGTTCAGCCGCAACACCGGCAAGCTCTGCTTCGCAACGCTGCAGGCCGGTGACGGCTCGCGCATCCAGGCGATGGTGTCCCTCGCGAACGTCGGCGAGGAGTCGCTGGCGGGGTGGAAGGAACTCGTCGACCTGGGCGACCACGTGTTCGTGCACGGCGAGGTGATCTCCAGCCGCCGCGGTGAGCTGTCGATCATGGCCGACGACTGGGCGATCGCGTCGAAGGCCATCCTGCCGCTGCCGAACGTGTACGCGGAGCTGAACGAGGAGACGCGCGTGCGCAGCCGCTTCCTCGACCTGATCGTGCGTGACCAGGCCCGCACCACCGTGCGCGCCCGCGCCGCGGTGAACGCCAGCCTGCGCGCGACGTTCACCAGCCACGACTACCTCGAGGTGGAGACGCCCATGCTGCAGGTGCAGCACGGCGGGGCATCCGCTCGTCCCTTCATCACCCACTCCAACGCGTTCGACACCGAGCTGTACCTGCGCATCGCGCCGGAGCTGTACCTGAAGCGCGCGGTCGTCGGCGGCATCGAGCGGGTCTACGAGATCAACCGCAACTTCCGCAACGAGGGCGCCGACTCGACGCACTCTCCCGAGTTCGCGATGCTCGAGGCCTACCAGGCGTACGGCGACTACAACCAGATGGCCGAGCTCACGCAGGAGCTCGTGCAGAACGCGGCCATCGCGGTCGCCGGATCCACCACGGTCACCTGGGCCGACGGCACCGAGTACGACCTGGGTGGCGAGTGGGATCGCATCTCCATGTACGACTCGCTGTCCGAGGTGTCCGGCCGCACGGTCACTCCCCAGGACTCCGTGGAGGACCTCATCGCCTTCGCGAACGAGAACGGCGTGGAGATCCCGCCGCACGCCACGCACGGCAAGCTCGTCGAGGAGCTGTGGGAGCACTTCGTGAAGGGCGACCTGGTGCGCCCCACCTTCGTGATGGACTTCCCCGTCGACACCTCGCCGCTCGTGCGCGAGCACCGTTCGATCGCGGGCGTCGTGGAGAAGTGGGACCTGTACGTGCGCGGCTTCGAGCTGGCCACGGGGTACTCCGAGCTGGTCGACCCGGTGATCCAGCGCGAGCGGTTCGTCGAGCAGGCGAAGCTGGCGGCCGGCGGCGACCTCGAGGCCATGCGCGTGGACGAGGAGTTCCTGCGCGCCCTCGAGCACGGCATGCCGCCGTCCGGTGGCATGGGCATGGGCATCGACCGCCTCCTGATGGCCGTCACGGGTCTGGGCATCCGCGAGACCATCCTCTTCCCGCTGGTCAAGTGATCCGCCGGAGGCCGTGATGTTCGGGATCGTCGATCTTGCCATCGCGGTGCTGCTGCTCGCTGCTGTGGTGGCGGGGTTCGGTGCCGGGCTGTTCTCGATACTCGGCGCGCTGTGCGGGCTGGTCGCGGGCGCGCTCGCCGTGCCGTTCGTGCTCCCGCTGATCGCGCGAGCGCTGCCGGAGAGCGAGTGGCAGGGGTTCATCATCGTCGCCGCGGCCGTGCTGCTGTTGGCTGTCGGTATGGGCATCGGTTCGGCGATCGGGGCGCTGCTGCGCCGCGGGGCGGACAAGCTGCGGCTGAAGTTCCTCGAGCGGATGCTGGGCGGCGTCGCCGCTCTGGTCGCCGGGGCGCTCGCGATCACGATGGCGGGTTCGGCGATTGCCTCGGCCGGCATCCCCGGGCTGTCGCCCGTCGTCGCCTCGTCGACCGTGCTGCGGACGATCGAGCAGTACACACCGGCGCCGCTCGCCGAGGGCGCCGCCCGCCTGCGGGCGCTCGTGTTCGGCAGCGTGCCGCTGCCGACCGTCCAGTTCCCCGACAGTCCTGCGGCTCCGCCGCCGGACCCGAACGGCATCGACCTGTCGACGCCGGGTCTGAAGGCCGCGCAGGCCTCGGTCGCGAAGATCTCGGGTGTCGCCAGCCAGTGCAGCATCATCTCGACGGGATCCGGTTTCGTGATCGCGCCCGACCGCATCATGACGAACGCGCATGTGGTCGCGGGCGTGACCTCGCCGGTCGTGGAACTGCCGGGGGAGCCGGCGCGCGACGGTCGAGTGGTCTACTTCGATCCGGTCGATGACATCGCGGTGGTCGCGGCGGATGTCACGGCGAAACCGCTCGGGCTCTCCGACGCCTTGGCGCCGGGTGCCGGAGGGGCCGTGATGGGGTACCCGTTCGGAGGTCCTTTCCGGGTCGTCCCCGCGGGCGTGCTCTCCTCGTCGACCGCGTCGATCCAGAGCATCGACGGCACCAGCAGCGACGAGCGCAGCATCTACGCGCTGCAGGCGCAGGTCGAGCCCGGCAACTCCGGCGGTCCGCTGCTCACGCAGGACGGCCAGGTCGCGGGCATGGTGTTCGCCAAGGACGAGGTCAAGCAGAACATCGGCTACGCGATGACGAACGCCGAGCTGCTGCCGGTCATCGCGCAGGCCGAGACCTCGACGAAGAGCGTGGCGACGGGCTCCTGCCGGCGCTGACGCGCGACCGGACGCGGGAACGAGCGGAGATCATGAGCGGCACCCCTCTCTACGTCACAGACCTGGACTTCACCCTGCTCGCTCCTGATGCGCGGGCGAGCGCGGCGACCGTGCGGGGCATCAACGAGCTGAGCGAGCGCGGCACCCTGATCACCTTCGCCACCGCCCGGTCGTTCGGGTCGGCATCGCGTGCGACGGCCGGTATCCGGTGGCGGCACCCCGTGGTCACCTATGGCGGCACGATCATCGCCGACGGCACGGACGGCCGGCCCTTCGACGTCGCCTTCATCGGCGACGACGTGGTGCAGGCGATCTGCGCTGCGACGACGGTCGACGCCGATCTCGAGCCGGTGTTCCACACCTACGAGTCGGGCGTGGAGCGCATCCGCTGGCGACCTGATCACGCGTCAGCCGGCTCCAGCGCGTTCGTCGACCACCGGCACGGCGACCCGCGTCTGCTTCCGCTGCAGTCCTGGCGGGAGCTGGAGCGCGGGTCGACCTATTATGCGGTGGTCATCGGACGTGAGACTCCCATCCGCGCGCTCGCGGCATCACTCGCGGAGGTGACCCGGGACTGCGCCGTCTTCGTCGCACACGACCCGTACACCATCGACGACTGGTGGCTCGAGATCCACTCGGGCGCGGCGACCAAGGCGCACGCCGTGCAGTGGGTGGCCCGACGCCTGGGCGCCGAGCGCATCATCGCCTTCGGTGACAGCCACAACGACGTGCCGCTGTTCGAGATCGCTGACGAGTCCTATGCGGTCGGCAACGCGGTGCCCGAGCTCAAGGCGCGCGCCACCGGCGTGCTCGACGGGCACGACACGGATGCCGTCGTGCGCTGGATGCTGACGCACGCCTGACCGAGGTTCGAGATCGGCTCTTGTGCTCGGCGGGGAAACCCCGTACGGTGGTGCAAAGCGGTTGCCAAAGCGATTTGCAAGACGGCCGCAGAGGACTGATCCACACGAGGAGGTGTGCGCGGATGGTGTCGATCTCGGACGTCGCGCGACACGCGGGCGTGAGCCCGACTACGGTGTCCCACGCGCTCAGCGGCAAGCGACGGGTGAGCGACTCCCTGCGTGAGAAGGTCCTCCGCGCGATGGACGAACTCGACTACGTGCCCACCCGCGCCGCCCAGAACCTCGCCCTGGGCCGCTCCGGCATCCTCGCGCTGATCGTCCCCGACATCGCCATCGAGTACTTCGCGGAGCTCGCCAAGAGCGTCGAGCAGGAGGCCGTCGAGCGCGGGTACAACCTGATGCTGGCGACCACCGGCTTCGACGCCGACCGCGAGGCCCGCTACCTCGAGATGGTCGCTTCGCGCGCGGTCGACGGGATCGTGTACGCCTCCGGCGCGTCCGTCGGCATCACCGCCAGGGCGTCGCTGTCGCGCGGACTCCCGCTGGTGATGGTCGACGAGGAGCTCGAAGGCGTCGAGCTGCGCACCATCGTCTCCGACAACGAGGCCGGCGGCCGGATCGTGGCCGATCACCTGCTCGGGCTCGGCCACCGTCGCGTGCTCGAGATCCAGGGGGCGCACCAGCCGGTCAGCTCGGTGCACCGCAGTCGCGGGTTCGCCTCATCGTGGATGCGCGAGGGCGGCGAGGTCATCACCACCAGCGGCGACTACACCGCCGACGGCGGCCGCGCGGCGGTCGAGGAGCATCTCGACCACATCCGCGACCGCTCTGTCACGGCGGTGTTCGCGCACAACGACCTCATGGCGCTCGGTGCCGTCGAC
>Ga0256796_1000068_pt1 | contig 52281 bp, 53 predicted proteins | sample MC6MC0947MT_FD_190209 | JGI IMG/M metagenome (GOLD analysis project Ga0256796, IMG submission 190209) | Metatranscriptome of enriched soil aggregate microbial communities from Iowa State University, Ames, United States - MC6-MC0947-MT... | ecosystem: Environmental > Terrestrial > Soil >...
GCGGCGAGCACGAGAGCCGCGGGGTGAGGTTCAAGTGATCACCGAATGGTTTCTCAACATCGCCGGGGTCATCGGCGGATTCTTCGTGGGTCTGCTTCCCGACATGAGCGCCACCAACGGGACCATCGTGACGGCGGGGAACGCGCTGAGTTCCGTGCTTGTCGGTGCGGGCGCTCTCGGAGCCTGGATCCCGTGGCCGGTGCTCGGCCTCACGTTCACCATCGTGATGACGTTCTACCTCGGCAGCCTCGCGCTGAAAGTCGTACTCAAGCTCTGGAGTTTTGTCCCGTTCATAGGAGGTTCAGGATGAGTGACGTTCTCGAAGAACTGATCGAGCTCGCGGCGGAGGAGGCGGAAGGGGTCGGTGCGAAGCCCGGCCCCGCCGCCTCGACACCACGACCGAGACAGCTCAGCAGTAGAGCGGCAAAGAAGATCGCCCGCCGCCGTGGTTCTTCCATCCGCGCATACATCGGCCCCAACGGGTCCGGGAAGACCGCCCTCATGGTGATGGACGTGCTGCCGGTGCTCGATGGTCAGCCGTGGCGCTGCGAGAATCCCGCGCACCTTCACACCCAGCGTGGGCAGACTGAGGGCCTCCGCCGCGTGCTGTCGACCGTGCAGCTCTACGACCAGGACGGGTCACCGCACCCGCTGTGCGATCGTCTGACGGACTGGGTGGAGGTCCTCGAAGCCGAACACTGCGACATCCTCTTCGATGAAGTCACAGGCATCGCCGGATCGCGTGAGGCCATGGGCATGCCCGTCGTTGTGCAGAACAAGCTCAACCAGCTTCGCCGGTCCGACACGCCGCTGTCGTGGTCCGCTCCGTCGTGGGCTCGCGCGGATGCCATCATCCGTTCCTGCACACAGCTCGTCACCGACTGTCGCGGATGGATGCCCGACAGGGCGCTGCTGCGGTCGGACTCTCCCCCGGCGTGGCTCCCCAAACGGCTCTTCAAGGCCCGATCCTTCAGTGCCGTCGACTTCGATGAGTGGACCGCCGCGAAAGCATCCCAGGATAAGTCAGCAGTGCGGCCCCTGCGCCCCAACGTCGTCCAGTGGTGGTGGGGCCCCAACTCCCGGGTATTCGCCGCGTACGACACGTATGACGCGGTTTCACGGGTCGGTGACGTGCTCGACGGCGGACGCTGCGCCCATTGCGGTGGCCGCCGTGCCGTTCCCGTCTGCAAGTGCGACCGCTGATGCGAGCGCTCCGGCTGACTCTGCGTACGATTCTCGACGCGGCGCGATTGGTGCGTGCTCTTGTCGGCCTTCTCCGCTAACGTTGAAACCCCCGGACCACTGGCCATGGTCGCGGGGGTTGAATGCCACCTGAGATGGAGGTGACGGCACAATGGTAGCAAGGACGCTCACCACAGACCAGATCGCCGCGCTCCGCCTCGCCACCGTCGATGAGATGGTGGCCGTCGCCGCATCTATCCCCCAGGTTGATCAGAAGTCCTGGAAGCACCACAACGGTGGGCCTGCCACGTTCCTGGAGATCTCTCCCGGGGCCGTGCGTATTCACGTGCAGAAGCCCGGTCAGAGCGATCACGAAGCTGACCTTGCGCTGCGAGGTCGCTATCGGAATGTCGACGCCGCAGTCGCCCAGGTGTCCGGCCTCTACAATTCCGATATGGCAGCACTCACCGATGTGGACCTCGAGGTGCTGAGCGCACCCGATGTCTTGGCGCGTGCAGTCCGGGGAAAGCCTTCACTGTCGAAGCGCGGCAAGATCATGGGGTGGTCGCGGAAGTCGCGAAACCGCATGCAGCTGCGCCTCGGTACCCTCGACTGGACGCCCCTGTTCGAAGACGGGCTAGAGCCCGCCATGGTCACCCTCACCATGCCCGGGAACTGGGAGGAGCTTGCTCCCACGCCGCAGAGCTTTGTGACGATGCTGAAGGCCTGGAAGGACGCCTATCGGCATGCTTGGGGTGAGCCCCTCCAGGCTGTCTGGAAGCTCGAATTCCAGCGCCGTGGGGCACCGCACGTCCATCTCTTGATGACGCCGCCGTCGGGCTTCGCTGGCGGCGACTTCCCGTACGAGTTCCGTCGCTGGCTCAGCCTTTCTTGGGCTCGGGCGGTCGGCGCGAAGGGCGAGGATCGCGTCAAGCACGAGAAGGCCGGCACGGGCGTGGACTACGTGGGTGAGGCCTATCGGAACCCGCGTCTTATCTCTAAGTACTTCGGCAAGCACGGCACGTTCAATGCGAAGGAATACCAGAACCAGATGCCGATGCTCTGGCTTGATGCGATCGATCGCGGCGAGTCCGGCATCCAGTTCTGGGGGGTCTGGGGACTAAAAAAAGCCGTGGGCGTTCTTCAGCTCAGCGACGAGACGGGCGCGGTCAATTTCGCGCGCATCGGCGCTGACCTCGGCGCAGCCGTTGTGGCGGCGACATATGCCGCATTATCGGTTATTACCCTGATGGCAGGCAGGGCGCGAGAGAGGCTCCACAACCGCGTCCCTGCCGACTCAGCCAGCGAGCACCGTCGACGCGATCTGGACTAGCCGATGGTCGCGCGTCTCCTCATGCGCTGTGATGGTGACGACCGCATGTCGCGCTCGGTCGACATACACGTACTGGCCGTACAGGCCGTCGAGTCGCCAGCCGTCACCTGGACCTGCCCAGACGGCGATGCCGTACTGCGACGAGTCGCCTTCCCATCCTGTGCGCACCCAGTCCGTATGCATCGCATCGATCCACTCGGAGCCGACGAGCTGAGCACCGTGCCACGCTCCGCGGTCGCGCAACACACGGCCGATCCGAGCGAGCTCCTCGGTCCGCAGCTCGAGGCCGGTGCCGCCGACGATCCAGCCGAGTGGGCAACGATGCCATTGCGGATTGTGGATCCCGAGTGGTTCGAACAGCCGCGGCATCAGCCAGTCTCGCACGTCGCCGACGACGGCTCCCAGCATGCGCATGGCGACGTACGTGCTCGCATCGGAGTACTGATAGACCTCGCCCACCCCTCGCGAAGGACGACGGAGCATCTCCTGAGCGATATCGGGCCACGGCGCCTCCTGGCTGCCGAACCACGCGAAGTCGATGCCGCTCGTCATCGTGAGCAGATGCCGCAGCGTCACATGATCCACGCCCTCGCCGAACCGCATCGTCGGCAGAAGCTCCGCTACACGCGTGTCGAGCGTGAGGATCCCGGCGTCGGCGGCCATCCCCGCCGCCAGCGCGCTGACACCCTTCGACACGGAGTAGATGTTCACCCGGTCGTCGCTGCGCCAGCGATGCTGCGCCTCATCGTCGCCGATGAGCACGTGGACGCCGTATGCGCCGAGCTTCTCGGCGTCGATCGCGCTCACGATTCGGTCACGTGCGGTCGCCGCTGAAATCACCCGTTGAGGCTAGCAGCGAGCTCCGACACCGGCTGGCCGCCGACTCCCCCTCGTCGGCTACTGTCGTGATGTGTCGACCGATCAGCAGCGCCAGGAGAAGAACGACGACGCGTGGCTGTCGCTTGCCGGCGACTATGAGCGCGCCCGTGCACGCGAGGATTCGCTCGATCTTCTCGTCGAGTGGCCCGCACAGCGCGCCGCCTTGGGCGACGTGAGCGGGCGGTCGGTCCTGGACATCGGATGCGGCGACGGCAGCAAGCTCGCCGAGCTCGTGCGTGCCGGCGCTGTCGACTCCGTCGGCATCGACGTGCGCGATGACCTCCTCAGTGATACCCCGAACGGCATGACGCTCGCCAGGGGCGACATCTCCTCACTCTCCGAGGTGAGCGAGATCCGAGGCCGCAGGTTCGATCGCATCCTGTTCCTCCAGTCGTTCGGCTACGCATCCGATCCGGTCGCCACACTCCAAGCAGCTCGCGAACTTCTGACCGATGACGGCTTCATCCTGCTCACCAGGACGCAACCGGTCCGGTATGCGCTGGAGCGCGCCGAGCAGAACGGCACATCTCTCGGCGAGGAGTATTTCGCATCCGGCTCCCACACCTACAGCACAGGATGGAACGATCAGATCGCCCTCACCAAACGCACGTACACGATGTCCGATCTGCTCAACACCTTCAGCGACGCCGGGTTGCGGATCGAGCGCACCTGGGAGCCGCAGCTCTCCCCTGCGGATGCCGAACGGTACCCGCACAAGGCCGCATGGATGAACGCCTACCTCGGCATCCTGATCTTTCGACTGCGCCCACTCCCCTGATCTGCCCGGCGTTCTAGCGCACCCGCGCGACCGCGATCAGATGCGCACTCTGGTCCCGGATCCCGGGAACCGCAGACGCCGCCCGCGCGACGGTGAGCGCGGCCTCCCGCACATCCGGATGCACATCCGCGACGCTCTCCAGTAGAAGCCCCGCGGGCCCCTCGACGCCGACGACCTCGAGCACGTCCATGCCGGCATCCGCGACCTCGTCCTCGAGTTCCTCCGCGGTGTGGAAGTGGCCGGCGGGGAACCGCAGTTGCGAGCCTGGCGTCCCATCCGCGATGAGAGCCGCCCACTCCCCCGGAATCGGCGTCGGCACGGGTCGTCCGAGAGAGGCCGCTCCGAACGCGACATATCGCGAGAGTCCCGCGGCCAGCACGACACCTCCTGCGCGTACCACCCGAGCGGCCTCACGGAGCGCCCTGAGCCGATCCTCCCACGAGGCGAGGTGATAGAGCGGGCCCAGCAGGATCGCCGCGTCGAAGGACTGATCCGCGTGCTCCAGCTCGCGCGCATCGCCAACAGAGGCCCGCACACCGGCCTCCTGCGCCTGCTCGACGTGGCGGACGACGGGATCGATCATCTCCATCTCGTAGCCCGCGTCCATCAGGGCCCTGGAATGGATTCCCGCGCCGCCGCCGATGTCGAGCACACGGCCGCCCGGAACATGAGCGCGGATGATCTCCTGCGTGCGCTGAAACTCCAGAGGTCCCTGCGCCGACCGGGTCGTCAGCCGGACGCGCTCGTCGAAGACCTCACCGTAGTACGTCTGGATGCGCGCATCGATGTCCTGCTGGTCAGCGGATGTCATGCCGTCGAGGCTAGCTGTTAGCCGCGCCCGCGCGAGCATTGCGCGCACGATGCCGGCGGTTCCGCGAGTGATGCTAACGTGTTGCCTGGCAGACGTGAGGCGTGACGACCCTCGCGCCGGATTCGCTCCGGCAGACGGCTCCCGCGCGTGACGGCGTACCGACGAGAGGCCGGCGACTCACCGGCGAAGGTGTGGTGGCACCGCGATCTGGCCCCCGCCCACACCTCCAGGGCTCCATGCACCTGGAGGAATGATGAGCAGACCACCCCGCACACTCGCCACTGAGCTCGGCACCGCCGCACCCGGCACGACAGTCACCCTGATGGGTCACGTGCACCGGCGTCGCATCCTGTCGTCCGTGACCTTCCTGGTGCTGCGCGACCGCACGGGCCTCGCCCAGGTCGTGCTGCACCGCGACGCGGAGCATCCCACCGACGTGCCGCCGGAGGAGACCGTCGTCCGGATCACGGGCCTCGTGGCGGCGAACCCGCAGGCGCCGGGCGGAGCAGAGGTCGTCTCCCCGCAGATCGAGGTGCTCGGCGAGCCGGCCGCGACGCCGCCCGTCGAGCTCTGGCGCCCGACGCTCTCCGCCGGGCTGCCCGTCATCCTGGACAACGCCGCCGTGACGTGGCGCCATGCCACGCGACGCGCGACCTGGGAGCTCGCGGCCGCGAGCCTGCGCGGCTTCCGGGAGACGCTGGACGCCGCCGGGTTCCGGGAGGTGCACTCCCCCAAGCTCGTGGAGTCGGCGACCGAGTCCGGCGCGGACGTGTTCGAGGTGGACTACTTCGGTCGCCCGGCCTTTCTGGCGCAGAGCCCCCAGTTCTACAAACAACAGCTCGTCGGCGTGTTCGAGCGCGTCTACGAGGTCGGACCGGTCTTCCGCGCCGAACCTCACGACACCGTGCGGCATCTGGCGGAGTACCGCTCCCTCGATGTCGAGTTCGGGTTCATCGAGGACCACCGCGACGTGCTCGCCTGCCTGCGCACAGTGCTCGCCGGCATGGTCTCAGCGATCACCTCGTACGCGCCGGAGGCGGTCGATGTGCTCTCGCCCGCGATCCCGGTCGTGCCCGACAGCATCCCGGTCATCCACTTCCGCGACGCACTGAGTCTCGTCGGCGCACCGGAGGACGAACCCGACCTCGCGCCGGAGCACGAGCGGCAGCTGGGGCGCTGGGCGCGCGACGAGCACGGCAGCGACTTCCTCGCGGTCGAGGGTTATCCGATGGCGAAGCGTCCGTTCTACACGCACCCGCAGCCGTCCGACCCGCGCTGGAGCAACAGCTTCGACCTGCTTTTCCGCGGTCTCGAGCTGGTGACAGGCGGCCAGCGCCTGCACCGGCACTCCGACTACGTCTCCGCCCTCCGGGCGCGGGGCGAGGACCCGGGCGACTATGCGTCGTACCTGCCGGCGTTCGCGCACGGAATCCCGCCGCACGGCGGCTTCGCGATCGGACTGGAGCGATGGGTCGCGCGGCTCATCGAAGCGGGCAACGTCCGGGAGACGGCGCTCTTCCCCAGGGACATGCACCGGCTCGTGCCGTGACCAGGAGGGGGGCGGATGCCCGCATCCGTCCCCCTCTCCCTCAAGCGCCCACGTATGCCGCGAGGTGCTCCCCCGTGAGCGTCGACCGCTCCTCGACGAGGGCAGACGGGGTTCCCTCGAAGACGACGCGTCCGCCGTCGTGCCCCGCCCCGGGACCGATGTCGATGATCCAGTCGGCGTGAGCCATGACAGCCTGGTGATGTTCGATGACGATGACGGTCTTCCCCGCATCCACCAGCCGGTCCAGCAGGCCCAGGATCTGCTGCACGTCAGCGAGGTGCAGCCCCGTCGTGGGCTCGTCGAGGACGTAGACGTCGCCCTTCTCCCCCATCTGGATCGCGAGCTTGACCCGCTGACGTTCACCGCCCGACAACGTCGACAGCGGCTGACCGAGCGTGAGATAGCCCAGGCCGACATCCTCCAGCCGCCCGAGAACGCTCGCCACCGCCGGGATCTTCGTGTCGGCGGCCGTGAAGAACTCACGCGCCTTCGCCACCGGCAGTTCCAGCACTTCGGTGATGTCGAGGCCGCCGAGCTTGTACTCCAGCACCGTGGCCTGGAAGCGCTTGCCGCCGCAGTCCTCGCAGGGGGTCTCGATCGTGTCCATGAACCCGAGCTCGGTGACGATCACGCCGGCGCCCTTGCAGGTCGGGCAGGCGCCCTCGGAGTTCGCGCTGAACAGCGCGGGCTTGACCCCGTTCGCCTTGGCGAAGGCCTTGCGGATGGGCTCCAGCATGCCGGTGTACGTCGCCGGATTGCTGCGTCGCGAGCCCCTGATCGCACCCTGGTCGATCGCGACGACTCCCTCCCGCGACGAGACCGAGCCGTGGATGAGCGAGCTCTTGCCCGAACCGGCGACACCCGTGATGACCGTCAGCACCCCGGTGGGGATGTCGACGTCCACGTCCTGCAGGTTGTTCGCGCTGGCTCCGCGCACCTCGATCGCGCCCGTCGCGCTGCGCACGGAGGACTTCAGCGAGGCCCGGTCGTCGAGGTGACGACCCGTCAGCGTGCCGCTCGACCGCAACCCGTCCACTGTTCCCTCGAAGCAGATCTCGCCACCGCCCGCACCCGCCCCGGGACCGAGATCGACGACGTGGTCGGCGATCTCGATGGTCTCCGGCTTGTGCTCGACGACCAGCACCGTGTTCCCCTTGTCGCGGAGTTCGCGAAGCAGGTTGTTCATCCGCTGGATGTCGTGCGGATGCAGCCCGATCGTCGGCTCGTCGAACACGTAGGTGACGTCGGTGAGGGACGAGCCGAGGTGGCGCAGCAGCTTGATGCGCTGAGCCTCTCCCCCGCTCAGCGTCCCGGACGGACGATCCAGGCTCAGGTATCCGAGCCCCAGGGCGACGAAGGAGTCCAGGTTTGCGCTCAGCGCGGTCAGCAGCGGGCCCGCCTCGTCCAGATCCAGTCCGCGCACCCACGCGGCGAGGTCGGTCACCTGCATCCGGCAGGCGTCCGCGATGCTCACCCCGGCGATCTTCGACGACCGCGCTCCCTCGGTGAGGCGGGTGCCGTCGCACTCCGGACAGGTGGCGAAGGTCGCGACCTGCTCGACGAAGCGCCGGATGTGCGGCTGCAGCGCATCGAGGTCCTTGGACAGCATGGACTTCGTGATCTTGGGGATGAGCCCCTCGTAGGTGATGTTGATCCCGTTGATCTTGACCTTGGTGACCTCGCCGTAGAGGAACAGCTGACGCTGCTTCTCGGTGAACGACGCGATGGGCTTGTCGGCCGGGTAGAAGCCCGAACCCGCGAACTGCTTGACCATCCACCCGTCGGCCGTGTAACCGGGGACCATGATCGCGCCGTCGTCCAATGACTTCGACTCGTCGACCACCTGCGCGAGATCGATGTCCGACACGGCTCCCCTGCCCTCGCACCGCGGGCACATGCCGCCGAGATAGATCGCGTCCTTCACGATCTTCTTCTCGCCGCCCGGCCCGGTCATGACTCCACTGGCCTTCTGGGTCGGGATGTTGAACGAGAACGCCGTGGGCCCGCCGATGTAGGGGGTGCCGAGCTTGGAGAACAGGATGCGCAGCATCGCATTGGCGTCGGTCACGGTGCCCACGGTCGACCTCGGGTTGGCTCCGAGCCGTTCCTGGTCGACGATGATCGCCGTCGTCAGCCCCTCCAGCACATCCACGTCGGGACGCGGCACGGAGGGCATGAACCCCTGCACGAAGGCGCTGTAGGTCTCGTCGATCATCCGTCGCGACTCCGCAGCGATCGTGTCGAAGACCAGCGAGCTCTTGCCCGACCCGGACACCCCGGTGAACACGGTCAGGCGACGCTTGGGGAGCACCACGCTGACGTCCTTCAGATTGTTCTCGCGGGCCCCTTCGACTCGGATGCTGTCATGGGCGTCGGCGGCGTGGACCATCGGCGTCTCCTTCTGGGTGGCGGTCAGGCGATCTGCTGCAGTCGGATCATATTGCCTGCCGGGTCCCGGAAGGCGCAGTCGCGGATGCCGTACGGCTGGTCGATCGGCTCCTGCACCACATCGGCGCCCCTCGCCTCGATGGCCGCGAACGCCTCGTCGACGTCGCCGGTCGCGAGGACGATGCCGCCGAAGCTTCCCTTGGCCATGAGCTCGAGGATCGTGCTGCGCTCGTCGTCGTTGATGCCAGGGTCGACGGCGGGCGGAGTCAGCACGATCGCCGTGTCGGGCTGCTCGGCCGGACCGACGGTGATCCACCGCATCCGGCCTCCTCCGACGTCCTTGCGCACTTCGAATCCGAGCACGTCGCGATAGAAGCTCAGCGAGGCCTCGGCATCCGTGTGCGGGAGGAAGCTCGCGTTGATGGTGATGTTCATGTCACCGACGCTACTGATCCGGCGACGGCCGCGCTTCTCGATTCCTGATCGGTCTGGTCGCCTGCTTCTCCAGCCACGACGGGATGCCCGGGCCATGGTCGTGCTCGACGCGATAGGTGCTCGGTGGCATCCCCACCAGCTCGGTGAAACGCGTGCTGAACGTGCCGAGCGAGGAGAACCCGACCTCGAAGCACACCTCGGTGACGGACAGATCCCCGCGGCGCAGCAACGCCATGGCCCGCTCGATCCGCCGTGTCATCAGATACGAGTACGGAGACTCGCCGAACGTCTGCTTGAACCGGCGGCTGAGGTGGCCCGACGACATGTGCGCCCCGCGCGCCAGCGCCTCCACGTCGAGCGGCTTCGCGTACTCGCGGTCGATGCGATCCCGCACCCGGCGCAGGATGACGAGCTCTCGCAGCCTTTCCTCGGAGCGTGTCGGTTCATCAATCACACACCGATAGTCGCATGCAGCCAGTACGCTGGGCGCCATCTCCCACTCTCAGGAGACACCAGGAAAGGACATCATCGTGTCTGACGCTTCCCCCGAAGTGAAGAACTTCTTCTCCGCAGTGCGCACCTCGCTGGCCGTCTCCGGCGTGATCATGCTGGTGCTCGGCATCTTCATCCTCGTCTCCCCCACCAAGACCGCGATGTTCTTCGCGGGCATCCTCGCCGTGTACCTCATCATCCAGGGGCTGGTGTACATCGGCACGGGCGTCTTCACCAAGGACAGAGGCGGCTGGTCGCGCCTCGGCCACATCGTCCTCGGCCTGCTCTACGTCGTCGGCGGCATCCTCGCGTTCGTCAACCTCTTCGCGTTCACGGCGACGCTCGCGATCTTCTTCGGCATCATGCTCGGCATCACCTGGATCATCGACGGCGTCGTCTCGCTGTCGCTGCTGGGCGATTCCCGCTCGAGGGTCTGGACCGTGGTCTACGCGATCCTCAGCATCGTCGCCGGCGTCATCCTGCTGCTCTCGCCGCTGTACGCGGTCATGCTGTGGTGGCTCGCCGGCATCTCCCTGGTCGTGCTCGGTGTGCTGCAGATCGTGCGGGCCGTCACTCTCAAGAAGGATGCCGCGCTCATCGCCGACGCCCTTCGCTCGGAGGAGACCCTCTGACGCGTCTCGTCAGCGAATGAGGAAGGCCCCGTCCGATCGGACGGGGCCTTCCTCATCTCTACGGATCACTCTGCGGCGAAGTCCGAGGTGTCTCCGACCAGACGGGTGTTGTCTGCGGGAACAGGGTCGACAGCCGCTTGGGCGACCTCCGCGGCGAACTCGGACACGTTGTAGAGCTTGCCCGCGGACTCGCGCCGCTCCGCGATCGCGCCGGGGTTGAGGCGGTTCAGAAGCGTGGCGGTGATCGTGCCCTCGATCATGTCGCCGGAGACGACGGTGAAGCCGATGCCCTTCTCCGCGAGACCGGGGATCAGCTCGCGCAGGGCGTCCTCACCCGCGCGCTTGGACTTCGCGACCGGCTCGTACTCGGGCATCGTCGGTGTGGTGCGGATGAAGTGCGCCTGATGGCTGGTCACGAACACGACGCGCGAGCCGTCGCCCAGCAGGGGCTCGCCGGCCTGCAGCACGTTGACCTGCGCGTCGCGGTTGAGCTTGAGAGCGTAGTCCTCACCCATGCCGGACTCCATGCCGCCCGAGGCGTTGAGCACGAGGATGTCGAGCTTGCCGAACTCCGTCCGCACCGCGTCGAACATCTCCGCGACAGAGGAGGGATCAGTGAGATCGGCGCCCACGACCAGCGCCCGGACTCCCAGCTCCCGGAGCTCCGCGGCGAGCTTCTCGGCACGCGGCGCCTTGTTGCGGAAGTTGATGACGACGTCTGCACCGGCCTCGGCGAAGTAGCGGACGGTGTCGGCGCCGATGCCCCGGGAAGAGCCGGTGACGAGCGCCACCTTGCCCTGAAGGGATCCGGCGGGCAGAACCTGGGTCATTCCTGACTCCTCGTGATGCGCGGGATATCGCCGGTTCGGCGACCTCCCAACCCTACAACGCGGCGTTGCCGCACCGCGGGATCACCCGCGTGATAGGTTGACCGCAGGAGGGGCGCATGGACTTCATCGCAGGTATCGAGCAGTGGGCCTGGATCGGCTGGCTGGTGCTGATCGCCCTGTTCCTGGTCATCGAGATGATGACCCTGGACTTCACGTTCCTGATGCTGTCCTTCGGCAGCGTGCTGGGGCTCGTCTCCGATCTCGTCGGCCTGCCGATCTGGGCGCAGGTCATCATCGCTGCGGCCGCCGCAGCGCTGTTCATCTTCTTCCTGCGCCCGCCGCTGCTGCACCGGCTGCGCCGCGGCGAGGATCCCACCAAGTCGAACGTCGCCGCACTCATCGATCTTCGCGGGACCGCGCTGCAGGACATCACCGGTGTCTCCGGGCAGGTCAAGCTCAGCAACGGCGACACTTGGACCGCACGCAGTCTCGACGGCACTCCGATCATCCAGGGCAGCCGCGTGGCTGTCGCGGAGATCAGCGGCGCCACCGCCATCGTCCGCCCCGTCACCGAATAGGAGCACTGATGGACGACTCCTCGTTCATTCCCACCGCGATTGCCTGGATACTGGCGATCGCCGTCATCATCTTCGTGCTGGTCACGATCGCCCGATCCATCCGGATCATCCCCCAGGCGACGGCCGGCATCGTCGAGCGCCTGGGTCGCTACCACAAGACACTCGACCCCGGCCTGAACCTGCTGGTGCCGTTCATCGACCGGCTGCGCCCGCTGATCGACATGCGCGAGCAGGTCGTCTCGTTCCCGCCGCAGCCGGTGATCACCGAGGACAACCTCGTCGTCTCGATCGACACCGTGGTCTACTTCCAGGTGACGGATGCCAGGGCCGCGACGTATGAGATCGCGAACTACCTCGGCGCGGTCGAGCAGCTCACCACGACCACGCTCCGCAACGTCGTCGGCGGTCTGAACCTCGAGGAGGCGCTGACGAGCCGTGACAACATCAACGGGCAGCTGCGCGTCGTGCTCGACGAGGCGACCGGCAAGTGGGGCATCCGGGTCTCGCGCGTCGAGCTGAAGGCCATCGACCCGCCCGTGTCCATCCAGGACTCGATGGAGAAGCAGATGCGCGCCGAGCGCGACCGTCGCGCCGCCATCCTGACCGCTGAGGGCTCCAAGCAGTCGCAGATCCTCGAGGCCGAGGGTCAGCGGCAGGCCGCGATCCTCAAGGCAGAGGGAGACAAGCAGGCTGCGGTGCTGCGCGCTCAGGGTGAGGCGGAGGCGATCCAGAACGTGTTCGCGTCCATCCACGAGGGTCGCCCTGACGACAAGCTGCTCGCGTATCAGTACCTGCAGATGCTGCCCAAGATCAGCGAGAGCTCGTCGAGCAAACTGTGGATCATCCCCAGCGAGCTCACCGAGGCGCTCAAGGGCATCGGCAGTGCGTTCACGCCCCGCGCCGGTGGGTCGGACGCCTCCCAGCCCGGCGCGTGACGCACCCGTACTTCGCCGGTTCCCGGCATCCACGAGTCCTCGCCCACCGCGGATTGGTCCCCGCGGTCGGCGAGGACTCCTCACTGTGGGAGAACACCGCTGGCGCCTTCGCGGCGGCCCATGCGGCCGGTGCCGAATACATCGAGACCGACTGCCGGGTTACGGCGGACGGCGACGTGGTCCTGTTCCATGACGACACGCTCGAGCGGCTGACGGGAGACCCGCGCGCGGTGTCGGAGGTGCGCACGGCCGAGCTGAGCCAGCTGTTCGCGCCCCACGGCGGGCTGATGACGGTCGGAGATGCGCTGGATGCCTTTCCCGACACCCGGTTCAATATCGACATCAAGACCGAGGCCGCTGCCGAGCCGATCGGTCCGCTGCTCGCGCCTCATTCTCACCGCGTGCTCGTCACGAGCTTCTCCGAGCGCAATCGGCGTGCCGCGCTGGCATCCGTGATGCGCGCCGGCGCCGGCATCCGGCCCGCAACCTCCGGCGCGAGCTCGGTGATCCTCGCGCTGAGGGTGCTGTCGTGGCTGCGCCTCTCCTCCGCGCGGGTGCTCCGCGACATCGACGCGGTGCAGATCCCCGAGCGCCATCTGGGCATTCGGCTGTTCACCCCGGCCCTCGTGCGAGCGGCCCACGGATGCGGCACCGAGGTGCACGTGTGGACGGTCAACGACCCCGACGACATGAGGCGCCTGGTCGACGCCGGAGCGGACGCGATCGTCACGGATCGCGCGGATCTCGCGCTCAAGACGATCTGACCGTCGCGCGCCGGTCGGCGCTGGGATTCCCCTGTGAGTTCGACCGGGATCTCGCCGCTGTGGATGAAGCGCACAGGCGCGACCGTTATACCTGACAGCGACGAGAGGACCACACAATGGCAGATCGCAGCCTTCGAGGCATCCGACTGGGTGCCCAGAGCCTTCAGAGCGAAGAGGGCGTCGTGTTCATGGAGCGGCGCGCCACCACTTACAAGTGCGACACGTGCGGCCACGAGACGACCCTGATGTTCGCGGCCGACGCCGAGCCGCCGCAGACCTGGGAGTGCCGCAGCTGCAGTGCCGAGGCGCTGCTGCAGGTGGACGGCGCATCCGTGAAGCTTGAGGAGAACGACGAGAAGGCCGCGCGCACGCACTGGGACATGCTCCTGGAGCGTCGCACCCGCGATGAGCTCGAAGAGCTCCTCGCCGACCGCCTCGCCTACGTGCGCGCCCGCCGCGGCGCCGGCGACGACCCGACGCGCGAGCGCATCGGCGCCTGATTCAGCGTCGCCGCCGCGCGATCACGCCCGCGGCGACCAGTGCCCCTGAGCCCCCGATCACCAGCGCGAGCTGGATCCACGGGCCCAGCAGCACACCAGCCGTGAGGCCGGAACGCAGTTCGACATCCTCGAGCAGCGCTCCGGCCTCATCTGCGTCCAGGGTCGCGACGGTGCTGCCGTCCGGCCGCATGATCTGGCTCGTGCCGACGGTCGAGATGTTGACCACGCTGCGACCGGTCTCGATCGCCCGCATCCGCGCGAACGCCAGCTGCTGCAGGTTCTCGTCCGTGCCGCGGAAGTCGGCGTTGTTGGTCTGGAAGACGAGCACCTGGGCGCCGCGCTGCACGCCCTCCCGGATCACCTCGTCGTAGATCACGTCGAAGCAGATCGCGAGCCCCACGCCGAGGTCGCCGACCTTCACCAGCGGAGGGTTCGTCCCTGGCGTGTACTCCCGCTGCAGGAGACCGATCAGATCCGGGGCGAGCGCATTGAAGAACTCGCGGTTCGGCACGTACTCGCCGAACGGCACCGGGTGCCGCTTGTCGTGCAGCTGAGCCGCAGTGCCCTCATCCGTCCACAGGAACGAGGTGTTGAAGATGTCCTTGCCGCGCTCTGTGGCCGCGTTGGCCAGCAGGGGCGCGTCCAGCCACGACACGACGCGGTTGAGCCGTCGAGCGGTGGAGGCGTCCTGGAACGGGTCGTAGTCGACGCCGCCCTCGGGCCACACGATCAGGTCGGCCTTCTCACCCTCCAGCGGCTCGGTCGCTGCCATCTGCGCGTCGATGACGCTGTACTGCTCCCTGGTGTCGAAGTAGCCGGTCGGTCCGTTGCCCTGCACGGCCGCGATGCGCATGGTCCCCGCGTGCGCGGTCGGGAACACGGGCAGGAACAGCAGCACCAGGGCGGTGACGGCCGGCGTCACGAGCGCGAGAGGACGCCGCCAGGCGCGGGCGCGGACGACCTCGACGATCAGCGCGACAGCGAAGACCATGAGGAAACTCAGGCCACTCACGCCCACCCAGGACGAGACGGGCGCGAAGGGACCTTCGGCCTGCGTCATGCCCAGCCGGGCCCAGGGGAAGCCGCCGTAGGGCCAGTTGCCGATGAAGAGCTCCTGCACGGTCCACAGGGCCGCCACGATCGCGGGAAGCAGGATCAGACGGCTGCGCGGCCAGGCACGCGGCATCCAGCGGTACGCGAGCGCGATCGGCAGCAGCGCGACGGCCGTCAGCACGCCCTCCACGACGGCCAGGGCGACCCACGGCACCGGCCCGAGATACCGTGCGACCCAGCCGACCAGCATCGAGTAGAAGACGAGGCCGTACACGCCGGTGACGAGGAGCGCGGACCGGAGGCGGCGCCCGTCGAGGCAGACGATCAGGAGCGCGACCGCGACCAGCGCGAGGGGCCAGATCGCCAGCGAGGGGAAGGAGATGCTCATCAGCACGCCGGCGATCGCGGCGAGCCAGACCGCGAGCCACAGCGGCACGAGCGGGCGCACGGATGCCGCGGGGCGAGTCCTTCCCACCGTCACACTCCCGCGTAGGCGACGATGCCGCGACGCACCCCGTCCAGGGCGCGCCGTGCGGTGGACGCGAGATCGCCGTCGTCGGCGACGATCGAGAGCTGATCCAGCAGGTCGATGGTCTGCTTCGCCCAGCGCACGAAGTCGCCCGCCGCCATGTCGGCGTCGATCAGCACGCGGTCCAGCGAGCCCCCGCGCGCCCAGGAGTGCATCGCGGCCGCCAGACCCGGCGCGAGCGGCTCGGTGCGCGGGAGGGAGTAGTCGTGCTCGATGTCGTCGAGCTCGGCCCACAGCCTCACGGTGGCGTCGTAGGCGATGCGGAACGCGCCACGAGGCAGGCCCCGCTCCCCCGCGTTCTGCTCGTCGCGTCGAGGTTCGTAGACCAGGCAGCTCGCCATCGCCGCGAGCGAAGGCGCGTCCAGGCTGCGCCAGAGGCCCTGCCGGAGCGCCTCGGCCACCAGCAGGTCTCGCTCGCCGTAGATCCGTTTCATGGTGCGGCCGGCATCGGTCAGCAAGAGGTCGTCGCCGTCGCCCTCCACGTAATCCACGACCCGGAGCACGTCGATGACGCGGTCGAAGGTGCGCGCGACCGTTCCAGTGCGGGTCTCGATCTGGCGGCGGATGCGGTCGGTGTCGCGCTTCAGGCTGAAGTAGCGCTCCGCCCAGCGGGCGTGTGCCTCGCGGTCGGGGCATCCGTGGCACGCGTGCCGCTGCATGCGGGTGCGGAGCGCCTGGATCTTGCGCATCCGCTTCTCCCGCGCGACGCGGGGACCGGCGGCGTCACGGCGGTTCTTCTTCTCGAGGTCGCTGAGCTCACGCCGGATGGCCGCATATTCCAGGAAGTCCCCGTGCTCGCACTGCATCGCCTTCTGATACCCCGCCAGCGACTCCTCGGCATCCTTCACCTTGCGGGCCAGCCCGACCACTGCTCGGTCCGCCTGGAACTGGGCGAATGACGATTCCAGGATCTCGCGGGCGCGCGAGCGCCCGAACCGGTCGATGAGGTTCACCGCCATGTTGTAGGTGGGCCGGAAGCTGGAGTTGAGCGGATACGTGCGGCGGGATGCGAGAGCGGCGACGGCCTGGGGATCCATGCCCTCCGTCCACTGCACGACAGCATGGCCCTCGACGTCGATCCCGCGACGCCCCGCGCGGCCGGTCAGCTGCGTGTACTCGCCGGAGGTGATGGCGACACGGGCCTCGCCGTTGAACTTCTCCATCTTCTCGAGCACGACGGTGCGGGCGGGCATGTTGATGCCCAGAGCCAGAGTCTCGGTGGCGAAGACCGCCTTCACCAGCTTGCGCTGGAACAGGTCCTCGACGACCTCTTTGAACGCCGGAAGGAGGCCGGCGTGGTGCGACGCGACGCCGCGCTCGAGGTCGTCGCGCCACTCCCAGAAGCCCAGGACGTCGAGATCCTCGTCCTGCAGCGATCGCGTGCGCTCGTTGACGATCTCGCGGATCTCGGTGCGCTCCTCCTGCGTGGTGAGGCGGATGCCCGCCCGGCGCACCTGCTGCACGGCGGCGTCGCAGCCGACCCTGCTGAAGATGAAGAAGATGGCCGGCAACAGGTTCGACCGCTCCAGCAGCCGCACGACGTCCGGACGGTCCATCCGCTCGATGCGCCGCATGTTGGCGGAGCGCACGGGCCTCTTCCCGCCCCGCGGGGGACGCTTCGCCTGCCGTCCGGCATGGCGGTTGCTGGCGTACTCCTGGGCGCTGCGGTTGCTCTCGTACCGGGACCCGGTGAACGAGCGGATGCGGAACAGCTCCTGGTTCACCTGCGCGGTCGCCACGCCCGCGCGGTCGTCGAACAGCGGCAGCAGGTCATCGCGGACCAGCACGTGCTGCTCCAGCGGCACGGGCCGGATCTCGGAGACGATCACGTCGGTGTCTCCGCGCACGGTGTCGAGCCAGTCGCCGAACTCCTCGGCGTTGGAGACCGTCGCACTGAGCGAGATCAGGCGCACCTCCTGCGGCAGGTGCAGGATGACCTCCTCCCAGACCGGTCCGCGGAATCGGTCGGCGAGGTAGTGCACCTCGTCCATCACCACGTAGCGCAGGCCTCGGAGCGAGTCCGAGCCGGCGTACAGCATGTTGCGCAGGACCTCAGTGGTCATCACCACGATGCGCGCGTTGCCGTTGATGTTGGTGTCGCCGGTGAGCAGCCCCACCTCGTCGGCACCGTAGACGTCGACGAGTTCGCGGAACTTCTGGTTGGAGAGCGCCTTCATCGGCGTCGTGTAGAACGCCTTGTCGCCTGGTGTCTGCATCGCGAGGTGGATCGCGAACTCGCCGACGATCGTCTTGCCCGCTCCCGTGGGTGCGGCGACCAGCACGCTCCTGCCGCGCTCGAGCGCCTGGCAGGCGTCGAGCTGGAACGGATCCAGGGCGAAGCGCTGTGCGGCGGCGAACTGCCGCGTCTGAGGATGCTGCGCCGCCGTCTGTGCGGATGCGTAGCGCTCAGCCGGCGAGCTCATGCGGCGGCTGCGTCCGGATCGAGACCGTCCGCGATCCGCTTCTTCCGCTTACGACGGTCGAAGAGAAGCGACACTCCGGCCGCGGCGAAGTACAGCACGATCAGGATGCCGCCGACCAGGAACATCGATCCGATGTCGGCCGCCGGCGTCGCGATGGCGGCGAAGACGGAGGCGACGAGGACCGCGATCCGCCATCCCTTCAGCAGTCCCCTGCCCGTGATCACACCCGCGAGGTTCAGCGCGACCATGAACACCGGCAGCACGAACGAGATGCCGATGACCAGGATGAACTTGAGGATGAAGTCGTAGTAGTACTCGGCGTCGAGGAAGTTCTTGCCGATACCGGGAACGAAGCCCGACATCACCTCGATCACGTGCGGCGCCACCCAGATCGCGACCGCACCTCCCGCGAAGAAGAGCGGAATCGCCGCGACGACGAATCCGACGGTGTACTTGATCTCCTTCTTGGTGAGTCCGGGCACGATGAACGCCCAGATCTGCCAGAGCCAGATCGGTGCGGACAGCAGCAGACCGATGGCGAGGGACATCCGCAGGCGAAGATTGAAACCGGACGAGATCTTCGTGAACATCAGCGCGGCGAAGTCCTTGCCACGCAGCGCGTTGATCTCGTTGATCGGCCACGCCATGAGCTTGAGCACCGGTTCGGTGAGGATCGCGGCGATCACCATGCCGATGACCAGCGCGATCACCGCGATGATCAGGCGCCGACGAGCCTCCCTGAGGTGCTCGCCCAGCGACATCCGTCGATCGTGGCTCCCCTCGGAAGAAGGCGCGTCGACGCTCAGTTCTGTCACGACCTACGAGGCGCGGGGCGGTGTGTCCTGATCAGCAGGACGCTCAGCCGCCGGGGCTGCAGTACCGGTCGACGTCGCGGTGGTGCCGTCGGTGCCGGCCTCCGGGGCGTCGTCGTCCTTCATCGCCTTCATCTCGCCCTTGAACACGCGTGCGGACTGTCCCAGGCTCTTCGCCAGCGCCGGCAGCTTCGCCGCGCCGAACAGAAGAAGGATGATGATCAGAATGATCCACAGGTGCGGGCCTGCGAAAAGATTACCCATGGATTTCTCCTCTTGGTGGGTCGGATTCCGTTCAGTCTACCTGTGCCGAAGAGCCGTCGGGCACCGTATAGAGGTCGAGTGCGGCGGATGCCCATTCACGTGTCGCACACCGCGCGAGAGGCGGGTCGAGCACCTCCAGCGCACCCCCGAATCGACCGGCGATCCGCTTGATCCCCCGGGGGTCCGCCATGCTCATCCGCACGGTGACGACGGCATCGGCCCGGTCGATCTCCTCATACGGGAAGGCGCCCAGCAGCGGCAGCATCCGCTCGGGAAGCCGCACGGTGACGTGATCCGAGACGTCGCCGCCCCCGCCGAACTCCGCCGGCACGGGCGCGTCGCCGTGGGTGATCGGGATCTCGGTCAGATGCGCATCGCTGACGCGATCGAGATGGAACGTCCGCATCGCCTGCCGCAGATGGCACCATCCCTGCAGATACCACTGTCCGTTCGTGATCAGGATCTGACGCGGGTCGACCGTGCGGGTGGTCGGCTCGGCATCCGGAGCCTGGTACCGGAACGCCACGGCGACGCCGTCGTGCAGCGCGCGCGAGACGACCTGCTGCACCTCGGTGACCTCCACCGGCGCGATGAGCAGATCAGGAGGAGCGTCGGCCGAGCCCCGGGAGAGCTTGGCGATCAGGCCGCTGACCAGTCCGGAGTCGGCCACCGCCGGCACCGCGGCGACGAGCTGGAGGCCGGCGAGCAGTGCTGCCGCCTCCCGGGCGGTGAACCGAGGAACGCGACGGAAGGCGACGTCATGCGTGATCTCGATGATGTCGTGCTCGTCGAGCAGGTCCCAGTCGATGTCGAACATCTCCTGCGGGAGCTGCCAGTATCCGGAATCGCCCGGAAGGCCGATCACCGTGAGCTTCTCGACCATGGCCCGCATCTGCGCGGCGGTGACGCCGAACTCGGCCGCGGCCTCGTCGAGCGTGACCTGGCCGCGCTCGAGGAGGTACGGGACGAGCGTCAGGTACAGGCGTACGCGGTCCGCAGCCAGAAGCGGTGCGGAACTCATTCGGCACTCCCCTCTCCGGCGATCGCGTCGGCGGCGTGCGCGTCGACGATCGCGTGCAGCCGCTGGATCACGCTGTCGCGGAGATCTGCGGGCTCCACGACCCGCACCTCCGGTCCGTAGGTGGCCAGTTCGTCGGCGAAGATGTGCCGGTCCACATACGGGACGCGGATGCCCTGCACTGCGGGAACGCCCCGGCGGCCGAGCCGCAGGGCCGCCTCGGTCCCCGGCGTGATCTCGAGCAGGGCCTGCTGCGATGCGGCGACCTCGGCGAGACCCGCGAGCGCACGCTCCGCAGCGCCGTCGCGCGCCACGGGGTCGAAGCCCTGACCGGTGACCTTCACATCGCTGACGATGCGGCTGAGCAGGAAGGTGCGCTCACCGTCGGCGTCCACGTCGTACCCGTACAGGTGCCAGCGCGACTCGTACTCGACCTGGACCAGCGGACGGATGCGGCGACGCGTGGGCGCGTCCTCGCCGGGCTTCAGGTAGTCGAAGACGACGACGCGGTTGCGTTCGATGCCCTCCTGCAGTGCGGGGAAGGCTGCGTCCTGCACGGCGATGCGCGGCGCGAAGCCGATGATCGGCTCGTCTCCGTCGATGCCGAGCGCGCGGATCTTGCGGACGCCGGCCTGGGCGTCGGCGGAGACCGATTCGCTGCTCCACACGCTTCCGGCCAGTCGCAGCACGGCGAGCTCCGCGTCCGAGAACTCGATGTCGGACGGCAGGTCGTAGTCTGCCTGCGGAATCCGGTAGCGGGCCTCCCGCATGTCCTGAGGATCGGCCGGATCGCCGATGGTCTCCACGGGCATCCCCAGCGCGCGCAGTTCGTCCTTGTCCCGCTCGAACATCTTCTCCAGCGAATCGGGCTTCGCGCCCGCTTCGACGCGCTGGCGGTACCCCGAGACGTTGTCGAGGATCTGCTGCTTGGTCAGGCCGATCTCCGTGGCCATCAGCGCCACGACGAGATTCGTCAGCCGCTCCTCCGCGGGGATCTGCGCCGGCGTCATCCCCGGACCAGCTCCGGCGGGACGATGCCCAGCACGTCGACGACGTAGGCGATCGCGTCGTCGCCGGTCTTCTCGGGGTCGACGACGAGAAGCTGGCTGCCGACTGTCGCCTTCGCGACCTGCGCCATCACCTGCGGCGGGAGGGTGGAGGTGTCGTACACGACGCCCTTCTCCCACGACGAACCTGTCACGGCACGCGTCGACCACTTCACGGCGGTGTACTGGAACATCGCCAGTCCCTTGCCGACCTTCGCCCCGTCACCCTCGATCAGGGTCTCGGTCACGAGCTTCTTCGGAGCCGCGCCGTCGGGGATGATGATGCCCGGCTGCCCGCTGGGCGCACGCACCACGGACGGGATGCCCTGTGCGTCGTTGAACACATCCCGGCCCTGCGCCTTCGGCAGCAGCACCTCCTGGATGTCGATCGTGCCGACGATGCTCTCATCCGGACCGAGTCCGACCTGCGCGGCCATTCCCTCGGGAAGGTCCTTCGCGGGCACCGCGAACGCGACCCGGGAGCCGTTGGTGGCGCACTGCAGCGCCGAGCCGATGCCGCCGAACTGCTCGCTGAGCGACTTCGGCGACCAGACGCCGGCACCGCTGTCGATCATCTGACCGGTGGCGCCGTTGAGCAGGGTGATCGAACCGACGACGTCCTGGGTCTCGTCGCGCACGACTGCGCCGTCGCCGACCACGAGGTCGTCGTAGACCACCTTCGACGTCGGCATCGGCGACGTCAGGCTCACCTTCGCGGCGCCGATGTCACCGCTCGCCTTGACCGCCATCGAGAGCGCGGCGGACTCGCTGCGCTCGCAACCGGCGGCGCCGGATCCCGGCGCGGTCGAGCAGCCCGTCAGGACGAGAGCGGACAGGGCGAGGGCCGAGACGGCAGCGGTCGTTTTACGCACGCGCCCCAGTCTATTCCGAAGCGCTGTCGCCCTCGCGCGATGCGGCGGCGGTGCGCGCGCCGTTCGCGGCCTTCTGCGCCTCGCGCACCCGCTTGCGCAGGTTCTTGTCCGTGATCTCGCGATCGCCGACCGCGCCGGGAGTCCACAGCTCCACGTCCTCGTCGCCGTAGCTGGATTTGGAGGCGCGGCGCTTGACCTCGGGAGGAACGGCACCCGGCGCCAGGCGCCGCGCGGTCAGCAGGAACCCGGTGTGCGCGACCATCCTGTGGTCGGGTCGGACAGCCAGCCCCTCGACGTGCCATCCGCGGACCATGGTCTCGGAGGCGTCCGGATCGGTGAACAGCCCCGTACCGCGGATGTACTCCGCGACGCGGGACAGCTGAGTGGCGGTGGCGACATAGCAGATCACCACGCCGCCGGGAGCGAGGGCGTCGGCGACGACGTCCATGCACTCCCAGGGTGCGAGCATGTCCAGGACGACGCGATCCACCGTGCCGGCCTCGAACTGAGCGGGCAGCTCCTCTGCGAGGTCGCCCACGACGACGCTCCAGGTGTCGGGCGTCTCGCCGAAGAAGGTCTCGACGTTCGCGCGCGCCACGTCCGCGAAGTCCTCGCGCCGCTCGAAGGACGTCAGCCTGCCCTCGTGACCGATCGCCCGGAGCAGGGCGAGCGAGAGTGCACCCGAGCCGACGCCGGCCTCGACGACGACAGCGCCGGGGAAGATGTCGGCCTGCATGACGATCTGCGCCGAGTCCTTGGGGTACACGATCGCCGCGCCGCGCGGCATCGACATCGCGAAGTCGCGCAGCAGCGGGCGCAGAGCCAGGTAGTCGTGTCCGCCGCTGTTGGTCACGACGGAGCCGTCGGGCTGGCCGATCAGCTGGGTGTGCTTGAGCACTCCGTGGTGGGTGTGCAGCTCCCCGTCTCCGCGCAGCGTGATGGTGTGCATCCGCCCCTTGGGGCCGGTCAGCTGCACGCGGTCACCCTCTCGGAACGGCCCGCGGGGTCGATTGGCGCTCATGCGTTCTCCTTGGCGTGGCGGCCGGCGAGGTCGCGGATGTCGGCGGACGTGCGTCCTGCGAGCGTCGGCCACAGTTCATGCGCGTCCGAGCCGTCCAGGGAGACGATGTGCGGCACGCCCAGGGTCACCGCACCGGACGCCCGGCCCGCGGCGACTCCGGTGCCGGAGTCCTCGATCACGACGGCATCCGCGATGTCGATCTCCAGCAGCTCGGCGGCTCGCAGGTACGGGTCGGGGAAGGGCTTGGGGCGCGCGACGTCATCGCCGGCGACCACGAGGTCGAAGGCGTCGAAGTCGATCAGCGAGACGACGTCGAGTGCCATGCGGCGCAGCGACATGGTCACCAGGGCCGTGGGGATGCCGTTGGCGCGCAGGTCTGCGAGCAGCTCGCGAGCACCGTGCCGGAACGGGACCCCCTCGCTGCGGAGCCGGTGGGCGACGGCATCCGTGAGGTGCTGGACGATGGCGTCCGCCTCCATGTCGACGCCGGACTTCTGCAGGATCAGAGCGCTGTCGTGCAGACCGTTGCCGACCAGCTGGAGCGCGTCCTCGTGGGTCCACGTGCCGCCGAACGACTCGACCAGGACGGTCTCGGCGTCCATCCAGTACGGCTCGGTGTCGACGAGGGTTCCGTCCATGTCCCACAGGACTGCGCTGGGCTTGTTGCTCACTGAACCCATGCTAGCCGGGAGCTGGCCCGGGGCTGATGCCGGGCGACTAGCCTGGAGGGACACTTCCGGGGCGCAGACCCCGGATGACAGGAGGGAGAACGGTGGACGCTCTCGGCTCACGCATCATCGTCGCCGCGTTCGACGGCTGGAACGACGCCGGCGAGGCTGCCAGTGGCGCCATCGCCGCACTGCGCGATGCGGGGAGCTACGAGGCCGTGCACTCCGTCGATCCCGAGCTGTACTTCGACTATCAGTACACGCGGCCCTCGTCCCGGATGGATGCCTCCGGCCGCCGTGAACTGCACTGGCCGGACGCCACGCTGTGGCGCCCCACGAGCACGACCGAGGGCCCTGAACTGTGGCTGCTCACCGGGTCGGAGCCTGCGCGGGCATGGCAGGCGTTCGCCACGGAGTTCATCGACGTGGCGCTGCGCGACGACGTGACCGGGCTGGTCACGCTCGGGGCGATGCTCTCGGATGTGCCGCACACCCGTCCCATCTCGATCTTCGCGTCGAGCCAGAACGAGCGGGTGCGCGCTGCGCACGGCCTGGACAAGTCCACCTACGAGGGGCCCGTAGGCATCCTGAGCGTCTTCGAGCACTTCGCCGAGCGCGCCGAGATCCCCTCCGCGAGCCTGTGGGCCAGTGTGCCGCACTACGTCGCGACCGCCGCACCCTCGCCGAAGGCGACGCTGGCGCTGCTGGACCGGCTCGAGGAGCTCACCGGCGTCGGCCCCGCCCGCGAGCACCTGCGCACTGCGGCCGCGGCCTGGGAGGCGTCGATCGACGCCGCTGCGGCCGAGGACGAGGACATGACCGAGTACATCCACCAGCTGGAGCGGACACGCGACACCTGGGACTCTCCCGATGCCTCGGGCGACGCCATCGCCCAGGCCTTCGAGCGCTACCTGCGCCGCCGGGGCGACGGCCCCGACAAGAAGTGACCGATCAGCGAGGCGAGAGCACGCCCGTGGACAGCAGCACGATGAGCGTGCCGCCCAGCAGCACCCGGTAGATCACGAACGGCAGGAAGCTGCGCTTGGAGATCCAGTTCATGAAGAACGCGATCACGCCGAGCGCCACGACGAACGCGATGCCCGTCGCCGCGAAGGTCTCCCCCAGGCTGAAGTACTGGCCGGCCTCGCCGCCGTGCTTGAACAACTGGTAGAAGCCGCTGCCGAACACCGCGGGAATCGCCAGCAGGAACGCGTAGCGGGCGGCTGCAGCGCGCTCATAGCCGAGGAAGAGGCCCATCGTGATGGTGCCGCCGGATCGCGACACGCCGGGTACCAGAGCGAACGCCTGCGCCACACCGTAGGCGATGCCGTGCGGGTAGGTCAGCTCGTCGAGCTTGCGCTTCTTGGCGCCGATGTAGTCCGCGATGCCGAGCAGCAGACCGAAGCCGATGAGCATGATTGCGACGATCCAGAGCGATCGCAGCGTCGTCTCGATCTTGTCCTGGAACAGCAGCCCCAGCAGGACGATCGGGATGCTGCCGAGGATGATCAGCCACCCCATCTTCGCATCGGGGTCGTTGCGCGGCGCCTTGCCGGTCATGGACCGGAACCACGTGCCGATGATGCGCACGATGTCGCGCCAGAAGAACACCACGACGGCCGCCTCGGTGCCGATCTGGGTGATCGCGGTGAAGGCGGCACCCGGGTCCTCACCGGAGGGAAGCAGCGCCCCGACGATGCGCAGATGCGCGCTGGAGGAGATCGGCAGGAACTCGGTGAGTCCCTGGACGACGCCGAGCAGAAGGGCTTCGAGCAGGTTCATGCGGTGCTTTCCAAGGGTGAGGCGTCGGTGTCCCCGGACGGATGCCGGTCAGCAGGAGCGCAGCAGATCGGTCAGCACGCGCTGACCGAAGACAAGAGATTCTACGGGGACGCGCTCGTCCACTCCGTGGAACATCCCTGTGAAGTCGAGATCGGCGGGCAGCTGCAGCGGCGCGAATCCGTACCCGGTGATGCCGATCGAGGCCAGCGCCTTGTTGTCGGTGCCGGCGCCGAGCAGGTACGGGATCACCGGCACGCCGGGGTCGTGCTTCCCCAGGGCCGCGACCATCGCATCCACCAGCTCGCCGGTGAACGGCGTCTCCATGCCGATGTCGCGCACGACGGTCTCGATGCGGATGTCGTCGCCGACGATCCGCTGCAGCTCGGCGAGCACGTCGTCCTCGGTCCCGGGGATCACACGGACGTCGATCAGGGCCTCTGCGGTCTCGGGGATCACGTTGTGCTTGTAGCCGGCGGTGAGCGCGGTGGGGTTCGCGGTGGTGCGGAACGTGGAGCGCAGGAAGGCCTCGGCGGGACCTGCGGCCGCGGCCAGCGCGTCCGGGTCGTCGATCGGCCGTCCGGTCAGCTCGCTCAGGCCGTCCAGAAGCGCCTGGGTGGTCGGTGTGAGCCGGATGGGCCAGCGGGTGCGGCCGACGGCGGCGACGGCCTCCGCGAGACGCGTGACGGCGTTCTGCTCGTGGTAGCGGCTGCCGTGCCCTGCGCGCCCCTTGGCGACGAGCCGAAGCCACATCAGGGCCTTCTCCCCCACCTGCAGCAGATAGGCGCGGTGATCGTCGACCGTGATCGAGTACCCGCCCACCTCGCTGATCGCCTCGGTCGCGCCGGAGAACCATTCCGGCCTGTCGCGCACGACGAGCGCGGAGCCCTCGACGCCGCCGTTCTCCTCATCCGCGAAGAACACCAGGATCAGGTCGCGGTCGGGCTGCTCGCCCGCCCGCAGCAGGTCGGCGACCGCGGTGAGGATCATGGCGTCCATGTTCTTCATGTCCACGGCGCCGCGCCCCCACAGCATCCCGTCGCGGATGACCCCCTCGAACGGGTCGACGCTCCAGTCCTCGGCCATGGCGGGGACCACATCCAGGTGTCCGTGCACGACCAGCGCGGGGCGCTCGGGGTTGCGGCCCCTGACGCGTGCCATCACGTTGGTCCGGTTCGGGATCGGCTCGTAGTACTCCGGCTCGAGCCCGAGCGAGGCGAGGTAGGCGCCGACGTACTCCGCGGCTTCGCGCTCGCCCTTCGAGTTCCCTCCGCCGAAGTTGGAGGTGTCGATGCGGATCAGATCACGGGCGATCCGGGCGACTTCGGGCAGGGAGGAATCCGACATGGCTCCAGGCTATCGAAACGGCGTGCCACGCCCGGGCGTCGGCGTGTTTCGTGGCTGTCCGCGGACCGTGCTAGAGTCATTCTTCGGTCGGCAACGACTTTTCATCACCTGCGCGGGTGGCGGAATAGGTAGACGCGCTAGCTTGAGGTGCTAGTGCCCGCATAGGGCGTGGGGGTTCAAGTCCCCCCTCGCGCACAGAACGGAGAAGGCCCCGGATCGAGAGATCCGGGGCCTTCTCCGTGTCAGGCGTCGACGTCGCCGCGCCACGCGCCGGTCGCCCTGCTGCGGTTCTCGATGAAGTCCTTGAAGTTGCCGAGGTCCTTCCTGACCGCGTGGGATGCGAGGCCCGCCATCGAGCCGACCATCTCGGCCAGGCCCTCCGGCTTCCAGTCGATCTGCACGGTCACGCGACTGGAATCGTCGGTCAGGCGGTGGAAGGTCACCACGCCCGCATGGGCCGTCTCGCCACCGACGCTGCGCCAGGCCACGCGGTCGTCCGGGTGCTGCTCGGTGATCTCGGTGTCGAACTCGCGGCGCACGCCGCCGACCTCGACGACCCAGTGATTGCGCGTGTCATCCACCTGGGTGATCGAGACCACCTCCTCGAGAAAGTCGGGAAAGCTCTCGAACTGGGTCCACTGGTCGTACGCGACGCGCACGGGGACGTCGACATCCACGGTCTCGATGATCTGGGCCATGCTCTGCTCCTTGCTCTTCGGTGTGGAGCATCCAGTCATCCGCATGTCGCCGAGCCCGGAAAGGGGGTTGACGACACGCGGATGACTCAGCGCATGGCCCGGCTCACACCGCGCCGACGCCGAACACAAGACCGAGCACGTAGGTGATCGCCGCCGCTCCGAAGCCGATCGCCAGCTGCCGCAGCGCGCGCTTGAGCGGCGGGCCGCCGGAGAGGATGCCGACCATCGCACCCGTGCTCAGCAGCGCGACTCCGACGAGCACCAGCGCGACGAGGATCGCCGTGAAGCCCGTGAGCCCGAAGAGCCACGGCAGCACCGGCACGATCGCACCGGACGCGAACAGCAGGAAGCTGGAGATGGCGGCCGTCCAGTCGCTGCCGACGATCTCATGATCGTTCGGCACGCCGATCGGTCCGGTCGCGTCACGACGGATGCCCGCCTGCGCGGCGCTCATGACCCGCTGGGCGCGTGCCAGCGACTCGTCCTCATCCATGCCGCGCGCCCGGTACACGAGGGCGAGCTCGTTGGCATCGATGTCGAGGTCGCCCGCGGTGGCATCCGCGTCGTTGCTCTCCTCTGTCGCGGCCAGCAGCTCGCGCTGGGAGCGCACGGAGACGAACTCTCCCGCACCCATCGACAGTGCACCGGCGAGAAGGCCGGCGATTCCGCTGAAGAGCACCAGGCCGGAGCCGACCCCCGTCGCCCCGATGCCGAGCACCAGTGCGAGGTTCGAGACGAGACCGTCGTTCGCGCCGAAGACCGCCGCGCGGAACGAGCCGGACAGTCGGCGGCGTCCGCGCGCGGCGAGGCCGCGGACCACCTCGTGGTGCACCTTCTCATCGGCCCGCATCGCCGGGGTGGCGTACTTCTCGCTGTCGTACGGGGAACGCGCCTCGGCGCTCTGGGCGAGGGCGAGCACGAAGATGGATCCGAACCGGCCGGCCATCCAGCCCAGCATCCGGGAGCGGAGACCGGCCCGGGGAAGCCGGGAGGGCTCCTCCCCTCCGAGCAGATCGAGCCAGTGCTGCTCGTGGCGACGCTCGGCTTCCGCGAGGGAGAGCAGGATCTCCTTCTCCTCGCCTTCTCTCCGAGCGGCGAGCCGCGAGTACACGGCTCCCTCGGCGCGTTCTTCGACCAGATAGCGGGCCCACTGCTTGCGGTCCGCAGCAGTGGCGTGGGCGGGGGCAGACATGCGTCCTCCGTGGGTAGATCAACATTCCACGGTATCGACGTGAGCACCTCGGAACCGCATCAGGACGCGGATTGACAGGATTTCGGACGCCCGAACCAGACCCGCCCTCGGCTGATGCCGGGGCAGGTGCATCAGGTCCGCACCCGCTTGCGTAGCAGGTCGATCCGCGCCTGCAACTGCGACACGGTCGCCTGGGCCACAGCCGGTCCCCCGCACATCCGGCGCAGCTCGGCGTGCACGGATCCATGCGGCTCGCCGGTCTGCCGCGCGTACAGGCCGACCAGGCTGTTCAGCAGCTGCCGCTGCTCGCGAAGAGTGCGATGCAGGGGCGCCGGGAGGGTCGTCGTGTCGACCGGGGTGGCCGCCTCCCGCGCCTGGCGCAGCTTGCCCTGCCTGGCCTGGCGCTGCATGAGCAGCTCGTGCACGTGCTCGGGCTCGAGAAGCCCGGGGAACCCGATGAACTCCTCCTCCTCGGGGGTGCCGGGCTCGGCGAGCTGACCGAACTCCTTGCCCTCGAACACGACCCGATCGAAGTGCGCCAGCGACGAGATCGCCTGATAGCTGAACTCCTGGGTGAGGGCGTCGGACGCGTCCTCCTCGCGGTTCGCGCTCTCCAGCAGCGAATCGTCGAGGCCGTCGTCGTCCTTGTCCCGCCGATCGAGCGCGTGGTCGCGCTGACGCTCCATCTCGTTCGCGAGGGTCATCAGCACGGGGACGTTCGGCAGGAACACGCTGGCGGCCTCGCCGCGGCGCCTCGCACGCACGAAGCGTCCGATGGCCTGCGCGAAGAACAGCGGCGTCGACGACGACGTCGCGTACACGCCCACCGCCAGGCGCGGGACGTCGACGCCCTCCGACACCATGCGCACGGCGACCATCCAGCGCCGATCCGTCTCGCTGAACTTCTCGATGCGCTCGGACGCCGACGCATCGTCGGAGAGCACCACGGTCGGCTGCTCCCCCGTGATGCTGTGCAGGATCTTGGCGTAGGCGCGCGCGACCGTCTGATCCGTCGCGAGCACGAGCCCGCCGGCATCCGGGACGTGATGGCGGATCTCGGTGAGGCGGCGATCGGCGGCGGACAGCACCGCCGGCATCCACTCCCCCTCCGGGTCCAGGGCGGTGCGCCAGGCCTGCGAAGTGACGTCCTTGGTGTTGTCCTGTCCGAGATGCGCCTCGAGCTCGTCGCCCGCGCTGGTGCGCCAGCGCATCTTGCCGGAGTACATGTGGAACAGCACCGGCCGCACGACGCCGTCGGCCAGAGCCCGCCCGTATCCGTAGCGGTAGTCGGTGCTGGAGACCCGTGCGCCGGATTCGTCGGGGATGTACTCCACGAACGGGATGGGCGCGGTGTCGCTGCGGAACGGCGTGCCCGACAGCAGCAGCCGCCGCCGCGCCGGTCCGTACGCGTCGCGGATGGCGTCACCCCAGCTGAGAGCATCGCCGCCGTGGTGCACCTCGTCCAGGATGACGAGCGTCCTCGCATCCTCGGTCAGGTGCCGGTGCACGCTGGACTTCGCCGCCACCTGCGCATAGGTGACGACCACGCCGTGGTACTGCCGGGAGGGCGCCCAGTGGCTGTTGCGGAACCGGGGGTCCAGCCGGATGTGGACGCGCGCGGCCGCATCCGCCCACTGCGTCTTCAGATGCTCGGTCGGCGCGACCACGATGACCCGGTTGACCTCGCCCATGCGCAGCAGCTCGACCGCGAGCGTGAGCGCGAAGGTGGTCTTGCCTGCCCCCGGGGTGGCGGCGACGAGGAAATCCCGCTGATCGGCCTGGAAATACGCGTCCAGCGCCTCCCGCTGCCATGCCCTCAGCTTGTCGGCGGTACCCCACGGGGCACGCTGAGGGAAGGACGGAGAGAGCACTGCTCAACGATAATCCAGCCCGCCGACAACGCTCTGCGCGCCCGCCGATCAGCGCGGGTAGGCTCTGTCAGGCGCCCGCACCCCGGGCGCGTGATGCCGAAGGAGAACCCGATGGTGGACCAGGAGACGTCTCGCACCCCGTTCGTCGAGAACGAGGGACCGCATCCCTGGCGACGGTTCGTCGCCGTCGGCGACTCGTTCACCGAGGGTGTCGGCGACCCCGCACCCGACCTGCCCGGCGGGCTGCGCGGCTGGGCCGATCGCGTCGCCGAGGTGCTGGGTCACGATGTGGACGACTTCGCCTACGCCAATCTCGCCGTGCGCGGCAAGCTGATCGCCCAGATCGTCGCGGATCAGATCGAGCCGGCGGTCGCGCTCAAGCCCGATCTCGTCTCGATCTGCGCCGGCGGCAACGACGTGATCCGCCCGGGCACCGATCCCGACGAGATCGCCGTGCAGCTCGAGGACGCCGTGGCCCGGCTCTCCTCCACCGGCGCCGCGGTGGTGCTCTTCACCGGAATCGACACCGGCTTCACCCCGGTGTTCCGCCCGTTCCGCGGCAAGGTCGCCATCTACAACGAGAACGTGCGCGCGATCGGCGACCGGTACGACTGCATCATCGCCGACCAGTGGTCGCTGAAGGTCGTGCAGGACCCGCGCTTCTTCGACGACGACCGGCTGCACTACAACGCGCTCGGCCACCACGAGATCGCTCGGATGGTGCTGCGTGCGCTCAACGTGCCGAACGACCTGCAGGCCATGCAGCCCGATCCCTTCCCGGTGCGCACCTGGCGCGAAGCGCGAGCCGAGGACATCGGCTGGGCACGCGAGCACCTGGTCCCCTGGGTGCTGCGCCGGCTGCGTCACCAGTCCTCGGGCGACCACGTCGAGGCCAAGCGGCCTGAGCCGTCTCCGGTGCGGATGCCCGGCGCCGAGAGGTGATCGCGCGGGCGGCGCCCGGCCCCTGGCCGTCCGCTCTCCGCGGCGAGCTCATCTGGTGGCGTAGAAGGCGACGGCCGATGCCGCCGCGACGTTCAGCGAATCCACGCCGCCCATCATCGGAATCGTGACACGGCGATCCAGCAGGGCATCCGTCGCAGGACGGATCCCGTCGCCCTCGGTGCCGAGGACCATCGCGAGCCGGGGGTGATCCTCGGCGACGAGATCGTCCAGCTCGATCGCGCCCTCCCCCAGTGTCATGCCCGCTACGACGAATCCGGCGTCATGCAGCTCGCGCATGCCCTCCGGCCATGCTGGAACGCGCGTCCACGGCACCTGGAACACGGTGCCCATGGACACCCGCACAGAGCGGCGGTACAGCGGGTCGGCGCAGTCGGGCGTCACGAGCACTGCGTCCACGCCGAGCGCCGCGGCGGAACGGAACACGGCGCCGACGTTGGTGTGGTCGGTCAGCCCTTCGAGCACGGCGATCCTGGCACGATCCGGTCGTGCCCGCTGCAGCACCTCCGCCACCGAAAGCAGCGCCGGGCGGTGCATCGCGGCGAGCGGGCCGCGGTGGATGGCGAAGCCGGTGACCGTCTCGGAGACCTCGGCGGATGCCGTGTACACGGGCGTCTCGACTGCGCTCCCGACGCCGTCGAGGGCGTCGGCCACGTCATCCACCCACCTCTCCTGCGTGAGCACGGATCGCGGCTGGTGGCCGGCCTGCACGGCCCGCGCGATCACCTTGGCGGACTCCGCCATGTAGAGCCCGCCTTCGGGCTCGTTCCTGCGGCGCAGCGCGGTGTCGGTCAGCGAGCGGTAGTCGTCCAGCCGCGCGTCGTCGGGATCGGAGACCGGAATCACGTGCATGCTCCCACTCTGTCAGGTGCGGGTCCCCGCGAGCGGAGCCTGGCCCCGCACCGGAGACGTAGACTGCCGAGCGTGCAGTTCCCGGACACGATCGACGACGACACCCGAACGCGCATCGATCATGTCGCGGAGCTGCTGAGAGGTCGGCGGGTCGCTGTGCTCACCGGCGCCGGCATCTCCACCGATTCGGGGATTCCCGCGTACCGCGGCGTCGGGGCGCGCACGCGCGCGAACCCGATGACCATCCAGACCTACCTCGCCGACGAGTCCGCGCGCCGCCGCTACTGGCTGGGCGGCCACCTGGGCTGGCTGGCGTTCACGGCACCGGAACCGAACGAGGGCCACGCGGCACTGGCGCGGATGGAGCGGGCCGGCGTGGTGAGCGGCGTCGTCACCCAGAACGTCGACGGCCTGCATCTGCGTGCCGGAAGCTCCCGGGTGGTGGAGATCCACGGCACCATGCACCGCACGCTGTGCCTGGACTGCGGGCAGGTGTTCGACCGCCGGGCGATCGCCGACCAGCTCGAGGCGCTGAACCCCTGGGTCCGCAAGCCCGAGAACATCGAGCTCAACCCCGACGGGGACGTGACCCCGGAGAGCACGGAGGGCTTCGTGATCCCACCGTGCACGGTGTGCGGGGGTATGCTCAAGCCCGAGGTGGTCTTCTTCGGCGAGTTCGTCCCCGCCGCCCGCTTCCGGTCGGCCGAGTCCGTCGTGACCGCAGCGGACGCGCTGCTGGTGGCCGGCACCTCGCTCACCGTGAACTCCGGGATCCGCATCATCGAGCGCGCGCGGCGCCGCGGCATCCCACTGGTGATCGTCAACCGCGAGCCGACGAGAGCGGATGCCTGGGCAGACGCCGTGCTCGCCGGCGGCACCTCCCCCGTGCTGAGCGCTCTCGCAGGAGCTCTCGCGTAGGGTCGGAGTGTGACCCTTCTCACCCTTGTGCGCCACGGGCAGACCGACTGGAACCTCGCTCGGCGAATTCAGGGGTCCACCGACATCCCCCTGAACGACACCGGACGCGCGGACGCGCTCACGGCCGCAGGGCGGCTGTCGAGGGACACGCATCACGCGATCTACGCGAGCCCGCTGCTCCGCGCACGGGAGACCGCGGAGATCATCGCCGGTGAGCTCGGCCTCGCAGCGCCGGCGCTCGTGCACGATGTGCGCGAGCGCGAGTTCGGCGAGGGCGAGGGCATGCTGGTCCAGGAGTACATCGACGCGTACGGCGACTGGCATGCCGTGGTCCCGGGCGCGGAGACCCTCGACGAGGTGTGCATCCGTGCGATGAGTGCGCTGCACCGGATCGCCCGTGACGCCCGGCGTCGTTCCGCCCCGAGGGTCGAGTCGATCATCGTCGTGACGCACGGCGGCGTCATCCGCTCCCTCATCGACCACGCCTCCGGCGGGACGCTGCCCAAGATCGGCAGTGTGCTCGGGAACGGCTCACTGCACCGCTTCGAGGTGTCGCCCGGCTCCCTGCGGCTGCTCCAGGACGTCCCCGTCCTCTGACGGGCCTCGGTTCGGGTCAGGCCCTGCTCAGGACCGCCCTGGCATGGCGCAGCACCGGCTCGTCGACCATCCTCCCCTGGAAGCGGAACACGCCCCGCTCCCCCTCGGCAGCGGCGAGCACCGCACGTGCCCAGTCCAGGGTCGCCGCATCGGGACGGTAGGCGGCGCGGATGATCACGACCTGCTTCGGGTGGATGCAGGCGGTGGCACGGAACCCCGACGCCACAGCATCCGCCGCCTCGGCCGCCAGCCCCGCCTCGTCGTCGATGTCGAGATGCACCGCATCGATCGCGGCCTTCCCGTGCGCCGCGGCGGCCACGAGCACGGATGCCCGCGCATGGCGCGCCACGTCTCGGTAGCGTCCGTCCGGGAACCGGCTCGCGGTGCCGCCGATCGACGCCACCAGGTCCTCCGCGCCCCACATCAGAGCCGCGACCCGCGGATGCGTGGCGATGGACTCGGCGTGCAGCACGCCCGCCGCGGTCTCGCAGAGCGCCAGCAGGGCGTACTCCTCGCCGAAGGCGTCCAGCGCGGACGGATCCTCGGTCTTGGCGACCATCACGGTGCGGAACGGAGTGCGCGCCACCGCCTCGAGGTCGGCGGTGAAGTGGCCGGAGGCCGGGTCATTGACGCGCACGATCACCCGCGCGGGGTCGAGATCTGCCGCCACGAGGTGCTCGCGCGCCTGTGCCTTGGCCTCCGGAAGCACCGCGTCCTCGAGGTCGAGGATCACAGCATCCGCTTTCGCGAGCCCTCCGGCGTAGCGTTCCGGACGGTCGGCCGGGCAGAACAGCAGGGCGGGTCCGAGATCGAAGGTCATCATTCCCCTTCCGGCATGCAGTGCATCAGCGCCACGCGCGTGGCCGTCGCGACGATCACGCCGTCCTGGTTGCGACCCGTATGAGCGATCGTGACGATCCCCTGCCCGGGCCGGGACGACGACAAGCGCTTGTCGGTGATCACGCTCTCCGTGTACAGCGTGTCGCCATGGAAGACCGGATGCGGAAAGGTGATGTCACTGAGTCCCAGTTGCGCCACCAGCGTCCCCTGGGTGAGCTGCGCGACCGAGGAGCCGACCATGGTCGACAGCGTCCACATCGAGTTCATCAGGCGCTGCCCGAACGGCCTCTCGGCACCGGCGAATGCAGCATCCAGGTGCAGGGCCTGCGTGTTCATGGTGAGGGTCGTGAACAGCACGTTGTCGGCCTCGGTCGCGGTGCGGCCCGGACGATGCAGGTACCGGGCGCCGAGTTCGAACTCCTCGAAGTACAGGCCGCGCTGGACGATGTCGGTCATGATCGCACCCTAGCTCCTCTGCGGATTCAGCCGGCCAGGCCGAGCTTGCGGGCGATGACCAGGAGCTGCACCTCGGTGGTGCCCTCGCCGATCTCGAGGATCTTCGAGTCGCGGTAGTGACGGCCCACCGGGTACTCGTTCATGAAGCCGTTGCCGCCGAAGATCTGGGTCGCGTCCCGGGCGTTGTCCATGGCGGCGTCGCCGGAGACGAGCTTGGCGATGGCCGCCTCCTCGGCGAACGGCAGTCCGGCATCGCGCAGACGCGCGGCGTGGTGCCAGGCCAGGCGCGCGGTGTGCACGCGGGCGCGCATGCGGGCCAGCGTGAACTGCGCGTTCTGGCGGGTGCTCAGGGCGGAGCCGAAGATGGTGCGCTTCTGGGCGTAGTCGACGGCCGCCTCCAGGCAGCCCTCCGCGGCGCCCGTGGCGAGAGCGGCGATGGCGATGCGTCCCTCGTCGAGGATGCTGAGGAAGTTCTTGAACCCGCGACCGCGCTCGCCCAGCAGGTTGCCCTCGGGGACGCGCACGCCCTGGAAGGTGAGCGGGTGGGTGTCGGACGCGTTCCAGCCGACCTTGTCGTAGGCGGGCTCCACTGTGAAGCCCGGGGTGCCGTTGGGCACGATGATCGTGGAGATCTCCTTGCGCCCGTCGGTCACCCCCGTCACGGCCGTGACCGTCACGAAGCGCGTGATCGCCGTGCCGGAGTTGGTGATGAACTGCTTGGACCCATCGATGATCCACTCCCCGCCCTCGAGTCGGGCGGTGGTGCGGGTGGCGCCGGCGTCGCTGCCGGCCTCCGGCTCGGTCAGGCCGAATCCGGCGAGGTTCTCCGCAGCGAGCAGCGAGGGGAGGTACTCCTGCTTCTGCTCCTCGGTGCCGAATCGGTAGATCGGCATGGCGCCCAGGCTCACACCGGCCTCGAGCGTGATGGCGATGGACTGGTCCACGCGGGCGAGACCTTCGATGGCCAGTCCCAGAGCCAGGTAGTCGCCGCCCTGCCCGCCGTACTGCTCGGAGAAAGGCAGGCCGAACAGGCCCAGTTCGCCCATCTGCCGCACCACGTCGAGGTTGAGAGTGTGGGAGCGATCGGCCTCGTAGGCCTGCGGCGCCACCACCTGCTCGGCGAAGTCCCGCACCATGGCGGCGAGTTCGCGCTGCTCCTCGTTCAGGCCGATGCTGCTGAGGTCGTCGGTCATGATGTCTCCTCTTCGCTGACACGGGCGACCGGCTGGTCGCGCCGTACCTGATCGCCGACGGCGACCAGCAGGTGCACCGTGCCGTCGTGCGGCGCGAGCACCGGATGCTCCATCTTCATCGCCTCGATCGAGACGAGGGGGTCTCCTTCGCGGACGGTGTCACCGTCTGCGACGTGCAGCGCCACGACCGAACCGGGCATGGGGGCGCGCCCTTCGGGCTCACGCGGGCCCGACGCGCGCTCCAGCGCTGCGAGCCGGCGCTGCATGCGGGCGCGGCGGGACAGCGGACGCAGACGCAGCGTGACGCCTGCCTCGGATGCCCAGATCGCGCCGTCGGCGTCGGCCTGCGCGGGGATGCCATGGGTGTAGGCGGCCGGCGCCTCGACCTGCACATCGTCATCCGTGAGGAAGACCGTGCGCGGCAGCGGCTGAGCCGCGCCGATCCGCCAGCCGGGCACTTCACTCCAGAGATCCGCGGCACCGCGCGCACGCGGGCGGTGCACGGCGTGTGCGGCGGCTGCGAGCATCGACGTGGTCGGCTGCTGCGCCGGCAGCGGCAGCATGGTCTCGATCAGCCCGGTGTCGAGGTCGCCGGCGACGACTCGCTCGTGGGTGCTGAGAGCACGCAGGAAGGCGATGTTGGTCTCCACCCCCAGGACGACCGTCCGTGCGAGGGCAGCATCCAGCCGCCGCAGGGCGCTCTCCCGGTCGGGTCCGAACGCGATCACCTTCGCGATCATCGGGTCGTAGAAGCCGGTGACCTCGGATCCCGTCTCCACCGCGGCATCCACGCGCACACCACGCGGCGCGTCGAACAGCAGGACGTGCCCCGTCGAGGGCAGGAAGCCCCGCTCGGGGGACTCGGCGTAGACGCGTGCCTCCACGGCATGCCCGCGCACCTCGGGAGGCTCGGGCAGCGCACCACCCGCGGCGACCTGCACCTGCAGTGCGACCAGGTCCAACCGGGTGACCTCCTCGGTCACCGGGTGCTCCACCTGGAGGCGGGTGTTCATCTCGATGAAGAAGATGTCGTCGACCGAATCGGCCTCGACGAGGAACTCCACAGTCCCGGCGCCGACGTAGTCGACGCTCTGCGCCGCGGCGACCGCGGCATCGAGCAGTCGCTGCCGCACGGCGTCCGGCAGGTGAGCGGCCGGCGCCTCCTCGATCACCTTCTGGTGACGGCGCTGCAGTGTGCACTCGCGCTCGCCCAGCGCGATGACCGTGCCGTGGGTGTCGCCGAAGACCTGCACCTCGATGTGCCGCGGGCGCTGCACCAGACGCTCCAGCACCATGGCGTCGTCGCCGAAGGCGGCCCTGGCGACCCGTCGGGCGGTCGCGAGAGCGGATGCCAGCTCCTCGCCCGAGCGCACGATCTCCATGCCCTTTCCGCCGCCGCCGGCGCTGGGCTTGACGAGCAGCGGGTAGCCCACCTCATCGGCACGGGCACGGATCTGCGCGTCGTCCATGCCCGCCGCGTTGAATCCGGGTACGACGGGCACGCCGTGCTGCGACACGTGGTCGCGGGCACGGGCCTTGTCGCCCATGATCTCCAGGGCTCGCACGTGCGGGCCGATGAACACGATGCCGGCATCGTCGCAGGCCTGCGCGAGCGCGACGCTCTCGGACAGGAAGCCGTAGCCGGGGTGGATCGCCTGCGCTCCAGTGCGCCGGGCGGCGTCGATGATGGCGTCCACGCGCAGGTAGGAGTCCGTTGCGGCTGCTCCGCCGATCCACACGGCGTCATCGGCCTCGCGGACGTGCGGGGCGTCGGCATCCGCGTCGCTGTACACCGCGACGCTGCGGATGCCGAGGTCGCGCAGGGTGTGGATGACGCGGCGGGCGATCTCGCCGCGGTTGGCGACGAGGACGGATTCGAACCCTTCGACAGGCTCAGGGACCCAGTTCATATTGCTCACATCCGGAAGAGGCCGAAGCGCGGTTCGGGCAGGGGGCTGCGGGAGACGACGTCGAGGGCGAGGCCTAGCAGGTCGCGGGTCTGGTCGGGGTCGACGATGCCGTCGTCCCAGAGACGGGCGGTGGCGTAGTAGGGCTCGCCCTGGCTCTCGTACTGCTGGCGGATCGGGGCCTCGAACTCCGCGCGCTCCTCGGGTGTCCAGGGCTCACCGCGTCCTTCGAGCTGCTCCTCCTTGACCGTGGCGAGCACGGACGCCGCCTGCGGACCGCCCATCACCGAGATGCGGCTGGCCGGCCAGCTCCACAGGAACCGGGGCGAGTAGGCCCGCCCGCACATCGAGTAGTTGCCGGCTCCGAAGGAGCCGCCGATGATGACCGTGAGTTTGGGGACGCGCGTGGTGGCGACGGCGGTGACCATCTTCGCGCCGTCCTTGGCGATGCCGCCGGCCTCCGCGTCACGGCCGACCATGAAGCCGGTGATGTTCTGCAGGAACAGCAGCGGGATGCCCCGCTGGTCGCACAGCTCGATGAAGTGCGCGCCCTTCAGTGCGGACTCGCTGAAGAGCACGCCGTTGTTGGCGACGATCCCGATCGGATGCCCGTGCAGCACGGCGAACCCGGTGACGAGCGTCGTGCCGTACTCCGGCTTGAACTCCGAGAAGCTGTCTGCGTCGACCAGCCGGTCGATCACCTCGTGCACGTCGTAGGCGGCGTTCACATCGACAGGAACGACGTCGTACAGGCTCCCCGTCTGCGCAGCCGGGCGGGAGGCGACGACATCCCAGGCGGGCGCTGCGGGCTTCGGCAGCGTCGCGACGATGTCGCGCAGGATCTCCAGGGCATGCTCGTCATCTTCGGACAGGTGGTCGACCACACCCGAGCGCTTGGCATGCAGCTCTCCCCCGCCGAGCTCCTCCGCCGTCACCACTTCGCCGATCGCGGCCTTCACCAGGGGCGGCCCGCCGAGGAAGATCGTGCCCTGGTTGCGCACGATCACGGTCTCATCGCTCATCGCCGGGACGTATGCGCCGCCCGCCGTGCAGGAGCCCAGGACGGCGGCGAGCTGCGGAATGCGCTCCGCGGACATACGGGCCTGGTTGAAGAAGATGCGGCCGAAGTGATCACGATCGGGGAAGACCTCGTCCTGCTTGGGCAGGAAGGCGCCGCCCGAATCGACCAGGTACAGACATGGCAGTCGGTTCTCCAGCGCGATCTCCTGCGCGCGCAGGTGCTTCTTGACGGTCATCGGGAAGTACGTGCCACCCTTGACGGTCGGGTCGTTGCAGACCACCATCACGTGCCTGCCGTGCACGAGCCCGATCCCCGCGATCACGCCCGCACCAGGCGCCTCGCCGCCGTAGAGGCCGTCCGCGGCGAGGGGCGCGATCTCGATGAAGGGGCTCCCCTCGTCCAGCAGCCGCGCGACGCGGTCCCGCGGGAGCATCTTGCCGCGGGCGACGTGCCTCTCCCGGGAGCGCTCCGGGCCGCCCAGAGCGGCCGTGGCGAGTCGCTCGCGCAGCTCTTCGGCCAGTTCCTGCTGGGTGAGAGCCATCGTGGGTCCTCCTCGACACACCTCAGTGCTGATATTTCACGCTGAGTTGGTTAGTGTTCATTAACCGGATAATTCAGGTTAGCGAGGATTAACCGAAATGACAACGCCTGGGACCGCCCGCGATCGTGCGAAGGCCGAGCGCACCGACGCCATCCTCTCCGCGGCCGCGGAGCTCTTCGCCGCGCGCGGCTACACCGGCGTGAGCCTGGAGGACATCGGCGCCGCGGTCGGCGTCTCGGGACCTGCGGTCTACCGCCACTTCGCAGGCAAGCAGGCACTCCTCGGCGCGCTTCTCATCGGAGTGAGCGAGCGGCTGGTGGCCGGCGGCCAGGACGTGGCCTCCGCGGCGGCCTCGGAGCAGGACCGAATGCGGGCACTGGTGGTGTTCCACGTCGACTTCGCCCTGGGCAATGCCGACGTCATCCGCGTGCAGGACCGCGACTTCGTCTATCTCACAGACGAGAGCCGCGCGGACGTGCGACGACTGCAGCGCGCCTACATCGAGCTCTGGATCGATTCGCTGGCGGCGCTGGTCGCCGAGGACCGCGACGCGCTGCGATTGCGGGTCCAGGCCTGCTTCGGGCTGCTGAACTCCACGCCGCACTCCACCAGCACGGCGCTGCGAGCCCGCGTCGACACCGCACGCCTGCTCACGGCGATGGCCGTCTCCGCCCTCCTCGCGGACAGCTGAGGTCGCGGACAGCTGAGGTCGCGGGCGGCTGAGGGCAGGACTCCCGGGAGTCCCGCCCTCAGCATCCGCCCATCCTGTCAGTCGCTCAGAAGAGCATCGCGCGACCGGGCTGCTCCAGCAGGTCGGCGACGTCCTTCAGGAAGCGCGATCCCTCGGCGCCGTCCACCAGGCGGTGATCGAACGACACACTCAGCGTCATCATCTGACGCAGCGCGATCTCTCCGTTGTACTCCCACGGCTGACGCCTGACCGCCCCCACGGCGAGGATGCCGGACTGCCCGGGCGGCAGGATCGGCGTACCGGCGTCGATGCCGAAGACGCCGATGTTCGTGATCGAGAACGTCCCGCCCGCGAGCTCGGCCGGGCTCGTCTTACCGGAGCGCGCGGTCTGCGTGAGCTGGGTCAGGGCATCGGCCATCCCCGTCAGCGACAGGCGCTCGGCGTCGCGGATCATCGGGACGATGAGGCCGCGCTCGGTGGCTGCGGCGATACCCAGATCCACGAAGTGGTTCTGCACGATCTCGCCCGCTTCCTCGTCCCAGGTCGCGTTGAGCGAGGGATTGCGCCCCAGTGCGAGGCAGACGGCCTTCGCGATCAGCGCGAGCGGGCCAATTCGGTGCTCGGACAATGACCGGTCCGCGCGCAGCTGCTCGATCAGCTCCATCGTCGCCGTCACATCGACCGTATGGAAGCAGGTGACGTGCGGGGCGGTGAAGGCGCTGCGCACCATGGCCTGGGCGGTCGCCTTCCGCACGCCCTTGATGGGGATGCGGGTCTGTGCGCGCTCGCCCGCCGGTGCAGACGGAACGGTCAGCGCGGCCGCCCCGGCGTCATCGTGCCCGGCAGGGTCCGCCGTCGCAGCGCCGACACGGTCCGCATACGCGTCGACGTCGGATCGGGTGATCACGCGATCCCCCACCTCGGCGGCGACCAGCACGAGGTCCACTCCGCGACGCTTCGCGTAGGCGCGCACCGGGGGCGTGGAGCGTGGGCGCTCGCCGACGACGGGCTCTGCGACCGCAGGAGGCAGTGCGTCGTGCGGCGCTGCGGCGATGACCGCAGCGTCCGCCTCGGGGGCGACGGATGCGGCTCCCCGGCGCGCGCGCCGGGCAGGACGGGCACCGGATGCCGGCGCGGCACCGTATCCGACCAGGTTCGGCTGCGCCTTCTCCTCGGCATCCGCCCGCTTCTCATCGGCCGCGGGCGCGGGAGCCTCCGGCTCGGCGCCGGCCACATCGAATGCGATCAGCGGCGCGCCGACGGCGACCGTGTCACCTGCATCCGCGTGCAGCGTCGATACCGTCCCCTCATACGGCGACGGCAGCTCGACGACGGCCTTGGCGGTCTCCACCTCAGCCAGTGTCTGGTTCAGCGTTACCGGATCGCCGGGCTTGACCAGCCACTGCACGACCTCGGCCTCGGTCAGTCCCTCGCCGAGGTCGGGCAGGCGGAATTCCGCGATCACTGCTGCGCCCCCTTCGTGAGGCTGTTCGGCCGGTCCATCACCCGATCGACGGCGTCCAGGATGCGGTCGAGGTCGGGGAGGTGGAACTTCTCCATCTTCGCGGGCGGGTACGGGATGTCGTGCCCGGTCACGCGCAGCGGCGCAGCCTCCAGGTATTCGAAGCAGAACTCCGTGATGCTGGCGATGATCTCGGCGCCGACGCCCGCCTCGCGGGACGCCTCGTGCGCGACCACCACACGTCCGGTGCGGCGCACGGATGCCGTGACGGTCTCGTAGTCGACCGGCGAGAGGGACCGCAGGTCGATGACCTCGAGCGAGATCCCCTCGTCCTCAGCCGCAGCGGCGGCGTCGAGCGCCGTGCTCACCATGGCGCCGTAGGTGATGAGCGTGGCGTCCGTGCCCTGCCGCACCACCCGGGCGAGCCCCATCGGCGGGGCGTCGGCGAGCGGGGCCTCCAGATCGACCTCGCCCCTGTGGTGGTAGAGCCGCTTCGGCTCGAAGAACAGCACGGGGTCGTCGCTGGCGATGGCCTGCTGCAGGCAGCGATACGCGTCCTGCGGGTCGGAGACCGCGATCACGCGCAGCCCGGCCGTGTGCACGAAGTACGCCTCGGGCGACTCAGAGTGGTGCTCGGCCGCGCCGATGCCCCCGGCCCACGGCACGCGGATCGTGATGGGCATCTTGATCCGGCCCTGCGTACGGTAGTGGAGCTTCGCGACCTGCGAGACGATCTGATCGAACGCCGGGTAGATGAAACCGTCGAACTGGATCTCGATCACCGGCCGGTAGCCGCGGAAGGCCAGGCCGACGGCGGTGCCGACGATGCCGGACTCGGCCAGCGGCGTGTCGATGACGCGCTTGGCCCCGAACTCGTCCTTCAGTCCATCGGTGATGCGGAAGACGCCACCGAGCGCGCCGATGTCCTCCCCCATCAGCACGACCTTGTCGTCGTCGCGCATCGCCTGGCGGAGGCCGGCGTTGAGGGCCTTGCCCAGAGTCATCTGCACCATGTCACGCCTCCTCGAAAGTGGCGAGGTACGCGGCGTACTCGTCGCGCTCGCGCTCCAGACCGGAGTGCGGCTCGGCGTACACACGGTCGAAGACCGCGAGAGCGGGGCGTGTGACCATGCCCAGGCAGGCGGCGCGCATCTCGCGTGCCATCTCGTCGGCCTGCGCCTGCACGGCGTCGATGTGCTCCTGTGGGAACTCCCCGGCGGCACGCAGGTGCGCCTCCAGCCGCGCGATCGGATCGCGGCGACGCCACTGCTCGAGTTCGGCCTCGTCCCGGTAGCGCTTGGGGTCGTCGGCCGTGGTGTGCGGGCCCATCCGGTACGTGACGGCCTCGAGGTAGGCGGGTCCCTTGCCGGAGCGCGCATGGTCGAGGGCCCAGCGCATGGCGGCCATGCACGCGAGCACGTCGTTGCCGTCCACACGGAGGCTCGGGATGCCGAAGCCAGGGGCGCGGCCCGCGAGCGGGAACTGCGACTGCAGCCCGACGGGCTCGGAGATCGCCCAGTGGTTGTTCTGGCAGACGAACACCACCGGGGCGCGATAGGACGACGCGAACACCATCGCCTCGTTCACGTCACCCTGGCTGGTGGCACCGTCGCCGAAGTAGGTCACGGCGACCTCGTCGGCACCGTCGTGCTGGATGCCCATGGCGTAGCCCACGGCATGCAGGGTCTGCGCCCCGATGATGATCTGCAGCGGGGCGATGCGCAGTTCTGCGGGGTCGTAGGCGGCTCCCTCCTCGCCGCGCCACATGCGCACGTAGTCGCCGGGCTGCGCGCCGCGGCTGTACATCACGCCGGTCTCGCGATAGCTGGGGAAGACGAAGTCGCGGGCCTCGAGCGCCCGGCCGGTGCCGATCTGCGCGGCCTCCTGGCCGTTGCACGGCGCCCACAGGCCGAGCTGCCCCTGACGCTGCAGTGCCACACCCTCGGCATCGATTCGGCGGAGCACCACCATGTCACGATGCAGACCGCGAAGAGCGTCGAAGTCGATGTCCTGGATGTAGCGATCGAGCTGCGGGTTGGTCACCCGCGTCCCATCCGGAGCGATGATGCGCTCCGTGAGCTCGAGATCGCTCTCCGTATCGGTGATCGGTGAGATGTGCGGTGACATCGGCGTCCTCCTGACGTGGGGCCCTTGTGGGGCGTGCACGGCTGATCCGACGACTCCGTCGGCTTACCTGAAGGGTACGTCCGCCTGACACCTCGCTCAAGCATGTCTGCACCAGTTGAGCATGTTGCACAGAAGGCGCCCTCATGATCCTGATATCGTGTGGCACTATGCCAGCCCTCGATCGCGTCGATCTCGAACTGCTCACCGCACTCGCGGAGGATCCGCGCACCACCGTGGTCGCTCTCGCCGAGCGGCTCCGCCTTTCGCGCAACACGATCCAGGCCAGGATGGCCCGGCTCGAGCAGACGGGTGTGTTCGAGTCCTACGAGCGCTCGTACTCGACCGAGGTGCTGGGCTTCCCCCTGCAGGCCTTCATCAGCATCGGTGTGCGGCAGACCGAGCTGCCTCGGATCATCGCCGAGCTCGCGCGCGTGCCCGAGGTCGTGCAGGCACACGGCCTGAGCGGGTCGATCGACCTGCTGGCCCGTGTGGCCTGCCGCGACGCCCGCCATCTGTTCGACACGGACGCACGCATCCTCTCGATCGACGGGGTCGAGCGCACCGAGACCTCGCTCGCCATGGGCGAGGTCATCCCCTTCCGGGTGGCAGGGCTCATCGGCCTCGCGCGACGGGAAGCCTGAGGAACCGACGGATCGCGCCCGCGGCCTCGGCGGGCGTCTCGTAGTGGATCAGGTGCCCGACCTCGGCGATCTCCACCAGCTGGGCGTCGGGGAACATCCGCGCCAGACGCCGTTCGGCCTCGATGGGCGTGATGTCGTCGCGCTGCGCCGCGATGAGGAGCGTGGGCGTGTCGATCACGCCGGCGAAGGCGCGCACGTCGTGCGAGACGCTCGTGACGAACGCGTCGTGCAGCACGTCCCGGTCGGAGAAGCGCGAGAAGTAGGTGTCGTGCTGATCGTGGATGAAGCGCCGCAGCGCGGGATCCCTGGTCTTGGCCATCGCGATGCTCATCACGCGCACGATCAGCGGGTTGCGGAGCAGGGCGGCGCCGATCCTCTCAGGCAGCCGCGCGCCGAGCGAGTAGTACAGCACTGCGAGTCGCGTCAGCACGCCCTTCGGCCCCTCCAGCGCGGGTGCGCCGATCGGATTGATCAGGATCAGCTGCGGCGTCTTCAACCCGCCGGCGACAGCCGCTGACGAGACGATCGATCCGAAGGAGTGCCCCAGGATCACGGCATCCGGAGCCACGGTGCGGGCGAACTCCGCCAGCCAGCCGGAGTACAGCGAGAGGTCGTGCTCCCGCCCGGGGATCGGTGCGGTCTCTCCGAAGCCGGGCAGGTCGGGTGAGATCACGCGCACGTCGGGAAGATAGGCGATCACCGGCTCCAGGCCGTGGTGCTCTCCGCGGAAGCCGTGCACGGCGATGACGGTGGGAGCCGCCTCGTCGGCGGGACCGTAGACCCAGTAGGCGGTGGTGGATCCCAGCACCTCGACCTCGCGTCGCTCGGTGGGGATCTCCCCGAGTCGGGCGGCATACGGCGAGGCTGCGGACATGGCCTCGAGTCTACGGGACGCCGATGTCGGTGGCCGTCCTTATGTTCGAAGGAGAGCAGTTCCCGGATGAAGGAGGCGAACAGCCATGACCGCGATCACCGATGTCCTGCCCGCCGTACTGTGGGAGACGCCCGTCGTCCGCTCGCGCGCCGAGCGACTCGAACGGGCAGGCGATCATCTCTGGCGCGTGATCGCTGCCTCGGGAACCATCCGCGGCCATCTGCGCGTCGTGGCGGACCCGCTCGGCATCCGCTATCGCGCGGAGCGCCTGGACCTGGCATCCGGCGCCTTCCGCCTGGTCGGCGAGTTCTGGGATGCCGATGACGCGGTGGCGGCGCTGCGGGGCTGACCCCGCAGCGCCGAGCGTCACATGCGCCCGGTCTTCGCGAACGCCGAATGCCAGCTCAGCGCCTCGTCGAGCAGATGCGGCATGTGCAGCCGTCCGTTCGCCTGCGCCTGCGCCCGCTCCAGATAGTCCAGCAGCCGATCCCTGTAGTCGGGATGGGCGCAGTTCTCGATGATCTTCCTCGCACGCTTGACCGGCGCCATGCCGCGAAGATCGGCGATGCCCTGCTCGGTGACCAGCACGTGCACGTCGTGCTCGGTGTGGTCGACATGCGATGCCATCGGCACGATGGCCGAGATGGCACCCTTCTTCGCCACGGACGGGGACACGAAGAAGTTCAGGTACGCGTTGCGGGCGAAGTCGCCCGACCCGCCGATGCCGTTGATCATCTGGCTGCCGAGCACGTTCGTCGAGTTCACGTGCCCGTAGATGTCGGCTTCGACCATGCCGTTGATCGCGATCACGCCGAGTCGGCGCACGATCTCGGGATGGTTGGACATCTCCTGCGTTCGGAACAGGATCCTTCCCTTGAACGCCTCGATGTTCGCGTTGAAGTACTCCGCCATCTCCCGCGACAGTGCCAGGGACGTGGCGGAGATCGCATCGAAGCGGCCCGACTCGAGCAGCCGCAGCATCTCGTCCTGGATCACCTCCGTGTACGCCGTCAGGTGCTCGAACTCCGATTCCTCGAGGCCCGCCAGCACGGCGTTCGCGACGTTGCCGACACCGGACTGGAGCGGCAGCAGGTTCTCGGGCAGCCGGCCCGCGTTCACCTCGAATCGCAGGAAGTCGAGGATGTGGTCGGCCATCGCCTTCGAGGCGTCGTCCACCGGCGAGAAGACGTTGTCGCGATCGGGCGCGTGCGTCTCGACGACGGCGACCACCTTGGACGGATCGACCTTGAGATACGGGTCTCCGATACGCTGCGTCGCCTCGGTGATCTGCACCGGTGTGCGGAAGGGAGGACGCCGGGTGCCGTAGTACACGTCGTGGAAGCCCTCGTACGCGCGCGGCTGCCAGCTGTTGACCTCGATGATGACCTTGTCGGCCAGGTCGAGCCACGTCTTGTTGTTGCCCACCGAGGACGACGGCACGAGCAGGCCGTTGGGAAGGATCGCCGCCACCTCGACCACGGCGACGTTCATGGTCCCGTAGAAGCCGAACCACACCTGCTGGGCGAGATGGGACAGGTGCGTGTCGATGTAGTCGACCGTTCCGTCGTTGATCTGCCTGCGCAGCACCGGGTCCGACTGGAAGGGCGTGCGCAGGTGGATGCCCTCGGCCTCGGCGAGCACGCCGTCGACCTCGGCGCCGGTCGAGGCCCCGGTGAGGAGGCCGATGCTGAACCGCTCGCCACGGTCATGCGCGGCGCGGATCCGGTGCGCGAGTGCCGTCGGGACGGACTTCGGGTAGCCGGCTCCGGTGAATCCGCTCATCGCGACGTTGTCGCCGTCATGGATGAACGACGCCGCGTGCTCCGCGGAGGTCACCTTCGTCGCGAGCACCGGGCAGCTGATTCGAGTCATGCCCCGATTCTCGCATCGCGTCGGCCCCGCTCCGGGTGCCGAGGGCACGGCGCCCGGATGCCGTGGCACATCCACCGGATAATGGGCGCATGCCCACCCCGATCGACGAGATGCCTGACTTCCGGCCGACCGTGCTTCCCGTGCCGGCCGCCGGGATGAACCCCGTGCAGCGCGTGCTCGACGATCTGGGAGTGCCTTGGCGGACGTCGACACGCGACCTCGTCGCTCGGTTCGGGTCGTCGCCGCATCCGTCCTACGACTGGGATGTGATCCCGCTGGTCGGAGCAGGAGCTGGACTCGAGGGCATGATCTTCCCCATCGCCGCGAACGCCTTCCGCACCTCGAGCACGCAGCCGCCGGACCATTTCTTCACCTGCGTCTGGGTGTCGGATGACCCTCTCGAGAACATCCGGATCGCCGCGGAGTCGTTCTGCGCGCTGCTCGGGCCCGCGGGTCTCGGTCGCAGTGCCAACACTGTCGGCTGCGCCTGGACTGCGGGACCGGCGGGCATCACGCTCACCGTCTGGCCGCCGTCACTCCAGTCGTTCGTCTCCAGGAATCGCGCACACGAGCGGGATCCGCGTCTGGTGACCGCCTGCCGAGTCGCGTTCTCGCCCGGCTACAGGCAGGCGGCGTCCGAGCGTGAGGCGCACTGGATCGACAGCGCCTCCGTCGTGCTGCGCCTCCGGGACAGTGGTTCGAAGATGGCTGCGGCGCGTCTGGCCGTTGCGCGTCCCCTGCCCACCACGGTGGAATTCGCCCGCGATCCGGTTCCGCGCTGCGTGGAGCTGCACGGAACCGTGAGCCTCTCCGAGGACGGGGCCGCACTGATCGTCTGCGATCGGGAGCTGCTCGTCGTCCCGCTCGATCGCGTGCTCGCTGTGGCCGTGCGGAAGCTCAGCCCGGCGAAGGGCCCAGGCGGCTCCTGGCTCGAGCTGGTGTGCCAGGATGCGGCATCCGACGACGGCGAGACCACGATCCTGCTCGCGTCCGGCCGGTTGCCCGGTGAACTGGATGCGACCGCCCACCGTCTGGGAGAGCGGATCGCCCGACGTGTCCGGATCGAACCGGCTCAGCCCGACGTCTGAGAGTCGTTGCGGGGGTCCGGCAGAGAATGCCGCGTCGTGCCCCCTGCTGGATTCGAACCAGCGACCGACAGATTAGAAGGCTGTTGCTCTATCCACTGAGCTAAGGAGGCGAGATCCCCCAGATTACCGTGTCGGACCCGTCGATAAGATCGAGGCATGGTTTCTGCGTCTGAGAACGATCGGCTCGTCTGGATCGACTGCGAGATGACGGGCCTCGACCTCGCGGTCGACGAGCTGGTCGAGATCGCCGTCGTCATCACCGACTTCGAGCTGCGACCGCTCGATCCGGGATTCCAGATCGTGATCAAGCCGAGCGAGGCGGCGCTGGCGAACATGAACGATTTCGTCACGAACATGCACCGCACCTCCGGACTGATCGAGGAGATCCCCGGCGGCGTGTCGCTGGCCGAGGCCGAGCAGCGGACACTCGATTACATCAAGCGGTTCGTCCCGCTGGAGCGCAAGGCCCCGCTCGCCGGCAACACGATCGGCACCGACCGGATGTTCCTCGCCAAGTACATGCCGCAGATCGACCAGTACCTGCACTATCGCAACGTCGACGTGTCCAGCGTCAAGGAGCTGTCCCGCCGCTGGTACCCGCGCGTGTTCTTCCAAGCACCCGAGAAGAACGGCGGGCACCGCGCTCTGGCTGACATCCTGGAGTCGATCCGCGAGCTGCAGTACTACCGCGAAGCGGTGTTCGTCGCCGAGCCCGGACCCAGTTCGGACGAGGCGCGCGATATCTCCACGGCCGTCGTGTCAAAGTTCGCTCCGAACATGTAATAGACTCGTTGAGTTGCCTGCTCCGGCGGGCACATGGTGGCTATAGCTCAGTTGGTAGAGCACCGCGTTGTGGTCGCGGGGGTCGCGGGTTCAAGCCCCGTTAGCCACCCAGAGGAAGAGCCCCGGCGTCATGACGCCGGGGCTCTTCGCATCACGGGGAAGTGACGCCCTCGCACCTAGAATCCGTATGTGGTCACCCGGGTTCTGGTCGTGGATGACGAGCCGCAGCTCGCCGATCTCATCGCGCGCCATCTGCGGCGCGAGGGGTACGGCGTCACCGCAGTCGGCGACGGCATCGCGGCGCTGCTCGCCGGCGGGGAGGACGAGTTCCAGCTCGCCGTCGTGGACGTGAACCTTCCCGGGATGAACGGATTCGAGCTGGCTTCGCGGCTGCGCGATCGCGACGAGCGGATCGGCATCCTGCTGCTCACCGCGCGCGATGCGCTCGGGGACCGGGTGCGAGGCCTGGATGCCGGGGCGGACGACTACCTGATCAAGCCGTTCGAGTTCGCGGAGCTGTTCGCCCGGCTGCGTGCTCTGCGGCGTCGGGACCACCTGGAGAGCCATCGCCTCGAGGTGGGCGACATCACTGTCGCCGTCGACCGCGCTGCCGCGCAGGTGGACGGAGTCGACGTCCCTCTCAGCCGCCGCGAGTTCGACCTGCTGCGCGCCTTCCTGGAGCGGCCTGCCGACACCCTGAGCCGTGAGTGGATCCTGTCCGAGATCTGGGGGTCGCCCCACTTCGCATCCAACGTCGTCGACCAGTACGTGGGATACATCCGGCGCAAGCTCGCGGATGCGGGTTCCGGCGTGCGGATCGAGACCGTGCGGGGCGTCGGCTTCAGGCTGACCTCCGCACCGGCGACCGAGGCGGACGGATGAGGCGGCGGCTGTCGATCCGGGCCCGGATCATCATCGGCTCCACCGCGGTGGTGGTGCTGCTGGTGGTCGCTGCGTGCATCGCCGTCTACGCGCAGATCTCCTCGATCGCGGTGTCGAGGGAGAAGGCCGTACTCCACAACATCGCCGAGGTCTACCGCGGCATCATCCTCGAGGATCCCTCCGGGCCGTTCGAGAAGCCCGGCGTCGACCAGCACGTGGCCATCGTCGCACCGGATGGGACCACGAGGATTAACACGCTGCCGAAGGCGCTGCAGACCCGCATCGGCGAGCTCACCCTCCCAGGTCCCATGCTGCGCGAGGTGCACTACGTCGAGACGTACTACGTGTACGTGGACGCCATGGAGACGCCGCAGGGTACCTGGACGGTGCTGGTGACGCGCGACAGCGACATCGCCGCGGGCGTCGTGTCGGGTGTCGTCGCGCTGCTGTGGATCCTGGTGATCGGCAGCGCGCTGATCTTCGCCGCGGGTGCATGGGTGATCGCCACGGCCGCACTCCGCCCGGTGGAGCGGCTGCGGCGCAGCGCCGAGCGTCTCGCCCTACGACGCAGCGAGAAGGAGCTGCTGCCCGTCGGCAGCGCCGGCGACGAGATCGACTCGCTCGCCCGCACCCTCAACCAGCTGATCGAGGATGTCAGAGCCGCCAGCGCACGCGAGCAGCAGATGGTGGCGGATGCCAGTCACGAGCTGCGCAATCCGCTCGCCGTGCTGCGTGCGCAGCTGGAGCTCGTCGACGGCTCGGATCCCGACGCGGATCGCACCCTGCTGGCCGAGTCCCGCACCACCCTCAACCGGCTCATCCGCCTCGCGCAGAGCATGCTCGAGCTGTCCCGGATCGAAGCAGGCTCGGCCTCCGGCGACAGCACGCTGCGCGAGCTCGCCGACGAGATCACCGAACGCGTCGACGACGTGCGCTGGAGACTGGCGGAGCCCGCATCCGATCTGCGCGGCTCCGTCGACCTCGACCTCGACCTCGACGTCTCCGCGCCCGAGGCGCATGTTCGGCTCGGCCGGGCGGATGCCGCCCGGGTGGTCGACAATCTGATCGACAACGCTCTGCGTGCGTCGAAGGGCGACCCGGTGCACGTGGTGGTGACGCTGCGTCAGAACGCCACCGACATCGAGCTGATCGTGGCCGACGACGGCCCCGGGTTCGATCCGTCCGTCACCGACCGGGCGTTCGAGCGCTTCACGCGCAGCGATTCCTCCGCCTACGCGGGCGGCGGGCTCGGCCTGGCGATCGTCGCGCGCGTGGCAGAGCTGGCAGGCGGATCGGCGACGATCTCGTCCGATCGCATGACGGGCGCCGAGGTCGGCATCCGCATCCCGCTCATCTCCGACTCCCCGGACGAATCCGGCGACGGCGTGCGCCGATCGCCGAACACCCACCAGCGATAGGCGCAGAAGCGCACGGCCGAGCCGAGGAGCAGCCCGACAACGTTCGCCGAGACGTTGTCGTCGAGGGCGCTGGTGAGGCCGAGCACGTCGCGCGACACCACCAGGCACAGCAGCGACACTCCCCCGCCGATCAGGCTTGCGACGAGGAATTCCGCGGCCTCGCGTCCGGTGTCCGCGCGCCGGTGATCCCGGAACGTCCAGGACCGGTTGCCGATCCAGTTGACGGCGATCGCCAGAACGGTCGAGATCGCCTTGGCCGCGACCGGCCACCACCCCCAGCCGAACGGCGTGTGGGCGCGCAGGACGTTGAACACGGCGACGTCCACGATGAAGCCCATGCCTCCCACGACGCCGAAGCGCACCACCTGCGTCAGCAGCGCCCCCGTGCGACCGTCCGCCGGCGCCCGCTCAGACATGTGCGTGCTCCCGCTGTGCCAGCACCGCCGCCCGGTCGTTCCGCGGGTGCAGCCGGCGTGCGA
>Ga0256796_1000071_pt1 | contig 51949 bp, 46 predicted proteins | sample MC6MC0947MT_FD_190209 | JGI IMG/M metagenome (GOLD analysis project Ga0256796, IMG submission 190209) | Metatranscriptome of enriched soil aggregate microbial communities from Iowa State University, Ames, United States - MC6-MC0947-MT... | ecosystem: Environmental > Terrestrial > Soil >...
CGACACCGAGAGGTGGATCTCGGGGTACTGCTCGCGGATCTGCGCGGCGACCGTGCCCTTGCCCACGGCGGTGGGGCCCGCCAGCACGAGCAGCCGGCTGCGCCCCGGACGAGCGGTGTGCGGCGGGAAGCGCCGGTCCAGCCACTCCGACAGCGCGGCGAGCTGACGCACGCCGAGACCGCCCAGGCGCTTGACCGGCGAGATGTGCAGCTCCTCGAGGATCCGATCGCGCTTGCCGGCGCCGATGGCGGGCAGGGCCATCAGGAAGTCGGTGATGCGCAGGGTCGCGGCATCCGACTCGGCATCCTCGACCGCGCGCCGCAGGACGTCCTGCGGTGCGGTCACCCGGGTCGTGAGGTCCCGCTTCAGCGCGGCCCGCGCACGCCGGCGCTGCAGTGCGCGGCGCGATGCGGCGGCACGATCCACCTCGGGGACGACTCGACCTTCAGCCACGGAGAACCTCCTGATATCGCGCGGCGCGCTCACTGATGACGGCCGCGATGCCTGCGGGGCCGGCGCCGAGGATGCTGCGGCTCTCGCTCGCGAGCACCTGTCCTGCCGTCGCCCCGAAACGGGTGATCAGATCCTCGGGCGTGGCGCCCTGCGCGCCGAAACCGGGGGCGAGGATCGGCATGCGGCTGAGCACCTCGTCGCCGAGGTTCACCTCGTCACGATCGACGGTGGCGCCGATCACGAGACCGACCGGCCCGAGACCGCCCTCGAACGCCGGCGATCCGTTGGCCCACGCCACATCCCTCGCCACTCTCCTGGCGACCGTCTGATCCTCCTCGGAGGCGACGTCCACGGTGCGCGCCGTCTGCAGCGAGGCCGCTTCGGGGTTGCTGGTCGCAGCCAGGACGAACACGCCCTTGTCCGCGCGCACAGCCGTCGTGATGGTCTCCCGCAGGGAGTCCGGGCCCAGGTACGGGCTGATGGTCACGGCATCCGACTCCAGGGGCGAGCCAGGCTCGAGCCAGGCCGACGCGTAGCCGGCCATCGTCGAGCCGATGTCACCGCGTTTGGCGTCGGACAGCACGATCAGGCCGGCCGCGCGTGCAGCCGCGATCACCTCTTCGAGGGCGGCGAACCCCTTCGAGCCGAAGCGCTCGAAGAACGCCACCTGCGGCTTGACGACGCCGGCCCGGCCGGCGGCGGCCCCGACCACCGCCAGACCGAACGCGCGCAGACCGTCCGCATCCTGCGTCAGCCCCCACTGCTCCAGGAGCGCCGCGTGCGGGTCGATGCCCACGCACAGGGGGCCGTACGCATCAAGGGCCGCGCGCAGGCGGGTTCCGAAGGGAGTGCTCACTCGGCTGCCTGCCGATCCAGTTCGTACTCCTGCAGGCTGCGCACCGAGAAGCCCTCGTTCGCCGCGTCCATGCCGCTGACCGCCGCGCCGAGCACCGCCATCGTGGTGAACAGCGCCTTGTCCGCGGCGACCGCGGCCGCGCGGATCTCGTAGCCGTCGGCACGGGCCGCGCCTCCGCTGGGCGTGTTCACGATGATGTCGATCTCGCCGTCGTTGATCAGGTCGACGATGTTCCGCTCGCCGTTCTCCTGCGTCTCGCTGTACTTGGCGGCGAGGGCGACCTGGATGCCGTTGCGGGACAGGATCTCGGCGGTGCCCTCGGTGGCCACCAGCGAGAAGCCCAGCTGTGCGAGACGGTGGGCGGGCAGGATGACGTCGCGCTTGTCGGAGTCGGCTACCGAGATGAACACGGTGCCCGAGGTGGGCATCCCGCCGTAGGCGGCTGCCTGGCTCTTGGCGAACGCGGTCGGGAAGTCGGCCGCGATGCCCATCACCTCGCCGGTGGAGCGCATCTCCGGGCCGAGGACCGAGTCGACGACCTTGCCGTCGTGCGTGCGGAAGCGCTTGAACGGCAGCACGGCCTCCTTCACGGCGATCGGGGCGCCGAGCGGCACGCTCGAGCCGTCCTGTGCGGGGAGCATCCCCTCCGCGATGAGCTCGGCGATGCTCGTCCCCGCCATCACACGGCTCGCAGCCTTCGCCATCGGCACGCCCAGTGCCTTCGAGACGAACGGCACCGTGCGGCTGGCCCGCGGGTTCGCCTCGATGACGTAGAGCACGCCGGCGCTGATCGCGAACTGCACGTTCAGCAGACCGCGGACGCCCACGCCCTCGGCGATCGCGAGCGTCGCCGCCCGAACCCGCTCGATCTGCGTGCGGCCGAGCGAGATCGGCGGCAGGGTGCAGCTCGAGTCGCCGGAGTGGATGCCGGCCTCCTCGAGGTGCTCCATGATCCCGCCGATGTACAGGTCGGTTCCGTCGTACAGCGCGTCGACGTCCAGCTCGATCGCGTCGTCGAGGAAGCGGTCCACGAGCAGGGGCTTGCCCTCCTCGATGACGACGTTGCCGGCGGTGCGGACGAAGTAGTCGCGCAGGGACGCCGTGTCGTAGACGATCTCCATGCCGCGGCCGCCGAGCACGAAGCTCGGGCGCACCAGCACCGGGTAGCCGATCTCCTCGGCGATGCGCACCGCGCCTTCGACGTCGATGGCCGTGCCGTTGCGCGGCGCGACCAGGCCCGCGTCGTCCAGCAGCCGGGAGAACAGCTCCCGCTCCTCGGCGAGGTCGATCGCGGCCGGGCTGGTGCCGAGCACCGTGTAGCCCGCGGCCTCGATGCCCTTGGCCAGGCCCAGCGGCGTCTGGCCACCGAGCTGGCACACCACACCCAGGATCGTCCCGCTCTGCGCCTCGGCGTCGAGCACCTCGAGCACGTCCTCGAGCGTGAGCGGCTCGAAGTACAGCCGGTCCGAGGTGTCGTAGTCGGTGGACACGGTCTCGGGGTTGCAGTTGACCATGACGGTCTCGTACCCGGCGTCCGACAGGGCGAACGACGCGTGCACGCAGGAGTAGTCGAACTCGACGCCCTGCCCGATGCGGTTCGGTCCAGAGCCGATGATGACCACCTTGGTGCGCTCGGACGGTGCCACCTCGGTCTCGAAGTCATAGCTCGAGTAGTGGTACGGCGTCAGCGCGGGGAACTCGCCCGCGCAGGTGTCCACGGTCTTGTAGACCGGGCGCAGGCCCAGGGCATGGCGGATGCCGCGCACCTCCGGCTCGCTGATGCTGCGGAGCTGCGCGATCTGGGCATCCGAGAAGCCGTGCTCCTTGGCGTGCCGCAGGGTGGCGGCGTCCAGCTCCGCGGCCTGTGCGACGCTCTGCGCGACCTCGTTGATGAGCACGATCTGGTCGAGGAACCAGGGGTCCATCGCCGTCGCGTCGAACGCCTGCTCGATCGTGGCGCCCTTGCGCAGTGCCTGCTGCAGCACGACGATCCGGCCGTCGGTGGGGGTCTTCGCGATCTCCAGCAGCTCTTCGACCGAGCGCTCCTCGGGGCCCCAGTGGAACGACGAGCCGCGCTGTTCGAGGGACCGCAGCGCCTTCTGCAGCGCGGTCGTGTAGTTGCGGCCGATGGCCATGGCCTCGCCCACCGACTTCATGGTGGTGGTGAGGGTGGCATCCGCGGCGGGGAACTTCTCGAACGCGAAGCGCGGCACCTTGACGACCACGTAGTCGAGCGTGGGCTCGAAGCTGGCGGGCGTCACGCCGGTGATGTCGTTCGGGATCTCGTCGAGCCGGTAGCCGAGCGCGAGCTTGGCAGCGAGCTTGGCGATCGGGAAGCCGGTGGCCTTCGACGCCAGGGCCGACGAGCGCGAGACGCGCGGGTTCATCTCGATGACGATGATGCGTCCGTTGGTCGGGTCGACCGCGAACTGGATGTTGCAGCCGCCGGTGTCCACGCCCACGGCGCGGATGATGTCGATCGAGATGTCGCGCATCTTCTGGTACTCGCGGTCGGTGAGCGTCAGCGCCGGCGCGACCGTGATCGAGTCGCCGGTGTGCACGCCGACCGGGTCGACGTTCTCGATGGAGCAGACCACGACCGTGTTGTCGGCCGTGTCGCGCATGAGCTCGAGCTCGTACTCCTTCCAGCCGAGGATCGACTCCTCCAGCAGCACCTCGGTCGTGGGCGAATCGTGCAGGCCGGCGCCGCCGATGCGGCGCAGGTCCGCCTCGTCGAACGCGAAGCCGGAGCCCAGGCCGCCCATGGTGAAGGACGGGCGCACCACCAGCGGGTAGCCGAGCTCGGCCGCACCGGCGAGCAGCTCGTCCATGGTGTGGCAGATGACCGACTTCGCGACGTCCGCGCCGGCCTCGATCACGAGCTCCTTGAAGATCTGGCGGTCCTCACCCTTGCGGATGGCGTCGACCTTCGCTCCGATCAGCTCGACGTCGTACTTCTCCAGGATGCCGCGCTCGTGCAGCGCCATGGCGGCGTTCAGCGCGGTCTGCCCGCCGAGGGTCGGCAGGATCGCGTCCGGCTTCTCCTTCGCGATGATCGTCTCGATCACCTCGGGGGTGATCGGCTCGATGTAGGTGGCGTCGGCGAAGTCGGGGTCGGTCATGATCGTGGCCGGGTTGGAGTTCACCAGGATGACGCGCACGCCCTCCTCGCGCAGCACCCGGCACGCCTGGGTGCCGGAGTAGTCGAACTCGCAGGCCTGGCCGATCACGATCGGCCCGGAGCCGATCACCAGAACGGATGTGATGTCGTCGCGCTTCGGCATTACTCAGCGTCCTTTCCGGCGATGTCTGCGAGGACCAGGTCGCGGAACCTGGCGAAGAGGTAGTGGGCGTCGTGGGGGCCTGCGGCCGCCTCGGGGTGGTACTGCACGGAGAAGGCGGGGATGTCGTGGGCGCGCAATCCCTCGACCACCTGGTCGTTCAGGCCGACGTGGCTGACCTCGACGGTGCCATAGCCGTTGGGACTGGCGAAGGTGCCGTCCAGGGGCGCCTCGACGGCGAATCCGTGATTGTGCGCGGTGATCTCGACCCGGCCGGTGGCCCGGTCGAGCACGGGCTGGTTGATGCCGCGATGACCGAAGGTGAGCTTGTAGGTGCCCAGTCCGAGGGCGCGCCCGAACAGCTGGTTGCCGAAGCAGATGCCGAAGTACGGCAGCTTCGCGTCGAGCACCTGGCGCAGCACGGCGACCTGGCTGTCGGATGCCGAGGGGTCTCCGGGGCCGTTGGAGTAGAACACCCCGACCGGGTCGACGGCCTGGATGTCGGCGAAGCTCGCCGACTGCGGCAGGACGTGCACGTCGAAGCCGAGACGGGCCAGGTTGTCGAGCGTGGACTGCTTGACGCCCAGGTCGAGCACGGCGAGGTTGCCGATGCGCTCCCCCTCGGCGGGGATCACGGTGGGCTCGCTGACCGAGACCTCCGCGGAGAGGTTCTGTCCGGCCATCTGCGGGGCCTCGGTGACGCGGCGCAGCTGCTCCTCGGCATCCAGCTCGGCATCCGGGCCGGAGAAGATCCCGCCGCGCATGGAACCGGTGTCGCGGATGCGGCGGGTGAGCGCGCGCGTGTCGATGCCGCTGATGCCGACGATGCCGTCACGCACCAGCACGTCGTCGAGCGACTCCTCGGCGCGCCAGTTGGACACACGGCGCGCGGGGTCGCGCACGATGTAGCCGGCGACCCAGATGCGCGCGGACTCGTCGTCCTCGCGGTTCATGCCGGTGTTGCCGATGTGCGGCGCGGTTTGCAGCACGATCTGTCCGGCGTACGACGGGTCGGTGAGGGTCTCCTGGTAGCCGGTCATGCCGGTGGCGAAGACGACCTCGCCCAGGGTGGTGCCAACGGCGCCGTAGGCGCGGCCGGTGAAGCGGGTGCCGTCCTCGAGGACGAGCACGGCGGACGTCAGCGGGGACGGCGCCCCGGTGGTGGGATTGCTCAAGACTGTTCTCCGTTCTCGGAGCCGGCGCTCAGGCGCTGCAGCTGCGGGAGGATCTGCTGCGGCCCGACGGATGCGGGACGCAGGAAGGAATCTACGATGGTGCCTTCGGCGACCCGCCAGACGAGGCGGATCAGACCGTTCGGCTCGACGACCCGGTCGATGGCGACCGTCGCGAGGTCGGCCGCGAGCAGCCGTTCGGATGCGATGAACACGGTGGGAGAACCGTCCAGGCTGAGCGCCACTCCCCGGTCGGTGAGCACGAGCTCGCCACGGGCGCGGTACGTCAGCGCCTTCATCGCGATGCGCTCCAGAGGCTGATCGTGCACGGTCGTCGCGACGTACAGGACTTCGTGTCGATCGATGACGTCAGCGTGCTCCGGGACTCCGAGGGGCGCGGTCAGCGCGGAGTCCCGGCTGATGCGTCGTCGCCAGGCGAAGAACATCGCGGCGAGGACCAGGAGTGCGACGGCGATCGTGATCAGCACCGCTGCTTCGCGCGTCATGCGAGTTCCTGCACGAGCTGCCCGTCGTCCACCGTCACGACGCCGCCGTGGATCGTCCACTGCACGCGTCCGGGAAGATCGCGACCGAGGTACGGCGAGTTGTGGCTGCGGCCGTGCAGGTCGGCCTCGGCGAACACACCGGGGACGCTCGGGTCGTAGAGGGTGACGTGCGCCGGCGCGCCGACCTCCAGCGAGCCGAAGCCCTGGAGCTGTCCGATCCCCGCGGGTGCCGAGCTCATGACGCGCGCGACGTCGGCCCAGTCCAGCATCCCGGTGGCGACCATCGACTGGTGCACGACGCGGAGCGCGCTCTCCAGCCCGACCATGCCGTTGGCGGCGACCTGCCACTCGCAGGCCTTGTTCTCGGCCGGATGCGGGGCGTGGTCGGTGGCGACGATGTCGATCGTGCCGTCCGCCAGTCCCTCGCGGACGGCGGTGACGTCCTCGGCGGTGCGCAGCGGCGGGTTGACCTTGTACCGCGCGTCGTAGTCGCGGACCAGCTCGTCGGTCAGCAGCAGGTGGTGCGGCGTGACCTCGGCGGTGACGCGGATGCCGCGCTTCTTGGCCCAGCGGATGATGTCGACCGAGCCCGCGGTGGACAGGTGGCAGACGTGCAGCCGCGAGCCGACGTGCTCGGCGAGCAGCACGTCGCGGGCGATGATCGACTCCTCGGCGACCGCCGGCCATCCGGCGAGGCCGAGCTCGGCGGAGACGATGCCCTCGTTCATCTGCGCGCCCTGGGTGAGGCGCGGGTCCTGGGCGTGCTGCGCGATGACTCCGTCGAACGCCTTGACGTACTCGAGCGCGCGACGCATGATCAGCGGGTCCCAGACGCAGAACCCGTCGTCGCTGAAGACGCGCACGCGAGCGCGGGAGCCGGCCATGGCGCCGAGCTCGGCGAGCCGCTCGCCCTTCTGGCCGACGGTGACGGCGCCGATGGGCTGCACCGTGGCGTAGCCGGCGGCCTCGCCGAGAGCGAGCTCCTGCTCGACCACGCCGGCCGTGTCGGCGACGGGCTGGGTGTTCGGCATGGCGAACACGGCGGTGAATCCACCGGCGGCGGCCGCCTGGGTGCCCGTGAGCACCGTCTCGGATGCCTCGAACCCGGGCTCGCGGAGGTGCGTGTGCAGGTCCACCAGTCCGGGCAGGGCGACGAGCCCCGCCGCATCGATGACGCGTGCGCCGCTGCGGGTGAGTCCGGCGCCGATCTCGACGATGACGCCGTCCTCGATCGCGATGTCGGCGCTGTCACCGCCGAGCAGTTGGGCTCCCGTGATGACGAGGTTCCGGTTCACTTCGCTTCTCCTCGTTCGTCGTTGCGCTCCCCCGCCAGCAGCAGGTAGAGCACGGCCATGCGCACCGAGACGCCGTTGGTGACCTGCTCCAGCACGGTCGAGCGCGGAGAGTCTGCGGCCTCGGAGGAGATCTCCAGACCGCGGTTCATGGGGCCGGGGTGCATCACGATGCTACTCTCGGGCAGCGTCGCGGCCCGCAGTGCGTCGAGCCCCCACAGCCGGGAGTACTCGCGCTCGGTCGGGAAGAACGCCGCGTGCATGCGCTCCACCTGGATGCGGAGCATCATCACGGCATCCGGACCCTCGGCCAGCGCCTGGTCCAGGTCGTAGAGCACGCGCACCGGCCACTGCGAGACGTTCTGCGGTACGAGCGTCGGCGGGGTGACCAGGGTCACGTCGGCGCCGAGGGTCGAGAGCAGCCAGACATTGGAGCGTGCGACTCGGGAATGCAGCACATCGCCGACGATGACGACGCGCAGACCGCTCAGGTCGCGGCCGCGGCTGTCGGCGCCGTACCGGCGCTTGCGGATCGTGAAGGCGTCCAGGAGGGCCTGCGTGGGGTGCTCGTGCGTGCCGTCTCCGGCGTTCACGACCCCTGCCGAGATCCAGCCGCTGGTGGCGAGGGTGCGGGGGGCTCCGGATGCCGAGTGGCGGACCACCACGGCATCCGCGCCCATCGCCTCGAGTGTCTGCGCGGTGTCCTTGAGGCTCTCGCCCTTGGAGACGCTGGATCCCTTGGCGGAGAAGTTGATCACGTCCGCGGAGAGGCGCTTGGCAGCGGCCTCGAAGGAGATGCGTGTGCGCGTGGAGTCCTCGAAGAAGAGGTTCACGACCGTCTTGCCGAGCAGCGTCGGGAGCTTCTTGATCTGCCGGGACTGGGTCTCGGCCATGTCCTCGGCCACATCGAGGATGCGCAGGGCCTCGTCGCGCTCGAGGCTGCGAGTGTCGAGCAGGTGCCTCATGATTCGATCGTCACCTCGTCGGCGCCGTCGAGCTCCTTGAGGCGGACGTTGACGCGCTCCGTCCGCGAGGACGGGATGTTCTTGCCCACGAAGTCGGGGCGGATCGGCAGCTCGCGATGGCCGCGGTCCACGAGGATCGCCAGACGCACGACGGAGGGCCGTCCGATGGACTGGATCGCATCGAGCGCGGCGCGGATGCTGCGCCCGGAGAACAGCACGTCGTCCACCAGGACGACCGTCTTGCCGTCGATGCCGCCCTCGGGGATCTCGGTGCGCTTGGGGGCACGGGTCGGGTGCTTCGACAGATCATCCCGGTACAGCGTGATGTCGATGGAGCCGACGGGGATCTCCGTGTCGGCGATGCCCGCGATGATGGGGCCGAGCCGATCGGCGAGCGTCACCCCGCGGGTCGGAATGCCGAGAAGGATCAGACCTTCGGCGCCGCGGTTGGATTCGAGGATCTCATGGGCGATGCGCGTCAGCGCGCGCGCGATATCGGCTTCTTGCAGCACTGTTCGTGCGGCCATCTGCCACTCCCTTCTCCGCCTCACAGGACGGGCTTAAAGGTTGGGTGATGGTTCAAGTCTAGCGATTCGTGACGTCGACCGTAGGTATACCAACGATCATGTCCAGGTGCCGAAGACGATGGTTCCGCGCCCTCGTGCTGTATCGGCAAGACGCAGCGCTGTACCGGCAAGACGCGCTGTCGAACGCCGCAGCTCGGGCGAAGACTCAGCCGGCGCGCAGCGCCTCGTCGGTGAGCGGGCACTGCGAGACACGGATCGGGTGACCGGTGGTGGTCAGGCACTTGCCGGTCTTCAGGTCCCACTTCCAGTCGTGCATGCTGCAGGTGAGCACACCGTCCTCGTCGATCTTGCCGGTGCGCGTCAGATCCGCGCGCAGGTGCGGGCAGCGGCGCTGCACGACCCAGTCGCCGATCTCGGCGTCCTCGGTCTGATCGGTCTGCTCCTGGTACCAGTTCTCCACGTACTCGATGCGGTCCACCGACAGGCACTTGAGGAACGTGGTGAGGAACTCGTTGAACTTGCCGCTGCGGCCCACCGAGAACTGCATGGAGAGGAAGATCGAGTTCGACCAGTCGATCTCGTGATCGACGATGTTGGTCGAGACCAGGTCGGCGGGGATCGTGTACCAGTAGATGCACTCCTCCCCCGCGTACTCGCGCACCTTCGCCTTGGGGAAGTCGACGACCATGTCCAGCTCGCCGATCCTGAACCGCACGTTGCCGCCGACACCGAGGCGGATGGTGCGGGACTTCTTGATGAGCGGCTCCCACCACTCCTTGATCGCGGCGAGCATCTCGGCGGGCGGGATGATCTCGGCCCGTCGCGCCTCCTCGTCGCGGAGCTCCTGCTGCCGCGAAGCGCGCTGCTCCTCGAGGTACTCCCACTTCTCGTCGAAGATGTGGCTGATCTCGGCATCCGAGTACAGGCTCTGGGAGACGTTCAGCTCGCCGCCGTTCAGGTCCACGACGGTGCCGGGGATGAAGAGCTGTCCGTCGTACTGAGGTGCCTGCTCCTTCAGGTGCGCGAGGAACTCCTTCTGATCCGTGAAGATCGAGTCGTCGTCCTGGCCGGTGCCGTTGTAGCGGAAGATGTCGTCGCGCAGGAACATGGGCGGGCCCGCCATCGGGAAGACGTGCGGGGCATCGACCTTCTCGATGTAGTACATGGCGCGCTTGTTCTGCGCCTCGCGCTTCAGGCGCGCGAAGTTCTGCTTGGCGTCCTGCGGAAGGTCGTACACCATCGGCCACCAGATCGCGCCGGAGACCTGGGTGAAGTAGGCCTCGGGCTTGCCGAAGGACAGCAGCGCCTCCAGATCGAGAGGGTGTGAGTCGTTCTGGTTGAGGATGGATGCCGTGCCGTCGTCGACGCTCAGGGAGGAGTCGCCGATCGGCCCGTCGCTGGGGGCGCGCAGCGGCGTGATCATGATCTTGGTTCCGCCCCGCTCGAAGATCTCGCCGGCGGGGGCGTAGAAGATGTTCTCGTACCCGAGGGCGCGGATGTCCTTCTCGAGATCGTCGGTGACGTACTCGGGCAGCAGCACCTCGATGTCCTTACGGATGTACTTCTCCAGCAGGCGCGGATCGAAGTGGTCGCGATGCCGGTGCGAGATGTACAGGAAGTCGGCCTCGCGACCGTAGCGCTCCCAGTCGAGGCCGCGGTTGTCCGGGAACGGGAACCAGGAGCCGAAGAAGGACGGTCCGAGCACAGGGTCGCAGATGATGTTTCCGCCGACAGTCTCGATGAACATCCCGGCGTGGCCGAGTCCCGTGATCCGCATGTCTCTCCTCGTGCTTGGGCAGCCTCGATTCTACCGGCGGGCTCCTGTGCCGCAGCGGTGACCGGCCGGGAGAAAGCGCGCCGGACTCAGAGGCCGAGCATCTCGCCCAGAGCCGGAGCGATCTCCCGCCCCCACGACACGGTGAGGTGGTTGTCGTCGTAGTAGGTGACGTGGTCATCGACGACCAAAGGACACCGCTCAGCGACACAGATCAAGGAACCGGTGTCCACCCAGTTCGCGCCGGCCGCCTTTGCCGCTTCTTCGGTCAGCGGGTTGCTGGCGATCTCCTTGCCCGACTTGGTCGTGATGCACGTCCCCAGATTCGCCCCAGGTCGGGTGAGGCAGTCATCCGCTTTGGAGGAACGAGGCGGCACATCGGACAGCACGAACACCTTCGGCCCGAGTGCGATGATCGAACGCACCCCGGACTCGACCCCGGACTTCCACAGCCTGTCCCGTTCGGCGCCCGACGAACGCATGCTGTCGAATCCCCTCGCCGCCATGACGACCGCCTCAGGATTGACCTCGGTCACGACCGAACGCACCCACGTCTTGAAGTCGCGGCAGGGTGCGTCAGCCACCCTCGATCCGCCGCGGAACTGCTGCATGTCGTATGCGTTGCAGCCGGGCTTGACCAGATAGATCACCTTGAGGCCGGCCTGCTTGCCCAACTCGTCCATCGCGGAGATCCACTGGCCCGCATGCGAGTCGCCGACCAGAACCACGGTTCGCGTCGCGGCAGTGTCCCCGACGGGGCAGACATCGGCCTTGGCCACGGTCCACCATGCGACGCAGGGGTATGCCTCCTGGAAGATGTCCTTCTTGTGCGCATTCCAGTCGACACCGGGCGGGACTGGCGCTCCCGCATCGGCCGCGGCGAGTGCCTCGCCCAACCGCTTCTGCAGCTGTTCGGCCTCCGTCGCTTTCGCCGTCGGCGTGGCCTTCGGCGGGGCAGGCTGCCCCGAATCCGGCGTGGGCTCAGTGGTGTGCTCGGCGTACCACTGAGCTGAGGCCGCCTTCGCCTCTGCAGTCACCTGCTCGGAGTGTGCCATGGACCCCATGGATACAGCGATGATCACGCCCACCGCGACGGGCCAGAGCACAAGCCCGCCGACCCGGGACGGGAGACGGAGGCTGCCTCGCAGGAAGGGCTGCTCCACCCAGTGATAGCTGGCGGAGGCGAGCCCGACTGCACATGAGATCAGCACGATCCCCCGCACCGCGGGCGGCCAGTCTGGCAGCAGACCGAGCACCAGCAGCGGCCAATGCCACAGGTAGAGCGAGTACGAGATGTCGCCGATATAGCGCACCGGCCGTATGGAAAGCAGCCGGCCCACCCCGCGCACGTCGCCGATGCCCGAAGAGAGGATCGCAGCGGTGGCGATGACCACCAGCATCCCCAACGCGCCGGGGATTGGAGTACGCGCATCCCACGTGACGATCATGAAGATGAGCCCCGCGAAGCCGAGCCACCCCATGGCGGCGCGCACGGGTCCGGTGCACCAGCGCGGCAGACGGCTTCCCGCAGAGGTGACGACTGCGAGCATCGCGCCGCCCGCGAGTTCGTAAGCTCGATCGATCGTCGAGAAGTAAGCCGACGTAGGCGATGCCCTGGTTTCGATGATCGAGCAGATCAGCGAGACGGCGATGACCACGACGAGCACGGTGAGCACGACCCGAATCACGGGAACAGCGCGACGGCGACGCGCGACCACCAGGACGAGCCCCAGCAGCACGAGCGGCCAGAACACATAGAACTGCTCCTCGACCGCCAACGACCAGAAGTGCTGTAGCGGCGAGATCACGTCCTGGTTGAAATAGTCGGTGCCGTCGATCGAGAACTTCACGTTCGCGAGAAACAGCGAGGCCCAGATGGCATCGCCCGCGATGCTCGTGGCACGACTCGTCGACAGCGCGAATGTGCTGTAGGCGAGCACCGCGACGATGACCAGTGTGGCGGCCGGGAGGATTCGCTTCGCGCGGCGTTCATAGAAGCCCCGGATGCTGATCCTGCCGGTCCTGTCGATCTCCCGGAGCAGCAACGACGTGATCAGGAAGCCCGAGATCACGAAGAACACATCGACGCCGATGTACCCGCCACTCACGCCGGGAAGTCCCGCGTGTGCGAGCAGAACGGCGATCACGGCGAGAGCGCGCAGACCCTGGATGTCCGTCCGGCGGCCGACGGTCACTTCCCGCCGCCGCGATCGGCGGCTCTCGACAAGACGGTTCACCGGAGTTCGCGCCGACGCGAGTGCGGTGAGAGTGTTGGCGTCGCTCATGCGGCTTCTCAGGTCTCCAGCAGGCCTCGGATGTCATCGGCGGTGAGTGCTTTGGAGAACAGTTCATCGTCATCCATCACCGCGGTGAAGAGCCGAGCCTTGCGTTGCTGCAGAGCCAGTACCTTCTCCTCAATTGTGCCGGACGCGATGAGCCGATAGACGAAGACACGGCGCGTCTGTCCGATGCGGTGCGTGCGGTCGATGGCCTGCGCCTCGGCCGCGGGATTCCACCAGGGGTCGAGGAGGAACACGTAGTCGGCCTCGGTGAGCGTGAGTCCGAATCCGCCCGCCTTGAGGCTGATGAGGAACACCGGCTGCTCGCCGTCCTTGAAGCCGTCGATGACCTCGGCGCGGTTTCGCGTTGACCCGTCCAGGTGCACGTAGGAGATTCCCGCGGAGGTGAGCCGCTCCGCGGCGAGGTCGAGGAAGCTCGTGAACTGGCTGAACACCAGCGCTCTGTGCCCCTCCGCCTGCAGCTCCTGGACGTGCTCGAGCAGCACGTCCAGCTTGCTGGAGGGGATTCCGGCATCCGCCTCATCGATCAGGCCCGGTGCGAGCGCCAGCATCCGCAGCATGGTCAGCGAGCGGAAGACGATGAAGCGGTTGCGGTCGAGGTCGGCGAGCAGGCCGAGCAGCTTCTGCCGTTCGCGCTGCAGCACGGCGTCGTAGCGCGCGCGGTGGGCGGGCGAGAGCTCGACGAACACCTCCTGCACCTGCTTCTCGGGCAGCTCGGCTGCGACGAGCTCCTTGGTGCGGCGCAGCATCAGCGGGCGGATGCGTCGTCGCAGACGCTCCAGCCGGCGCTGCCGGTAGTCGCCGCCCTCCTCGTTGTCGGGGACCTTGCCCTTCTCGATGGGCTGCACGTACTCCTCGCGGAACCGTCGTGCCGACGGGAACAGCCCAGGGGCGGTGAGCGAGAACAGCGCCCAGAGATCCGTGAGGCTGTTCTCCAGCGGAGTGCCGGTCACGGCGATCTTGACCCGGGCACGCAGCGCCGCGATGGCCTTGTGCGCCTTCGTCGCGGGGTTCTTCGCGAACTGCGCCTCGTCCAGGATCACGCCTGCCCACTCGACATCCGCGTACTCGCTGTCGTCGAGACGCAGCAACGTATACGAGGTGACGACGACGTCGGCCTGCTGTACGGCGTCGGCGATGCGCTCGTCCCGCCGGGACGCGGTTCCCTCGATGATCCGCAACCGAAGGCCCGGCACGAACCGCGCCGCCTCGCTGCGCCAGGTTCCGAGCACGGAGGTCGGGGCGATCACCAAGAACGGGCGCGTCTCCCCCGCCTCACGCGCGTGCGCGATCAGTGCGAGCAGCTGCAGCGTCTTGCCGAGACCCATGTCATCGGCGAGCACACCGCCGAGACTGTGACCCCACAGGAACGCCAGCCAGTCGAACCCCTGCTTCTGGTAGGGACGAAGCTGCGCGTTCAACGCTTCAGGAACCGGCGTGGGCGGCACGTTCTGCACGTCGCGGAGTCCCTCGGCCAGCGCGCGCCACGACACCGCCGACTCGGACTGGTCCGCGAGGTCCTCGAAGTCCGCCCACAGGGCGGTCTGATGCCGGCTGATGCGCGGACCGGTCTCCCACTCGGCGAGATCGGCGGCTTCGTCGATGAGCTCGCGGAGCGCCTGGAGCGCGGGGTGCGCGAGGGAGAACCAGCTGCCGTCGACGAGCATCAGCTTGGTGCGCCGCATGCTGAGCGCGGTGAACAGGGGCGTGAACGGGATCGAGACGCCGTCGATCTTCACGATGATGCCCAGATCGAACCAGTCCGGGTCGGTCGACTCGACGGTGGAGACCGTGATCTCGGGAGCGCCGGTGAGCTCACGGTACTTCTTGCGCTTGCCGGTGACGACGACGCGCACGTCGCTCTCCTCGAAGGCGGGCAGGACGGTGGACGCCCATTCGGCGGCCGGCACGCCGATCACCGCCGCCCGCGGTTCGAACGGGGTGTCGGTCGCGGATGCCCAGATGCGCTCGAGCACGCGAAGCTCGTGCTGCTCGGCGTCGGCGTCGCGGAAGGCGTGGTCGGCGGGCACTGGCTCGCCCGAGACGACCGGCACGGTTCCGTGGCGGGCGTACTCCCACTCGAAGCGGTGCTCGAGGCGGTCGGCCGAGCCGAAGTTGACGCGGAGCACGGGCACGGGTCGCACCGGCGCGGGCAGGGACAAGCCGCTCGCGGCTGTGACCGCCGACTGCCGCGCGATGCTCGGGTACGCCTCGTCGAGGAACAGGTCGCGATCCTCGGCGGACACCTCGATGGGCGCCTCCGCCGTGATCGCGGCGCGCACCGGCGCGCTCAGGTGCACGGGTGCGAGGGTCACCTCGATGTCGGCCCCCACGACCTGCCAGCGGTAGAGGCCGGTGGTTCCGATCGGGCGGACGGATGCGGCGGGCACAGGCTGCTCGTCGATGCGGATGTCCGCGTCGACCAGCAGTCCGCCGTGCTCGTCGGTGTCGATGCGGATGCCCGCCGATGCATGGTCAGCGAGACGGACGGCGGTGTGCGTCTGCGCCGCGACCATGGGGATGCCGAGGCTCGGCAATGAACGGAGGTGCTGCCACAGCAGCGGCGATTCGACCCGGTCCAGCGGTATCCAGTCCGAGGCCGTGCCGGAGAGCAGCGAGTCCCGTGCGATGGCGAGGAAGTCGGTGAACCAGCGCGACTGCGCGGCATCGAAGCGGATGCCGGGGCGCCGGATGCCGTCCCAGGTGACGTCGCCCTGGATCCACTTGCCGGTGGAATCGCTGCGCATGAGCGGACGCACGGACAACTGCACCTCGCCGTGCTCGCGGGTCAGCTCGCGAGGCGTCGCGGTGCGAGCGGGGGCGGAGCCCCAGCGGTCCCGCGCCCTCGACGGACGCACGCGCAGCTCGACGCCCAGAGCGAGCGCCGTGATCTGCCGGGCCGGAGCCGCCTCGGGCACCAGCCGCCGCCAGGCGGCGCGCTGGGCGTCCAGGCGGCGTTCGACCGCGATCCGCTCGCGGGCCTCCTTCTCGGGTGCGACCAGCATCGCCGCGACGACGTGCTTGCAGCCGCGCTGCATGGGGCAGGAGCACGCGGTGCCGGCGATCTCTCCGCCGTTGAAGCGGATGCGGCACCGGTACGGTGCGGGCTCGTTGCCGTACACATCGGCCGTGAGCGTCTCGGTCGCAGCATCCCACGATGTGCGCTCCACGTGGCCGCGACGCGCGTAGTCCAGGCCGCGCTGATAGCCGCCGTCACCGGCGAGCCGGCGCAACTGCTGTGCACTGGGCCGGGGAATGCTCATCTCAGCATCCTTCCCGGCAGCACCGACACTCCGCCCGGTTCAGCGGGGATCCTGCGCAACTCAGCGTGCGCGGTCGATGCGGGCGAGCACGCCGTGCACGAACGCGCCGGAGTCCTCGGTGGACAGCTCCTTGGCCAGCTCCACTGCCTCGTCGATCGCGACCGCGGTGGGAACCTCGTCGTTGAAGAGGATCTCCCAGGTGCCGATCCGCAGCAGGGCGCGATCGACCGCGGGCATCCGCTCGAGCTTCCAGTCACGGCTGTGCGTGGTGATCTGCTCGTCGATCTCGTCGTGGTGGTCGATGATCCCGTCGACGATGTCGCGGGCGTACAGCCACGACGCCTGGCGGGAGGGCTCGCTCGCTGCGCGTGCGGCAGCCGCAGCGAGGGACACCGACACCTCTTCCCCGCGCACGTCAGCGGAGAAGAGGATGTCGAGGGCGCGCTTGCGCGCCTTGGTGCGTGCGCTCAACTCAGTCGTTGACCCGGCCGAGGTAGCCACCGGTGCGGGTGTCGACCTTGACCTTGGTGCCCTGCTCGAGGAACAGCGGAACCTGGATCTCGTAGCCGGTCTCGAGCGTGGCGGGCTTGGTGCCGGCCGACGAGCGGTCGCCCTGCAGGCCCGGCTCGGTGTAGGTGACCTCGAGCACGACGGACGCCGGCAGCTCGATGTACAGCGGGTTGCCGTTGTTCAGAGCGATCTGCACCTGCTGGTTCTCGAGCATGAAGTGCGCGGCGTCGCCGACGGTCGCGGCACCGACGGTGAGCTGGTCGTAGTCCTCGACGTCCATGAAGACGAAGCTGTCGCCGTCGGTGTAGAGGTACTGGAAGTCGCGACGGTCGACGTTCTCGATGTCGATCTTGGCGCCTGCGTTGTAGGTGCGGTCGACCACCTTGCCGGAGACGACGTTCTTCAGCTTGGTGCGCACGAACGCACCGCCCTTGCCGGGCTTGACGTGCTGGAACTCGATGACGCTCCACAGCTGTCCGTCGATCGAGAGCACGACGCCGTTCTTGATGTCTGCAGTGGATGCCATGCTGGTGCGAGTCCGTTCGTTTCGAAGGTTCAATGGCCGAGCGCGGATGCGCGCAGGAAGTGGCCAAGGATTCATCTTATCGGATGCCGGGGAAACGCCTGCGCGGAGTATCGGAGCGGAGCATGAGCCCGACGATGTGCTCCCGTCCGAGAAGGGGGTTCAGGCTCACGAGTCCGGGTCATTCAGGGCGAGTATCTGCGCCTTCTCGGCGATCGTCAGGTCCGAGCTCGCAAGCACCTCCTGGAGCACGCGCGATTTGCCTGCGATGTACGTGTCGATGTCCATCTCCGCGTCACCAGCCAACGCGAGCTTCACGTCTCCGTATCTCTGACGGAGCAGCGCATCCCGTCGCAGGACGTCTCGCACCGCCAGATGGTTCCGCAGATGCAGGGTTCCCTCCTCGCAGAGGTAGACGTGACGAGCAGGACGCTGATCAGGCGCCCGGAACGCTTCTCTGCCGGGCAGTCCGAGATCGCCGGCATGCTCGTATCCAACGGTCTCCAGCGCCGCGATCGCTGCAGCCACGTCAGGGCGAGCGACGATGATGTCGATGTCGATGATCGGCTTTGCGGCCAGCCCCGGCACCGCGGTGGAACCGACGTGCTCAATCGATCTGACAGGTACACCGGAAAGGGCCTGCGCCAGCTCCTCTGCCACGGCGGCGAACCGCGCCGGCCACTCATCGGAATACGGGACCACCAGGATGCTCACCCCAGGATCCTCCCATGGAGCGTCAACGCGGACTCAACCTCGGGGAGCGAGCGCTCCGTCACACAGCAGCCGTCGGATCTCCGGCCACGCCCGGGCACCCAGTTCGGCATCCGCTTCCGGAGTGCCGCCGCGCAGCATCCGAACACCGCCCGCCGCCGAGGGCTCCCCGGGCAGCAGCAGACGATGTCCCGCCCCGGGATGGGTGACGATCGTCGTGGGGAGGTCGTGATCGGTCCGCACCGCCTCGATCTCCGTCGCGAACCGGACGCTCGGCCAGACCTGATCGTCGCCGCCCGCGATCAGCAGCACCTCGCCCGCGATGTTCTCCACGGGTATCCGCGCCGCGTCGGTCTCGGCGGCATCCAGCCGGAGACTCGCCTCGTACAGGGAGACGAAAGCAGGCGGATCCGACTGCGGGGTCCAGGACACGTCGAAGGCCACGAACGGCAGAGGCCGGCCGCCGAGCGTCCAGTGCGAGGACCGCGCCCCGTCGTGCGCGCCTGCCCAGACCACCGACGAGGGCGCGACTGCGATCACGCCCTCGACCGTGGCATGGGCTGCCGTGGTCAGCACCGCCTCGGCGCCGAACGATGTGCCGAACAGCACCACGCGGTCCGCGTCGCGGCGCAGCTCCCCGATCTGCCCTGCGAAGAGCTCCAGCGGCACCTCGTGCGGGGAGGGCCGTTGGTCTGCTCCGCCGAACCACCGGATCGCGCGCACACGTGCGCCGGTCGTCGACAGCAGTTCCGCGCGCTCCCGCTCCACGCGCCCGCTGGACCCCGCGAGCAGCAGCACGGCGGTGCCGTTCGGCTCGGCGGGAACGGCATCGAAGCGATCAACGGATGCGAGCATGGCGACTACTCGCCGAGCTGTGCGACCAGCTCCCGCACGGCCTCGGCATAGCCGTCGATGCCCTTGCCGACCACACGCACCGCGGCGACGTCCTCGAGGTACGAGAAGTGCCGGAAGGACTCCCGCGCGTACACGTCGGAGATGTGCACCTCGGCGAACGGCATGCCGACACCGGTCAGCGCGTCACGCAGCGACACCGAGGTGTGGGTCAGACCGCCCGGGTTGATGACGATGCCCGCGCAGTCCCCGCGCACGGCGTGGATCGCGTCGATCAGCACGCCCTCGTGGTTGCTCTGCACAGCGCGCACCTCGTAGCCGAGGCCGTCGGCGACCTCGGCCACCAGCTGCTCGACATCGGCGAGCGTCGCGGTGCCGTACACCTCCGGCTCGCGGGTGCCGAGCAGATTCAGGTTCGGGCCGTTGACGAGCAGGAGGCGCCGAGTGCTCACGCTCCGACCTCCTGGTAGGCGGCGAACATCAGCGACTCGTCCGGCGCCTGCAGCACGGTGGGCTTGGCGATGTCGTCCAGCACGATGAACCGCAACATGCCACCGCGCGCCTTCTTGTCGCGCTGCATGGTCGCCAGCAGCGTGTTCCACGCTCCCGCCCGGTAGGTGGTCGGCAGGCCCAGCGATTCGAGCACGTTCCGATGCCGGTCGACAGCGGCGTCGGGCAGGCGTCCGGCCAGACGCGACAGCTCTGCCGCGTACATCATGCCGATCGAGATCGCCGCGCCGTGGCGCCACTGGTAGCGCTCGGTGTGCTCGATCGCGTGCCCGAGCGTGTGCCCGTAATTGAGGATCTCCCTCAGCCCCGCCTCGCGGAAGTCGTCCGAGACGACCTTCGCCTTCATCTCGATCGCGAGCTCGATCGTGCGGCGGAACTCGTCCGTGGAGGTGTCGACAGCGCGCGCAGGGTCGGCTTCGATGATGTCCAGGATCTCCGGTGCCCAGATGAAGCCGGCCTTCACGACCTCCGCGTAACCGGCGGTCGCCTCGTTCGCGCTCAGGCTGGCCAGCTCGTCGAGGTCGCCGATCACGGCCCGCGGCGCCCAGAACGCACCGACCATGTTCTTGCCCTCGTTGGTGTTCACGCCGGTCTTGCCGCCCACGGCCGCATCCACCAGGCCGAGCACCGTGGTCGGCACCTGCACCACCTGCACGCCACGCAACCAGGTCGCGGCCACGAATCCGGCGAGGTCGGTGACCGCGCCGCCGCCGTACCCGATCACGGCGTCCGAGCGGGTGAAGTCGGCCTGGCCCATGACCTGCCAGCAGAACGCCGCGACCTCGATGCGCTTGCCCGCCTCGGCGTCGGGGATCTCGGCGAGCAGCACCTGCACTCCCCCGTCCGCCACCAGGCGGTCGCGCAGCTCTGCCGCGCGGTTCGCGAGCGTCGGCGGGTGCACCACGAGCACCTTCTTGACCGCCGGGTCCAGGGCCGTCCTGACCCGGTCGAGGATGTCGCGCCCCACGGTGATGTCGTAGGCGGCCTGTCCGGTCACGCTGATGGTCTTGACGGTCATTCCTGTTCCTTCCTCCAGGCGGCGATCCTCTCCGCCAGCATCCGCATCGGCGTACGGGAGGTGTCGACGGTGAGATCCGCGACCTCCTCGTACCAGCCGCGGCGCTCGTCGAAGATCCTCCGCCATCGTTCCAGCGGGTCATCGTCGCCGGTGAGCAGCGGCCGTCCGGTGCCCCCGATGCGGCGGGACACCGCCTCCGGGGACACCGTGAGGAACACGACCGGATGCCGCGTCAGCAGCGCCCTCGTCGCGGCATCCGTCACGGCGCCGCCCCCGAGCGACACCACACCGCCGTCCGCCACCGTGGCGGCGACCGCCGCACGCTCCAGTTCGCGGAAGTACGGCTCGCCGTGTTCTGCGAAGATCTGCGGGATCGGTCCGTGCACGGCGGCGATCCGCTTGTCGGTGTCGCTGAAGGGCACCTCGAGCAGTCTCGCGACCTTGCGACCGACGCTCGTCTTGCCCGCGGCCATCGGGCCGACGAGCACCAGTGTCAGCGGCGGATCAGCCCGCTCAGGAGAGCTCATCATGGGCGAGCAGCGCCGCCTCCGATGCGGGAGCGGTGCGCAGGGCCTCCGGGATGCCTGCGAGGTAGCCCTCCAGGTTGCGACGCGTCTCGCGGATGCTGTCGCCCCCGAACTTCTCCAGCACCGAGTTGGCGAGCTCGATGGCGACCATGGCCTCGGCAACGACACCCGCTGCGGGCACGGCGCACACGTCGGAGCGCTGGTGGTGCGCCGTGGCCTCCTCGCCGGTCACGACGTCGATCGTGCGCAGCGCGTGCGGCACCGTGGCGATGGGCTTCATGCCCGCGCGGACGCGCAGCACCGTGCCCGTGGTCATGCCGCCCTCGGTGCCACCGGCGCGGTCGGATCCGCGGGTGATGCCGCCGTCCGTCTCGAACAGCTCGTCGTGGGCGGCCGAGCCGCGGCGGCGCGTGGTCTCGAACCCGTCACCGACCTCGACGCCCTTGATGGCCTGGATGCTCATCAGCGCCTGCGCGAGACGGCCGTCGAGACGACGGTCCCAGTGCACGTGCGAGCCGACCCCCGGGGGCAGACCGTAGGCGAGCACCTCGACGATGCCGCCGAGCGTGTCGCCGTCCTTGCGGGCGGCGTCCACCTCGGCCACCATCAGCGCGGAGGTGGCGGCATCGAAGCAGCGCAGCGGGTCGGCGTCGAGCGCGTCCACGTCGTCGGGCGTCGGGAGCGCGGAGCCGTCCGGCACCTGCACAGGACCGATCGAGAGCGTGTGGCTGACCAGGCGGATGCCGAGCTCCGACAGGAACGCACGCGCGATCGCGCCCAGGGCGACCCGGGCTGCCGTCTCACGGGCACTCGCGCGCTCGAGGATGGGCCGGGCCTCGTCGAAGTCGTACTTCTGCATGCCGACGAGGTCGGCGTGGCCGGGCCGGGGACGCGTCAGCGCCGCACCACGACCGCGGGACTTCTCGGTCAGCTCGGTCGGCGCGGGGTTCATCACCTCGGTCCACTTCGGCCATTCGGTGTTCCCGATCCGCAGGGCGATCGGGCTCCCCAGCGAGAGGCCATGGCGCACGCCACCGGAGATCGACAGCTCGTCTTGCTCGAACTTCATGCGAGAGCCGCGCCCATAGCCGAGCTTGCGGCGCTGAAGGTCGGCCTGGATGGCCTCGGCCGTGATCGTCACACCGGAGGGCAGGCCCTCCATGACGGCGATGAGTTCGGGGCCGTGGGATTCGCCGGCCGTGAGCACGCGGAGCATGCCTCTAGTCTTCCACGACCGCCGACCGCATGACTGCCACGATGACGTCCTCGTCCGGGAGCGCGGCATCCTGCTCCCCCGTCAGGAAGATCCGGATCTGTCGCACCGCCTGGTAGAGCAGCATCTCGAAGCCCGAGATCACCCTCTCCCCCGACCAACCCGCGGCGAGGGCCGAGGGCCACGGCGCGTATGCCGCCTCGAAGAGCACACCGCCGGAGCCCGACAGCGGCGCCGCGAGTGCGGCATCCAGCACGGTGCCGCTGGGCAGCGTCGCCACGGTCGCGTCGACGGAGCCGGCGGCGGCGTCGAAGGGCACGGCGTCGACCGCGATGTCCAGGGCGTCACCGATCCGGATCAGCCGGTCTGCCGCGTCGGGCCGGCGCGCGCGCACCTCGACGCGCTGCGCGCCGAGGTCGTGCGCGGCGACGAGAGCGGATGCCGCGGTCGCCCCCGCACCGAGGATCCGCACCGACCGGATGCCGGAGACGCCGGCGTTCCGGAACGCGTCGACGATACCGCCGACGTCGGTGTTGAAGCCGCGCAGCCGCTCCCCCAGCAGAAGCGTGTTGACCGCTCCGGTCAGGCGGGCATGTCCGTCCAGTTCGGCTGCCGAGTCGTGCGCGATCTCCTTGAGCGGCATGGTCAAAGAGAGTCCGCGCCACGAGTCGTCCAGCGCGTCCAGCGCGGCGGGGAAGCCCACCACGTCGACGCGCTGCCTGCCGTACTGCCAGTCCAGCCCCAGCTGAGCATAGGCGGCACCGTGCAGGGCGGGCGACCGGCTGTGGCCGATCGGGTCGCCCCAGACGGCCAGACGAGAGCGCGTGCTCACCTCAGCATCCTGTGCCGGGGTTCGCCTTGCACCATGCCTGCATCTGCTTGATGGCCTGCTGGTGCTCGGCATAGGTGTTCGAGAAGACGGTCTCGCCCGTGCTCATGTTCACCGTCACGAAGTAGAGCCAGCTGCCATCGGCGGGATGCATGGCGGCGTCGATCGCACGAGCACCGGGGTTGGCGATCGGCGTCGCCGGCAGCCCCTTGATGACGTACGTGTTCCACTCGTTCTCGGCGTGCTGCGCCTCCTTCGAGGTGCTCGCACTTCCGGCGTGCAGCTGCCCGTAGCCGTACTGCGCGGTGGAGTCCATCTGCAGCATCATGCCCGTGTCGAGCCGGTTCTGGATCACCCGGGACACCTTCGCGAAGTCGGGCGTGCGACCCTCGCGCTCCACGATCGAGGCGATGGTCAGCACGCGCTGAGCGTCGGAATCCGGGACACCGGCCTTCTTCAGCTGCGCACGCGTCTCGTCGACCATCCGCTGGATGACCTCCTTCGCCGTGACGCCGGGATCGAACGTGTAGGTCGCCGGGAACAGCCAGCCGTCCAGCCTCGGCGCCTGCACGCCGTAGACGCTGGGGTCCTGCACGGCCGCCTGAAGGTCCTCGAGCTTGAGGCCGACCCCCTGGACGATGCGCGGCAGCGACGATTCGACGGTGCTGCCCTCGGCGATGCGAACGGTGTTCGCCATGCGGTTCTTCGGGTCGTCCAGAGCCTTCAGGGCGGCAGCCGCGGTCATCTTCTTCTGCAGCTTGTACACGCCGGGGTAGAACGTGACCGTCGGCCGCTCCGCCAGCAGGTACTCGTAGAAGACGCGATCGGTCTTGGTGACACCGGCCTTGTACAGCGTCGTCGACACCGGAGAACCGGTGTCGCCCTTCAGGATGGTGACCTGCACCTCGCCGGTCGCCTCGCCCGGGGCGTAGTCCTTGGGCTCGCCCCAGCCCATCATGTCGTTGATCTTGTCCTGGTAGGTGTTGTACACCCACGCGCCTCCCGCGGCGATGCCGCCGAGTATGACCAGCACGACGATGAGCCCGATCAGGCAGCCGCGTCCGCGCTTCTTCTTCGGGACCGAGCGGTGCTGCTCGGGCGCGAACAGGGCGTCGAGCGAACCGCCGGGCTCGGGTTCGTCCTGCGACGGGTCGTCGTGGTCGGGCTCCGGGTCCGACGCAGCGGGGCCCGGCAACGCGGATGCCACCGGGTCGGCCGCTCTCGGCGCGGAAGCGGCGGGGTCAGCAGGCTCCTCCGGGGCACGCGATGCCGGCCGCGGCGTCATGAGGTCCTCGAATCTCGGCTCTGCTGCGGCCCGCGGCTGCGGCGCAGCAGTGGGCAGGATCGCCGTCGGCGCATCGGGCGTCTCCGCGGGCGGCGCGTCCGCGGCCGTGGGCTGCTCCTGATCGGCGGGACGTCGCGCAGCGGCATCCCGCCGGAGAGCCCGCCGGGCCTCCGCATCCTGCTGGGCGCGACGCTCGGCGGCTTCCGCAGCCTCCTTGGCCGCACGCATCGCCCGGCGGGAGCCCGGTGCCGGCTCGTCCCGGTTCTCGCGCGAGGGCAGCGAGGACGAAGACGCCGTGGGGAGGTTGTCGAAGAGGTCTCCCAGCCCTGGACCCTGCGGGGATGCGTCGGGGTCATGCATCGTCAGCGGACTCCTCATCGAGGTCGATCACCGCACCGGCGGGGTGTCCGGTGCTCTTCTCCGTGTCCACAGCGTGCTGCAGAAGCACGACCGCAGCCACCTGGTCGACAATGCTACGAGAGTTCTTCTGGGATCTTCCCGAGGATCTCAGCGCGGCGTGCGCAGTGACCGTGCTCAGCCGTTCGTCCACCATGCGAACCGGCACGCCCGTACGCCGGCCGAGCTGAGCCGCGAACTCCCTCGCATCCGTCGTGGACGGCGTCTCCTCGCCGCGCATGTTCACGGGGAGCCCGACGACGAACTCCAGCGGCTCCCACTCGCGCGCGAGCTCGGAGATGCGCTCGATCGACGTGTCCGACCGCGGGACGGTCTCCACCGGCACGGCCAGCATCCCGTCCGGATCGCACCGGGACACGCCGACCCGGGCCTTCCCGACGTCGATGCCGAGACGCACACCGCGGCGGAATCCGGTCACGCTGCGGCGAGCTCCGCGACGACGGCCGCCAGCGCGGCATCCAGAGCGGATGCGTCGGTGCCACCGCCCTGAGCCACGTCGTCCTTGCCGCCGCCACCGCCGCCGAGAACGCCGGCCGCGACGCGCACCAGCGCACCCGCCTTCGCGCCCGCCGCCCGCGCAGCGTCGTTCGTGGCCACGACGACGATCGGCCGTCCGTTCGCGACGCCGCCGAAGGCGACGACTGCGGCATCCGTGCCGAGCCTCTCCCGCACGCTCAGGGCGAGAGTGCGCACGTCGTCGGCCGAGCCGATCTCGCCGAGCGAGGTCGACGCGACACGGAACGAACCGACCTGCTGTGCGGCGTCGGCAAGAGCGGGAACACGGCCCTCGCGCTCCTTGGCCTCGAACTGCGCGATGCGCTTCTCGGCGGCCTTCAGATTCGCCTGCAGCTCCTCGATACGGGTGGAGAGCTGGTCACGCGGCGCCTTCAGAGCAGCGGACAGCTGCGAGACGACGGTGCGCTCCGCGGCGAGCTCCCGGAAGGCGTCCTGACCCACCAGGGCCTCGATGCGTCGGTTCGACGCACCCACCGAGGACTCTCCGACCACGCTGACCAGCCCGATCTCGGAGCTCGAGGACACGTGCGTGCCCGCGCAGAGCTCGCGCGACCACGGACCGCCGATGTCGACCATGCGCACGACGTCGCCGTACTTCTCGCCGAACAGTGCCATGGCCCCGGCTTCCTTGGCCTCGTCGAGCGACACGATGCGCGTGGTGACCTCGAGCGCATCCTGGACGGCACGGTTCGTGATGTCCTCGATCTCAGAACGCGTCTCGGCCGAGAGCGGCTGCGACCACGCGAAGTCGAAGCGCATGTAACCGGCGCGGTTCAGCGAACCGGCCTGCGTGGCCGTCTTGCCGAGCGTGTCGCGGAGAGCGGCATGCACGAGGTGAGTCGCTGAATGAGCCTGGCGCGCGGCGCGACGGTTCGGGGCGTCGACGACCGTGGTGGCCCGGTCGTCGACCGCGACGCTGCCCGAGGCGACGTGCACGGTGTGGCTGATCAGACCGGGGACGGGCTTCTGCACGTCCAGGACGTCCAGCTCGAAGCCGGTGCCGACGATCGTCCCCTTGTCGGAGACCTGACCGCCGGACTCGGCGTAGAGGGTGGTCTCGGCGAGGATGACCTCGGCGACCTGCCCTTCGGATGCCGCCCGCACGGGTGCGCCGTCGACGATGATGCCGAGGATGCGCGAGTCGGTCTGGAGGTCGGTGTAGCCGGCGAACACGGTCTCGCCCGCGGCGCGGAAGTCGCGGTACACCGAGACGTCGGCCAGCTGGCGCTTGCGGTTGCGTGCATCGGCCTTGGCGCGCTCGCGCTGTTCCTTCATGAGCGAGTCGAACGCGGAGCGGTCGACGTCGAGCCCTGCCTCCTCCGCGACCTCGAGGGTGAGGTCGATCGGGAAGCCGTAGGTGTCGTGCAGCAGGAACGCCTCGGAGCCGCTGAGCGTCGATCCGCCGGACTTCTTCGTGTCCTCCAGGGCGAGATCCAGGATCGTCGAGCCCTGCGCCAGCGTGCGGCGGAAGGTGTCCTCCTCGGCGAAGGCCGCCGAGGACAGCGTCGCCCACTCGGTCTCGAGCACGGGGTAGGCCGACTTCATGGCATCCCGCGACGTGGCGAAGAGCTCGGGGAAGACCGGCTCGTCGACGCCCAGCAGGCGCATGGCGCGCACCGTGCGGCGCATCAGGCGGCGCAGGATGTAGCCGCGCCCCTCGTTGGACGGGCGCACGCCGTCGGAGAGCAGCATCAGCGAGGAGCGCACGTGGTCGGCGATCACGCGGAAGCGCACGTCGTCCTCGTGGACGCTGCCGTACTTCTTTCCGGAGAGCTCCACGGCGCGGTCGAGCACCGGGCGCACCTGATCGGTCTCGTACATGTTCTCGACGCCCTGCTTGAGGAAGGCGACGCGTTCGAGGCCCATGCCGGTGTCGATGTTCTTCATCGGGAGTTCGCCGACGATGTCGAACTCCGTCTTGCCGCGGATGTTCTCGATGAAGTCCTGCATGAACACGAGGTTCCAGATCTCCAGGAACCGCGTGTCATCGGCGGCGGGTCCGCCGTCCTTGCCGTACGACGGGCCGCGGTCGAAGAAAATCTCCGAGTCCGGGCCGCCAGGGCCGGGCTGACCGGTATTCCAGTAGTTGTCGGCCCGTCCCAGGCGCTGGATGCGCTCGGGCTTCAGGCCGATCTCGTCGCGCCAGATCGCCTCGGCCTCGTCGTCGGTCTCGTAGACGGTGACCCAGAGGTCCTTCTCATCGAAGCCGAGGCCGCCGTCCGCCTCGGACGAGGTCAGCAGCTCCCACGCATAGCGGATCGCGCCCTCTTTGAAGTAGTCGCCGAACGACCAGTTGCCGAGCATCTGGAAGAACGTGCCGTGCCGTGCCGTGCGGCCGACCTCTTCGATGTCGTTGGTGCGAATGCACTTCTGCAGGTCGGCGATGCGAGGATGCGGCGCGGGGACGACGCCCGTGAGGTACGGGATCATCGGGACCATGCCGGCGACCGTGAACAGCAACGACGGGTCGTCGCTGACCAGGGAGGCCGAGGGGACGATGAGGTGGTCGTTCTTCTCGAAGTAGTCGAGGTACCGCTGCGCGATCTCCGCAGTTCTCATAGTGCTCGTGGGTTTCCTTGCGTGGCGGAGCCGCGTCCGAGGACGCGACGGGATGGGGGAATCGTCGGAATCAGTCTTCGTCTGCAGTGTCTGCCAGACGCGCTTCCTGCTGGCGGTACGCCTCACCGAGGATGCCGGTGAACTCCGAGATGCGCGCGTCGATGTCGGCGAAGATCTCCTGACCCCGGGGGTCCTTGTTCATGAAGTGCGCGGCGACGAAACCGCCGATCACACCGATCAGGAACCAGAGCAGATTCTTCATTCCGCCATCCTACGACGAGAGGCGCCGGGGAATCCCCCGACGCCTCTCGCACGGATGCTGTATCAGCGAGCCGCGTAGTACTCGACGACCAGCTGCACTTCACAGGTCACGGGGACCTCGACGCGCTTCGGACGACGGACCAGACGGGCCTGCAGCTTGTCGAGCTCGACCTCGAGGTAGCCCGGGACCGGGGGCAGGACCTCGGCGTGACCGCCGGCGGCTGCGACCTGGAAGGGCTCGAGAGCCTCGGACTTGGCCTTGACGTGGATGAGCTGACCCGGCTTCACGCGGAAGGACGGGCGGTCGACGAGCTGACCGTCGACCAGGATGTGACGGTGCACGACCAGCTGACGGGCCTGCGCGGTGGTGCGGGCGAAGCCGGCACGCAGCACGAGGGCGTCCAGACGCATCTCGAGCAGCTCGACCAGGTTCTCACCGGTCAGGCCGTCCTTGCGGCGGGCCTCGTTGAACGCGATGCGCAGCTGCTTCTCGCGGATGCCGTACTGCTCGCGCAGACGCTGCTTCTCGCGCAGACGGACGGCGTAGTCGCCGTCGGCCTTGCGCTTGGTGCGGCCGTGCTCACCCGGGGCGTAGGGACGCTTCTCGAGGTAGCGGGCGGCCTTCGGGGTGAGCGGGATGCCCAGCGCGCGGCTGAGGCGGACCTTGCGGCGGTCCTGAGACTTCGTGACCACGAAGTGCTCCTTCCATGACGCGGACGTGTCTTTCACGACTCGCGGGCGTATCTCCTCTGCTCCGCCTTCCCGTCGCGTACGCCGAGGCGCGCCGGGAAGTGCTTCAGGAATGGAGGGATGCCCGAAAACTGGGTTTCGAGCCGGTCCATGCTATCAGATGAGCCCGGACGCCTCAGCGGTCGCCGAGGATACGGCGGATGCGCTCGAGCCGGGCGGAGACGTCGCGCTCGGCACCGAGGTTCTTCGGCTCGTAGTAGTGCCGGCCGACGAGCTCGTCGGGCAGGTACTGCTGCGGCAGGATGCCGGCATCGCTGTCGTGCGGGTAGCGGTAGCCCTTGCCATGACCGAGCCGCTTCGCGCCCGCATAGTGCGCGTCGCGCAGATGGATGGGCACGCGCCCGAAGCCGCCACCGCGCACATCGGCGATCGCGGCGTCGATCGCCAGGTACGCGGCGTTCGACTTGGCTGTCGTGGCGAGGTAGATGGTCGCCTCGGCGAGCGGGATGCGGCCTTCCGGCATGCCGATGAAGGCCACGGCATCCGCCGCCGCGGTGGCGATCGACAGCGCCTGCGGATCCGCAAGACCGATGTCCTCCGCCGCGGAGATGACCAGCCTCCGGGCGATGAAGCGCGGGTCCTCCCCCGCCTCGATCATCCTCGCCAGGTAGTGCACGGCGGCATCCGGGTCCGATCCGCGGATCGACTTGATGAACGCGCTGATCACGTCGTAGTGCTCATCGCCCTGGCGGTCGTAGCGCAGCAGCGCGCGATCCACCGCCTGCGCGACGTCGTCGGCGGTGATCTCCGCATCACCTCCGCGTGACAGCGCGACGGCGGCGGCGGCCTCGAGCCCGGTCAGCGCCCGGCGGGCGTCGCCAGAAGCCAGCCTGATCAGCGCGGCGCGCGCGTCGTCGGCCACCGTGACCGCTCCGGACAGACCGCGCGCATCTGTTATGGCGCGGTCGACCAGCACTCCGATGTCGTCGTCGGTCAGCGGCTGGAGCGTGAGCAGCAGGGAACGCGACAGCAGCGGCGAGATGACCGAGAACGAGGGATTCTCGGTGGTCGCGGCGATGAGGATCACCCAGCCGTTCTCGACGCCAGGGAGCAATGCGTCCTGCTGGGCCTTCGTGAAGCGGTGGATCTCATCCAGGAACAGGATCGTGGTCTGGCCGTAGAGGTCCCGCTGGGTGATCGCCTCCTGCATCACCTCCCGGACGTCCTTGACGCCTGCCGTGATCGCGGACAGCTCGACGAACCGTCGGCCGGACGATCGCGCGATCGCCTGCGCGAGCGTGGTCTTCCCCGTGCCGGGCGGGCCCCACAGGATGATCGACACGGCACCGGGCGCCTTGGCGTCAGGATCGGCGAGGGCCACGATCGGAGACCCGGTGCGCAGCAGGTGCGCCTGCCCCGCCACCTCGTCGAGCGAGACCGGCCGCATGCGCACGGCGAGCGGCGTCTGACCCGAGAGGAGCGGAGCGGCGGTCATGAGTCCAGGCTACTGGGGGCGTCGGACACCTGGCCGCACCCGGATAGGCTCGTTGCAGCGACACTACCGAGCCACCAGGGGTCAGGAGCATCGATGGCGACACGCGGTTCCCGTGGCGCGCAGCAGCGCGCACGCACGGATGCGGAACGAGCACGTCTCTACGCGGCACGCCGCGACTGGAACGACGGCCTCGTCGCCCGCAGACGCCGTGACACCGTGATCGCCGTCGTCGCGGGCGGTCTCATCGTCATCGGAGCCGGAGTGAGTCAGGCGGTCCACGCGCAGGTGAGCGCACCCGCCCCGAAACCATCTCCGACGGCGACCGAGCCCGCACCCACACCACTGCTGACCCCGCCCGCCGACGGGGCGCCCGCACCCACGCAGACTCCCGGCGAGTGAACTAGGCTGAGCGGAGTCCTTTCCCACTCCCGCGGACAGACCGCGCAAGGAGAACACCGTGTCTGACGACAACGCACCCAAGCCCACCCCGCCGATCCCCGCACCGCCGCGCAAGCCGATGCCGCGGGTCACCGCCGCTCCCGCCGCAGCCCCCACGGTCCCTGCGCCGGTCTCCTCGGATGCATCCGAGTGGGGCCGAGTCGCCGAGGACGGCACCGTCGAGGTGCGGGAGGGTGACGACTGGCGTCCGGTCGGACAGTACCCGGACGGCACGCCCGACGAGGCCCTCGCCTACTACGCGCGCAAGTTCGACGACTTTGCCGTCAAGCTCGGCACGCTGGAGACCCGGGCGCAGGGCGGCGGAAGCTCGGCATCCGATCTGACCAAGCAGGCGAAGCACCTGCTCGACGAGGTCACCGGTGCCGCCGCGGTCGGCGACCTGGCAGGACTCCGCACGCGCATCGAGACGCTGATCAGCTCGCTCTCCGAGGCTGCCGCGAAGGAGGCGGAAGCCGCCAAGGAGGCGCTGGACGCCGCGATCGCCGAGCGCACCGTCATCGTGGAGAAGGCCGAGGCCATCGCCGGCCGCGACCTCGCCAAGGTGCAGTGGAAGCAGGTCACGGTCGAGATGACCGAGCTGTTCGACGCGTGGCAGACGCACCAGCAGAACGGACCCCGCCTGCCCAAGAGCACGGCGCAGCAGCTCTGGAAGCGGTTCCGCGATGCCCGTTCGACCGTGGACAAGGCGCGCCGCGCGTTCTTCTCCGAGCTCGACGACGTGCACCGCGCCGCACGTGACGTGAAGTCCCGTCTGGTCGAGCGCGCCGAGGCCCTCGCTCCGCGCGGCATCGACGGGATCCCCGCCTACCGCACCCTGCTCGACGAGTGGAAGGCAGCCGGCCGCGCCGGGCGCAAGGCCGACGACGCGCTCTGGGCCAGGTTCAAGGCCGCAGGTGACGCCCTCTACGCGGCGCGCGCCGAGCAGGCCGCCGCCGAGGAGGCGGACTCCGCACCGCGCATCGAGGCCCGTGAGGCGCTCCTGGAGGAGGCGAAGGCCGTCGCCGACGAGCCGAACCTCAAGCGCGCGCGTCAGCTGCTGACCCGCATCCAGCGTCAGTGGGACGAGGTCGGGCGCATCTTCCCGCGCGAGAAGGAGCGTGCGCTGGACGACCGCATGCGGTCCATCGAGCAGGCCCTTAAGTCCCGCGAGGACGTGGACTGGAAGAAGAACAACCCCGAGACCAAGGCGCGCGCGAACGACATGAGCTCGCAGCTGCTCGAAGCGATCGAGAAGCTCGAGCAGGAGCTCGCTGCGGCGGAGAAGGCCGGCGACAAGAAGGCCGTCAAGGAGGCGACGGAGGCGCTGGCCGCCCGTCGCGCCTGGCTCAGCGCACTCGGCGCCTGATCCGCGTTATCCACAGGATGAGCCGTGCGCGCCCGACATCGGGCGGCACGGCTCATACTTCTTTGCATGCATCCCGCCCTCTTCTACCGGCCGGGCGAGCGCCTCTCGCTCCCTGAACTGGGCGCCGCGCGGCTGGACGGAGTTGTCTTCGAGGTCGGCGAGGGGTTCATGCCCGCCGACACCGTTGAGGGGGCGGATGCCAGGGCGACGAGCCTGCGCGACCTCATCCCCTCGCATCTGGCCGCCTGCGGTCCGACGGCGGCGTGGATCCACGGCGCGGGTGACGCACCACCGCAGATCCACCACGTCCGGCGGGCCGGCCCTACCCGCGGACGCGTCGGCTTCTCGCCGCGGGTGGTCTACCACGAGCGTCGTGCCGCGCCCGAGGAGCTGCTGTCGATCGGCGGCATCGAGGTGACGACTCCTCTCGCCACCGCAGAGGAGCTGCTGTTCGCCGCGACGAAGCCGGGCGGCGACGACGAGAGCTGGCTGCGCGCGCTGCTGCTGCTCAGCCCCGAGCTCGTCGACGCGCTGCAGTCCATGCTCGCGGCGACGGTGCGGCGCCCCGGAAGACGCCGCGCCGTGCAGCTGATGTCGGAGCTCGCGACGATCAGGACGTCGTGACGCGGTACACGTCGTAGACGGCGTCGATCCGCCGCACGGCGTTCAGCACGCGGTCCAAGTGCACCGAGTCGCCCATCTCGAACACGAAGCGGCTCAGCGCCAGACGCTCGTCCGTGGTCGAGACGGTCGCGGAGAGAATGTTCACGTGGTGCTCGCTGAGCACGCGGGTCACATCGGACAGCAGCCCCGAGCGGTCCAGCGCCTCGACCTGGATCTGCACACGGAACACGCTCTTCGTCGTGGGCGCCCACTCGACCTCGACGAAGCGCTCGGGGTCGCTGCCGAGGGCTTTGACGTTGACGCAGTCCTTGCGGTGGACCGAGACGCCGCTGCCGCGGGTGACGAAGCCGACGATGGGATCGCCCGGGACGGGCGTGCAGCAGCGTGCGAGCTTGACCAGGATGTCGGCCGCGCCGCGAACGAGAATGCCGGAGTCGCCGGAGCGCGCCTCCCGAGCCGGAGCGTGGCCGGGCAGCTCGATGGCACCCGTACTGGTGTCGGGCTCCGAGGCGACGAGCGCCGTGACCTTCTCCAGCACCGACTGCGTGGAGACATGACCCTCGCCGACGGCGGCGTACAGCGCCGTCACGTCCTCGTAGCGCAGCTGGTGCGCGACCTCCGCGAACGACTCCTGACTCATGAGTCGCTGCAGCGGAAGGTTCTGCTTGCGCATGGCGCGGGCGATGGACTCCTTGCCCTGCTCGACCGCCTCCTCGCGGCGCTCCTTGGTGAACCAGCCCTTGATCTTGTTCCGCGCGCGGGTGCTCTTGACGAAGGTCAGCCAGTCCTGGCTGGGGCCGGCATCCGGGTTCTTCGAGGTGAACACCTCGACGACATCACCGCTGCGCAGCTCCGACTCCAGCGGGACCAGCCGGCCGTTGACCTTGGCCCCCATCGTGCGATGGCCGATCTCCGTGTGCACGGCGTAGGCGAAGTCCACGGGCGTCGCGCCCGCCGGCAGGCCGATGACTCGCCCCTTCGGGGTGAAGACGTAGACCTCCTTGGCGCCGATCTCGAACCGGAGCGAGTCGAGGAACTCGCTCGGGTCTGCGGTCTCGGCCTGCCAGTCGGAGATGTGGGCGAGCCAGGCCATGTCGGCATCCGTCTTGCGGGTCTCGACCTTGCCGCCGTTCATCCGCTCCTTGTACATCCAGTGCGCGGCAACGCCGAACTCCGCCTGCTGATGCATCTCGTGCGTGCGGATCTGGATCTCCACCGTGCGGCCGGACGGCCCGATGACCGTGGTGTGCAGCGACTGGTAGAGGTTGAACTTCGGGGTGGCGATGTAGTCCTTGAAGCGACCCGGCAGCGGCGTCCAGCGCGCGTGGATCGCTCCCAGCACCGCGTAGCAGTCGCGCACCGAGTTGACCAGCACGCGGATGCCGATGAGGTCGTAGATGTCGTCGAACTCACGTCCGCGCACGACCATCTTCTGGTACACGGAGTACAGCTGCTTGGGACGGCCGACCACCTTGCCGCGGATCCGCAGCTCGCGCAGGTCCTCGTCGATCGCCTCGATCACCTGCTGCAGGTACTTCTCGCGCTGCGGGGTGCGCTGGGCGATCAGGCTGTTGATCTCGGCGTAGATCTTCGGGTGCAGGACGGCGAAGGACAGGTCCTCGAGCTCGGACTTGATGGTCTGGATGCCGAGCCGGTTGGCCAGGGGCGCGTAGATCTCCAGCGTCTCCTTGGCCTTGCGCGCGGACTTCTCGGGGGGAACGAACCCCCAGGTGCGCGCGTTGTGCAGCCTGTCGGCGAGCTTGATGAGCAGCACGCGGATGTCCTTGGACATGGCCACGATCATCTTGCGGACAGTCTCGGCCTGGGCGCTCTCGCCGTACTTGACCTTGTCGAGCTTGGTGACGCCGTCGACGAGCATCGCGACCTCGTCGCCGAACTCCTCGGTGAGCTCGCTCAGTGCGTAGCCGGTGTCCTCCACCGTGTCGTGCAGCAGGGCGGCCGCGATCGCGCGCGGTCCGAGCCCCAGCTCGGCGAGGATCTGCGCGACCGCGAGCGGATGCGTGATGTAGGGCTCGCCGCTCTGACGGAACTGCCCCTCGTGCTTCTCCCTCGCGACGCGATACGCGTGCTCGATGATGGGGAGATCGCCACGGGGGTGATTGGCGCGGACCGTGCGGATCAGGTTGTCCAGGTCGTTGACGCGGGGCGCGCGGGAGAAGATGCGCGGCACCAGCCTGCGCAGGCTGGATCCCTGCGATGCGACCTGCGAATCGGCCATCTGTGCTCCCGTCCCCGCGATGTGTTCATCCTACGCGGGGACCGGGCGCACCCGGTCCCCGCAGGGGTCCGCTCACACGGAGGTGGTCGCTGCGGCGCGCTCGCGCGCCTGGAGCACCTTCTTGTCGTGCGCGAGGATGTCCGGCTCGTTCTGACGGAACGCCGCGTACAGCGGGGCCGCCACGAACAGCGTGGAGTAGGTCGCGACGAGGATGCCGACGAAGATCGACAGCGAGATCGCCGAGAGCGTCTCCGCACCGAACCAGAAGGCACCGATGAAGAGGATCGCGCCGACCGGAAGGGCGGCCACGACGGAGGTGTTGATCGAGCGGACCAGGGTCTGGTTGACCGCGAGGTTGACCGACTCGCCGAAGGTGCGCTGCAGGCTGACGGCGTCCTCCTGGGTGTTCTCGCGAACCTTGTCGAACACCACCGTGGTGTCGTACAGCGAGTACGCGAGGATCGTCAGGAACCCGATCACCGCGGCCGGGGAGATCTCGAAGCCGGCGAGGGCATAGATCCCGACCGTGATGACCAGCACGTCCAGGAGTCCGAGGATCGAGGCGGCCGACATCTTCCAGGTGCGGAAGTAGATGCCGAGGATCAGGAAGGTCAGCGCCAGGAAGATCGCCAGACCCCACAGGGACTGCCGCGTGACGCCCTCACCCCAGGCGGGGCCGATGAAGGAGTCCGAGACCTCGTCGGCCTTCACATCGAAGGCCGACGCGAGCGCCGCCTTGACGTCCTGCGTCTGGTTCGGGGTCATCCGGTCGGTCTGGACGCGGACGTCCTTCTTGTTGACGATGGCGACCTTGGTCGTCGCGCCGGGGACCACCGAGCGCACGGCGTCGCTGGCCAGGCCCTGGTTGGTGGACGCGGGGCCGACGACCATGAACTGGGAGCCGCCGGTGAACTCGATGGAGAACTGCACCGGCCTCACGAGCGGGACCAGCACGGAGCCGAGCACCAGCAGGATCGCGATCACGAACCACAGGCGGCGCTTGCCGACGAACGGGAAGGAGGTCTTCCCGGAGTACAGGTTGTTGCCGAACTCATTCATGGAGATCATGAGGCGTCGGAGTCCTTCCCGGCATCCTTGGATCCCATCGCGGTGAGTGCCTCAGCGCGCTTGCGCTCGGCGATCGTCTGGCGCCGCTCGGCCTCGCCCCGGGCGCCCTTGTTGCGCGCCGCACGCCCCTTCGAGGCGGTCTCGGCGGTGCGGTACTCGGTCTGGGCACCGCGGACGGCGCCCAGCGACTCCGCGTTCAGGCCGGACAGCCTGTGACCGCCGCCGAAGAAGCGGGTGCGCGCGAGGATCTGCATGACCGGATGCGTGAAGATCACGAAGATGAACACGTCGATCAGGGTCGTCAGGCCCAGCGTGAACGCGAAGCCCTTGACCGTCGCGTCGGCGAGGATGAACAGCACGACGGCGGCCAGGATGTTGACCGACTTGGCGATGTAGATCGTGCGCTTGGCGCGTTCCCAGCCGTACTCGATCGAACCGGTGATCGACCTGCCGTCGCGCAGCTCGTCCCGGATGCGCTCGAAGTACACGATGAACGAGTCGGCGGTGAAGCCGATCGACACGATCAGACCCGCGACACCGGCGAGCGAGAGTCGGAAGCCCATCCGCCACGCGAGGATCGCGATGATGATGTAGGTCAGCACGCCCATCACGGCGATCGAGGCCATGATCACCCAGCCGAGCGCTCGGTAGCTGAGCAGCGAGTAGACCGCCACCAGCCCCAGGCCGATCAGACCGGCGATCAGACCGTACTGCAGCTGCTGCGAGCCGAGGGTCGCCGAGACGGTGTCCGAGCTCTGCACGGTGAAGCTCAGCGGCAGCGCACCGTACTTGAGCTGGTCGGCGAGCGTCTTCGCGCTCTCCTGCGTGAAGTTGCCCGAGATGCTGGGCTTGCCGTTGAGGATCGCGGCCTGCATGACGGGTGCCGAGATGACCTTGCCGTCGAGCACGAACGCGAACTGGTCGCGCGGGCTGAGATTCGCGATGCGGTTGGCGTTCAGCCGCTGGCTGATCTCGCCGAAGACCTTGGTGCCCTTGGCGTTCATCGACAAGTTGACGGTCCACTGGCCGGACTGCTGCTCGCGCCCGGCGGTGGCGTCGTTGATGACCGTGCCGTCGAGCTCCATCGGCCCGAGGATGTACTTCGCCTGGGCGTTGCCCTGGTTGTCGAACTCGCAGGCGACCAGAGGCTGGTCCTCCGGCGGGTTGCTCTCCTGCTCGGCCTTGCAGTCGAAGGCCTGGAACTGGGCCTGCAGCTTGGGCGTGATGTACGCCGGATCCGAGGCATTGGTGGGCTTCGCTGTCGGCGTGGCCTCCAGAGTGGCCGCCGGCGTCGGGTACGGCGTGCTCTTGCCGTCCTCCCCGACGAAGCTGTTCACCGGTGCATCCGTGTACAGCACGGCCCGGAACTCGAGCTTCGCGCTGGCGGTGATGCGCGCGCGGTCGGCCTTGGACGCAGCACCCGGGATCTGGACGACGATGTTGCGGCCGCCCTCGGTGGTGATGTCGGCCTCGGACACGCCCGATGCATCCACGCGCTGACGGATGATCGAGACGGCCTGGGTCAGCTGATCGGCCGAGGGCGCGGCGCCGTCGGGCGTCGCGGCCTGCAGGATGATCTGCGTGCCGCCCTGCAGGTCGAGCGCGAGCTCGGGTGTCCAGGAGCTGGCGGGCTTGTCGTTGTCAGCCTTGAAGACGTACACGCCGAGCGCGTTGATGCCGAAAAGCACCGCCGTCACGACGAGCAGGCCGAGGAGGACCCGCCAGGCGTGGCGGGTCGGGGATGTGGATGCCACGGGGTTCCGCTTTCCGCGAGAGAGGACGCTGCGCGTCAGTTGTCGTTGTTGCGCTCGAGACGAGCCTTCGTCTCCTCGGGCGTCTCGACCTGGATCGACTCGATCCCGTCCTTCGCGCCCTCTGCCGGCGTGGTCTCAGTGGCGGCGGCGTCCTCGGTGTCGGCCTCGTCGTCAGCGGTCTCCTCGGTGGGGTCGACGACGCGGATGATGGCCTGGCTGTGCACCTCGATGACCACGCCCGGAGCGAGCTCCACCTGGGCGGGCTTGTCGAGGTCGACCGGGTCGAAGGACACGATGGTGCCGTACAGGCCGCCCTGCAGCAGCACCTTGGCGCCCGGAACGGTCTTGGCGGCCTTCTCCTCCTGCTGCTCCTTCATCTGCTTCTGGCGCTTGCGCGTGTTCATGAACATGAACACGAGCATCACGGCGAGAAGACCGAAGAGCATGAGGGACATGGGATCCATAGGAGCAAGAGCCTTTCAGATGCACGCCGGACGCGGCGTTGCGTGAGGGGGAAACCGGGAATCCGGGAAGCCTTCAGCGATTATAGGTCATCGAACAATGCCGCGCCCTCGGGGTGCGCGACTCCGAGATGGCGGTACGCCTCGGGCATCGCGATGCGCCCGCGCGGCGTGCGGCCCAGGAATCCGATGCGCACGAGGTACGGCTCGACGACGCTCTCGACCGTCTCGGCCTCCTCCCCGACCGCGACGGCGAGAGTGCTCAGGCCCACCGGGCCACCGCGGAAACGCCGAACCAGGGCATCCAGTACCGCACGGTCCAGCCGATCGAGGCCGATCGCGTCCACGTCGTACAGCTCGAGCGCTGAGCGCACGTCGCCGATCGACGCGGATGCCCCGGAGCCGTGCACCAGTGCGTAGTCGCGCACCCGGCGCAGCAGGCGGTTGGCGATGCGGGGCGTGCCACGGGAGCGCCGCGCGATCTCGGCGAGCGAATCCGCGGGCAGCGCCACGCCGAGGACGTTCGCGGAGCGGGCGATGACCCGCTCGAGGTCGCTTTCGTCGTAGAACTCCAGGTGGCCGGTGAAACCGAACCTGTCGCGCAGCGGATTGGGCAGCAGGCCCGATCTCGTGGTCGCGCCGACCAGGGTGAAGGGTGCGAGATCCAGCGGGATGCTCGTCGCCCCGGCACCCTTGCCGACCATGATGTCGATGCGGAAGTCCTCCATCGCCAGATACAGCATCTCCTCGGCGGAGCGCGCCATGCGGTGGATCTCGTCGATGAACAGCACTTCGCCCGGCGTGAGGCTCGACAGCAGCGCGGCCAGGTCACCGGCGTGCTGGATCGCGGGGCCGCTGCTGAGCCGCAGAGGGCGACCGCTCTCGTGTGCCACGATCATCGCGAGGGTCGTCTTGCCCAGGCCCGGAGGTCCCGCGAGCAGGATGTGGTCGGCGGGACGCTCCTGGATGCGGGCGGCCTCCAACAGGAGCTGCAGCTGACCGCGTACCTTCGGCTGGCCGACGAACTCACTCAGACTCGCGGGGCGCAGAGCGCCCTCGATGGCGAGCTCGGTCTCGTCCAGCGCCTCGCCGGCGTCGCGGTGATCCTCAGCCACGCTTCGCTCCCGGCCCCATGGCGGCGAGCGTGCGCCGCAGCAGCGCGGGAACGGACTCCCGCTCGGCATCCGTCGCCTCCTCGGCGGACTCGACCGCCGCCTCGGCTGCGACCTTCTCCGACCAGCCGAGCCCGACGAGTGCCGCAGCCACCTGGTCGACGACCGCCGTGCTCGCGGACGCCGACGGCGCGCTGGCGACGCGCGCCTGCACCTTGCCCGCCAATTGCACCACGATGAGCTTCGCCGTCTTCGGGCCGATGCCCGAGACGCGTCGGAACGGGGCGTCGTCCTCCGCGGTGACCGCCTCGGCGATCTGATCGACCGTGAGGTGCGAGAGCACGCCGAGCGCGGACTTCGGGCCCACGCCGGTCACGCTCAGCAGCAGGCCGAAGATCTCCAGTTCGTCGCGGTCGCCGAAGCCGTACAGGGTCAGAGCATCCTCGCGCACGATCAGGCTGGTGTGCAGCCGGAGCTGCTCGCCGATCGCGGCCGTGTGCGCGACGTCGGCGGGCACGAAGACCGAGAAGCCGACCCCGCCGGTCTCGATGATGACGTGGTCGGAGGCCGTGTGCAGCACCGTGCCGCGCAGCGAGGAGATCATGCAGCCAGCCTATCGGGCCGATCGTACATTCGTTCGAGCGACACGAGTCGTGCCCCGGGCACCGCGCTCGGCGTCCGCCCACGCGCGCTGCGCCGGCGTCAGCGAGCCGGAGGCCGAGGGTGCAGCGGATCCGCCGCGCCAGGCGTGACAGAGCGCGATGGCCAGGGCATCCGCCGCATCCGCGGGCTGAGGCGGCGCGTCGAGTCGCAGGATCCGGGCGATCATAGACTGCACCTGCTTCTTGTCCGCGGATCCGTAGCCGGTCACGGCGGCCTTCACCTCGCTGGGCGTATGCGTCGCGGCGGGCAGTCCTGCCTCCGCCGCGATGAGCAGTGCCACGCCGGATGCCTGGGCGGTGCCCATCACCGTCTGCACGTTGTGCTGCGCGAACACGCGCTCCACGGCGACGGCGTCCGGGTGGTGGTCTTCGATGACCGCGCGGATGCCGGCGGCCACCGCCGCCAGGCGCACCGGGAGCTCCGCGTCCAGGGGTGTCCGCACCACCCCCACGTGCACCAGTGTTGCGCGCCGCGTCCGGTCGACGTCGACGATGCCGACACCGCACCGGGTGAGGCCGGGATCGATGCCCAGCACGCGCAGAGAGGTCACTCCCCCAGGCTACGGGCGCAGAACGGCCCCGGACGCAGGCGCGCCCGGGGCCGTTGCGAAGCTCTTACTCGTCGTCGCTCTCGAGCTCGGCCTGCACCTCGGCGGTCAGGTCGAAGTTGGCGTAGACGTTCTGCACGTCATCGCTGTCCTCGAGCGCGTCGATCAGGCGGAAGATCTTGCGCGCGGTGTCGGCGTCGATCTCCACCTTGAGGTTCGGGACGAACTCGACGTCGGCGGACTCGTAGTCGATGCCCGCCTCCTGCAGTGCGGAGCGCACCGGCACGAGGTCGCTGGCGTCGGTGATCACCTGGAAGCCCTCGGCGTGCTCCTCGATCTCCTCGGCGCCGGCCTCGAGAGCGGCCATCATCACGTCGTCCTCGGTGGTGCCCTCGGAGCCGACGACGATGACGCCCTTGCGGGTGAAGTTGTAGGCGACCGACCCCGGGTCGGCCAGCGTGCCGCCGTTGCGGCTCAGAGCCGTGCGGACCTCCGCGGCTGCGCGGTTCTTGTTGTCGGTCAGACACTCGATCATCAGGGCCACACCGCCCTGCCCGTAGCCCTCGTACATGATCGAGGTGTACTCGACGGCCTCACCGCCGATGCCCGCACCACGCTTGATGGCGCGGTCGATGTTGTCCTTCGGGACGGAGGTCTTCTTGGCCTTGAGCACGGCGTCGAAGAGCGTCGGATTGCCGTCGAGATCGGCGCCGCCGAGCTTGGCCGCGACCTCGATGTTCTTGATGAGCTTGGCCCACGACTTGGCACGGCGCGCGTCGATGACCGCCTTCTTGTGCTTGGTCGTGGCCCACTTGGAATGCCCGGACATATATCTCCGCTCGTCTCGTATGCCCGGAGTCGCCTCCAGGGCATCGTCCATTCTAACGAATCAGGAACGTTCCGCCGTCAGCCGTTCAGCCGGGTGCCGCCGGTGCGCCCTCGTGCCTCTGCGAGGTCGGCGCTCTCAGGCAGGGCGATCGGCTCATCCATCGCGGCATCTGGCATCCAGTGCGCCCAGCCCTCGTCGAGCGGCCATCCTCCTGGCATCAGGAACTCCGCCGCCGCGTGGTCGGCGATCGCCCGCACGGCATCCGCCTGCGCAGCGGTGAATCGACCCTGTGCGACGGCCGCGGCGAGTTCGTCGGCATCCTTCAGCCACACGTCCTCCTCACCCGGATGCTCGGCTTCGATCCAGAGGTCGAGGATGAGGTCACGCGAGAAGATGCCGGGTGCGCCGGTAGCGGAGCGCAGGTGAGGCAGCTCCAGATTCACGTACGCGCCTTCGGGCGTCCCATCCGCTCCGCGGAAGAACCACACCGACCAGGGGCGGCCGCTCGGTGCCACGCGCACCACGCCGGGCCCCCGCCAGGTCGACTCGCGGATCTCCCATGGCACGCTGAACCGCTCCTCGAGCGGGACCTCTCTGGTGGCCCTGCCGTCAGCCGGCACGGATTCCAGCCGAGCGGATCCGGACGGGATCCAGACCACCAGGCCGCGTGCGTCGTCCCGGATCACCCGCGCGGTCTCGATGTACCGTCCGTAGCGCCACAGGATGGGTTCGCCGGCCGTGAAGCGCGGTGCATCTTCGGAGTCCGCGGGCACAGCATCCGCGAACTCGTCGCCGGCATGAGCGCCCTCATGCTGATCGACGAGCAGCTCGACCGCCTCGTCGAGCGGGATGCTCCGCGCACACAGCGCCTCCCACGCGTCTCCCCTCCTGCCGACGAGGGTGACGGTTCCCCCGCTGGCGCTGACATCCGTGGATCCGAGGGGAAGGCGCATGCGGCCACGCTACCGTCCGGGCCGGCTCAGTCGCGTGCGGCGACCCGGTCCAGGAACCGCTGGTGGAACCGCGGCTCGCCGCTCAGCTCCGGATGGAAGCTGATGCCGAGCAGGTTCCCCTGCTCGACGGCCACGACGCGTCCGTCCTCCAGCGCCGCCAGGGTGGTGGCATCCGCGCCGACCTCCTCCACCACGGGGCCACGGATGAACGTCGTGTGCACCGGATCGGTCCCGAGCGCGGGGATGTCGAGCTCCGCCTCGAAGGACTCCGTCTGGCGGCCGAAGGCGTTGCGCCTGGTCAGCACGTCCATCCCGCCGAAGGTCTGCTGGCCGTCGATCGCGTCGATCAGACGGTCCGAGAGCATGATCAGCCCCGCGCAGGTGCCGAGCATCGGCATCCCGTCGCGGATCGCCGCACGGATCGGCTCCGCCAGACCGAACTGCCGGGACAGCTTGTCGATCACCGTCGACTCGCCGCCGGGGATGGCCAGGCCGTCGACCTGGGCGAACTCCTCGGGACGGCGCACGCGCACGACGTCGGCACCGAGGTGCTCGAGCAGGGCGACGTGCTCGCGCACATCGCCCTGCAGCGCGAGCACGCCGACGCGCGCCGTGGTCACCAGCCCCGCTCGGCGAGACGGTGCGGCGCGGGCAGGTCGGCGACGTTGATGCCCACCATGGCCTCGCCGAGGCCACGGGAGACCTCTGCGATCACTTTGGGGTCGTCGTAGAACGTCGTCGCCTTGACGATGGCCTTCGCGCGGGCGACAGGGTCGCCGGACTTGAAGATGCCCGAGCCGACGAACACGCCGTCGGCGCCCAGCTGCATCATCATCGCGGCATCCGCGGGGGTGGCCACGCCGCCGGCCACGAACAGGACGACGGGGAGCTTGCCGGTCTCGGCGATCTCGGAGACCAGCTCGTATGGCGCCTGCAGCTCCTTGGCCGCGACGTACAGCTCGTCCTTCGACAGCGCACCGAGGGCCGCGATCTCTCCGCGGATCTTGCGGATGTGCTTCATGGCCTCGGAGACGTCGCCGGTGCCGGCCTCGCCCTTGGAACGGATCATCGCCGCGCCCTCGTTGATGCGCCGCAGCGCCTCACCCAGGTTGGTGGCACCGCAGACGAAGGGAACCGTGAAGCCCCACTTGTCGATGTGGTTGACGTAGTCGGCAGGCGACAGCACCTCGGACTCGTCGATGTAGTCGACGCCGAGCTCCTGCAGCACCTGCGCCTCGACGAAGTGACCGATGCGGGCCTTCGCCATGACCGGGATGGAGACCGCGTCGATGATGCTGTCGATCATGTCGGGGTCGCTCATTCGCGAGACGCCGCCCTGGGCGCGGATGTCGGCGGGGACCCGCTCGAGCGCCATGACCGCGACGGCCCCGGCATCTTCGGCGATCTTGGCCTGGTCGGCGGTGACGACGTCCATGATGACGCCGCCCTTCAGCATCTCGGCGAGTCCGCGCTTGACGCGCTGCGAGCCGGTGGTGGGGGTCTGGTCTGCCATCGTGTCTCCTCGGGAAGAAGGTCAGTACAAAAGATTCTTTGGCCTATGTCAAAAGATAGCACCATAGAATCGGCATGTGAGCATGGATATCGCCGGGACGACCGCTGCGGAGATCGCCGACAGCGTGCGGGCGCTGCGCGAGCGCGGGATGCTGCGCCCGGGCGACGCGCTCCCCCCGGTGCGGGAGCTCGCCGGCCTTCTCGGCGTCAACCGCAACACCGCCGTCGCCGCCTACCGTCAGCTCGCGCAGGCCGGCCTGGTGATCTCGAAGGGCCGCGGCGGAACGCTCATCGCCGGTGCCGCGCACGTGGCGCAGGAGGGCATCGCCGCCGACACCGTGCTGCAGGACATCGGCTCGGGGAACCCAGACCCCCAGCTGATCCCCGACCCGACCGCCGCGCTCGCCGGCATCGTCGGGCGGCCCGTCCTCTACGGCGAACCGGTCATCGATCCGGGCCTCGAGCAGTGGGCACGCGAGTGGATGCTGGCGGATCTCCCCCGCGACGACCTGCGCATCACCGTGACCAGCGGCGCGGTCGACGCCGTCGAGCGGCTGCTGGCCCAGGCGCTCATGCGCGACGACGCCGTGGCACTCGAGGACCCCTGCTTCCTGGCCAGCATCCACACCGTCCGGCTCGGCGGCTACCGGGCGGTTCCGGTCCCCGTCGATGCGGAGGGGATGACGGTCGAGGGCCTGAAGGCGGCGCTGGACGCGGGTGTCCGCGCGATCATCAGCACACCGCGCGCGCAGAATCCCACCGGGGTGAGCCTCTCCCCCGCCCGCGCCGAGGCGCTGCGTGCGGTGCTCCGCCCGCATCCGTACGTGCTGATCGTCGAGGACGATCACTTCTCGATGCTGTCCGCGCACCCGTACGCCTCACTGATCGGCCCGGAGCACCGGCGCTATGCGCTGCTGCGCTCGGTGTCGAAGTTCCTCGGACCCGACATGTGCCTGGCGCTCGCCGCGACCGATCCCACCACCGCCGAGCGGCTCGCGATGCGGCTGAATCCTGGCACGACCTGGGTCAGCCACCTGCTGCAGCGCCTCGCGCACGCGCAGCTGGCGGATGCCGGTGTGCGCGCGCGGATCGCGGAGGCCGCGGCGCATTATGCGGCGCGCAACGGCGCGTTCGTCTCCGCCCTCGCCGAGCGCGGCATCGAGACCGCTTCCTCTGACGGGCTCAGCCTCTGGGTGCGACTCGCGGTGCCCGCACGGACGGCGGCCGAGCGCCTGATGCGCCGCGGCTGGCTGGTGCGCACGGGCGACGAGTTCCGCATCGACGAGGCATCCCCGGCATCCGACCATCTGCGCCTGACGGTGCACGATCTCAGTGCCGCAGACACCGCCCGGCTGCTCGACGATCTCGAGGCTGCCGCGCGCTGAGCCGCCTCGCGGCGGGTGAGAGGATGGCAGGATGAAGATCCTCTCGATCCAGTCGGCCGTCGCGCACGGCCACGTCGGCAACTCGGCCGCCGTCTTCCCGCTGCAGCGCATCGGCGTCGAGGTGCTGCCGGTCTACACGGTCAACTTCTCCAACCACACCGGCTATGGCGCCTGGCGCGGACCGATGATCGCGCCGGACGACGTGCGCGAGGTCATCACCGGCATCGAGGAGCGCGGCGTGCTGCCGCAGATCGACGCCGTTCTCAGCGGCTACCAGGGTGGCGAGGGCATCGCCGACGTCATCATCGAGGCGGTCGCCAAGGTCAAGGCGGCGAACCCGGATGCCGTCTACGCCTGCGACCCGGTGATGGGCAACGCGAAGTCCGGATGCTTCGTCGCACCGGCCATTCCGGAGCTTCTGCGCGACAAGGTGGTGCCGGTCGCCGACATCATCACGCCCAACCAGTTCGAGCTGGGCTACCTGACCCGAACCGAGCCGGGCGACCTGGAGTCCACGCTGGCGTCGGTCGACGCCGCGATGGCGATGGGTCCTTCCGTCGTGCTGGTGACATCGGTCGAGCGGCCCGACCGCGACGAGGGCACCATCGAGATGCTCGCGGTGGACGGGAAGGGAGCCTGGCTGGTCGCGACGCCCCGGCTGCCGATGAAAGCCAACGGCTCGGGCGATGTCACCGCGGCGCTGTTCACCGCGCACTACGTCGAGACCGGCGACGCGAAGGTCGCACTCGAGCGCACCGTGTCGAGCGTCTTCGACCTGCTGCAGAACACGCTCGACTCGGGCGAGCGCGAGCTGCAGCTCGTCGAGTCCCAGGAGGCGTACGCCAACCCGCGCCTGCAGTTCACCGCGTACCAGGTGCGCTGAGGCCCTGACGGGCTCAGGGACCCCTGGGTCCTGAGCCCGTCGAAGGGTCAGCGAGGCCAGGCGTGCGCGACCGCTTCGCGGACCTCGCCGAGCAGCTGCGGGAGGGCCTTCGTCTTCGCGATGATCGGGAAGAAGTTCGCGTCCGACGTCCACCGGGGAACGATGTGCTGGTGCAGGTGCGCGTCCACTCCCGCGCCGGCGACGGCGCCCTGGTTCATGCCGAGGTTGAAGCCGTCGCAGTTCGACACCTCGCGCAGCACCCGCATGCCGGTCTGCGTCAGCGCGCCGATCTCCGCGACCTCTTCCGGCGTCGCCTGGTCGTAGGTCGCGATGTGACGGTAGGGGCACACCAGCAGGTGCCCGGAGTTGTACGGGAACAGGTTGAGCAGTACGTAGGCTGTCTCGCCGCGGGCCACGATGAGCCGCTCGGGATCCGGATGCTTGGGAGCCTCGCAGAACGGGCAGTCCTCGCGCAGCACCTCGGGGCCCGCCTGGATGTAGGCCATCCGGTGCGGGGTCCACAGCCGCTGGAACTCGTCCGGCACACCGGCGAGGTGGCCGCCGTCCTCGACGGCCACCTCGTGCTCGGGCGTGGAGGTCACGCGAGATCCTCGGAGGTCATCACCCGCGCATGCGACGCAATCGCTCCGCGGATGCGGGCGACGGCATCCGCGATCGGCACGCCGTTCTCCTGCGAGCCGTCGCGGAAGCGGAACGACACGGTGCCGGCGGCGCGGTCCTGCTCACCGGCGATGAGGATGACGGGCACCTTGGCCGTGGTGTGGTTGCGGATCTTCTTCTGCATCCGATCGTCGGAGTGGTCGACCTCGGCGCGCACGCCTTCGGCCTTGAGCCGTCCCACGACGTCGTCCAGGTAGTCACCGAACGCGTCGGCGACCGGCACGCCCACGACCTGCATCGGTGCGAGCCACAGCGGGAAGTCGCCCGCGTAGTGCTCGAGCAGGATCGCGAAGAACCGCTCCACCGAACCGAGCAGCGCGCGGTGGATCATCACCGGGCGGTGCTTCTGCCCGTCGGGACCGGTGTACTCCAGTTCGAAGCGCTCCGGCTGGTTGAAGTCCAGCTGGATGGTCGACATCTGCCAGGTACGGCCGATGGCGTCCCGCGCCTGCACCGAGATCTTCGGGCCGTAGAAGGCCGCGCCGCCCGGGTCTGCGACCAGTTCGAGGCCGGATTCCAGGGCGACCTCGCGCAGCGTGTCGATGGCGGTCGTCCACTGCTCGGGCTCGCCGAGGAACTTCGGGTTGCCCTCCTCGTTGGTCGAGAGCTCCAGGTAGAAGTCGTTCAGCCCGTAGTCGCGCAGCAGTTCGAGCACCAGGTTGAGGTTGGTGGTCAGCTCCTCGCGCACCTGGTCCTGGGCGACGTAGATGTGCGCGTCGTCCTGGGTCAGGCCGCGCACGCGGGTGAGGCCCGAGAGCGTGCCGCTCTTCTCGTACCGGTACACGGTGCCGAACTCGGCCAGGCGCAGCGGCAGCTCGCGGTAGCTGCGTCCGCGGGCCCGGTAGATCAGGTTGTGGAACGGGCAGTTCATGGGCTTCAGGTAGTAGTCCTGGCCCTGACGGGTGACGTTGCCCTCGTCGTCGACCACCTCGTCGAGGTGCATCGGCGGGAACATGCCGTCGGCGTAGGTCTGCAGATGACCCGAGGTCATGAACAAATCCTTCTTGGTGATGTGGGGGCTGTTCACCACGTCGTAGCCGTTGCGCAGCAGATGGCGCCGCAGGTTCTCCTCGATCTCGTAGCGGATGATCCCGCCCTTGGGGTGGAACACCGCCAGTCCCGAACCGATCTCGTCAGGGAACGAGAACAGGTCCATCTCGACGCCGAGCTTGCGATGGTCGCGGCGCTCGGCCTCGGCGAGGCGCTCCTGGTAGGCGCGCAGCTCGTCCTTGCTGGGCCACGCTGTGCCGTAGATGCGCTGCAGCTGCGGGTTCTTCTCGCTGCCCCGCCAGTAGGCTGCGGCGACCCGGGTGAGGTCCCAGCCGTTGCCGAGCATGCGGGTGCTGGGCACGTGCGGGCCGCGGCAGAGGTCCTTCCAGGCCACCTCGCCGTCCTTGGTCACGTTGTCGTAGATGGTCAGCTCGCCAGCTCCGACCTCGACGGATGCCCCGTCGGCGGCGTCCGCGCCGGAGCCGGGGCCGCCGGCCAGGTCGATCAGTTCGAGCTTGAAGGGCTCGTTCGCGAGCTCGGCGCGCGCCTCCTCCTCGGTGACGACGCGGCGGGTGAAGCGCTGGCCGTCGCGGACGATGCGCTGCATCTCCTTCGAGATGGCCTTGAGGTCCTCGGGCGTGAAGGGCTCGTCCACGCCGAAGTCGTAGTAGAAGCCGTCGGTGATGAACGGGCCGATGCCCAGGTTCGCGGCAGGACGGATGCGCTGCACGGCCTGTGCGAGCACGTGAGCGGTGGAGTGGCGCAGGATGTCGAGGCCTGCGGGGCTGTCGATGGTGACCGGTTCGACGACGTCGTTCTCGGTGACGGTCGCGGCGAGGTCCTTGAGGACGCCGTTCACCCGCATGGCGATGACGGATCGATCGGTGAAGAGTGCGAAGCCGTCGCGCCCCTCGGCGCTGGGCTGGGCGATGTCTGACACGGGGATTCTCCTGATGGACGAATGGAACGAGACGACTCAGCTTCGGGCGCGACGGCGCCCTGCCCGCTCAGGCGCCAGTAGTTCGCGTGACGACACCGGTGACAGAGGTCACGAGAAGGGTCGACACGGATTCCATGGGAAGAGTCTACGCTGTCGGCCCGAAGCCCTCGGAAACGACGAAACCCCCGGGGGAACCGGGGGTTTCTGTGTGTGCGCGATACTGGGATCGAACCAGTGACCTCTTCCGTGTCAGGGAAGCGCGCTACCGCTGCGCCAATCGCGCCTAGAAGGCTATTAAGTTTTCGCTGAGAGGTGGCGACGGGATTCGAACCCGTGTAAACGGCTTTGCAGGCCGGTGCCTAGCCACTCGGCCACGCCACCAGAGGTGGATTCGAACCCACATGCCAGAACCCCTGGCTGGGGCTCCTGCACTCGAGCGGATGACGAGACTCGAACTCGCGACCCTCACCTTGGCAAGGTGATGCGCTACCAACTGCGCTACATCCGCAAACTGTTCAGTTTTTCGTTCCCGCCCGGCGTACCGGGCACTCGAATTACATTAGCCCAGGTTCAGGCGTTCGCCAAACCGGATGACGCCGTCGGGCGTGTCCGCCCACACCGCTCCTGGGCACGCCACGCCCGGCCTGCCGACCGATACCGGTGCCGCCCATCCGATCGGGTATGCTTTTCAATCGTGCCGTTGTGCACACCACAACAGCACAGGGGCGATTGGCGCAGTTGGTAGCGCGCTTCCTTCACACGGAAGAGGTCGTCGGTTCGAGTCCGGCATCGCCCACGCGGATGTAGCGCAGTTGGTAGCGCATAACCTTGCCAAGGTTAGGGTCGCGAGTTCGAGTCTCGTCATCCGCTCCACGTCAGAGGCCCGGGATCGATGATCCCGGGCCTCTCGTCGTATCCGGAGGGAGACAGGACATGACCGAAGGGCACGTCGTCATCGCCGGCGCATCCGGCCTGATCGGACGCGCGCTCACGGCGTCACTCCGCGCGGACGGGATCAGGGTCGTGCACCTCGTGCGTCGTGCATCGACCGGCGCGGACGAGGTGCGATGGCTCGATTCAGGGCATCCGCTCTCCCCCGACGTCCTCGCCGGTGCCGACGCGGTGGTCGGCCTGAACGGCGCGAGCATCGGCAGGCTGCCGTGGACGCGTGGTTACCGCGACCGGCTTCGATCCTCTCGGCTGCTGCCCACGCAGACGCTCGCGGCCACCCTCCGGGCACTGGGCGGCGATGCACCGGCCTTCCTCTCGGCGTCCGGCATCGGCTTCTACGGCGACCGCCCGGGCGAGACTCTCGACGAGAGCAGCGGCGCAGGCAGCACATTCCTCGCGGAGCTCTGCGTCGACTGGGAGCGTGCGGCCCGCGACGCCGGCGACGACGTACGCACCGTGCTGCTGCGGTCGGCTCCCGTGCTGCATCCGGAGGGCGTGCTGCGCCCCATGATCCTGCTGACCCGGATGGGGCTGGGCGGCCCGCTGGGCTCGGGCCGGGAGCTCTGGCCATGGATCTCGCTCGACGACGAAGTGCGCGCCATCCGGCATCTGATCGGCAGTCCGGTCGACGGTCCGGTCAACCTCACCGGGCCGACGCGCGCCACCTCGGGCGACATCGGTCGAGCGCTCGCCCACGCACTGCACCGGCCGTACTGGCTGCCCGCGCCGGCGTGGGCGCTGCGGCTGGGGCTGGGACGCGCGGCGGCCGACTCGCTCATCCTCTCCGACGTCGATGCGGCGCCCCGAGCGCTGCTGGGCAGCGGCTTCTCGTTCCGCCATCAGACCGCTGCGGATGCTGTGGACTCGGCGCTCGGCTGATCCACGGCATCCGCCGCACCGGCGACTCCATCTCGTGACGCCGAAGGGGCGTCAGCGACGGCTCCGCCCTGACGCCCCTTCGGACGTGCGATCGTGAATGCCTCAGGCCCGCGTCGTGCTCAGCTCGGCGCGCGCGGGCTGGGGCTCGGAGAAGATCACCACGATGATCACCGTGATCCCGACGACCACGTGGGGGACCCAGGCGTTCGGCGGAGCCGACGCGAAGCCGAAGAGCCAGGGGGATGCGGCGAGGAAGGCGCTGGCGACGACGTCGAACACCAGGTGCACCGGCATCGGGATCAGCTTGACCGGACCCCATTCGTACCGTGTCAGCAGGCTGTAGACGATCAGGCCGACGCCCAGGACGATGGGGATCACGACGGCGGGGCCGCCCATGGCGGCGAAGCCGAACAGCCAGGGGGCGAGGATCAGGGCGATGCCGACGAGATAGTCGAGAACGCCGTGGACTTTCGTGGGGATGAAACGCATGATTCCTCCTCGATCGGATGCGCCGCGGAAAGCGGCTCACTGAGGGTTCGTCACCCTGCACCGATCGGATTGGATGCCCGCGGAGCGCGGACCGCTCCTCAGACCTTCGCCCAGCCGTACCTGCGGATGAGCGCCTCGGTCACGCGGCCGTAGCGCCCCTTGTCCAGCACTGCGGCCTCGCGTCGCATCCCGTCGTGATGCACGCTGTACAGCTGTTCGATGTCCACCCACGACTCCCGGCCCTGCGAGTCCCAGGCACCTGATCCGATGGAGAGGAAGTCCCGGTCGCGGTCGTGGGCCTTGCTGGTCATGCGGACCGCGTACACGCGATCCGCGGACTGCCTTCCGATCACCAGCACCGGACGGTCCTTGCCGCGCCCGTCGTTCTCCTCGTAGGGCACCCAGGTCCAGATCACCTCGCCGGAGTCCGGTTGACCGTTGCGGGAGGGCGAGTATCCGACGTTCACATCGCCGACCCGCTCGGGGTCCACCTCGATCGTCTCGGAACCGCGCGTCCGTCCCGGTGAGACCTCTTCGGTCTGACGCGACGAACCGGCGCCGGCCCGCCCATCGGGGCGGAGCACGGCGTCCGGATGCCGCGGGCGCGTGGGCCGCTTCGGGTCCTCCTTGGCCAGCAGCCGGCCGACGATATCTGCGAGGACGGACAGGATGCGCTGAGTGGAGCTCACCCCCACACCCTAGCCGCGACTCATTCGACCAGCGCGTAGCCCTCTTCTCCGTGCACGAAGGTGTCGACACCCGCGACCTCGGCCTCTTTCGTGACCCGGAAGCCGATGGTCTTCTCGATCGCGAATCCGATCGCCAGCGACACCAGGAACGAGTACACCAGCACTCCCCCGGCGGCGATGATCTGCACCGC